>Ga0335075_10003252_pt1 | contig 25823 bp, 21 predicted proteins | sample Lox_Sample_24_FD_206723 | JGI IMG/M metagenome (GOLD analysis project Ga0335075, IMG submission 206723) | Soil microbial communities from Loxahatchee National Wildlife Refuge, Florida, United States - Lox_Sample_2.4 | ecosystem: Environmental > Terrestrial > Soil > Wetlands | place: USA...
ACCGCCCGCCCCGCCCACCAGCCAAGCCCCGCCCGCCCCGCCCGCCAGCCAAGCCCCGCCCGCCCCGCCCACCAGCCAAGCACCGCCCGCCCCGCCCACCAGCCAAGCCCCGCGCGACCCCGCCGCCCCAGCCGCGCCGCGTGGTGTTGAAGGCCCACTCCCGCCGCAGCCACCCTCACCCCGCCCCCGCCCGACATTCCGGTTTTGTCGGGCGGAGCGGCCGAGCGGCGAAGCCGATGCTGAAGATCTTGGATCGTTGAACACCCCAGGACGTGTTCAACGATCCAAGATCTTTTCGAAGCGCCCCGGGCTCACCCCGATTTCACGAAATATCCGGCAGCGTCACCGCCACGAAGGCCGCAGGCCCCCCGCCCACGCGGGACAAACTGCTGCGCGCCGAGAAGCCCGCTCACGCGGGGCGTGCTGCTGCGCGCCGAAGAGCCCGCTCACGCGGGTCGTGCCGCTGCGCCGAGAAGCCGGCTCGCGCGGGGCGTGCTGCTGCGCGCCGAGAAGCCCGCTCGCGCGGGGCGTGCTGCTGCGCGCCGAGAAGCCCGCTCGCGCGGGGCAGGCTGCTGCGCCGAGGGGGCGGGCCAGCAGGGGCCGGGCGAGCAGGGGGGCCGGGCCAGCAGGGGCCGGCAAGGCAAGGCACGCGCCAGCAGGGGCACGCGCGAGCCCCACGCCGCAGGCGAGAGCAATAACCAGGCGTTCAAAAGCCCCGCCCGGCGGCCCTCCCGTGGGAAACCTGGACCGCCCGACCGGGCGGCAGCCATGGGGGCTGGGCGGCCAGCGGCCGCGTTGACCGGGAGAGCTCTGCGAGCCCGGGAGAGCTCCGCGGGCCCTGGGAGCTCCGCGGGCCCTGGGAGCTCCACGGTGCCTGGGAGAGCTCCGCGGGCCCTCGGAGCTCCACGGGCCCTGGGAGAGCTCTACCGGGGCCCTGGGGGAAGGGGTGGGGCCGCTGGGAGACTCCGGCCGGCCTTCCGAAGGAGCGCCGGCAGGAGTCTTCCCACGGCACCAGCCCCGCCTCCTGGCCTTTGACATCGAGTCGTTTGACGTGCGGGCCCTTTGACGTCGAGTCCTTTGACGTCAAGCCTTTGACGTGAGTCCTTTGACGTCGAGTCCTTTGACGTCGAGTCCTTCGACGTGGAGCCCCTCGACGTCGAGTCCTTCGACGTGCGGGCCCAAGACGAAGATAAGGTCACTCAGGCTTGTCGTCCCCCGGTGGAGCAGCAGGCTCCGCGGAAGCGCGTTCCTCTGCGGAAGAGGGCTCCTCGGCAGCAGGCGAGTCGTGGTGGATGTCGAAGACTTCCTCGCGGATCCGGTCCAGCGTGTCGGCGAGGATGTCCCGCAAGGTCGGGATGACGTCGGTGCCGAGGATCGTGCCGGAGTCCCAGGCGACCGAGCGCAGGTCGGTGACGAAGTCGCGGGCAAGGCGCTCGAAGTCGCGCAGCGCGCCCAGGTCGTGCTGGCCCGGCCAGCCCTGTCGGCCCGAACGGCCCGCCCACTCGCTCCAGCGACTCCACTCGCCCCAGTTTCCCCAAGTACCCCACTGTTCCCGGCCCCCCAGCCGCGAGGCCTCCTCGCGTAGCCGGTGGGCGTGCGTGAACGCCTCGTCGCGGGCCTGGCGGGCCTGGTCGCGGGCTTGCTCGCGGGCCTGGCGGGCCCGGTCGCGCGCGGCGTCGGCCGCCTCCCTGGCGCTCTCTCGCGCCGTACGGGCCTGCTCCCGGGCCTGCTCGCGGGCCTGGTCCCTGGCGTCTCGCTCGGCGCCCCGCATCTCCCTGGCGGCCCTGGTGAGCTCCTCGCGCAGGCTGCGCACGGTGTCCCTGACGTCCTCGCGGACCTCGCGGACGATGTCGCTGACGGACGCCGACAGTTCCTCCTCGAGCTCGTCGAGCTCGTCGCCGCGGCTGCGCAGTTCCTCACGGCCGGCCTCGGTGATCCGGTAGACCTTGCGCCCGTTCTCCTCATCGTGCGTGACCAGGCCCTCTTCCTCAAGGCGGGCGAGCCTCGGGTAGATCGTGCCAGGCGAGGGAGCGTAGACGCCCATGAAGCGGTCGCGCAGCAGCCTGATTACCTCGTAGCCGTGCCTTGGCTCCTCGTCGAGCAGGCGCAGGAGGTATAGCCGAAGGCGTCCATGGCGGAAAACCGGGGTCATTGGGTCTTGCTCTCCATCCCTACCGGCGCACGTCGCAAAAGCGTGACCGCACCGGACATGGTGGTGACGGACACGTGTCCGGTACCTGCGCCAACGTTACCGCTTACGGTATGTGAGGCAGGAGCCTTGACGGTCCGCAGTGTTTCGAATTCGGTCCTGACCGGGCCGGACGTGGAGTGCATGTGCACCCGCGCGTCGCTGTCGGCGGGCAGCCGCAGGGTTACCTCGCCGGACATCGTGTTCACGTGCACGTTGCCGCCCTCGCCCAGCGAGACATCGGCAGTGACCTGCCCGCTGAGCGTATTCACGGCCAGGGAGCCGACCGAGCCGCCGGCCAGCGTGAGCCCGCCGGACATGGACTTGAAGTGGATCTCCCCGTCGAGGTCACAGGCCGCCACCTCGCCTGACATGGTCTCCGCGACAACGTCGCCGGTGACGCCGTCAAGCGTGATGTCGCCCGACATGCCCTTGACCGCGGCACCCGCGTGCAGGCCCGTCACGACCGCCGAAGCGCTGATCACGCCGAGCTGGATCGGGCAGTCGGCGGGAACGGTGATCGTGACCACGGCCTTGTCCTTGCGCGGCTTCAGCAGCCCGAGCAGCCCTTCCCAGGAAAGCGCCTCATAGCTGACGGTCAGGATGCCGTCGGCGTGGCTCACCTGGAGCGGCCGGCCGGACAGCTCGCCGACCGTCAGCGAGGAGCGGTCGTCCGACGCGAGGACGGCAACGGTGCCGGCGATGAGGCGCACGTTCAGTTCCGTGACGTCGTCGAAGTGGAGCGTCGTCGGCGCGTCGACGGTCCAGTGGGTCATCGCGATCCTCCTAGGCGGTACATCCGTGAACTACAGACCACGATATATCGTGTCGCGGCTAAGTCAAGATGTATCGCGTTTTGGGAAGCGTTCTCCGGGTTGCCCCCCGCCGAGCGGAGGCGGGCAACCCGGAGCGCGAAGACACGCACCCGTTCGGATTAATCTCGTTTTTTTCACGCTTCTTCTTCCGCGTCCGAGTCACCGTCAGAGTCCAGGCGCGCCAGCCATGACGCGAGCCGGTCCACCGCCGTCTCGAACTCCGGGTTCAGATCGACGAAATCGCGCAGCCGCTCGGCGAGCCAGGACATGCTGACCTGCTCATCGCCGCGGCGGTCGTCGAGTTCTTCGATCCCGGCGTCGGTGAAGTACATCGCTAGCCTTCCGCGGGGATAGCCGTCTCGATCAGTTCGCGGTGCGTCGCCGCGTGCACCTTCGCGGAGCCGAACGCGGGCGCTGAGCTGGCCGGCAGCGCGACGAGCCTGGGCCTGCGTCCGATGAGGTCCGGGAGCCGCAGCGCCATCCGCGGCCACGCGCCCTGGTTTTCCGGCTCCTCCTGCGCCCAGACGATCTCGACGTCGCTCGGGTAGCGCGCGAGTTCGGCCTGCAGTTCATGAGCGGGGATCGGGTAGAGCCGCTCGATCCGGACGATCGCGGTGTCCGTGCTGCCCGACTTGGCGCGGTGGTCGGCCAGGTCGTAGTAGATCTTGCCGGCGCACAGCACGACCCGGCGGACCTTGCCCGCGTCGAACCCGTCCGGCTCGCCGATCAGCGGCCGGAAGGAGCCCTGGGTGAAGTCCGACGTCGCCGACGCGGCCGCCTTGAGGCGCAGGAGCGACTTCGGGGTGAAGACGATCAGCGGCTTGTGCCGGCCGGACAGGGCCTGCCAGCGCAGCAGGTGGAAGTAGTTGGCCGGCGTGGTGGGCAGCGCGACCGTCATGTTGTCCTGCGCGCACAGCGAGAGGAACCGCTCGATCCGCGCGGAGGAGTGGTCGGGACCCTGGCCTTCGTAGCCGTGCGGCAGCAGCAGGACGACGCTGGACGTCTGGCCCCACTTCTGCTCGCCGGAGCTGATGAACTCGTCGATGATGGTCTGCGCGCCGTTCATGAAGTCGCCGAACTGCGCTTCCCACATGACCAGGGCTTCCGGCCGCGCGACCGAGTAGCCGTACTCGAAGCCCATGGCGGCGAACTCGGAAAGCAGCGAGTCGTAGACCATGAACCGCGCCTTGCCGTTGTCCAGCCTCTTGAGCGGCGTGTACTCGTTGCCGTTGTTGCGGTCGACGAGCACCGAGTGGCGCTGGCCGAAGGTGCCGCGCCGCGAGTCCTGGCCGACCAGGCGGACGGGGAGCCCGTCCTGCAGTACCGCGCCGAAGGCGAGCAGTTCGCCGGTGGCCCAGTCGACGGTGTCCTCGCTGACGCTCGTGGCGCGCCGGTCAAGCTGCGGCTTGAGCCGCGGGTGGACGGTGAACCCGTCCGGGATCGACACCTGGGTCTCGATGATCTGCTTCACCGCGTCGAGCGAGATCGCGGTGGGCACGCCCGCGTGATCGACCGGGCGGTCGCCCACCTCGGGCGGCAGCACCGAGCCCGGCTGCGCCGGCAGTTCCGCCGCCTCCCTGGTCTCGGTGAACGCGCGCTCCAGCTGCTGCTGGTAGTCGCGCAACGCCGCCTCGGCCTCCTCCATCGTGAGGTCGCCCCGGGCGATCAGCGACTCGGTGTAGAGCTTGCGCACCGAGCGCCGCGCCTCGATCAGGTCGTACATCAGCGGCTGGGTGAAGCTGGGGTTGTCGCCCTCGTTGTGGCCGCGACGGCGGTAGCAGACCATGTCGATCACGACGTCCTTGCGGAACGTCTCGCGGTAGGCGAACGCCATCCGGCCCACGCGGGCGACGGCCTCCGGGTCGTCGCCGTTCACGTGGAAGATCGGCGCCTGGATCATCCGGGCCACGTCGGTCGCGTAGACGCTCGACCGCGACTCCATCGGCGAGGTGGTGAAGCCGACCTGGTTGTTCACCACGATGTGGATGGTGCCGCCGGTGCGGTAGCCGCGCAGCTGCGACAGGTTCAGCGTCTCGGCCACGACGCCCTGGCCGGCGAAGGCGGCGTCACCGTGAATGAGCACGGGCAGCACGGTGAAGCCGTCCTGCGACTTGTCGAGTACGTCCTGCTTGGCGCGGGCCACGCCCTCGGTCACCGGGTCGCCCGCTTCGAGGTGGCTCGGGTTGGCGACCAGGCTGGCCTTGATCTGCCTGCCCGCGGCGGACGGGTAGACGCCCTCCGCGCCGAGGTGGTACTTCACGTCGCCCGAGCCCTGGGTGGACTTCGGGTCGAGGTTGCCCTCAAACTCCTTGAAGATCTGGCCGTAGGACTTGCCGATGATGTTGGCGAGCACGTTGAGGCGGCCGCGGTGGGCCATGCCGATCACGGACTCGTCGAGCTCGGCGTCCGCCGCCGCGCTGATCACCGCGTCGAGCAGCGGGATCAGCGCCTCGCCGCCCTCAAGCGAGAAGCGCTTCTGGCCGACGTACTTGGTCTGCAGGAACGTCTCAAACGCCTCGGCCACGTTGAGCTTGGACAGGATGCGAACCTGCTCGTCGTGCCCGGCCCGGACCGGCGGGACCTCGACGTGCGCCTGGATCCACTTGCGCTCTTCCGGGTCCTGGATGTGCATGTACTCGATGCCGACGGTGCGGCAGTACGAGTCGCGCAGCACGCCGAGTATCTCCCGCAGCCGCATGATCGGCCTGCCGCCGAACCCGCCGGTCGCGAACTCGCGCTCCAGGTCCCACAGCGTCAGGCCGTGCTGGATGATGTCCAGGTCGGCGTGCTTGCGCTGCGCGGTCTCGAGCGGGTTGGTGTCGGCCATCAGGTGGCCGCGGACCCGGTAGGCGTGGATGAGCTCCTGGACGCGGGCCGACCGGGCGACGTCGTCCTCGTGCCCGTAGGGAAAGTCCTTGACCCAGCGGACCGGCTCGTAGGGGATGCGGAGGCTCTCGAAGATCTGGTCGTAGAAGCCGTTGTCCCCGAGCAGCAGCTGGTGGATGACGCGCAGGAAGTCGCCGGACTGCGCGCCCTGGATGATCCGGTGGTCATAGGTGGACGTAAGCGTCACGGTCTTGCTGATCGCCAGCCTGGCCATGGTTTCCTCGCTCGCGCCCTGGTAGGCCGCGGGGTACTCCATGGCGCCGACGCCGACGATCGTGCCCTGGCCAGGCATGAGCCGCGGCACGGAGTGCTCGGTGCCGATCGTGCCCGGGTTGGTGAGCGAGATCGTGGTGCCCTGGAAGTCGGCGACCGTCAGCTTGCCGCTGCGCGCCTTGCGGATCACGTCCTCGTACGCGGTCCAGAACTGGCGGAAGTCCATCTCGTCGGCGCCCTTGATGTTGGGCACCAGGAGCTGGCGGCTGCCGTCCTTGGCCTTCTGGTCGATGGCCAGGCCGAGGTTCACGTGGTGGGGCGCGGCGAGGACCGGCTTGCCGTCTTCCTCGGCGTAGGAGGCGTTCATCTCGGGGATCGACTTGAGCGCCTGCACCAGCGCGTAGCCGATCAGGTGGGTGAAGGAGATCTTCCCGCCCCGGCCGCGCTGCAGGTGGTTGTTGATGACGATCCGGTTGTCGATGAGCAGCTTGGCCGGCACGGCGCGGACGCTGGTCGCCGTGGGCACGCTGAGGCTTGCCGCCATGTTCTGCGCGGTGCGGGCGGCGGCGCCGCGGAGCCTGTTCACATCGGCGTCGGCGGGCGGTGCCGCGGCGGGCGGCTGGGTCGCCGGCCCCTGACTGGCTGGCACACCCTTCGCGGCGGGTGCCGCGGGCGGCGCCTGAACCGCCGTGGCGCCCGGCGCCGCGGGCGCGTCCGTCAGCACCGGCTGCGGCCCGGTGCCGTTCAGCCCACGGAGCGGCCGGTAGTCGGCGAAGAACGACCACCATGCCTTGTCGACCGAGCCGGGATCGTTGAGGTAACGCTCGTACAGCTCGTCAACCAGCCACTCGTTGGGCCCGAAGTCGGCGCCGGCCGGAGCGGCGCCCGGCCCTCCCGACTCGCCAGCCTGAGCAGTCTGAGTCTGTGCCGAAGGGTGTGCTGAGGGCGCGCTGAGATCTGTGGCAGCGAGCGGCGACTCAGAAGACACGGCGGACATCGCCTTCTTCCGAAAAAATAGATGTGATAACGGAGTCCGGCTTCTTAGATTACCGCCCGGTTCCATGAGCGGGGGGTGGATGCTGTCCGCACGGCTCAGGGGGCCGGTGTGGTGTGAGTCACGCCGCTGGCCTATTTCGAGGTTGTGGCGGCTGGCCGTGTTTCGCCGACTTTCCCGGTGCAGGGCGCTAGGCTCGGGCTGAATGAACAGAGGCGAGCTTCCAGGCTACGAATTCGAGGTGCCGCGCGGCCCGCGCCATGCGAGCGGCCCACGGCATGAATTCGTGCGCGACCCGGTTCGCCAGCTTCGCCAGGAACCGGAGCAGGCACCGCGGTCACCGGTGCGTGCCGCGAGCGGCGGCGTGCTCACGGTCATGCGCAATCGGAACTGGCTGATGGGCCTCGCGGTGCCGATCCTGGCCGCGATCGCCGTCGGCATCGCCGTCGTCGTGATCAATGGCGGCGGTGGCAGCGGCGCGTCGGCGCCGTCCGCGCTTGACGCCGGGTTCCCGCCCGCGCGCCTCGCGGGCCCGAGCTTCACCGGCACCGCCGGCGGGACATCGCGGGTGGTGCTCGCCGCGATCGGTGCGTCCGCCGCCACCGAGGTGACCGCGGGCGCGGTGAACGGCGGCCCCGCGATCTGGTCCTCGTCCGACGGAGGGGGCAGCTGGACCCGCGCGTCAATCGCCGGGCCCGCGGCGCTGACCGCCGCGGGCACCGGCCAGTTGGCCGGGGTCGCGCACGGCCAGGCGGGCTGGGTGGCCGTGGGCACCACGCTCGCGGACAAGGGCGGGCCGCTGGTGGCCTCCTCGACCAACGCGAGCACGTGGACGGTGACCGCGGGCCTCGGGCGGAACGCGGCCGCGATCGCGGTCGCGGCGGGCCCCGCCGGGTACGTGATCGTCGGCCGCCAGTCGGCCGGCGGCTCAGCAGCGGCCGTCCCCGCCGCCTGGTACGCGACCGGGCTGACCGGATGGCGCGCCGCCACGGTCACCACGCGAGGCCAGCAGGGCCAGATGATGAACGCGGTGGCCGCCACGGCGCGCGGCTTCGTCGCCGTCGGCGCGGCCGGCACCAGCCCGGCCGCCTGGCTGTCGGCCGCGGGCCGGACGTGGCAGCAGGTGGCGGTACCGACGCCGGCCGGGGCGGCGCGGGCCGCGCTCGACTACGTGGCCGCGAACGGCAGCGCCGTGGTGGGCGCAGGCACGGAGTTCTCAGCGAGCGGCGCTAGCAGCCCGTTCGCCGAGGTCTCGGCCGACGGCGGCAGCACCTGGACACCGGTCCAGCTTCCGGTGCCGGACATCGGACCGGGAACCGGCACCACGGTCACCGCGCTGACCGCCGCGGGCGGCGGGTTCACCGCCGTCGGCACCTACGTCACCCAGGCCGGGCCAGAGGTCGTGGTCTGGACGCTGCCCGCGGGCACCCCGGTCACCGACGGCGCCGCCTGGTCGGAGGCGACACCGCAGGGCACGGGCCTGGCCACCACGAACGCGGAGAACGCGATCACGGCGCTCACCGCCGACGGCGCCACCCTGTCCGGCGTGGGGTTCTCGGCTCAGCTGACCGGGTCGGGCGTGCAGCGGCCGACGCTGTGGCAGTCGCCGATCCGCTGAGCCAACCTGACTACGATGACGTAAATGATTAACACAGTCTTTGTCACCGGCGCGAGCAGCGGCTTTGGTGCGGCGGTGGCCCGCAGGTTCGCCGCGGACGGCGCGCGCGTCGTCGTGGCCGCCCGTCGCGTGGACCGCGTCGAGGCCCTCGCGTCCGAGCTTGGCCCGCGGGTGCTCCCGGTGGCGCTCGACGTCAGGGACCGGCCCGCCGTCGCCGCCGCGGTCGCGGCCCTTCCGGCCGAGTTCGCGGCCATCGACGTGCTCGTGAACAACGCGGGCCTCGCGCTCGGCCTGAACCCGGCCCAGGACGCGGACCTCGACGACTGGGACCAGATGATCGACACGAACTGCAAGGGCCTGGTCTACTGCACCCGCGCGATCCTGCCGGGCATGGTCGCCCGGCGGCGTGGCCACGTGATCAACCTCGGCTCGGTCGCTGGCACCTACCCGTACCCGGGCGGGAACGCGTACGGCGGCACGAAGGCATTCGTCCACCAGTTCAGCCTCAACCTGCGCAGCGACCTGCACGGCACCGGGGTCCGGGTCACGTGCGTCGAGCCGGGCATGGCCGACACGGAGTTCTCCCTGGTCAGGTTCGCCGGCGACCAGGGCAAGGCGGACAACGTCTACGCGGGCATGCAGCCGATGACCGCCGACGACATCGCCGAGTCGATCCATTGGGCGGCGAGCATGCCGCAGCACGTCAACGTGAACACGATCGAGTTGATGGCCACCGCTCAGTCGTTCGCGCCTTTCCAGGTCGCCAGGGGCGCCTGAGGGCTAGCCGAATACGTCCGCGCGCCGGTTGGCGAGCGACGGCAGGGTCTTGCGCACCGTGTCCACCAGCGACATGTCCGCGTTGACGACGGTCACCTCCGGTGACGGCCCCAGGTCCGCGCGCACCACGCCGAGCGGGTCGATCAGCATGGACCGGCCCACCCCGGTCGGCGCGCGGGTGGGCTTCTCGTCCGGGTCGGGCACCTGGCCGACCGCGGCGACCCACACGGTGTTCTCGATCGCCCGCGCGCGCAGCAGCGTGACCCAGTGCTCCTCCTTGAACAGCCCCGCCTGCCACGCGGCGCTCACGGTCACCAGCGACGCGCCGCCCACCGCCAGGGCCCGGGTGAGCTCAGGGAACCGGATGTCGTAGCAGATCTGCACGCCTACCGGCACGCCGGCCAGCGTGGCCAGGACGACGGACGACCCGGGCGCGACCAGGTCGGACTCGCGCTGCGTGAACGCATCGAACAGGTGCAACTTCCGGTACGAGGCGACGAGGGCGCCGTCGCCGTCGAGCACGACGGCGGTGTTGTACACCCGGCCGTCGGTCGCCGGCTCGAACACGCCGGCGACCAGGGCGACCCCGGTGTCCTTCGCCGCTTCCGCGAGGCCCGAGCAGAACGGCCCGTCAAGCGGTTCGGCCGCCGCCCGCAGGTCGGCGCCGAAGCGGACCATCGTCGCCTCGGGAAACACCGCGAGGTCCGCGCCGTCGGCCGCGGCCGCGCCGAGCGCCTCGCGCGCTCGCCGCAGGTTGACACCGGGATCGGCGCTGACGGGGAGCTGGCAAAGAGCGACTCGCATGCAGCAACGATAACCGCGCCAGCCGCGGTGGTCCTACTGTTGGTGTCGTGAACCGACCGCTGCTCAACCGCCGTCTTGACGGCCTCGGCAACTCCATTTTCGGTGTGATGTCCGCCCGCGCCGTCGCCACCAACTCGGTCAACCTCGGCCAGGGGTTCCCCGACGTCGACGGCCCGCCCGGTATCGCCAAGGCCGCCGCGGAAGCGATCATGGCGGGCAAGGGCAACCAGTACCCGCCCGCCACCGGTATCCCCGAGCTCAGGAGCGCCGTCGCCCGCCATCAGCAGCGGTTCTACGGCCTGCGCTACGACCCGGACACCGAGGTACTGATCACCGCGGGCGCGACCGAGGCCATCGCCGCCGCCCTCCTCGCGCTTCTCGATCCGGGGGACGAGGTGATCGCGTTCGAGCCGTACTACGACTCCTACGTCGCCAACATCGCGATGGCCGGCGGCGTCCGCGTCCCGCTCACGCTCACGGCACCCGACTTCCGCCCAGACCTGACGAAGCTGGAATCGCTGATCACCGGCAAGACCAGGCTGCTCATGCTCAACAGCCCGCACAACCCCACGGGCATGGTCCTCACCCGGGCGGAGACCGAGGCGATCGCCCGGATCGCCATCGACCACGACCTGCTCGTGGTCACCGACGAGGCCTACGAGCACCTCACGTTCGACCGCGCGCACGTACCGCTCGCCACCATCGACGGCATGCGCGGCCGCCTCGTGTCGATCGGCTCGGCCGGCAAGACGTTCTCGTTCACCGGGTGGAAGGTCGGCTGGGCGACCGGCACGGCGGACCTGATCGACGCGGTCCGCACCACCAAGCAGTTCCTCACCTTCGTGAGCAGCGGCCCCTTCCAGTACGCCGTCGCCGAGGCACTCGACCTCCCCGACACCTATTACACGGACATGGCCGCCGACCTCAAGGCCAAGCGCGACCTCATGGCCGCTGGCCTGCGCGAGATTGGCTTCGGCGTATACGAGCCCGACGGCACCTACTTCATCACCACGGATATCTCGCCCCTGGGGGAGCGGGACGCGATGGAGTTCTGCCGTGGCCTGCCGGACCGCGTCGGCGTGGTGGCGATCCCGAGCGCCGTCTTCTACGACGACCACCCGGTCGAGGGCCGTACCCTGGTCCGCTTCGCCTTCTGCAAGCGCCCGGAGGTGCTGAAGGAGGCGCTTAGCAGGCTCTCAGCGCTCGGCCGGTAAAAAGCAGGCCGGTGAAAAGCAGGCCGGTGAAAAGCAGCAAGGCCAAGTCACAACCGGTACTCCAGAACGGGTTCGGCTGACTCGCCCGGCCAAACTGTAGGCCTAAGCCCATGGCCGGCGCCCGGTCGGGTGGCGACCATGGATCCATGACTACTTCCGGCGCCTTCCCCCCGGCGGGCTTGCGGTGGTGGCGCGCGCACTGGATCGCGTTCCTGCTTCCCCTGGTCGCCGCCGACACGCTTGGCATCCTCGGCGGCGCCACGCCCTGGCTGCTGCTCACCATGGCTGTGGCCATCGCATTGCTCGCGCCGAGAGAGGGCGCCAAGATCGCACCGTTCGCCTTTCTCGCGTACGGGGCCTACGGCTTCTACCTCGCCCACCTCCTGGTGCTGTGGAACTCGCCGTCGGTGGTCTACGGCGTCACCCGGGTCGGGCCCGCCGACAACGTGGCGTGGGTAATACCGCAGGCGGCGGCCTTCCTCGTTGCCGGGGTGTGGCTGCTCGCGCCGGCGGGCGCGCCCGGTGGGCGGGCGGTGCGCCGTGCCGCCGGGCAACTGCGCGGCACGGCCGGCCAGCCGAGAACCGTGCCGCCGCCCCTGGTCCTGCCGATGATCTTCCTGTGGGAGGAGATGTACAGCGAAGGCGTGTGGTTCAGCGGGTATGCCTGGCATGAGGCGGTCGCGCTGATGATGGTCGCGGCGGGCCTGGCCGCCGTGGTCTTCCTGCCGCGGGTGGCCGCGGCGGCGGCCGTGGCCGGGATCTTGCTCTTCGGGCTCACCGGGATCGTGGTGGCCGTGCACTGGATCCTGACGCGCCAGGGCATGCCGGGCGGCGTGGACGGCATCGCCCTGTACGGCGCGGTGCCGGTCGTCAACGGGGGCACGAAGCTCCTGGCCGGGGCCGAGGGCCTCGTCCTGTTCTGCGGCTGTTGCCTGCTGGTACCGCGGATGCTGCCCTGGGCCACGGACGCGGAACTCGCGCGCCGCGCCCAGGCCCTGACGCAGCGGGTCGCCCGGCTGACGGAGACTCGCACCGATGCCACCGAGGTCGCCGTGGCCGAGCTCCGCCGGATCGAGCGCGACCTGCACGACGGCGCGCAGGCCAGGCTCGTCGCCGTCGGCATGTCCCTGCGGGCGGCGGAAGAGCTGATGGGGGCCAACCCGGAGGCGGCGCGCGCCCTGATGGCCGAGGCCCGCGAGACGTCCTCGCGTGCCCTGGACGACCTGCGCGGCCTGGTGCGCGGCATTTACCCGCCGGTGCTCGCCGACCGTGGCCTCGCCGACGCCGTGCGCGCGCTGGCCCTGGACGCGCCGCTGACCGTGGACACGGATATCACCCTCCCGGGCGAGCCGCCCATGCCGGTCGGCGCGGCCGTCTACTTCGGGATCGCGGAGGCCCTGACCAACGCGGCACGGCACTCGGGCGCCGACGCGGTCCAGATCGGCGTGTCGCATGTGGACGGCACGCTCCGCGCGAGCATCACCGACGACGGCGCGGGCGGGGCGGACGCGTCGCGCGGCACGGGCCTGGCCGGCGTGGAGCGCCGCCTGGCCACGTTCGACGGCATCCTGGCGGTCAGCAGCCCGGCAGGCGGCCCGACCATCGTCGCGATCGAGGTGCCCTGCACGCTGACTCACGACCCGGACGGGGTAAAGCTTGGGTAACCCTCATGGCCGACCCCGGATGCCGACCCCGACCCCGATGCGACCCGACGCCGATGCCGCCCCCGATGCCGACCCCGACCCCGATGCCGACCCCGACCCCGACCCCGATGCGACCCGACCACGATGCGACCCAACCCCGTTCCGGAATGTCGGGCGCTGGCGCGCCCGACATTCCGGAAATTTCAACATATGACAGGTGGGATTAAGCGGCCGTGCGCGTCGTCATCGGTGAAGACCTGTTCCTGCTGCGGGACGGCCTGATCCGGCTGCTTGCGGCCCACGGGTTCGAGGTCGTCGCGGCGGTCGGCAGCGCGCCGGAGTTGCTGCGGGCGCTGACGGAGCTCAAGCCGGACGTGGGCATCGTCGACGTCCGGCTCCCGCCGACCTTCACCGACGACGGCCTGCGGGTCGCGATCGAGGCGCGCCGCGCCCGCCCCGGCCTGCCCCTCCTGGTGCTGTCGCAGTACGTCGAGCAGCTATACGCCCGCGAGCTGCTTGCTGACCAAGCCGGCGGCGTGGGTTACCTGCTCAAGGACCGGGTGTTCAGCGACGCGGCGTTCGCGGACGCGGTCAGGGACGTCGCCGCCGGCGGCACCGTCCTTGATCCCGAGGTCGTGTCACGGCTGATGAGCAAGCGCACGAAGTCGGGCCCGCTCGCCGCGCTGACCCCGCGCGAGCGTGAGGTCTTGTCGCTGATGGCCCAGGGCCGGTCCAACGCCGCGATCGCCGCCAAGCTGTTCATCACCGAGAAGGCGGTCAGCAGGCACGCCGCCGGCATCTTCGTCAACCTGGGCCTGGCACCGTCCGACGACGACAACCGCCGCGTCCTGGCCGTCCTCGCCTACCTGAACTCCTAGCCGCGGCCGCCTTGCGGCCTCGGCCGATGCCCAGGCTGTCACTCCAGTCACTCTCGTCCTCATTGTCGATGAAATCGCCACTTTCGCGGTCGTTTTGCCCTGATTTGGTAGTGCGGTTCACCTACAAAGATGCGGTTCACCTACAAAGAAGCCGCAGGCCGGCGCGGTCCGGCAGAAAAGCCTGGCGCGCAACGGGCGGTGCCGGGCGACGCCCCCTTAAAACGTCGGCCCGGCCCCGTCCCCCCGATGCAGGACCCGGCCGGGCCGCAAGGCCGGCGCCCCCCTTTAAGCGCCAGGCCCGTTGTCCCCGCCGTCCCCAGGTCCTGCATCTGTATGAGGAAGCGGCCAGCGAGATGCCAACAACTTTTCTGCGGATTTTTCGTGAGAGCTAAGACGGCCTTGGCCCACCGGGCCGTTTGCCCGTTCCGGGCCCCAAGGCCGCTAGATGTGACCCTGTGTGCCGCACGGCCCTGTGTGCCGCGGGCGTAACGGTGGTGGCCTTGTGTGCCGGACGGGCGTAACGGTGGTGGCCTTGCGTGCCCCAGGGCGTAACCATCGTGGCCCTAACTGCCACGTGGCAGTTAGGGCCATGGCCTGGGGTGCCACGGGGGCATAACGGCCACGGCCGGGCGGGAGCGGCGGGGGCCGGCGGAGGTCGCCTAAGCTCTTGCTGTGCAGGAACGTGATCTGTGGGATGTCGCCGTGGTCGGGGCCGGACCGGCCGGGCTGGCCGCGGCCAGCGCCGCGGCCGCCGCCGGGGTGCGGACGATCGTGCTTGAGCGCGCCGTGCACCCGCGGTACAAGACCTGCGGCGGCGGCCTCATCGGCGCGTCCCGCGCCGCGGCGGGCGGCCTTATCGACGTCCCCGCGCGCGACTTGATCCACCGCGCCACGGTCACGCTGCGCGGCGGGCAGGAGTTCACCCGCTCGCACGGCGACCCGCTGCTCGCGATGGTGGTGCGCGACGAGTTCGACGCCGCGCTGCTGAAGCGGGCCGAGGAGAACGGCGCGCGGCTCAGCCAACGCACCCAGGTCCGCGCGATCGACCAGGCCGACGGGCACGCGACGGCCAAGCTCGCGGACGGCACCGAGATCGACGCCAAGGTGATCATCGGCGCCGACGGCTCCTCTGGGGTCAGCGCCAGGCATGTCGGCGCGGAGTTCGACCAGGTCGACCTCGGCCTTGAGCTGGAAATCGCCGTGCCGGACAAGGTCGCCGCGAACTGGACGGGCCGGGTGCTGCTCGACTGGGGCAAGATCCCCGCCTCCTACGGCTGGGTCTTCCCGAAGGGAGACCGCCTCACGGTCGGCGTCATCGCGGCCCGGGGTCAGGGCGCGGCCACGAAGGCGTACCTGCGCGAGTTCGTCGACCGGCTTGGCCTGGCGGGCTTCGAGGCGGTCCAGGATTCCGGCCACCTCACCCGCTGCCGCTCCGACGGCTCGCCGTTGCGCAAGGGCCGGGTGATCGTGGCGGGCGACGCCGCGGGCCTGCTCGACCCGTGGACCCGCGAGGGCATCAGCTTCGCCCTCCGCTCCGGTGCCCTGGCCGGCGAGTACGCCGCGAAGGGCGATCTCGACGGCTACGTGGCCGCGGTGAACACCGGGCTGGTTCCCGACATGCGCGCGGGCCGTACCCTGCTGACCGCGTTCACCCGGCATGCCGGCACCTTCCACCGGGGCCTGAACAGCCCGAAGGGCTGGAGCGCCTTCGTGAAGATGTGCCGCAGCGAGATCTCCCTGTCTGACCTGGTCGCCCGGCCCTCGGCCCGCGTTTCCCTCGCCCTGCTCAACCGTTTCTAGCGAGGCGGCCGAGCCCTACTCGCCGGCCGCGATCGCGGCATCGACCTCCTGCTTGCGCGCTGTGAACTCGGCGGCGTGCTCGTGCTCCAGGCGATCCGCCGTGTCCTCGTCGTCGCGCATCAGCGCGTCGAGGTTGCTGTTGGCCGCGTCGATCACGCCGAGGTCGACGTAAGCCTGCTGAACCTTCTGCCCCCACAGGCCGATGTCCTTCACGCAGGGCACGATGCGGCTGAACAGGAGCTGACGGAACACCAGTTGCGTGGGGGACCGGTCGGCGAACCGGACGCACTCGTCGACGTCGTAGTCCAGCCGCTCGTACACCTCGCGGGCGACGAACCGGTCGCGCATCAGGTAGCAGCCCTCGACCACGAACTCCTCGCGTTCGGCGCGCTCCGCCGCGGTGAGCTCCGCATAGTAGTCGCGCAGCGCCAGCCGGCCGAACGCCACGTGCCGCGCCTCGTCCTGCATGACGTACGCAAGCAACTGTTTGACCAGCGGGTTGCCGGTGATGTCGCGGTGCACGCCGAAGGCGGCAAGCGCCAGCCCCTCGATCAGCACCTGCATCCCGAGGTAGGGCAGGTCCCAGCGGGAGTCGGACAGCGCGTCCGCGAGCAGCTGCGCGAGGTGATCGTTCACCGGGTAGTACAGGCCGATCTTGTCCTTGATGAACCGGTTGAACAGCTCGACGTGCCGTGCCTCGTCCATGACCTGGGTCGCGGCGTAAAACTTGGAGTCCATGTCCGGCACGGATTCGACGATCCGCGCCGCCACGGTCAGCGCGCCCTGCTCGCCGTGCAGGAACTGGCTGAACAGCCACGACGACAGGTGGCGGCTCAGCTCGTCCCGCTCCGCCTGGTTCAGCTTCTCCCACTGGCGCGATCCGTAGATCGGCACGATCTCTTCGCCGGTCTCCATCACCCGCAGCGGATTGACCGGCTGTGCCCAGTCGATTCGCTTGGTCGCGTCCCACTGCTTGTCCTTGCCGCGCTGGTACAGGTCGAGCAGTGTCTGCCGCCCGGATTCGTATTCCCAGGAGAACCTGGCCGCTCCGGTCGCGGGCACGTCCCAGGTTTCCGTGGAGACCGGTGACGTGTACATGTCGTGGGTGCTCACTGGTGCCTCCAACGTGGCGGCTGCGGCGTCGCTGTTGGTCTATTGCTAGCCAGTAACGCCCGATCGCGCAAGGCTTCCGCGCTCTGTTGACAACGAGATGGCTAACCGCTATCTATTAGATAACCGTTAGGGGGTGTTCGGTGCAGCAGGAAGTGATCCTCGCCATGCTGGCGAAGGAGCCGACACACGGTTACGAGTTGCGCGCCAGGCTCCGCCAGGCGCTTGGGCCGGTTGGCGAGGACCTGAACGCCGGCCAGGTGTACGTGACGCTGACCAGGCTGGAGAAGGCGGGGCTCGTCGCATCCGAGACCGCGCCGGGCGTCAGCGAGCGTCCTGACCGCAGGGTCTATGAGCTAACACCGGAAGGCCAACAGCGTGTCACCGCCTGGCTCGCGGAGGTGAGCTGGCCGAAGCCGGACCTGACCGAGTTCCACCTGAAGCTGGTCGCCGCGTTCGCCGCCCGGCTGGCCGACCCCGTCGCGATCATCGACGCGCAGCGCCGCGAGTTGCTCCGTCGGTTGCGCGACGCCCAGCGGGCCGCACTCGCCGAGCCGGATGGCTCGGACGCGGCGCTGCTGATCGAGGGCATCGTGCTTCGGCTGCAAGCGGACCTGCACTGGCTTGAGGCATGCGAGCGGACCTGGACGACACGGAGGAGAGCCCGATGACCCCCCTGCTGAGCGCCCGCCGGGTGTGCAAGACCTACGGCCGCGGCGAGGCGCTCGTCCGCGCGGTCGACGAGGTGGACCTCGATGTCACGGCCGGGGAAACCGTGGCCGTCATGGGGCCGAGCGGCTGCGGCAAGTCCACCCTGCTGCACCTGCTCGGCGGGCTCGACCGCGCCGACTCCGGCCAGATCACGCTGGCGGGCAAGCCGGTCGACCGGCTTAGCGAGCGCGGCCTGGCCCGGATGCGCAGGGACACCGTCGGCTTCGTGTTCCAGGCGTTCCATCTCATGGATGAGCTCACCGCCGTGGAAAACGTCGAGTTGCCCGCGCTGCTGGCCGGCCGCTCGCCCCGTGGCGCCCGCAGGCGGGCGCTTAACCTGCTCGACCGCACTGGCCTGGCCGACCGCGCGAAGTTCCTACCGGCGGCGCTCTCTGGCGGCCAGCGGCAGCGCGTGGCGATCGCCCGCGCGCTGGCGAACGAGCCGGTGATCGTGCTCGCGGACGAGCCGACCGGCAACCTGGACAGCGCCGCGACGCTGGAGGTGCTCCGCCTCTTCGACGGCCTGCATGAGGCCGGGCAGACGCTGGTCATCGTCACCCACGACTCGCGCATCGCCGCCACCGCCGATCGGATGATCACCATGCGGGACGGCGCGTTCGTCGACGAGACCAGGCTCACCGGCGGCACGGCCGGCAGCCTCAGCAAGCTTGCCGGCCTGGAGGACTAGTGGGACGCCTCATCCTCATCGCCCGCTTGGTCACCCGCGACCTGCGGCGCCGCCGGGCACAGGCGGTCCTGCTGCTGCTCACCATCGCCGCCGCCACTGCGACCCTGACCCTGGGACTCGCGCTCAACGGCGTAACCGGCAGTCCGTACCTGCGCACCAAGACCGCGACAAACGGGCCGGACGTCACCGTGACCGTCTTCCCGCAAGGAGCGGAGCCAGCCAAGCCCGTGCCCGATCCCGCCGCACTGACCCAGCTGGCCGGGACGGCCGGCGTCACCGCGCACAGCGGGCCATACCCGGTCGCCGCCGCCACGCTGCGGGTGGCTGGCCACACGGTGCCCGTCCAGGCGGAGGGCAGGGACGAGGCCACGGCGACCGTGGACCAGCCGCTGGTGACCCAGGGCACATGGGTTCGCCCCGGCGGCGTGGTCCTTGAAAGGACGTTCGCGCAGGCACTGGGCGTGACGGTCGGCGACAGGGTCTCGCTCAACGGTCAGCCGTTTCGCGTCGTAGGCCTGGCGCTGACCGCCGCCGTGCCGGAGTACCCGGGTGTGTGCTCCTTCCTCACCTGCAACGCCGTCGACCAGGCCGACGACTCGGCCATGGGCATGGCCTGGCTTACCCAGCCCGCCGCGAGGGGCCTCGCCACGCCGGCCATGCCGCTGTCCTATGTGCTGAACCTCAAGCTGAGCAACCCGGCGACCGCGGCCGCGGTCGCCGGCGCGGCCGGATCGGGCAACGGGCAGTTCCAGTCGATCGTGGCAACCGCGGGCGGAGCGTCTTCTGGATCATCGGTGGAGACTTGGCAGCAGATCGAGGCCGCGGACGCGAACCTGATCTCCGTCGCTCAGCAGGTCCTGACGCCTGGCGGCTGGCTAGCCGTCGCGCTCGCGCTTGCCAGCGTGGCGGTGCTGGCCGGCGGCCGGATGGCGGAACAAACCCGGCGGGTCGGCCGCCTCAAGGCGGCGGGCAGCACTCCGGCCATGGTCGCCGCCGTCCTGCTGGCCGAGCATGTGCTGCTGGCCCTCGCGGCCGCGGCCGTCGGCCTCGCGGTCGGCTGGCTTATCACGCCGCTGTTGTCCGGAGCGGGCGCGGGCCTGCTCGGCGCCCCGGGTGCACCCGCACTCAGCCCGAGCACGGTCGGCCTGGTCGTGGGGGTGGCGCTGGCGGTGACGCTGGCGTCAACGTTGATCCCGGCCTTCCGCGCGGCTCGCACCAGCACGGTCAGCGCGCTGGCCGACTTTCCCCGCCCGCCGCGGCGGCACGCGGTGGCGATCGCCGTCTCCAAGTGGCTCCCGGTGCCGCTGCTGATCGGCCTGCGGCTGATCGCCCGCCGCCCTCGCCGCGCCGTGCTTGGCGCGACAAGCACCGGAGTCACCGTGATGGGCCTCGTCGCGGTGCTGGCCAGCCACCACGCGTACGACGCGGCGGCCAGCCGTTTCAACTGGTTCTACGGGCTGAGCGACCCGATCAGCGGGCGGGTCAGCCAAACGATGGCGGTGCTCACCGTCGTCCTGGTCATCCTCGCGGCGCTCAACGTGCTCGTTGTCGGCTGGGCGACGGCACTTGACGCAAGGCCGTCGTCGGCCCTTGCCCGTGCCCTTGGCGGGACCCCAGGCCAGGTAACCGCCGGCCTGGCGGCCGCGCAGGTGCTTCCCGCGCTGCCCGGTGCCCTCGTCGGGGTGCCGCTTGGCATCGCGCTGTTCGCACTCGCCAACGGCGGAGGAGGGGTGTCGGTCCCTCCGGCGCCGTGGCTGGCCGCGGTGGTACTCGGGACGCTGGCCGCCGTGGCCGCGCTGACCGCCGTCCCGGCCGGTCTCGGTGCCCGCCAGCCGGCGGCCCTCATCCTGCGCTCCGAGGTGGCCTGACGCGCTATCGTGCCTGGGTGGATGCTGAGCTAAGGCGGGCGGCGGAGGACGCGACCGGGTTCATGCCCCAGGCCGAGGGGCTGGCCCTGTGCGAGACGGCGGAGGAGTACGCCGCGGCCGGGCCGGTGCTCGAGGTGGGCAGCTACTGCGGTAAGTCCGCGATCTACCTGGCCGCGGGGGTCCGCGCTGCGCGCAAGTTCGGTATCAGGCAGCAAGTTGTGACCGTGGATCACCACCGTGGCTCGGAGGAGCACCAGCCCGGCTGGGAGTACCACGACCCCACGATGGTCGACCCCGCGGCCGGCCGGATCGACACGCTGCCCCGCCTGCGGGCCACGCTCGCGGCGGCGGGCGTCGAGGATGACGTGGTCGCGATCGTGGGCAAGTCAGCCGACGTGGCCAGGCTGTGGCGGACACCGCTCGGCATGCTGTTCATCGACGGTGGCCACACCGACGCGGCCGCCACCTGGGACTACGAGGGGTGGGCCCCCTGGGTCGCGCTCGGCGGCGTCCTGGCCATCCACGACGTGTTCCCCGATCCGGCCGACGGCGGGCAGGCCCCGTTCAAGATCTACCAGCGCGCCCTGTCCTCCGGCGCCTTCACCGAGGTGCGCCACGAGGGTTCGCTCCGCATCCTGGAGCGAACCGCCTCCGGCATCGGCTGATCCACTCGCGCTCAACCCGCGGCCGGCAATTGGTCATCGGGCCGGGTTGACGCCGGGGCCGATCGCTGTAGTCTTGTCTTATGGCTATAGATAAAGGGAACAGTCCGATCGAGTTCCGGCTTGACCCGTCGTCGGGGGTGCCGACCTACCTGCAGCTTGTGCAGCAGGTGGAGCATGCGCTGCGGCTTGGCTACCTCCAGCCTGGTGATCAGCTTCCGAAGGTGAGGGATGTCGTGGCAAGCCTAACCATCAACCCGAACACCGTGCTGAAGGCCTACAAGGAGCTTGAGACCAAGGGGCTGGCGACGGGCCGTCCGGGGCAGGGCACCTTCATCCAGGCCACCCTGAGCCAGGTCACGCTGCCCGAGTTGAGCGGCCTGCGCCGGTCCATGCTCGGCTGGCTGGCCACGGCGGATGAAGCCGGCCTGGACGAAGACGGAATCGTTGCCCTCTTCACCAGCGTCCTGCGGGATTTCTTTAAGAACCGCTCGGGCTCCTCCGCCCGGGCGGGAGACACCAACTCGGAGGGTGTCGCATGAACGTCATCGAGACCGCCGGGGTAGGCAAGCGCTACGGGAAGTCGTGGGCGCTGCGTGACTGTACCCTCGCCGTGCCGGAAGGGTCCCTGGCCGCGCTGGTCGGGCCGAACGGCGCGGGCAAGACCACGCTGATGAACATGGCGGTCGGCCTGACGATCCCGACCGAGGGAACCGTCACCGTGCTCGGCGGCCAGGCCACGGGCTCGCCGGCCGCCTTGGACGACATCGCGTTCATGGCGCAGGACGCGCCCCTGTACAAGAACTTGTCGGTCGCGGACATGCTGCACTTGGCGCGGAACCTTAACCGGCGCTTCGACGGGCCCTTCGCCCAGGCGCGGCTCACCGACCTCGGCATCCCGCTCAAGAAGAAGTCGGGCAAGCTCTCCGGCGGCCAGCAGGCGCAGGTCGCGCTGACCCTGGCGGTGGCCAGGCGGCCGCGGCTGCTCATCCTCGACGAGCCGCTGTCCTCGCTCGACCCCCTTGCCCGGCAGGACTTCATGGCCACGGTCATGACCACGATGGCCGACGAGGGCATGTCCGTGCTGCTGTCCTCGCACGCGCTGGCGGAGCTTGAGCGGGTCGCCGACTACCTCATCGTGCTCGGCACCGGCCAGCTCCGGCTGACCGGCGAGGTCGAGGACCTGCTCGCCACGCACCGCGTGCTGACCGGCCCGGCCGCCGAGGCGGACCGGTACGCAGGCCAGGTGGCGGTCGTACAGGCCAAGCGGGGCGACGCCCAGGCCCACCTGCTCGTGCGGTCGAGCGGAAGCGACGACCCGGTGCCGCCCGGCTGGGAGGCGCACCCGGTCAGCCTGGAGGAACTCACGCTGGCGTACCTGCGCGCCACCAGCCAGGCGGTGCCGCGCCAGCCGGGGACCGCCGAGCCCCAGCCGGGAAACAACAAGAAGCACTACCAGGCGACGGAGGCGGCACGATGACTGTGCTCACCCTGCCCGTGGAGCCGGGCCGAGCTACCGCCCAGCCGGCCGTGCCCTGGCGGCGCATGGCCTGGGTCACCTGGCGGCAGCACCGCGCCATGCTGACCGGGGTCACCGCCTTGCTCGCCGCGGTGTCCGTGTTCCTGCTGATCGAGGGGCTGAAGATACGCAGCGACTACACCGCCATGATCAACTGCCGTACCGCCTGCCAACCGGCGGACAACGAATTCGGCAGCACCGACTGGACGCTCGCGAACACCCTCGGCATCTTCATGCTCCTCGCGCCCGCCCTGCTCGGTGCCTTCACCGGCCCGGCGCTGCTCGGCAGGGAAATAGAGGCCGGCACGTTCAGGTACGCCTGGACGCAGGGGATCGGCCGGGTGCGGTGGACGGTGGCCAAGCTCATCCTGCTCGGGGTCGCGCTCGCGATCCTGACCGGGGCCTTCAGCCAGCTGTTCGCCTGGTTCTTCGACCCGTTCCTCGGCAACTCCGTCGGGTTTACTGACCTTACCGCGACCGTGTTCACGACGCGCGGCATCGCCTTCGCCGCCTGGACGGTTCTCTCCTTCGCTATCGGCGCGTTCTTCGGCATGCTCATCCGCCGGCTCATCCCCGCCATGGTTGCCACGCTCATCGCCTACCTGGGCGTGTACCTGCTGGCCTGGCTTGTGCTGCGCGAGGACTATCCCGTGGCGATCACCACCAGCGGCCCCGTGGCGAGCGGCGCCGTCGTTGCGACGTCGGTCAACAGCCCCACCGCGCTGACCCCGAACGCGCCGTGGATACTCAAGACCTGGGTCACCGGCAGCACGCACTGGACGCGCTACATTCCGGTCAGCCGGTTCTGGCCCATGCAGTTCATCGAGGCCGGCTGGCTGCTCGTGCTGGCGGTAGCGCTTGGCGCGGCCACCGTGTGGCTGGTCCGCCGCCGCGCGGCCTAGACCGCTAACGGAGGCCAGCCGATGAGCACTCTCACCGCGCCCGTCCAGCCAGGCACCGGCGCCGCGATACGAGGGCCCCGGCCGTGGCCAGGGATGCTGTGGGTCACCTGGCGGCAGCAACGCGGCCTGCTGATCAGCGTCGTCGCCATCTTCGTCACGGGCGTCGCCGGCATGGTGGTCGAAGGGCTGAGGATCCACCACGACTACGCGGTCCTGACGGCCTGCCACCCGGCGGCCGCGGCCGCCTGCCAGCAGCTAAGCCGCGAGTTCACCACCACCGACTGGCATGAAGGCAACGGCGTCCGCGTCGCGCTGCTCGCCGCGCCGGTGCTGCTGGCGATGTTCGCCGGGCCGCCGGTGCTCGCCAGGGAGATCGAGACGGGCACGTTCCGCTACATTTGGACCCAGGGCATCGGCCGGGTGCGCTGGACGGTCGCCAAGCTCACCATCCTCGGCTCTCTGCTGACCATTGCCGCGCTCGTGCTCAGCCAGCTATTCGGCTGGTTCTTCGCACCGTTCATGACCACGCAGCAGCTCACCCCGCTGAGCATCGCCGTGTTCGACGCCCGCGGCGTCGTGTACGCCGCCTGGACGCTCACGGCATTCTGCCTGGGTGCATTCACGGGCACGCTCGTGCGGCGGGTCATCCCCGCGATGGCCCTGTCGCTGATCGGCTACGGTGCGCTCGCCTTGGCAACGATGTTTTCCCTGCGCCACCACTATCCCGTCAGCACCTTCTGGCCCATGCAACTCTTCGAGTGCGGCTGGCTCCTGATCTTGTCGGGGCTGCTCATCGCGGCAACGGTCCGCCTGGTCCGCCGCCACGCCTGCTAGGCCAGCCGATCGCACCGTGCCCATGACGTGGGATACTTCGTGCCCCTCTGGGGGCACGAAGTATCCCACGTCATCCTTTTGGCCGGCTCCCGGCACTCTTTGGCCGGCTCCCGGCACTCTTTGGCCGGCTCCCGGCACTCTTTGGCCGGCGCCTGCCGCCCGCGCATTTCATGAAATTTCCGGAATGTCGGGCGCTTGCGCCCGACATTCCGGAACCGGGCAGGAGGCCGGGCGGGCCGCCTGGTTAGGCGAGGCCGGTGAGCGCGTCGGTCGCGCCGGCCTCGCAGCCGCAGGCGGCGGGGTCGGCGGGCGAGCGGAAGGCGGCCGGGGCCGGCGTAGCGCGGAAGATGGCCGCCCCGGCGCTGAAGCCCGTCAGCGCGTCGGCGGCGAGCACGGCGGCGGCGGAGGTCCAGCCGGACCGCTCGGCCGGGAAGTGGTTCTCGTTGACGTACTGCCAGCCGGTCCAGTAGGAGCCGTCGTCGTGCCGCAGCCGGCCGATCGTCGCGAACACCTCGCGCGCGCGTTCCCGCTGGCCGCAGGCGTCCAGGGCGAGCACAAGCTCGCACGTCTCCGCGACCGTCACCCACGGCTGGTCGCTCACGCAGCGGACGCCAAGCTCAGGCACCACGAACGTGTCCCAGCCGCGGGCGATGCGCTCCGCGGCGGCCGCACCGCGCAGCGCGCCGCCGAGCACCGGGTAATACCAGTCCATCGCGAACCGGGCTTTGTCCGCGAAGGCTTCCGGGTGGCAGGCGAGCACGTGGCCGAGCTGGACGGCGGCTAGTTCCCAGTCCGGCTGCGGCTCGCCGGCCAGTTCGGCCAGCGAGATCGCGCAGCGCAGCCCCTGCAAGATGCTTGAGCAGCCGGAAAGGAGCGCGAACGCGCCCGGCCGGCCCGCCGCGTCCCGCTCCCACGCCACCTCGCCGCGCGGTGCCTGCAGGCCGAGCACCCAGCCGATCGCGGCCTGGACCGTCGGCCACATCCGGTCAGCGAACCGCCGGTCGCCGCTGACCAGGTACTCGTGCCAGGCGCCGACCGCGACATAGGCCACATGGTGGCTCTCCGCCGCGTGGTCGGAAACGGCTTCCGGCCTGACCGCGCCCTTGCCGCCGGTGGCCCGGGGCCAGGACCCGTCCGTGCGCTGGGTGTCGCGCAGCCACTTGTAGGCGAGCCGGGCCGGGACGGCGAGCCCGCAGGCGCTCAGGGCCATCGCGCACTCCACGTGGTCCCAGGGGTCCACGTGACCGTCCGGCCAGGGGAGCGCGCCGTCCGCCCGTTGCGCGGCCGCGATGGAGCGGGCGGTCTCGATCATGTCGGACGGCGGCTGCGGCACGCCAGGGCGCGCTCGCCCGGCCGGCCTCATTCGCGCGCCCCGCTGGCGGTGCCCTGACCAGAAGGGGAATGGTGCGATGAAACGGGAACCACGAACCCGTTCGGTATGACCGGTTTGGTGGTTTGTGCCTTTGTCGCGTAGATGACGAGGCTCTTGCCGATGAGCGGGTTGAGCGCTGCTTCCGACAGCCGGGTCAGCGCGGGCTTGCGCATGATGTCCCAGACAAGCAGCCGGTGGTAGGCCCGCACGGCCGGGTGCGCGTCGTCGTGCACGCCGACCGCGCACTTGAGCCACCAGTAGGCGGAGTGCAGGCCGTGCGCGTGGTGGCCGCCGGTCGGCGTCAGGCCGGCGGCGGTCAGCTTCGCG
>Ga0335075_10003253_pt1 | contig 25822 bp, 26 predicted proteins | sample Lox_Sample_24_FD_206723 | JGI IMG/M metagenome (GOLD analysis project Ga0335075, IMG submission 206723) | Soil microbial communities from Loxahatchee National Wildlife Refuge, Florida, United States - Lox_Sample_2.4 | ecosystem: Environmental > Terrestrial > Soil > Wetlands | place: USA...
ATTCCCAATCGCCAGATAGGCGTGACGACGGTCGGCGGCATTCGTCGCCTGGGTGGGTCAGTGACACCGGCGCCGTCTGCCAATAATCGCTTTCACTGCGTTCTTGGGGGTATAACACCAGAGCAAACGGCCAGCCTGTTCACTCCGGTCGTCCCGAACCCAAATCGCTGACGTGGAGGGGTGCCTTGGATACCACCGCTTTCGATGAACTGACCGGTACAGACCTGGATGAGATCGAGGCAAGGTTGCGCGCGGCTACCCCTGGCCCCTGGAAATCCTACGTTGAGGGACGGGATCATACCAGCGGCTCGAGTTTCGTCGCCACGCCATCGAGCGACATCGAGCTTGCTGGCGCGACTGTGGCTGACCAGGACTTCATTGCTCATGCGCGCGAGGATCTGCCGAGGTTACTGAATGAAGTCCGGCGGCTGCGCGCTCGTGGCCAGCAGGATCGGTGATCTTCGGTGTCATCGCTATCGATTGGACAGAGCGGGAGTGGGCGTGACAAGTGCGGCAGGCGTGCCATTGTTGCGACCGGTGTCCAGATATTCGATAACCACCGGGGATCGGGAAGTATCAAGCTTGGCCCGCTTTTTCCGTAGTCTGTGTTGACCTGCTTGTTGGAACAGGCCGCCTCAGCGGACCAGGGTTACCCACGAATGACATTGGACCACGTCAGCTTGCGCGTCGGAGACCTGCAGCGCAGCCGTGCTTTCTACACGGCGGCCCTGGCGCCGCTGGGGATCGCCGTATTGTTCGACGGCGGCAGCTATGTTGGCTTCGGCAAGCTGGGAAAACCGCAGTTCTGGCTGAACCCCGGCGGCACGCCGTCCGGCCCGACCCATGTCGCCTTCGTCGCGGCCACCCGTGCCGAAGTTCGCGCCTTCCACGAAGCGGCACTTGCGGCGGGCGGCACGGATAACGGCGCACCCGGACTGCGCCCGCACTACCACGCCGACTACTACGGCGCTTTCGTTCTCGATCCCGACGGCAACAATGCCGAAGCCGTCTGTCGTCTTCCCGAGGCCTGAATGAGCGAACCCTTCGATCTGATTGTCATCGGCTCCGGTCCCGGAGGCTATGTCTGCGCCTTGCGCGCCGCACAGCTCGGGATGCGCGTGGGCTGCGTGGAGAAGCGCGCCACGCTCGGCGGCACGTGTTTGAATATCGGCTGCATTCCGTCCAAGGCGCTGCTGCAATCGTCGGAGGAATACGACCATGCGCGCCATGCGCTGGCCGATCACGGCGTGCTGGTGGACAGCGTAAAGCTCGACCTCGCGCGCATGCAGGTTCGCCGCGGCGAGGTCGTCACGGCCAACGTCAAAGGCGTCGAATTCCTGTTCCGCAAGAACAAGGTGACCTGGCTGAAGGGTACCGGCCGCATCGTCGCCCCTCGCAAGGTGGACGTGGACGGCACCGTGCATGAGACAAAATCCATCGTCATTGCCACCGGCAGCGACAGCATGCCGCTGCCGGGCGTCGAGGTGGACGAAAAGCGGATCGTCACGTCGACCGGCGGATTGGAATTGGACAAGGTACCTGGCCATCTGGTGGTGATCGGCGCCGGCTATATCGGGCTGGAACTCGGCAGCGTATGGCGCCGGCTGGGGGCTGAGGTGACAGTGGTGGAGTTCCTCGACCGCATCGTGCCGACCATGGACGGCGAAGTGGCGCGCGCGTTCCAGCGGATTCTGACCAAGCAGGGATTGAAGTTCCGGCTGGGCACGAAGGTCACGGCGGCGCGCGCCGGCAACGATGGGGTGACGCTGACCCTGGAACCGGCGAAAGGCGGCGGCGCCGAGGAACTGAAAGCCGATGTGGTCCTGGTTTCGATCGGGCGCCGGCCGTTCACGCAGGGGCTCGGGCTGGAGTCCGTGGGCGTTGAACTGGACGAACGGTCCCGGGTGAAAACGGATGCGCATTTCGCGACCAACGTGCCGGGGATCTATGCAATCGGCGATGTGATCGCCGGGCCGATGCTGGCACACAAGGCGGAAGACGAAGGCGTCGCGGTGGCCGAGATCCTCGCGGGCGAGGCCGGGCATGTGAACTACGAGGTAATCCCGGGTGTGGTCTATACGTGGCCGGAAGTCGCCTCCGCCGGCCGCAACGAGGAGGAGCTGAAAGCGGCCGGCATCACCTACAATGTTGGCAAGTTCCCATTCACCGCCAACGGCCGTGCCCGCGCCATGGGCGATACCGAGGGTTTCGTCAAATTGCTCGCCGACAAGACGACCGACCGATTGCTCGGCGCGCACATCCTCGGGCCGGACGCCGGTACGTTGATCCAGGAGCTGGCGGTGGCGATGGAATTCGGCGCATCGGCCGAGGACGTGGCACGCACCTGCCATCCGCATCCCACGCTGGAAGAAGCCGTGAAGGAAGCAGCCCTGGCCGTGGAAGGGCGAGCGCTGCATATTTGAAGGCGAACGCGGAACGCACCTCACATGTCGAATACGCGGAACGCACCTGTCGAATACATGGAACGTGCCCCAGCCGTCGAATACGTGGAACACACCCCACATGTCATTGCGAGGAGCGCAGCGACGAAGCAATCTCCTTCGCGGGTACGCTGTTCGATCGCGGTTGCTTCGTCGCTGCGCTCCTCGCAATGACATGTGAAGCAATGACGCCTTCACGCGATGAGGTCGGGATTTAGACCATGCAACCTTTGGCACTCACGATGGGCGATCCTGCCGGTATCGGCGGAGAACTGACGCTGCGTGCCTGGCAGGCATTGCACGCACGACCATGCCCGTTCATCGCCTTGGATGATCCGCGGCGCCTGGCCGAGATCGGCCGGCAGATCCGATGCGACGTGCCGATCCGGGTCATCAAGGATGCCGCCGCTGGTGTCGCAATATTTCCCGACGCCCTGCCGGTCTTGCCGATCCCGCTCGCGGCACTGGCAATTCCCGGCCATCCCGACAAGGCAAATGCCCATGCAGTGATCAAATCGATAGAGCATGCGACGGCACTGGCGCAAAACGGTGCGGTGGGCGGCGTGGTCACCAATCCGATCAACAAGGCGGCCTTGTACGACGCCGGCTTCGCCTACCCGGGGCACACCGAGTTCCTCGCCGCGCTCACCGGCGTCAGCGGGAAGGAAATCATGATGCTGGCGTCACCGCAGTTGCGCGTGGTGCCGGTGACGGTGCATGTCTCATTGCGCGCTGCATTGGCATCACTGACCACTGGCCGCATCGTTGCGGCCGCAAGGACGACGCATGATGCGCTGCAGCGCAACTTCGGCATTGCGCATCCACGGCTGGCGATTGCGGGCCTCAACCCGCACGCAGGCGAGCAGCGCGCACTTGGCGACGAAGAACACACGATTGTCGAGCCTGCGATCGTGGCATTGCGGCGTGATGGCATCGACGTATCCGGTCCCTGGCCGCCGGACACCATGTTCACCGCGGCCGCACGGGCGAAATACGACGCGGCGATCTGCATGTACCACGACCAGGCGCTGATCCCGCTGAAGACGCTGGATATGGACCACGGGGTGAACGTGACGCTCGGGCTGCCGATCGTGCGCACGTCACCGGATCACGGCACGGCGTATGACATTGCGGGCAAGGGGATCGCCGATCCCACCAGCCTGATCGCCGCGATCGAACTGGCAGCAAAACTAACCTCTCCCGCGTGAAGCGCGGGAGAGGCCTTCCTATACTGCCATCGGCTCGGCTTCTACGGGAAGCGGATCCAGCTTGTGGCCGAGATATTGCTCCAGCACCTCATCCGGCGGCCCATCGGCCCGGATGCGGCCCTGGTCCAACCACAGTACGCGGTTGCACCAGGTACGCACGATCGCCTGGTCATGCGTCGACAGCACCAGGATGTCCGCGCCGCGGACCACTGCCTCCAGCCGGTGCTTGGCGCGTTCGAGAAAGGCCGCGTCGCCCGCCAGGATCCATTCATCCATCAGCAGGATCTGCGGCCGGATCGCCGTGGCCAACGCGAACCCGAGCCGCACCACCATGCCGGACGAATAAATGCGCACCGGTAAATTAATGAAATCGCTGAGGCCGGCGAACGACGTCACATCGTCTTCCAACTGCGCGATGGTCTCAGGCGGCATGCCGTTATAAAGACCACGCAACATGATGTTCTCGCGGCCGGTCAGCTCGACATTCATGCCCAGCCCCGAATCGAGCAACGCGTTCACGCTGCCTTCAACCCGCACGTGGCCCGTGACCGGTTCGTAGATTCCTGCCAACGTGCGCAGCAGCGTTGTCTTCCCCGCGCCGTTGCTGCCGATCAGCCCGAGCCGGTCGCCGCCGCGAAGACTGAAGCTGATATCGCGCAACGCCTCCACGACGACGCGCTGATTGCGATCCTGCCCCAAGCGGCCGGACGCCGCTGCCACCACCATCTTTTTGAGGCTGCGCGCGTTGCCGTGGTACAGCGGGAACGAGACGGACACGCCCTCGACGCTGATGCTCGGCTTGCCGGGAAACGATGTCATGGCAGGCTACAGCCAGAAGGCCACGCGGCCGCGGGCACGGATAAAGAACAGCCAGGCGATGACCCAAAGCGCCAAACTGTACAACAAGGCCCCAAGCCAGGTCATCCCATCGAGCGGCGTTCCCAGCATCGGGGCGCGAACCACCTGCAACAGGTCGAAGAAGGGGTTTGGCTGCAGCAGAAAAAAGCGGTGCCCCGCTTGCTCCGGCTTCCAGATCACGGGTGTCATGAAGAACGCGATCTGCATGAGGCTGTTGACGATCGGCTGGATGTCGCGGAAGCGGGCGCAGAAGCTGCCCAGCAGCAACGACAATGCCAACGCATCGAGAAGCCACAGCAGCAGGCCGGGAGCTGCCAGGAATGCGTCCCAACCGGGAGCGACCGACAACAGGACAAAAACGACGACGATCACCACGATGTTGTGGGCCAGCACCAGCAGGTTTCGGATGACGACTCGTGCGGCGTATACGAAGAACGGCATCCGCACCGAGCGGATCACTCCTTCGGCTTCAGTGAAGGTGGTGCAGGCCTCGCTGACGACCGCCGACAGGAAGCCCCACAGCACCATCGACAGCGACAGGAACGGCAGGTATTCGTGCAGGTCCATGTGGAACAGCGAGGCGTAAAGCAAGCCAAGCGCTCCCACCATGATGCCGGTTGAAAGGGTCAGCCAGAACGGTCCGAGCATGGAGCCGCGATAGCGCAGCTTGATGTCCAGCCAGCCCAGCGTCCAGGCGAGGCGCCACAACCGGCTACCCTTCGCGACGTCCGAAATCGCCAGTGCCTGCCGCGCCGAGAACGACATGTCGGCGTGAAGGTCGAGCAAAGTTGCGCTCTCGACGGGTATGGAGGTCGTGGTCATCGGGTGCGCGGATACTCCATCGGCCTGCCCCGGGCAACCGCGCGCACCCGGGCAACCGGGCGCACCTGGGCAATGGCGCTCAATGGATGACAGGCACGCTGATATGCGGCGATTCGCCGGTGACGATGCTGACTTGCTCGCCTGGACGCAGATTGGCGGTTTCCGGCTGCACAACAGCGATCGTTGTTCCGTCACCGGTCCGGACAATGAATTCGGCCAGGTCCCCCGCAACCGGGCCGTGTTGCGGGTCCGCACCGGAGAGCAATGCTTGCACCCGCTGTACGGACGCCAGAGGGACGGGGTGCACCGCCAGAATGGTGCCGGAGAGGCCCGTATTCGCCGCCGGCGTTTGCACGTTCCGCACCGGCGGCTGCGGCGGGGCCGCGCAGCCGCAGAGCAGTGCCAGGACACAGAAACCTGTTGTTCGCAACGGCATCGTTTGGAATCCGCCGAGCGTCGCCGTGTTGCGGAATCGAGCAAATTTCGCATCGCAATTCAAGCAAAACGGACAGCGTAGCGGGGTGCAGAAACGGTCTTGCGGCGATCTTCAGTTTGCTATAAGGGCTTAGACGCTATTCTTCCCTGCCTACCTGAAGCGACGGCCGTCCGGCCGCCGTGCCCTCCGGCCATTGCGGCCGCGCCACGACGGAGGCCCTCGGATGCCCCGCTTGTATCGTGTTGTCCGCTCCAGCGCAGCGTTCGGCGCCCTCGCCTTGCTCGCCGCCTGCGCGTCGCACGTGCCCGGCCCCTCCGCATCCCAGGAAGCCGCCAACTACGCCGCCCATGCGCGCAACAACTACGTGCCGCCAGGGCCGCCGGAAGACCCGTGGGGCCCGTACATCCGCGAGGCCGCGGCGCGATTCGATGTGCCGCAACTGTGGATTCGCGCCGTGATGCACGTGGAATCCAACGGGCAGGAATACATGAACGGCCAGCTCACCACGTCGGGCGCCGGCGCGATGGGGCTGATGCAGGTGATGCCGGCGACCTATGACGAGCTGCGCCAGCAATACCGCCTGGGCGACGACCCGTACGATCCGTACAACAATATCATGGCCGGTGCGGCCTACATGCGGGAGATGTACGACATCTACGGCTCGCCGGGCTTCCTGGCCGCCTACAATGCCGGGCCGAACCGCCTGGACGATTACCTCGCCGACAACCGCCCGCTGCCGGACGAGACCCGGCGCTATGTCGCGATGATCGGGCCGGAGATCGTGGGTGTCGAGCCGGACCGGCGCTCGCCGGCCGAGCAATACGCGATGAACGCACTGCCGATCGATATCCCGCCGGGCTTGCGCTATGGCCGGTCGGTGCAGTTTGCCAGCCAGTATGGCGGCGGCGGTGGCCGCGTGCCTGCCCCGGCCCCGGTTCAGGTGGCGCAACTGCCCGAGCCGCCGCGCCCGGCGCCGCGCTACGCGCCGGCTCCGCAGCAATACGCGCTGGTGGTACCGCTTCCGCCGCCCCCGGCACGCGGCTTCCACCTGATCGAGGCGGCCAACGCCGAGCCAATCCCGTTCCGCCGTTACACGCCGGAGCCGGTGGCCGGGACGTGGGGTATCCAGGTCGGCGCTTTCATTACCGCGCGGCAGGCGCATCTGGCCGTGGGCGACGCGCGCGCACATGCGCAGGTGGAGCTCGCGGCGGCGCATCCCGCTGTCTCCAGCGTACGGGTCGCGCGTGGCGTGCTGTGGCGCGCGCGGCTGACCGGGCTGTCCCGCGAGGCGGCAGCGCAGGCATGCTCTCGGCTCAGCCACGCGCGGATGGGCTGCGAGGTGCTGTCGCCCGATTCGCTGATGTAGAGCGGCTTCGCGGTTCTGGGCGCGGTGCACAATCTGGGTGCCGTGCACATGGCTGCCCCGGCGATATGGTGGCGTGTGCTTCCGGCCCCGGCGCGCAGAGTTGGGTGGGGTTCAATAGGACTTCGGCAGCCCCAGCGCCCGCTCCGCCACATAGCACAGCACCAGTTCCTGGCTGACCGGTGCGATCAGCGGCAGAATCGATTCGCGGAAATACCGCTCGACATGGAATTCCTTGGCGTAGCCCATGCCGCCATGCGTACGCACCGCCCGCGACGCCGATTCGAAAAACACCTCGGCGCACAGGTATTTCGCGGCGTTCACTTCCGCGCCGCACTCCGCTCCGCTGTCGTATAACCAGGCGCCCTTCAGCAGCATCAGCTCGGCGGCCTGCTGCTTGATCCATTGCTCGGCCAGCGGGTGCTGGATCGACTGGTTCTGTCCGATCGGCCGGCCGAACACCACGCGATCCTTGGCATACTGCACCGCCTTGTCGAGCACGTAGCGCGAGGCGCCGAGGATGCCGGCGGCGACGATGATGCGTTCCGAATTCAAACCGTGCAGCAGGTACTGGAAGCCACGGCCTTCTTCGCCGATGCGGTCCTCCACCGGTATTTCCAGCCCGTCAATGAACAAGGCATTGGAGTCCACGGCGTTGCGGCCACATTTCTCGATCTGGCGCACTTCCACCTTGGTGCGGTCGAGATCGGCATAGAACAGGGTCATGCCGGCGCTGCGCCTGGGGCTGTCCTCGAAACGCTGGGTGCGGGTGAGGAGGAGAATCTTGTTCGCGACCTGGGCGGTGGAGGTCCAGACCTTGCGGCCGTGGACCACGTAACGGTCGCCGCGGCGCTCGGCGAAGGTGCGGATGTGGGTGGTGTCGATGCCGGCATCGGGTTCCGTCACGCCGAAACACGCGCGGTCGGTGCCGGCGATGATCGGCGGCAGGAAGCGCCGCCATTGCTCCCTGGTGCCGAATTTCACGATCGGCTGGCAGCCGAACATGTTCATGTGCAGGGTGGAGCATGCGTTGAAGCCGTTGCGGCCGACTTCCGACATGATGATGGCGGCCTCGGTCATGCCGAGGCCGGCGCCGCCGATCTCCTCGGGGAAGATGGCGCCGAACCAGCCGGCCGCGGCGAAGGCGCGGGCGAATTCGTGCGGGAATTCGTGGTGCAGGTCCTTGCGGTACCAGTAGTCGTCGCCGAACTCGGCACAGATGCGCGCAATGCTCTCGCGAATCTGGCGTTGTTCTTCGGTGAGCATGAAGTCCATTGCTGCCTCCTGCGCGTCGGGTGCAATTTTGGCCGGAACACGGATGACCGGCAATGCGCACCGCCGCCAGTGGCAGCGGGACGGAGTCTATGGACTGTCCAGAGATGGGAGGGCTGACGACAAGAGCGATACGATCTGCCGGCACGTCGCCGTCGGGCGGGATCGCAGATGCGGTGGGCTTTTGGGCTGGTTGGAACCGGGATCGATGGTCCATCGATCAGCGTGAACATCATGCAGTCCGATCTACCCGACCGTCTTGAGGATATCACCAACCTGGGTCTGACCGTGGACGAAGGGAAGCCGCTGCTGGCGCTCGTTCAGCAGGAGGCCGTCGTCGCGCAAGTCGGCAACCACGCGATGCTGCGGCCGGCCTGTCGTACCGGCAATGGCAGGTGCCATGTGGAAGACTGGCGGGTGCAGTGGTGGCAAGCAGGTTCCCCGGGAACGAAACAAACTCTGCTCGGCGCGGCTGTCACCCGACCGTGCCGCGCACCGTGCGGGAGCCGACATCGAACCGCGCGATGGGCGCCAGCGCGCCATGCAGCACATACTTTGGTTCGCAACCGACCCGATTACCCGAATCACAGGCCATCAACGCATCGATTGCGAGGTTGACGGCGGTAAGGCGACGAAGTCCTGGCCGGCATGATAACAGCAGGCATGATGCTTTCCCCTCACCCGTTCAGGTTCTTCGTCAATCCGCGATCAGGCGCACCGGACGCCACCGTGCTGCCTGATACCGGATTTCGCCGTGCCAAGACGGAGATCACGGCCTGGCCAGGCTATGCGCCGACACCGCTGCGCACGCTTTCGGATATCGCCCGGCAGGCGGGCATCGGCACGCTGCGGCTGAAGGACGAAGGCAGCCGTTTCGGCCTCGGCTCGTTCAAGGCGCTGGGTGGCGCATACGCTGTCGGCATGCTGCTGCTGGAGGAGCTGGCGCGCACCGGCGCCGCACCAGCCGCCACGATGGCGGAACTCGAAAGCGGCCGGTATCGCGCCGCCACGGGGCGCTTCACCGTCACCTGCGCGACCGACGGCAATCATGGGCGCGCCGTCGCCTGGGGCGCGCAGCGCTTTCATGCGCGCTGCGTCATTTTCATCCATGCCACGGTCAGTCAGGGCCGCGCCGACGCCATTGCCCGTTACGGGGCCGAAATCCGCCGTGTTTCCGGCACGTATGATGATGCGGTGCGCGAGTGCACGCGCCAGGCCGCAGCCAACCATTGGCATGTCGTCTCCGACACGTCCTGGCCCGGCTATACGGAGATTCCGCGCCGGATCATGCAAGGCTATCGGCTGATGGCCGACGAGGCAGCGGATCAATGGACCGGTCCACCGCCGACCCATGTGTTCTTCCAGGGCGGTGTCGGGGGTGCGGCTGCCGCGGTTTCCATTCAATGCCGCACGCGTTTCTCGCCATCCCCCGCCTTGACCGTCGTCGAGCCGGATCGCGCCGCCTGTTTGCTGTCCAGCGCGGAACTGGGTCAGCGGACGGCCATCCCCGGAGATCTCGACACGATCATGGCCGGCCTGGCCTGCGGCGAGCCAAGCTTGCTTGGCTGGCAGGAACTCGATCGCAGCGCCGCCGCCTTCATGGCAATCCCGGACGAGGCTGCGGTGCAAACCATGCGTTTACTCGCGGCGCAGGGCATCGTCGCCGGTGAGTCCGGCGTGGCTGGTTTGGCAGGATTGCTGCTTGCCGCCGCTGATCCCGCGGCGCGCGCCGCACTGTCGCTGGAGCCCGCCAGCCGCGTGCTGCTGTTCTCCACCGAAGGCGCGACCGATCCCGCGCTTTACGCGAAATCCCTATCCGGTTAGCGCAGGCGGGCCGCCGGGTTGGCGCCGCATCGGGCGCTGGTTCGCGTTGCCTGCGCTGACCGGATAGGCACATTACGCGAAGCTGGTCGGGCGGCCCGCGCAGCCCTGACGCCGAGGGTTCCCGGCGGTCTCCGTCCTGAACCGCCAAGGCCGGGCCGGTTACGACCGCCGCGGAGCTGTGCCACACTGCCGCACCATGTGCGGACGCTATGCAGCCTTCCTCCCGGCCGAAGCCGTCGCCCGGCTTTTCCACACGGTCAATCCGTTGCCGAACGTGGCGCCGTCCTGGAACGTCGCGCCGACGCAGGACGCCATGGTGGTGCGCCGCCACCCCAAGACCGGTGACCGGCATCTCGATCTGCTGAAATGGGGTCTGTTGCCGTCCTGGACCAAACAGCCCGCTCAGGCGCGGCGCCCGATCAATGCGCGTTCGGAAACCGTCGCCACCTCCGGTCTGTTCCGCGACGCATTCAAATCGCGGCGGTGCATCGTCCCTGCCGATCTGTTCTATGAATGGAAAGCCGACGCGGCCGCGAGGCAGCCCTTCGCCATCGCCCGCCAGGACGGCCAGCCGATGGCCTTCGCGGGGGTGTGGGAAGCCTTCCGCTGGCCGGATGGCGAGATAACCCGGACATTCGCCATACTCACCACCGCGGCCAACGCCGATATTGCCGCATTGCACGAGCGCACGCCGGTGATCCTGGAGCAATCCGACTGGCCGCTCTGGGTCGGCGAGGCCGATGGCGATCCGGCGGCCCTGCTGCATGCTCCGCCTGATGGCACGCTGCGGTTCTGGCCGGTGGGCCGCGCGGTGAACGCAGCCCGCAACAACGGTCCGGAACTCATTGAGCCACTCGCTGCGTGAGGGGGGCGCAGGCAAGCACGCGCGCGCGATGCCCCGGCCGTGACGTCAGGCGCACCGAGAACGTGACGTCAGGCGCACCGAGAAGGAGACCGTCCTGGATACGCATGCACTGAACGCCACGTCCGCGCCGCCCTGGACCGGCCAATCGCTCCCCCGGGTCGAGGACGCCGCGCTTCTCGCCGGCCGCGGCCGCTATTTCGATGATCTCCCCGTTCCTGCCGGAACGCTGCACGCGGCGATTCTGCGGTCCCCGCACGCCCATGCCCGCGTTGCGGCGCTGAACGTTGCCTCTGCCCGCGCATTTCCCGGGGTTCGCGCGGTTCTTGTTGGCGACGATCTCCGCGCGATCACGGCAAGCCTCGTCGTCGGGGTGAAGGCGCCGGTGGAATGCTGGCCGATGGCCATGGACCGCGTGCGCTATGTCGGCGAGCCGGTCGCCGTCGTCGTCGCGCAGGACCGCTATCGCGCCGAGGACGCGCTCGACCGCATCGACGTGCGCTACGAGCCATTGCCGGCGGTGGTGGATCCCGAAGCCGCGCTGCTGCCGGACGCGCCGCTGCTGCACGAAGGCTTCCCCGGCAACCTCGCGAGCGACCGCCGCTTCCGCTACGGCGACCCCGCAGCGGCGTTCGCGTCCGCCGCCCACCGCGTCGGCATCACCGTCCGCTATCCGCGCAGCACCTGCACGCCGATCGAGACCTACGGCGTATTGGCGGACTACGACCCCGGCGCCGATTCCTACGACGTGCTGGCGAATTTCCAGGGTCCGTTCAGCATCCATGCGGTGCTCGCGCGTGCCTTGCGGGTCCCCGGCAACCGGCTGCGGCTGCGTACGCCGCCGGACTCCGGCGGCAGCTTCGGCGTGAAGCAGGGCGTGTTCCCCTACATCGTGCTGATCGCTGCCGCTTCCCGCATCGCCGGGCGGCCGGTGAAATGGGTGGAAGACCGGCTAGAGCACCTGGCCGCGTCCGTCACCGCGACCAATCGGGTCACCCGGCTCGAAGCGGCGGTGGCGGACGATGGCCGCATCCTGGCGCTCGACTGGGACCAGATCGAGGATTGCGGCGCCCATCTGCGCGCGCCGGAGCCCGCCACGCTCTACCGCATGCACGGCAACATGACGGGCGCCTACGACATCCGCCACGTCGCCATCCGCAACCGGGTGGTGGTGACCAACAAGGTGCCCACCGGACTGAATCGCGGCTTCGGCGGTCCGCAGGTGTATTTCGCGCTGGAACGGCTGATGCAGCGCATCGCCCGGCGGCTGGGCTGCGATCCGGTGGAGGTTGTGCGGCGCAACCTCGTCCCATCGGTCGCGTTCCCGTACCGCACGGCTTGCGGCGCCCTGCTCGATTCCGGCGACTATGCCGCTGCAGTGGACGCGGCGCTGGAGCAAGGCGGACACGCCGATCTGCTGCGCCGGCGTGAAGCGGCGCGCGCCGAGGGCCGCCGCTATGGCATCGGCGTCGCCGCGGTGGTGGAACCCAGTGTTTCCAACATGGGCTACATCACCACGGTACTGACCGCGGAGGTGCGCCGCCGTGCCGGACCGAAGAACGGTGCGCAGGCGACCGCCACGGTGGCGCTCGATCCGCTGGGGTCGGTGACGGTGCATGTCGCCTCGGTGCCGCAGGGGCAGGGCCATCGCACGGTCCTGGCTCAGGTGGTGGCAGACGTGTTCGGGCTGCGTCCCGCCGACATCCAGGTGATCGCCGAACTCGATACCGTGCGCGATGCCTGGTCCATCGCATCCGGCAATTATTCAAGCCGGTTCGCCGCTGCTGTCGCGGGGACCGCGCACATGGCGGCGCTGCGCCTGCGCGACAAGCTGGCGCGTGTGGCGGCAGCGCAGTTCAACATCGCGCCGGAGCAGGTCGAGTTTGCGGACGGACGCGTGCGGGCGCGCGGCAATCCCGATAATGCGCTGCCGTTCGCCCGCGTCGCCGCCACCGGCCACTGGGCACCGGCGACGCTGCCCGATGGCATTGCGGCGCCGCTGCGCGAAACGATGTTCTGGACGCCGGAACAACTCTCGGCGCCGAACGACGTCGACGAAGTGAACTCCTCGCTGTGCCACGGCTTCATCTTCGATATCTGCGCGGTGGAGGTCGATCGCATCACCGGCGTTGTCCGCATCGACAAATACGTGACGATGCATGATTGCGGGCGGATCCTGCATCCCGCGATGGTGGCGGGGCAGATCACCGGCGGCTTCGCGCAGGCGCTTGGCGCTGCGCTGCTGGAGGAGCATGCCTATGCGCCGGACGGCAGTTTTCTCTCCGGCACCTTCGCCGATTACCTGCTGCCAACCGCGATGGAAGTGCCGGAACCGCTGATCCTGCACCACGAGACGCCGTCGCCCTTTACCGCGCTGGGAGCGAAGGGCGTCGGCGAAGGAAATTGCATGTCCACGCCTGTCTGCATCGCCAATGCGGTCGCCGACGCGCTGGACATCGAGGATTTGACTCTCCCGCTGCTCCCGGCACGTTTGTTGGAGCATCTGCACGGCCCGGAAACGCCGCGGGCGCACTCGCCCGCGGAGGTCTCCGCCCCGCGTCCCGGCGAAGACAGTTTGTATCACGCTCTCAGCCGTAATGGCGGACGCAGCCTGCATGGCGAAGGCCGCACCGAGATCGCCGCGCCGGTCGGCGAAGTCTGGGCGCGATTGCTCGATCCCGATGCGCTCGCCGCGCTGATCCCCGGCGCACATAACGTGGAGAAGCAGTCCGACACAGATTTTCGCGCCGAGGTGACTTTGGGCGTCGGTCCGGTGAAGGGCCGCTACCGCGCGCGCGTGCGGCTATCGGATCTGGACCCGACTCGGTCGGCGACGTTGTCGGGCGAGGCCGAAGGCGCCCTGGGATTCGGCCATGGCACCGGCCAACTGCTGCTGGAAGCGCCGGCATCCGATCGCACCATCATCGCCTGGCGCTACGAGGCGGCCATCGGGGGCAAGGTCGCCGCCGTCGGTGGTCGCCTGCTTGATGGCGCGGCGCGGCTGGTGATTGGGCAGTTCTTTGCGGCGTTGGGGCGGCAGTTGGAGAACCAAGGAAGGACGTCGGGCCAGACCAAGGAGAAGGGGGACTCTTCCGTAGCTTCCCCGGATCCGCGCCGCACGCTCTGGCGCCGCTTGCTCGCCTGGCTCGGAGTCGGCACGTGAAGCCGGCGCCGCTCGCCTATCTCCGCGCATGCTCAGCCGAAGAAGCGCTCGAAGCGCTTCACCAGGAAGGCTCCGACGTGCGGATTCTGGCCGGCGGCCAATCGCTGATCCCGATGCTGAACATGCGCCTCGCGCGCCCCGCGCTGCTGGTGGACGTGATGCACATCCCTGCGCTCCAAAGTATCGATGCCGACGCCACCCGTGTCACCATCGGTGCCGCCGTCCGTCAGTGCGCCATCGAAGCATGGCCCGCGCTGCCGCGACGTCTGCGCTTGCTCGCTGCCGCGCTGCCCTGGGTCGGGCACATCCAGACGCGCAGCCGTGGCACGCTGTGCGGCTCCGTTGCGCATGCGGACCCCAGCGCGGAGATCCCCCTGGTCCTGGTGGCGTTGGGCGGCCTGGTACATCTTCGCTCGCATCGCGGTGCACGCCGCCTTCCGGCTGCCGCGTTTTGTACCGGCATGATGGCCACCGCCTGTGAACCTGACGAGATGATCGAGGCAATCTCCTTGCCCTCCGACCAACCCGGCACCGGCTACGCCTTCCGGGAAATCGGCCGCCGCCACGGCGATTTCGCCATCGTCGCTTGCGCTGCCGTGGCCACGGCCAACGGCGCGACTCTTGCCGTGGGCGGGGTTGCCGATCGTCCCATGGCCCGCAGCTTTGCCCTTCCCGCCACTCCGGGCGATGCTGCCGCGCTGGATGATGCCCTGGACGCCTTCGCCTGGGACCTGGACGCGCGCGACGACCTGCACGCCACCGCGCGCTATCGCCGCGAGCTGGTCCGCCGCCTCGGCCGCATTGTGATCGAGGAGGCCGCACAAGGCCGCGCCGTGATCGAGGAGGCGGCACGATGCCGCGCCTGAATGCCGGCCAGCACTACCCCGTCACGCTGACGCTGAACGGCAGCCGCGTTACGGCCGAGGCGGAACCCCGCATGTTGCTCTGCGACTTCCTGCGTCACATGCTGGGCGCCACCGGTACGCATGTCGGCTGCGAACATGGCGTCTGCGGCGCCTGCACCGTGCAGATCGACGGCGTTCCCGCGCGCTCCTGCCTCATGCTTGCAGGGCAGGCGGATGGCGCCGAGATTCGCACGGTCGAAGGCCTCGCCCCGGCGCCCGGCCAACTGTCCGTGCTGCAACAGGCGTTTCGCGATCACTTCGCCCTGCAATGCGGCTTCTGCACGCCGGGCATCCTGATGTCGCTGGATGCCTGGCTGCGCGACCATCCTGATGCCGGCGAGACGGAACTGCGCGCGGTGCTGGCCGGCCACCTTTGCCGTTGCACCGGCTATGCCCCGATCCTGCGTGCGGCGCTGGCGGCGGCGCGGCGCTTGCGGGCGGGCCAAGGGGATGACCACGGGAAGGAGCACGGGGAGGGCCAGCATGCTTGACCTCGGCACCAGCTTCCTCGCAAGCGCGGAACGCGATCCCAACGCTGTTGCGATTGTCGACGGTGACGTCCGTCTCAGCTACGCGGACTGGCGCGGCGTGATCGCATCCGTCGCTGCCGGAATGGGCGGGCTGGGGCTGCGCCAGGGCGATCATGTGCTGACGGTGGTGCAAAATTCCTGGCAGGCTGCGACGCTGCACTGGGCGTGCCAGCTCTCAGGCGTCATCGTCACGCCGCTGAACTGGCGTGCCAAGGCGGATGAAATCGATTGGTGCATTGGCGATGGCGAGGCGTGCGCCGTGGTTTACGATGATTCGTCGGCAGAGTCTGTCGCCGCCGCGCCGGCGGCACAGCGGCTGCCGCGGATCGATGCCTGTGATGCCCGCGCAGGCGAGGTTGATACCCGCCCTGGCGTCATTCCGTTCACCGACCTCGCCACCGCGGGCGACGCGGAACCCAAACCGATGGCCGGTCCGGAAGACTGGTCGCTGATGCTTTATACATCGGGCACGACCTCGCGGCCGAAGGGCGTGCCGCGCCGCCATCGCGCCGAACGCGCCGCCGCGGTCGCACATGTTGCGCAGAATTTATATGCGCATGGCGAGTGTACCCTCGGCGTGATGCCGCTGTACCACACCATGGGCGTGCGCTCGCTGCTGGCGATATCGCTGATCGGCGGCTGCTTCGTTTGCCTGCGCCGCTTCGATCCGGCCGCCGCGCTGGCCCTGATCGCGCGCGAACGCATCACCAATCTGTACCTGGTGCCGACGCTGTACCACGACCTGCTGAATGCGCCGGGATTCGCCGATGCGGAGGTTTCATCGGTGCGCAAGCTCGGCTTCGCCGGCGCGCCCATGACCGACGGCCTGCTGGGGCGTCTCGTCGCCGCCTTCCAACCCGAATTGTTCGTCAACCACTACGGCAGTTCGGAAGTGTACACCTGCACGATCAACCAGGACGCACCGGCCAAGCCGGGCAGTGCCGGGCGTTCCGGGATCAATCAGATGATCCGCGTCGCGCGCCTCGGCGCCGCTTCGCCCGCCGACCTTGCCGCGCCTGGTGAAGAAGGCGAGGTCATCGCGTTGCTGGCGGGCGACGAGGCTTTCGAAGGTTACTGGCGCCGCCCGGATGCCGACGCGAAGGCGTTGCGCGATGGCTGGTACTTCACCGGCGATACCGGTTATTTCGACCCGGACGGCGATCTGTTCGTCACCGGGCGCGTGGACGACATGATCATCACCGGCGGCGAGAACGTCTCGCCGGTGGAAGTCGAACGCTGTCTGTCGCTGCATCAGGCGGTTGGGGAAGTCGCGGTGGTGGGGCTGCCGGATGAGCGCTGGGGCAAGGTGGTCACCGCGTTCATCGCTGCGCAGTCGGCCGTGGCGCCGGACGAGCTGGACCGCCATTGCCGCGATTCGGGACTTGCGAACTACAAGCGCCCCCGCCGTTTCGTCTTTGTCCGCGAAATTCCCAAATCGCCGGTCGGCAAGTTGCTGCGGCGCAAGCTGGTCGCGGGGGAATACGAACCTCTCGCGCCCGACGACACGAAGGAGACCCATGCATGAGCGCACCCGATCCGCGCCTGACCGACCTGGATGGCTTCCGCGTGGAGGTGGACCACGCGCGCGCCCGCGGCGACATCATCCTCGACCGGCCGCCGCTGAACGTCATCACTATGCCGCAGCGGGACCAGCTCCGCCGCGCCTTCGAAGCGCTGGATGAGGATGACGGCGTGCGCATCATCGTACTGCGCGCAATGGGCGAGAATTTCTCCTCCGGCGGCTATATCAAAGGGTTCATCGAAGCATCACCGGAACATGTTTCCAAACTGGCGTGGAACATCGCTGCGCCGGCACGCGCGGCGAAGCCGGTGATCGCCGCTAATCGCGGGTTCTGCTTCGGCGTTGGCTTCGAATTGTCATTGGCCTGCGACTTTCGCCTGGCCTCTGCCACCTGCCAGTACGCGCTGCCTGAGCAGCGGCTGGGGCAGATTCCGGGGTCGGGGGGATCGGCGCGGCTGCAGAAGATTGTGGGCATCACGCGGACCAAGGACATCGTGATGCGCTCGCGGCGGATTCCGGCACAGCAGGCCTATGAGTGGGGCATCGTCACCGAGATCGTCGCCGATGACAAACTTGAAGCCGCGACCGACGCGCTGGTGGAGGAACTGATCGGCTTCGCGCCGCTGGCCCAGCGCACCGCGAAGAAGCTGCTGAACGATACCGAGGACGCGTCGCTGTCGCTCGCCATCGAACTGGAAGGCCACTGCTATAGCCGGCTGCGGTCCTCGGAGGACTTCCACGAAGGGGTCGCCGCGTTCCACGAAAAGCGCAAGCCGCGATTCGCAGGCCGCTGAACGCTGCGCGATGACGGACGAGGCGCGGCGATACCCGCGATACTCGCCACGCCCGCGCTTGACCCGATCATCTTCCCCAGATGATCGGGTACCATCGCAATGCCACCCGACCGGTCGCGCTTATACCAGACCGCTGAATGACCGACGTACGTGGCTGCGCTCCCCATGTCATTGCGAGAAGCGAAACGACGAAGCACCCTCGGTCGCGCGGCGCACGCTCGTCTGAGCGCCGCGCGACCGAGGGTGCTTCGCCGCTTCGCTCCTCGCAATGACATGCGGGCGGCAGCCACGAGCCAGCCGATTGTTCTGCGCCCGCGCAGGCCGCGCCGTTGTGGTGCGCGGCCGTCGCGTGTGGACAGCATCATGCAAACGACCGCGTCAGCGATCAGAGTTCGGCCGCGACAGTTTGGAACGTCGTCTCGATTGACTGGCCCATGGTCACCACGGTGGCGGCGATGACCGCGGCAATCGCACCGGCGATCAGGCCGTATTCCAGGGCCGTCACGGCGCGGCGGTCGACGCGCAGTTCCAGCCAGGTCCGCAGATATTCGATCATTGTGGTCTCCTTCTCTTGGTTCACCCCGGCAACGCACGATGGCCGCAGCACATGGCGGCCTTCACGCGCCGAACATGCACATGGCACGGAATGCCTTAAGCGGAGGTTGCAATTCGCCATGGAAAATTAGCTTCGTGCGTCTTTGATGTTCACGTGGAATTGCGTCGGTGTCGGGCGGCACCGCGCGATGGCCGCGCCTGCTGTGTACCGCCGAAGCGGCCATCCGGGCGGTTGACCTGGGTCAATGCTCTCTGTCCCCGGTGGCGCGAAGCTGGCGGCACAACCGGGGAGACCCTCCATGTTGGACGCATCCACCATCATGACCCGCGAGGTGGTCACCGCGCGCCCCACCGACACGGTCGCCCACGTCGCTCGCCTGCTGTCGAAGAACGCGATCAGTGCCGTCCCCATCTGCAATGCCGACGGCACCTTGCTCGGCATGGTGAGCGAAGGCGACCTGATGCGCCCGTTCATCGATGCCAATGTCAAGCGTCGTGCGTGGTGGCTGACCCTGCTGGCGGACGGCACCGACCTGGCGCCGGAATTCCTGGACTACGTGCGCCTGGACCGCCACGAGGTCGGCGACCTGATGACACGGCCGGTGATCAGTGCTTCCGCCACTGCCAGCGTCACCGAACTGGCCGAGCTGATGACGCGCCACCGCATCAAACGCTTGCCGATCGTTCACCACGACAAGCTGATCGGCATCGTCAGTCGCGCCGACGTGATCCGGGCCATTGCGCAATCGCCCGAGTCCGTGGTTCAAGCGATCTGACCAGTGTCTGCCGATTCCGCCGGCCGAATCATGGCCATCCGGGGCGCGGTGCTGGACGTTGCGTTCGACGGCGGCCATTTGCCCGCGATCGACGAGGCGCTGCGCATAGGCGATGCCGGCCTGATCGCCGAAGTGCAGAGCCATCTGGATCCCAGCTCTGTCCGCGCCGTCGCTTTGCAGGCGACGGCCGGGCTGCATCGCGGCATGCCGGTCCGCGCGACGGGTGGTCCGCTGACGGCGCCAGTGGGCGACGCCGTCCTGGGCCGCTTGCTCGATGTCAGCGGCGCCGTGCACGACCACAGCCCGCCGCTGCCGGGCGACACAACGTGGCTGCCGATCCACCGCGCACCGCCGCCATTGGCGGCAGAAAGTGCCGCCACCACGGTATTCGAAACCGGCATCAAGGCGATCGATCTGCTGGTGCCCCTCGCCTTCGGCAGTAAGGCGGCCATGTTCGGCGGCGCCGGTGTCGGCAAGACCGTGCTGCTGATGGAGCTGATCCACGCCATGGCGGCGCGCTACCAGGGCATCTCGGTGTTCGCCGGAATCGGCGAACGCTCGCGCGAGGGCCACGAACTTTGGTCCGACATGCAGGGCTCCGGCGTGCTCGCCCGGACAGCGCTGGTGTTCGGCCAGATGAACGAGCCGCCCGGTGCCCGCTGGCGCGTCGGCCTGACCGCGGTGACCATCGCCGAGCATTTCCGCGACGCGAAGCACCAGAACGTGCTGCTGCTGATGGACAACGTGTTCCGCTTCGTCCAAGCCGGCGCGGAAGTCTCCGGCCTGCTCGGACGGCTGCCGTCGCGCGTGGGCTACCAGCCGACGCTGGCCACCGAGGTGGCAGCCCTGCAGGAGCGCATCGCCTCTGTTGCCGGCGCCGCGATCACCGCCATCGAGGCCGTCTATGTTCCGGCCGACGACTTCACCGATCCCGCGGTGACGGCGATCTCCAGCCATCTCGACAGCAACATCGTACTGTCCCGCGCGATGGCCGCCGAAGGCATGTACCCCGCGATCGACCCGCTCGCCTCCAGTTCCATCCTGCTCGATCCGCTGGTGGTGGGCAGCGAGCATTTCACCCTTGCCGGCCGAGCCCGCGAGACGATTGCGCATTATCGCGAGCTGGCGGACGTGATCGCGCTGCTTGGTGTCGAGGAACTTGGCGCCGCCGATCGGCTGATCGTGGCGCGTGCCCGCAAGCTGCAACGCTTCCTTACCCAGCCCTTCGCCGTCACGGAGGCATTCACCGGCGCCGCCGGCCGCTCGGTGGCGTTGGCCGACACGCTCGCCGGCTGCCGCGCCATTCTCGACGGCGAGGCTGATGCCTGGCCGGAAAGCGCCGTCTACATGCTGGGCACGCTCGATGAGGCGCGGCAGCGCGCCGAGGCGGCGGCATGATGCGCCTGGTCATCACCGAGCCGACGCATGTGGCGGTGGATGAGCATGACGTAACGTCCGTGCGTGCCGAGGACGCCTGCGGCAGCTTCGGCATCCTGCCCGGCCACGCCGACCTGATCACGGTGCTCTCTCCATCGGTCGTGATGTGGCGCCACGCCGATGGGCGGCAGCGGTGGTGTGCCGTGCAGCGCGGCGTGCTGTCGGTGCGCGACGGAATCGAGGTCGCGATCGCCACGCGCCAGGCCGAATGCAGCGATAATCTGCAGACGCTGGAACAAGCGGTCGTGGCGCGGTTCCGCGAGATGGAGGATGCCGAACGCCGGGCCCGTGTTGCCGCCACGAAGCTGCATACCGCTGCGATCCGCGAGATCGTTCGGGTACTCAGGCCGTCTCCGGCGGGGCAAGCGGGGATTGGCTAATGGCCAGGCCGCAAGATCCCCTCGCCGGACCCTCGAACGCGAAAACCGGCCAGGATGATTTTCTCGGCGCCCTCCGCGCGCGCGCCGCGCGCCACGACAGGTCGCAGCGGGAAGGCCCGCCTTCCTTCGGCCGTTACCTGGCGCAGGTCGGCGTGCTGGGGTGGACCATCGTCATTCCGGGATTGCTCGGCATGTTTCTGGGGCGCTGGCTGGACCACCGGCTCGGGACCGGCATCTTCTGGACTGCCCCGCTGATGCTGGCCGGACTCGCAATCGGCTGCTGGGGCGCGTGGCGATGGATGCACCGGCCATGACCGGTGCTCTGGCTGCCACGCTCACCTTTTGGCTTGTGTCCGGCCTTGCCGCCGGCGCTGGCCATTTCGCGTTGCTGCGTTGGAATGCCGGGCTTTATCTGTCCGGCAGCGGCGTGGTGCGCGCATTGGCCGTTCAGGCGCTGCGCATGGCCGCGACCGGGGCATTGCTCGCCTTCGCCGCCTGGCACGGCGCGTTGGCCCTGCTGACGGCCGCGATCGGCGTACTGCTGGCGCGCATGCTGCTTCTGCGCACCGCGGCGACGCCATGACCGAATCCCCTCTGGCAATGCCGGTCTTGTTCCATCTCGGCCCGGTGCCGATCACCGGACCGGTGCTGACCACCTGGTGCATCATGGTGTGTCTGGCTGGTGGTTCGTGGCTGCTGACACGCCGTCTGACGCTGCGCCGGCCGTCCGCCGCGCAAGCGGTTCTGGAGCTGCTGGTGGACGTCCTGTCCAGCCAGATCCGCGACACCATGCGCGTCAGTCCGCGTCCGTATGTCGCACTGATCGGCACGCTGTTCCTGTTTATCCTCACCGCGAACTGGTCGTCGCTGATCCCGGGCGTCGAGCCACCGACCGCGCATCTGGAAACCGATGCCGCGCTGGCCGCCATCGTGTTCGCGTCCATCATCTGGTTCGGCATTCGCGCGCGCGGCGTCGGCGGTTGGCTCGCGAGCTTCGCCGAGCCGACGCTGCTGCTGCCGCTCAACCTGGTGGAGAGCGTCACGCGCACCTTCTCGTTGCTGGTGCGCTTGTTCGGCAACGTGATGGGCGGCGCGTTCGTCATTGCAATCGTGCTGTCGCTGGCGGGACTGCTGGTGCCGGTGCCGCTGATGGCGTTGGAAATGCTGACGGGCGCGATCCAGGCCTACATCTTCAGCGTGCTGGCCATGGTGTTCATCGGCGGCGCCGTGGGTGAGGCGCCCGAAACAGAAGAGGCAAGAACATGAACTGGATCGAAGTGGCCAGCGCGTTGGGTGCGGCGCTGGCAGTCGGATTGGGCGCCATCGGGCCGGGCCTGGGCGAAGGCCGTGCGGTCGCGGCGGCGCTCGATGCGATCGCGCGCCAGCCGGAAGCCGCCGGAACGCTGTCGCGTACCTTGTTCGTGGGGCTGGCGATGATCGAAACCATGGCAATCTACTGCCTGGTCATCGCCTTGCTGCTGCTGTTTGCCAATCCGTTTGTGAAGTGACGATGCGGATGGCGCGGCATCTCACTGTCATGACCGGGCTTGACCCGGCCGTCTATGCACCGGCGATCGGCTCGCGCTGCCGGCAAGCGCGCCCGATCTGCCCGAGCAGATGGCCGGATCAGGCTCGACCATGACGGCGAACGCTCGTCCCATGCGCATCGATCTCTGGACCCTGGCGCTGCAGACGGTGAACGTTCTCGTTCTCGTCTGGCTGTTGGCGCACTTCCTGTTCCGCCCCGTCGCCGCGGTGATTGCCGCGCGGCGCGCAGCCACGGACAAGCTGCTGGCCGACGCCGAAGCGCAGCGCAAGCAGGCGGAGAATGCCGCAGCGAACGTGGCGCACCAACACGAAGGGCTGGAAGCTGAAGGCCAGCGTATCCTTGCCGGCGCGCGCGCTGCCGCCGCGGCAGAGCATGCCACTTTGTTGCAGCACGCCACGGACGCCGCGGCACGCTTGCAGGCCGACGCGCAGCGCGCCATGGCGCGCGACCGCCAGACCATGCGCGAGGCCTTGGAACGCGAGGCCACGGACCTGGCACTGACCATCGCCGCGCGCCTGCTGCAACGCGTGCCGCCGCGCGAGCTGAACCGCGCCTTCATTGAAACGTTGGCGGAAGCGCTCGCAACTGATCCTGCGCGCGCGTTGCTGGCGACCGCGGAGCTCGAACTGCGCTCTGCCGTGCCGCTGGATGCAGCGGCGCAAGCAGATACGCGGAGTGTTCTTGCCCGAGTCCTTGGCGCGCCGCCGCGAATCACGTTTCGCACCGACCCCACGCTGCTCGCCGGCGTCGAACTCGCCGGCCCCTCGGTGCAAATTCGCAATTCCTGGCGTGCCGATCTCGACCGCATCACTCATGCCCTGCACGAAACCACGTCCGATGTCATCTCCCAGCCCGTGGCTTGAAGACGCGGAGCGGCGCGTCGCTGCGACGGCTCTCGCACCGGAGATCGCCGAAATTGGCCATGTCGCCAGCATCGGCGACGGCATCGCCATGGTTACCGGCCTGCCCAACGCACGGCTCGACGAAGTGCTGCGGTTCGAAACCGGCCAGCTTGGCTTTGCCCAGACATTGGACGCCGACGCGATCGGTTGCGTCCTGCTGGACGAGATAGGCACGCTGGAAGCCGGCACCATCGCGCGTGGCACCGGCGAAGTGGTGCGTACCGCCGTGTGGTGGATCCTCTCGGCCGGCCGCTGGATGGCGGGGCGCCGATCCAGGCGGAGCATTACGATCCGGTGGAGCGTCCAGCTCCCGCGATCCTGGACCGCGCGCTGGTCACCCAGCCGGTGCAGACCGGCATCCTCACCATCGATTCGCTCTTTCCGCTCGGCCGCGGCCAGCGCGAGCTGATCATCGGCGACCGCGCCATCGGCAAGACCGCCATCGCCGTCGATACCGTGATCAACCAGAAATCCAGCGACATGATCTGCGTCTATGTCGCGGTGGGGCAGAAATCCTCGACCGTCGCGCGGGTGATCGATGCAGTGCGCCGTCTGGGCGCGCCGGAGCGCTGCATTTTCGTCGTCGCCGGAGCCGCCACCGCACCCGGGCTGCAATGGATCGCACCCTTCGCCGGCATGACCATGGCGGAATATTTCCGCGATCGCGGCCAGCATGCACTGATCGTGCTCGACGACCTGACCAAGCACGCGGCGACGCATCGCGAGATCGCGCTGCTGACTCGCCATCCGCCGGGCCGCGAGGCCTATCCCGGCGACATCTTCTACCTGCACGCGCGGTTGCTGGAACGCGCCGCGAAACTGTCGCCGGAGCTGGGCGGCGGGTCGCTGACCGCGCTGCCGATCGCGGAGACCGATGCCGGCAACCTCAGCGCCTATATCCCCACCAACCTGATCTCCATCACCGACGGGCAACTGGTGCTGGATTCTCGGTTGTTCTACGCCGGCCAGAAGCCGGCGATCGATATCGGCACCAGCGTCAGCCGCGTCGGCGGCAAGACGCAGGCGTCTGCCTTGCGCGAGTCGACGGCGATGTTCCGCCTCGACTACGCGCAGTTCCTCGAATTGGAATTGTTCACGCGGTTTGGCGGCACGCCCGATGCCCGCGTGCAAAAGCAGCTCGCGCGCGGGGAGCGGTTGCGCGCATTGCTCGTGCAGCCGCAATTCGCACCGTTGCGGCTGGTGGATGAAGTCGCGCTGGCTTTGGCGTTGCGCGGAGGTTTGCTCGATGCGCTGCCGCCGGCAGCGGTTGCCGCACTGCGCACCGCGTTGCCGGACTGGCTGGATGCGCGTGCCGGCGCAGCGGTCGCCGCAATCAACCACGACGGCCGCATGGGCGAAGCGGACGCCGCGGTGCTGCGCGCGGGGGTGGCGGAATTGCTGGCACAGCAGCACGGCCATGGCTGAGGAACTCGCCGCGGTTCGCGCGCGCATCCGCGGCGTGCGGCAATTGGATGCGGTGATCGGCGCGATGCGTGGCATCGCCGCCGCGCATGCGCAACAGAGCAGGGGCTTGCTGCCTGGGGTGCGCGCTTATGCCGAGGTGGTGGCGCAGGCGATCGCCAAGGCGCTGCGCCTGCAGGATGCGGATGCGCGGAGCAGCGGCGGGCCGGGCGGTGCCGCGCGGATCGTGTTCTGCGCCGAACAAGGGTTCGTGGGCGGGTTCGCCAAGCATGTGCTGGCGGAGGCGGCGGCACGCGAACCGGCAGACGTATTCCTGCTCGGCAGCAGCGGGCTGTTGCTGGCGGCGGCGCATGGCATTGCTCCGGTGTGGCAGAGCACGATGGCGACCGAGCCGGGTGGTATTTCCGGCGTGTGCCTGCGTTTGGCGGACGCGTTGTATGAGCGGATGTCGAGCCAGCCGGTTCATACCGTGGAGGTGCTGTTTCCGATCTGGTCCGGCAGCGATGGCATACGCGTAACATGCCAGTCGCTGCTGCCGCTCGATCCGGCACGTTTTGCCAGCGGAAGGAGCGGCATGCCGCCGCTGGCAACGCTGCCGCCGGAGGCGCTGCTGGCGAGCCTTGCGGAGGAATACGTGTTTGCCTCGCTGTGCGAGGCGGCGATGCAGGCGTTCGTTGCGGAAAACGAAGCGCGGGCGGCGGCGATGGTACGGGCGCGCGGCAAGGTGCAGGACATGCTGGATGAGCTCGCGCTGATGGAACATCGCGTGCGCCAGGAAGCGATCACGGCGGAACCGGTGGA
>Ga0335075_10003254_pt1 | contig 25819 bp, 26 predicted proteins | sample Lox_Sample_24_FD_206723 | JGI IMG/M metagenome (GOLD analysis project Ga0335075, IMG submission 206723) | Soil microbial communities from Loxahatchee National Wildlife Refuge, Florida, United States - Lox_Sample_2.4 | ecosystem: Environmental > Terrestrial > Soil > Wetlands | place: USA...
CGGCCACAGCCTCGTCATCGCCGCGCCGGCGACCCCGCAGAGCCTCGATCACGAATACGACGTCAGCCTCGGCACGATCGACGCGGTCGGGGCGCTCTACGACAACCTTCTCGAATACGCGAAGATCCCGGATCCTGATGACGCGGAGGCGCGGCGTGAAGATATCGCCGTGCATCCCGGCAAGCCGTACAACCTCAATCTCGTTGGCAAGCTCGCTGAGAAGTGGGAAGTGAGCGCAGATGGCACGGTCGGCCGCTTCACTTTACGCCAGGGTGTCAAGAGCAACTGGGGCAACGAACTCACCGCCGAAGACGTGAAGTGGACCTGGGACCGCAAGCTCAACCTGCATGGCCTAGGCCCTTTTCAGACCGGCGTCCTTAACATCTTCCACGAGGACCAAATCAAGGTTGACGGGCGGTACGTCGTTTCGTTTCACCTCCCGAAGCCCAACCCACTGCTGCTGAAGCAGATGGTGAACCTCTCGAACCCCGTGTACGACCAGACTAAGTGCAAGCAGGAGACGGTGGACAACGACTGGGCCCACAAGTTCCTGGAAAACAACTCCGCGGGCTTCGGTCCCTACGAGGTCGCCCAACTCGTTCGCGGCCAGCAGGCCGTGTACCAGGGGCGGGCCGACTATTATCGCGGCAAGCCCTACATGGATACCGTCATCTTCAAAGAGGTTCCAACCTCGGCGACACGGCTTTCCCTCCTCCAGGGGGGCAGCGTCGACATCGCGCAATTCCTGCAGCCGCTCGAATATGTAACCCTCAAGAAGGCGCGCGGCGCGGCGATCGACGCCGTGCGGGCGTCCTATGCCGTCTGGATCGAACTGAACGCCAAGATGAAGCCGTTCGACAATGCCAAGGTTCGCCAGGCCATGAATTACGCGCTCCCGCGCGTCGAAACCCTGAAGACCGTCTTCCAGGGGCTCGCCGATAAGCAGACTGGCTGCATCCCGGAAATCTACCCCGATTTCACGGCCCAATTCTGGCAGTACGACACCGATCTTGCTAAGGCAAAGGCGCTCCTCGCCGAGGTCGGTCTCAAGTCCGGCTTTAAGACTACCCTCAGCTACAACGCTGGCGATCCCGTTCAGGAACCGATCGCCATTCTCTACCAGACCTCCTTGCGCAAAATCGGCGTCGAAATCGTTCTCAACAAGGTGCCAGCCGCCACCTTCTACGACTTTGTCACCAAGCGCGAGCAGCCGATGATCTTTTATCGTGATTCACCATGGGTGCCCGATCCTGGCTATTCTACCCAGCTCTACTTCAACTCCAAGTCTTATGTAGATTATAGCAACTACGTGAACCCTGAAGTGGATTCACTGATCAAGTCCGGCCTGGCGACGATCGACGCGAAGCGCCGCAAGGAGATTTACACGAAGGTTCAGCAGATCATCATGGGCGAGGCGCCCTGGGGCTTCATCGCTTGGCCGCGTTATGTGCTCGCCCGACGCGCGAATCTCAAGGGCTTTACCTACTACACCTCCAATAATCTGCGCTTCCAGGACTTCTCCCGCGGGACATGAGAGCGGTGCCACTAACGCCGCTTGGCAGGCCCGCAACGCTTGCTGGGCGGCACCCTGTCGGCGCCAGGGCAAAATTCGCGACGCGCTACTTCCTGCGCCTTCTGCGCACGCGTCCAAGCTATGCTGTAGGGTATGCTATCGTCGCGGTCGTTGTGCTGGTCGCAATTGCCGCGCCCCTGATCTCGCCTTATTCGCCAATCACCGCCGATCCCACCGTCTATCTCCAGGGTCCGAGCCTTGCACATCCGTTTGGCACCGACAACACCGGCATGGATGTGCTCTCCCGCGTGATCTATGCGCCGCGGATCGACCTCACCATCGCGGTCATCGGGACAGCCCTCTCGGCTATCATAGGCACCTTCCTCGGCGCCTGGGTTGGCTACTTCCAGGGTACATCGGGCATCCGCAACATTACTAGCGTCACGACGATGCGCGCTGCCGATGTGCTGCAGGCGTTCCCGGTGTTCGTGTTCGCGATCGCCCTTGTCGCGGTGTTCGGCCAGAGCACCACCACCATCATCTTCGCTATCGCCTTCGTGAATATCCCCATCTATCTCCGGCTCATGCGTAGCCAGGTGCTGAGTATACGCCAAATGCGTTATGTTGAGGCCGCCTTTGTGTCAGGCATGCCAGACCGCTGGATCGTCCGCGACCACATCGTGCCGAATGCCATCGGCCCGGTGCTTGCGCAGCTTTCGGTGAACATTGGCTGGTCCATCCTGCTCACCGCTGGCCTGAGTTTCGTCGGTGCGGGAGTGCGCGCGCCGACCCCGGAATGGGGAAGCATGATCGCGACCGGATTTCCGAACGTCATGACCGGTCAATGGTGGCCCTCAGCATTCCCTGGCCTCGCACTTGCCGTTACCGTCTATGGCTTCGCCCTGATCGGCACGAGCATAGAGTTCATGGCTGACCCCAGGCGCCGGCGCACCCTCGCGGCGGCGGAAATGTCCGCGTAGCAGAAGCCTTCCGGTAGAACCTGCAAGATGGCAGTCGTCCGCTACATCGCTGGCCGCCTTGTTTTTCTCATCCCCCAGATCATCGGGATCGTGCTGGTGAGCTTCTTGCTGATCAAGGCGGTGCCCGGCGACCCGGCTACGCTGATGCTGGGCCCGATGGCCACGCCGCACACGATTGCCGAACTCAGGGCCCAGCTCGGTCTTGACAAACCGCTGCCAGTCCAGTTCCTGATCTACGTAGACAAGCTTGCGCATGGCAATCTTGGAACCTCCTGGCAGACAACGCAGCCGGTGCTCGACGACTTGCGCACACGATTTCCGGCAACCCTGGAGCTGGTGACTTACGGGCTGCTTCTCGCACTCGCCATCGGCATTCCGCTGGGAGTGGCTTCGGCGCTTGGCAAACGCGGGCCGCTGGCAAAGCTTGGTGGCTTCTACGGTCTCGTTGCTGGCGCACTACCCGATTTCTGGCTCGCACTTATCCTCATATACATTTTCTATAGTCTGCTCGGATGGGTGGCCTCGCCAATCGGCCGAATCGATGTGACAGTGACGCCACCTCATATGATTACCGGCTTCTACACTCTGGACAGTATTCTCACCGGAAACTGGGCGGCGCTGAGATCCTCTGTCCATCATCTCATCCTGCCGGTACTGACCCTCGGTCTTGTTAATGCCGGGCCAATCCTAAAGATGACACAGGCGACAATGGAACGGATGCTGGAAGCGGATTTCAGCCTTTACGGCCGCCTCTGCGGCTTGCCAGAGAAGCTTGTTATTCGGCGGGCGTTCCGCAATGCGCTACCGTCCGTGATTACGATCGTCAGCGTTCTCTACGGCTTTCTCATCGGCGGTGCCGTGCTCATCGAAATCGTCTTTAGCTGGGGTGGGGCTGGTCAATACGCGGTGCAGGGCGTTCTCAATTCGGACTTCAATCCCGTGCTGGGCTTCGTAATCTTCTCGGCGCTCTTTTCACTGGTCGTCTATCTAATCGTCGATCTCGTCTACCTCGCCATCGATCCGCGCATCCGGCACTGATGCGGGTCATGCGACGCGAAGTCCAATCTGTCATCGCACCGGCTGACATCCGCCCAAAGGGCGCAGGTTGCAGTGATGCAGCATTGGCGGCGCGGGAGAGCCCAGCGGTGCTGGAGGTACGCGACCTCGAGGTCGCGTACCACGTCTACGGGGTCCAGCCAACCAGGGCGCTGCGCAACGTGAGCTTCCGCGTCAAGCCTGGAGAGATCCTCGGTATGGTCGGCGAGTCCGGTGCGGGAAAGACCACGCTTGCCCGCGCGATCATGCGAGTTATTCCGCTGCCTGGGAGGATAGAGCGTGGCGAGATCTTCTTCATGGGCGCGAATCTCAGTGCCATGAGCGACACGGACTTGGGCAAGCTGCGTGGACGCGACCTTGCGATGATTGTTGCCAATCCGCGTGGCGAGCTCAACCCACTTCTGCGGATCGGTCCGCAGATCGCAACGGTTGCCGAGGTGCATCTCGGGGTTTCGCGCAAGCGGGGTCTGGAGATGGCCCTCGAAATGTTACGGGCGGTAGCCATCCCAGACGCGGAGCGAAGGCTCCGCGCTTATCCGCACGAGCTGAGCGGAGGCATGGCGCAGCGTATCGTGATCGCCATGGCGCTTATCTGCGGCCCCAGATTCGTGATCTCCGATGACGCGACAAGTGGGCTTGATGTCACGGTGCAGGCGCAGGTGCTCGACCTTCTCAGGAAGCTTGTCCGCGAACAGAAGACTTCGATGCTGTACATTACCCGTGATATCGGCGTCGCTGCCAATTTCTGCGACCGCATCGAAATCATCTACAATGGTGAAATCGTGGAAGATGCGCCGACGGAGGTGTTCTTTTCCAGCCCCGCTCATCCCTATAGCAACCTGCTGTTCGCGGCCTTCTCGCACGACGGCGAACTGCGCCAAAAGTGGACGGGAAGTGCATCATCGCCGGATAGCGATGCAGTAAAGGCGCCATGCGCCTATTCCGATCGGTGCCTCAAGCGGCAAAAGCGCTGCTTTGTCGAGCACCCCGGCTTGCGCGAAATCGCAGCCGGCCGTTTAGTCCGCTGCCATTTTCCTGTCGAGCGTTAAACGGAAATGGCACCTATTCTCGAGGTGAATGGCCTCGTTAAACACTTCCCCGTCGACGGAAGCCATGCCGTGGTCCAGGCCGTCAACGGCGTGAGCTTCACAATCTCCTCGGGGGAGACTGTGGCATTAGTAGGCGAGTCGGGCTCCGGCAAGACAACGATTGGCCGATGTGTCCTCGGGCTTGTCCCGCCGACCGCTGGCAGCATTCGCTTCCGCGAGCGCGATATGGGACCACGGTGGAACGTCCGGTCGCCGACGCTGCGCGGTAAGATGCAGCTTGTCTTTCAAGAGCCAGGAGAGTCGCTCGACCCGAGGATGCCGATCGGCAGGTCGGTCGCTGAGCCGCTCCGGCTCGGCAACTTGGACAAGGCTGCGCGAGAGAGGCGGGTGCAGGAGGTCGTGCAGCGGGTCAACCTTCCTCTCAACATCCTCGAACAATACCCTACCGAGCTCAGCGGCGGCCAGCAGCAGCGTGTTGCCATCGCGCGCGCCATCGTCACCGACCCAGAACTGCTGGTGCTCGACGAACCCACGTCTGCCCTCGACCCCACGGCGCGTGCCGAGATCATCGAACTACTAATGAGGATCCAGCGCGAACTCGGTACCGCCTATCTCCTCATTTCGCACGACCTCAGCGCCGTCCACCAAGTCAGCAACCGCATCATTGTCTTATACCTAGGACAGATCCTCGAGGAAGGAGCGTCACGGGCAGTGTTCCGCACGCCACGGCACCCATATACTGTCGGGCTGCTGTCCGCCGTGCTGCTGCCAAGCCCGGGCTTGAGGCGCGAGACGACCTTCGTCCTTGAAGGCGAAATCCCAAGCCCGATCAACTTGCCTCCGGGATGCCCGCTGGCAACGCGCTGCCCCTTTCGCATCGGCCGGTGCAGCACCGAATTCCCCGGCGCCGACACGGTCGGCCCACAGCACGTGGTGCACTGTTTCCGTCATGAAGAAGTCGGAGCCCGCGAACAGGCAGCCGACACCTTCGAAGAGTTTCAGAGAACAGCGCAGCAGATTCTCGCGGTGCGGGAGGACTTGGCAAAGGTGGGACCTGTCGGCACGCCCGCGCTCCCGCAGTAGTACGCAGACAGCTCGGCTGCACGGCCAAACGAACCCCGAGGCAGGAGAAACATGGCAATACTTGCAGGAAACAACGCAGTTATCACCGGAGGTGGGCGCGGAATTGGCCGGGCGATTGCCCTTCTCTTCGCCGGCGAGGGGGCCAATATCGCCATTCTCGACCGCGATGCTGGCGCTGCAGACGCGGCCGCCGCCGACATTCGCGCGCGCGGACGAAACGCGATTGCGGTCCGCCTTGATGTCGGTGAGGAGAATGAGGTCGCGGAGGGCTTTTGCAGAGTGGCATCGGAGCTTGGCAATATCGACATCCTCGTAAACAACGCAGGTATCGACACGACCTCACGCGTGGCGGACATGCCGACGGATATGTGGGACGAGATGATCCGGATCCATCTCAGAGGCACGTTTCTGTGCACACGAGCCGTGCTTCCGGGGATGCTCCGGCAGCGACGTGGGAGAATCATCAACATGAGTTCGCAGCTCGCGCACAAAGGCGCGGCCGAAATGGCTCATTACGCCGCCGCCAAGGCAGGGATCATCGGCTTCACCCGCTCACTTGCGTACGAGGTGGCGGAACACAACGTCACGGTCAACGCCATCGCCCCGGGTCCCGTGGACACTGATCTTTTTCGCAAGCTTCCGGAGCCATGGCGCAAACAAAAGCTCGCCGAGATCCCCATGCACCGTCCCGCCTCGGTGGACGAAATCGCGCCAACTGCACTGCTGCTTGCGTCTGAGGAGGGCGGCTATTATCTGGGTGCGACACTCAACCCCAATGGCGGCGATGTTATGGTCTGAAACCGTGACGCGGCGCCGTCAGCCTGCAGCTGGCAAGACTACTGAGGAGGAGCCGATATTATGGCAAAGGAAATCTTGTGCGCGTATGGAGTCGACGTTGATGCAGTGGCCGGCTGGCTCGGCTCGTACGCGGGTGAAGATTCGCCGGATGACATCTCGCGCGGAATGTTCGCGGGCGAAGTCGGCTCTCTGAGGCTCCTCGATCTCTTCGGGCGCTGGGGTATCAAGACGACGTGGTTCATTCCCGGACACTCCATCGAGACCTTCCCAGAACAGATGAAGGCCGTTGCCAAGGCCGGCCACGAAATTGGTATCCACGGTTATTCGCACGAAAATCCGATCGCGATGACACGCGAGCAGGAGATGGCCGTGCTCGACAGGTGCATTGACCTCGTGGGTGCGCTTGCAAGCCGGCGGCCGACTGGGTACGTAGCCCCATGGTGGGAGTTCAGCCCGGTGAGCAACGAATTGCTGCTCGAGCGGGGCATTAAGTACGACCACAGTCTGATGCACGACGATTTTCATCCCTATTATGTCCGAATCGGCGATTCCTGGACAAAGATCGACTATTCCAAGCGTCCGGAAAGCTGGATGAAGCCATTGGTGCGTGGCGAGCAAACCGACCTCGTTGAGATCCCGGCGAGCTGGTACCTCGACGATCTGCCGCCGATGATGTTCATCAAGAAGGCGCCCAACAGCCACGGCTTCGTTAATCCGCGGCATCTCGAGGAGATGTGGAGGGACCAGTTCGACTGGGTCTATCGGGAATACGACTATGCCGTGTTCCCGATCACAATTCATCCGGACGTCTCGGGGCGGCCACAGGTACTGATGATGCATGAGAGGCTCCATGCACACATCCGCCGGCATCCCGGTGTCCGTTTCTGTACCTTCGATGAGATTGCTGACGACTTCTTGCGGCGCTCTCCGCGTCAGAGTGGATCAGCGGCAAAGAAGCGCTGAGTCGAGAGTATGACACCGGAGTCGAGCGATCGCCGCCGGTGTCCGCTGGTAGCACCGGGGAAACGATCATGTGCGGACTCTGCGGTTTGTTCGAAAGCGGCACGCATTGGGCGGACACGCGAGGTGTTGCCGCAGCCGGCCCACCACGGCAACAACGTCTGCGGCAGGTAGGGTTCGCTAACCGTATCCTGCGCCACTATCGCCTGCGGCTCGACGATTGGCAAGGGCGGAACTACCTGCTGAGTTCGCCGACCGGCGCCACCGAAGTGATCGACAACCTCGCCTTGCTCTGGCCCGCCGCAGAACGGATCGCCGGGAAGCCCTGCGATCCGCTCGACCCTGACCTCCTCCTTTCTCTCAGGGGTGAATGACTGTCCGAACTCTTATGGAAGCCGTCCCGGTTACTGTCCTGACTGGCTTTCTTGGTAGCGGCAAGACCACGCTTCTCAAGCGCCTTCTTCATGGGCGCGATCTGAGCGGTACTGCGATCCTGATCAACGAGCTTGGGGAAGTGGGTATCGACCACTTGCTTCTCGAGCATGTAGATGCATCGACCGTTGTGCTCGAGAGCGGCTGCATCTGCTGTACCATGCGCAACGATCTCAGCGCGGCGCTGCGCGAGCTCTACGGAAAGGCCGAACGAGGCGCTATCGGCGCTCTCGATCGCGTGGTCATCGAAACAACTGGCCTCGCCGACCCGGCGCCGATTCTCTATACGATCCTGACCGATCCCGTCGTCACTCATCATTACCGACTCGGCACCGTTCTGACTACCGTCGATGCGGTCAATGGCATGCGGCAGCTTGCTACCAATCCAGAATCGATCAAACAGGCCGCGGTCGCCGACCGCCTCATTCTCACCAAGACCGACCTGGTGCCACCAGCAGCGGTTGCGGGCATCCGACGGGCTCTTGCCGCCCTTAATCCCACGGTGCCGATCGTCGACGCCAATCCCGACAGTGTCGAGCCCGAGGACTTATTCGCGGCAGAGTCGTTCGATCCTTCAGCCAAGGCTGCTGAAGTCCGCGGCTGGCTCACAGAAGAAAGCCGTCACCACGCTGACCACCCAAATGAGCTGGGACGCCACGCAGCGGAGATTACCACTTTCCACGTGTCGTTCGATGAGCCGGCAGATTGGACGATGTTTGGCATTTGGCTGACTATGCTGCTCAACCGGCACGGCGAAAGAATACTGCGGGTCAAGGGCATTCTCAATGTCATCGATGCTCCCGCCCCGGTCTGCATTAACGGAGTTCAGCACGTGATGCATCCGCCGTTTCATCTCGAGCGGTGGCCATCGAACGACAGGCGCTCGCATCTGGTCTTTATCGTGCGGTGCATGGACGGAGCATCAATCCGACGGTCCCTTCTCGCTTTCCTCCGCTTGGCCGCCGGCGAGCCTGGTCGGCTCCGCCACGCGGAAGATTGCCGCTTGTAGGGGTGCCGGAATGAGCTGCGACAAGCACGTTGTCATCATCGGGACAGGGGGAACGATTTCCTCGCGCTATGACGCTGACAAGGACCGGACGGTGGCTTCGCAGAACCTCGAGGATCTGCTGACCCTGTTGCCAGAGAGCACAATGCTGCCGCGGATTACATGCATGAACTTTGCGGTGATTCCGAGCTTCAACATGACCCTGCCGATGGCGTGGCAGTTGGTTCAGCAGGCGGGGAGGATTCTCGATCAGCCGGAGGTAGACGGCGTCGTGGTAACCCAAGGGACCGACACGATGGAAGAGACGAGCTTCCTCGCCGACATCCTCCTGAACTCGAAGAAACCCTTGGTGTTCACTGGCGCGCAACTCGCCAACGATCATCCGCAGTCGGACGGGCCGCGCAATATTCTTGATTCGGTGCGGGCGGCGGCGGCCGATGCGGTCGCCGATCTCGGCAGCGTCGTCTGTTTCAACGGCGAATTGCACGCTGCTCGTGACGTGACAAAGGTTCATACCAGTGCACTGGAAACGTTCCAATCCTATCACCATGGGGCGCTCGGTGTGGTTGACGGCGACAAGGTCGTGATTCATCGCCGGGCGGCGATGCGGCTCTGTTTGCGCCCAGCACACCTCGATAAACTTGTAGTGCTCGTCAAGTTGGTTATGGGGACTGATCCTCGTTTTCTTGAGGCAATACTCGGGACGGGCCCGGACGGACTAGTGGTCGAAGCCTTTGGGAGAGGCAATGTTCCGGCGGAATTTGGCAAGGCTCTTACGAAGGCCTGCCGCAGTGGCCTGCCGGTTGTCGTCACCTCCCGCTGTCCCGCCGGCCGCGTGAAGCCGATCTACGGCGGCGGCGGTGGGGGTCGCGATCTCGAGGATGCGGGCGCTCTCTTCGCGGGCGACCTCAAGGGACCGAAGGCAAGGCTGCTACTGACTGCGGCGCTCGCTGATCCCTCCGTGAACACACAACTCGGCGACCTCTTCCGTGCCATAGCACCTTGAATTCGACGGCGCCGGAGAGGTCGTTCCGAGTGGGTCACGGTAACTTGGGTCGTCCGTGGGGTTGTGGCGGCGGCTTGGATAGGCGGAATGCGCTGCGAAGGACGATCCCGTGTCACGTTTCCGCTTGGATGGTTCTGATTCACTTTATGGGATGGCCCGCCCCTCTCCCCCAGGTAGGGTAGCCTGCCCGGGCCGACGGAAGGAAAGGAGCGAGCTATGGCGAAGGGACTCGCGGTTATTGGGATCGATCTGGGCAAGAACAGCTGCAGCCTTGCGGGTTGGATGCGAGCGGGGCGATCGTCAAGCGGCGCCGCAAGCGGCCGGAAAGCTTGGTAGCGTTCACAGCAGGGCTACGATCTTGGGGTTCTCGTCCCCAGCGTGCAAAAAATGACGGTAAGGGATTCCGGGCTTTCCAATGGGTTACAACAGCTATCATGTTGTAATGCGTTGAATAAGCGATAATCTCAGCTTGCCACGTCGTTACGCTCTCCGATTTTGAGTAATGCGTGCGATGTGAGATTCGGCGCGATGGCATCCATTTCTGCAACATCCGCTATTGGTCCGATGCGCCGGCCGCTGATGTCGGGCAGAAGTGGGGAAAAGCTGCTGATCAAGTATGATCCGCGGGATCTGTCGCGCATCTTCGTTCGCCGTCTGTCGGGGCGCTTCGTAGAGGCGTGGTACCGTGACCTGAGCTGGCCACCGATCACGCTGACCGAACAACGCTCTGTCATGCGCCTGCTGCGCGCGCAGGGACGGCAGGAGGTTGACGAGGCCCTCCTGTTCAAGACCGCCTTGCGTCAGCGGGAAATCGTGGACGCGGCACAACGACAGACGATAGCTGCCCGCAAGAGCCGCGAACTGCGGCCGCCGGATGCGCCGCCGGACAGCAGGGGCGATAGTCTGAAGGGGATCGATTCCCGCAAGCCGACGCAGGACGAGGAAGGTTTAGAGGGACGGCGTGAGTGATGATCTGTCGCATCTGAACAGCGCCGCCGCCGAGCTATTGCAGGTGCCCAATGATCAGCGCATTCGGGCTATTCTCAGCGAGCGCCGGGTTCAGTACACCCGGGCTGGGCAAGTGCTGCGGATTCTCAACCTGCTGCTGGAGCATCCACGCACGACCCGCATGCCGAGCATCGCCCTGTACGGCGACAGCGGCATGGGCAAGACCATGATCATGCAGCGATTTCGCGATCAGCATCCACCGCTCTTCGACAGCCAGGCCGGGATTGAGCGCACCCGTGTCCTCGCCCTGCAGCCTGCCGGCAAACCGGGGGAGGGGCGCCTGTATGCCCAGATCTTTTCGGCGCTGGGTGCGCCGCAGAATCCGAGGGCGGCGGTGGTCGAACTCGAACACGTCGCCATTCGCCTTATGCGCGCCATGGACGTCCAGGCCCTGTTGCTCGACGGGGTGCACAATATCCTCGCCGGGACTTTCCGGGAGCAGCGCATCGTCCTCAATACTCTGCGTTACATCAGCAACGAACTGAAAGTCTCTCTGGTCTGCTTCGGTATCAACGAGGCCAGAGAGGCGATTAGTGGCGATGTGCAACTGACGCGTCGTTTGGAGCAGCAATTCGATCTGCGTTCCTATGTTGAGCTCCCCGGCGGCAAGTTCACACGGGCAGTCGCGGTCGTTTTGGGTCGCCATGGTGATATTCGCGAAGTGATGTACTAGCGGGTGTATGGGTTACAGGCTGCGCACCGCTTCGGCTTCCTGTTCTGGGTTGGCATGAGTGATCCTCAGGAGTCAAATTTCTCGGACCACCCTGCGCAAAATCACGACGACCCGTGTTCACGAACCGTGGAGCACGCCTGCGGCTTGCGGCCCTCGCACATAGCCGGCTGGAGGAGCGCGCATGATCATTCAGCGTAACCAGAAGGATGGTCCCCTGGTCGCCAGGTGCCCGTGGGATCCGAACGTTATCGGCCAGCACCGGTTGACGATATCCGGAGCCGACTGGGACGATATGTACAAAACGGAAGTGCCGATGTCTTTTGGCGGGCACAAAAGCACCTGGCTGCAGGACTGCTCGGAGCGTGGTTCTGAACCAGTGCTGTGGACACAGTCGGCATCGGGCGGCTGCTGGGCCTTCGGCGTGATCGTCCGCAATCGGAGCGGAAATGGTCCCGCGGCGCGGGCGATCGGGCTTGCCCATCTCGCATACAAACGAAGGGAGGAAGCGTGGACCCTGGGTAGACTCTTCCAAGAGCTGGTGAACCCCCAAGCGGAGGACGTGTATCTTGCGGCGATGCTGTTGGCGGACTTCGGCTCGGAGCAGGAACTCTCGATGATTGCGACGGAGGCGTTCCGCGAATTCGAGCTTGGCCTCGGCGCGATGCTCGCTAGCCACAAGAAGATTCTGGGGCTCACCACAACGGAAAACGCCGCCGTCTCCGGACATGGGCATTTCGGTGAGTTGTCCTACGCGGATGTGCGCACATTGAAATTGGACTCATTGAAACAGGAGGACCTCCCTGGCATTCAGAGCTATCTCAAGACCCGTACGTGCAGTACATTCGTATAGGTTCAGCGCACCGAGATCCGACAGCGCGATGACTATGTAAAGGCCCTCGTGACCGACTCCAGTTCCGGATGCCGGTGCTGTATGGAATCGCGGACGCGCATTATTGGGACCCCGAGCGGCAAAAATGATGAGGCACGTCTCGACGGAGACCTCCGGAGGGTCCACGCCACGAGGCAGCGAGGTTCGCGTCTTTAGGGTCGTTAAGGCATAGCGGTCGAGGTCATTTACGGGGTGCGTGGGTCAGACTCCCACAGGGGCCGACCGAGCTGTGACAGAAAGCGTGCGCACTACTGTGCCAGATAATCCGCGAAATACCACGTCGGCCCGCTTGTTGCGCAGGCTCCGACTGCTCCACAATAGTGGCTCCTTCGGATCATTTATTTTTGGTCAAGGCCTTAGCGAGGGTCAACGGTGTGGATATGGTGGTTCTTTCCAAGTCGCCTCCTCCTGTGCCGCAAGCCAAAGGCTCGGCCAATTCACCCGTCACGGTGCGAGCGGAAATCCAAACGCATGGCAGAGAAGACCGCCAAATCCCCCACGAGACAGATGGTAGCAAACCACTGATTATTACGGAAGGACCATGTGGAAAGTCGGCAGGTGAATCGCGTGAACAAAAGGTGTAACAAACACGGGAAGTGCTGACTCTGAGTGTCTCCTCCGATTCGCCGCGTGGAGGAGACGATGGAGCGGCTGGCGGAAGCACGGGACGGCTTGCGAAAGCTCTCCGGCTGGATGTCCGGCTTGCCCCCGACATTGCCGTGATCGCCGCCGAGTTTCTCGACTTTGTCCGCCTAAGCGCCTTGCGGGCCCGAACAGAATGATTGACGATGCGACAAAGCCTCGTGCGCTGAAACCCCTGGTGAGAGACGGGTGACAAGGGAGTTTAATGATGTCGACAGTTATCAAGCACGGCACGATCGCCACGGCGGACAGGACTTGGAACGCTGACGTCCTAATCAGGAGCGGGCGAATCGCTGGTATCGGCCAAGGACTTACTGCCGATACTGTTCTCGACGCCACGGGTTGCTTCGTCATGCCGGGCGGCATCGACCCACATACTCATTTCGAGATGCCCTTTATGGGTACCGTCTCGTCCGACAATTTCGAATCCGGCGGGCGTGCTGCACTCGCTGGTGGAACCACCATGACGGTCGATTTCATTTTACCCGAACCAAACCAATCTCTCATGGAGGCGCTTGGAATCTGGCAGCAAAAGGCTTCGCTTGCGTTGACCGATTATTCCTTCCATATGGCAATCACTTGGTGGGGTCGGCAGGTGTTCGACGAAATGGCTGAGGTGGTTGACCGCGGTATCACCTCGTTCAAACATTTTATGGCCTATAAGGGCGCGCTGATGGTGAATGACGACGAGATGCTCGCGTCCTTCCAAAGGTGTTCGGCGCTTGGTGCACTACCACTTGTCCATGCCGAGAATGGCGACGTGGTCGCTGCGCTCCAGCAGAAGTATACCGAGCAGGGACTGACCGGACCGGAAGGGCACGCCTTTTCTCGCCCGCCCGAAGTTGAGGGAGAGGCAACGAACCGCGCGATCGTGATCGCAGACGTGGCAAATGTGCCCGTCTATATTGTTCATGTCTCTTGCGAGGAGGCGCATGAGGCGATCCGGCGTGCGCGGCAAAAAGGACTGCGCGTCTATGGTGAGCCGCTGATCCAGCATCTCATCCTCGATGAAGGCGAATACAGTAACCCGGACTGGGATCATGCGGCGCGCCGGGTGATGTCACCGCCGTTTCGCGATAAGGCACATCATGCGAGCCTCTGGGCAGGACTTCAGGCGGGCAGCTTGCAGGTGGTCGCGACCGATCATTGTTCCTTTACGACGCAGCAGAAGCGATTCGGCCTCGGCGACTTTCGCAAGATTCCGAACGGCACCGGCGGCCTGGAGGACCGGATGCCATTGCTCTGGACGGCCGGCGTGGTGCCGGGGCGCCTCACCGTCAACGAGTTCGTTGCGGTTACCTCGACCAATGCTGCCAAGATCCTTGGACTCTATCCTAGGAAGGGGGCCATTGTGGAAGGCGCTGACGCCGACATCGTCGTCTGGGACCCGGAACGAGGAAAAACAATCTCGGCGAAGAGCCAGCAGTCGGTCATCGATTACAATGTCTTTGAGGGTTATCCCGTGACGGGGCTGCCGCGCTTCACGCTCTCACGCGGGCGCGTGCTGTTCGAGGAGGGGACAATGAAAGGCGGGCCAGGAACGGGCGAATTCGTTGCTCGCCGGCCGAACGGACCAGTGAACCGAGCGTTCTCCCAATGGAGGGAACTAACCGCACCTCGCGCCGTGACGCGTAGCCCGGAGCATATGCCGGCGGGCGTATAGAACCACCCACCATGCGCCCCGCGCCACATTCTGACCATCGCCGATCAGAATGGTGCATCGAGAGTCCAGGCGATGGGCTGCAAAGCAACAGGCGGCTGTCGCGCCCCGGAGCGTTTGAGATCGATAAAGGTCGGCAGCTGCCCGAGCGGGGTCACCAACCCGCCGCTATCCGACTCGACGGGCACCCGGCCGGCAAGGGTCAGAAGACCGACCCGTGCGCGTGGACGAACTCGAAACCTCGATCGAATGCCTCGATGCGCCACCGGCGATCCACGATGTCTCTATGCTCGACGGCTATCTCCCCGCCGTCATCGTCTGGCTATGCTCGATCGATCCGCTCGAGTGGCTGCATCACATGCTCCGCCTGCATTGGCAATTCGGCACCGAGGGCAGGTATTCACTGCAATTATTCAACCGGCACTGACACGACGTAATCAGCAAGTTCAGGTTTCATTGCCTCTATTACGAAATCTACAAAGGCTTCCTGCGCGTCCAAGAAGAATTCTCGGTCGGAATAGCTGCCTACCTCAGCTTTCATCCCATGAGTCTGAGCCCAGGCGACCAACTCTTCGAGTTCAGCGCGCGGCGTCTCGCTTAGGAAAGAGATCTGCGAACGTATCTTGTCGTCATCGCGATGAGCGCTGGTACTACGGCTGAATTGTAAGTCGATGTTCGCTCCAGGTTGCCGGAGCCATATCGCGCGGTCAGTTCGCCGCAATTCGACGAATCCGAGCTTTACTTTAAGCATTTCGACGACCGTCTCGAAATAGCGATGATCGATGCGATTGGCGACGTGATTGAATTTCATGGCGAGTGCCTTCTGCTTGGGACTTGATGCGCTCATTGTTGACCTTCGGAAGCGAGTATTAACTATTGAGTTCGGGAAATGGAATTATCGTGGACTTGACAGTTCGCATTGCCATCGCATCGCTCACGGCTTGCGTGACACCCTCTTTGCTGAGTGGGTAAAGGGTTTGCATCTCCAACCACGGATACTTTTGGCGCGCGCGATAGAGCATATCGACACCAAGTGGCAGATCGTTGCCGGTGAAGGCCCATGAGCCGAGGATCGTAACGTCCTTCGCGCAAAAGCGGTGCCACGACGTTTCAATTGCACCCGCGTCTGTGAACTGGCCCATTTCGACATAGGCGCCGCCGTCGCGAAGCATCTCGATTCCCTCCGGACCTGCGCTCGGATGGCCTGAACAATCAATCACGAGATCGGCGCCGTATCCGCCGACGATGGTCCGCACGGCGTCAATGCGGCTCTCCGGGGTTGGATATTTCTCGATGTCGACCGTCGCCTCTGCCCCGAATTTCCGCGCCAGCGCAAGGCGCGGACGCTCGGGGGCGCCGACGCAGATGACCCGGCTAGCGCCCATTTCCTGCGCGGCTGCAACCGCGAGAATCCCGATGGGTCCGGAGCCTTGGACGACGACAGAATCGCCCCATTTGAAGCAGCCCGCGCGCGACGCGCGATTGAAAGCGCGGATGCACGACGTCAGCGGCTCGGCCAAGGAACCGAGGCGCAAGCTCATGTCGTCGGGCAGCTTGTAGACCTTCGTGCCAGGAAGCATGTCGAGATCGACATAGACATATTCCGCCCAACCGCCCCAAAGATGCGGCGGTTTTTCGAAGCCAAGGTACCGCCCATAATAGACAGGCGTGAGGCACTTGTTGGCGTTTTCGGGATAATGAACACAATAATAGCAGCGGCCACATGGCATAAGCGGTGGCACCATCACCTTCGAGCCGAGCAAGAGCGGCTTTCCCATAAAGTCCTCCGTTAGACGTTCACCCTTTTCGGAGATCACGCCCGCGATCTCATGGCCGAGCGTGAACGGCCAGGGGAGCGGCTTCGGCCAGTGGCCCCGCAGGATGTGTTGATCGGTACCACAAACGCCGCATGCGCCGATTTTGATCAGCGCCGCGTTGGCTGGCACGTCGGGCCACGGTACAGTCTGGATGACAGGCGCAGCGCCGGGGCCGGCGAAAGTGGTGACTCGAATATCAGGCATGGCTTGCTACCCTCCTTCTCCGCCAGCGAAAGCCCATTGGGCCGCTCCGGAGTATCCGGTCAGCTCAGTCGGAAGTCCTGGCGAACAGTTGCCTCCATGTCTCGGCGAATATGTAATGCAGGATTCGAGATATCGACTCCTACCTCGATCCAGCGCGACGCTTGCCCTGCCGCGACAGGATTACTAGGCCCTGCGTCGGAGGCGGCACCGATGAGTAAGCAGAGGAGGAGCGACCGCGGTGCCGGAGTGGGTTTGCCGCAATTCGTGTGGCCGCCTTCGCCATCGAGCATCTCACCCGCGGCGAGATCTCGCTCGACGATGGCGATGACGTCAGCGCGAAAGCCGGGCGCTCTGCCAGTCCGCTCTGCCCGAGTCGTTATTTTCGCAATGAATACTTCAAGTTCGAGTCTGGCGAGATGGTACGGCTTATAGGTGGCCGTGTACGAGTATGCTTCGCCGCTGCTCGGACCATATTCGACGAAGCAGCGGCGGACATAATCAGATAGCGCTGTGAACGTTAGAAACACATCGCAGCGCCGGTCACGCTCCACGCGCCACGCGTCCTGCTCCAGCGAAGCCCTGCGGTTCTCTCCCCCGTACTCGATCACATCACCGCCGCAACTGGTCACCACCTCAACCTTGATCGATAGCTATTCCGGTCCAATCTCCGGGACAGGAAACGTCCGCTCGACGAAGTGCCTCAGCTTTTCCCGCACCATTGCCCTTGACTTGTGCATCTGTCGCCTCGCTTTCCCTCCAGCTAATCGCCGGCGAATGCTGGCCGAGGCTTGATAGTATGCGGTGACTTGCTCTGACTCGGGTGCCACCTGATGGCCCAGCCCGTCAGCCACTGCACGAGGTAGAATGACACAGCCGCGTACAGCAGGTACACGAAGGACACAAGCATCACCCGTCCTGTGTACGCAAGACGCAGCGCGTACTCCATTATCACGCCGAGGCCGCTCTGCGCACCGAGCATTTCGGCCGCCACGTCGAGCGTCCAGCCAAGACCGATAACCACGAGGATAGTCGCACGCATTGCCGGCATGATGCTCGGCAAGATGACCAAGCGATATGTCTGCAAACGCGTGGCCCCCTCGGTCCTCGCTCTCGCCAGCTGCACGGGGGGAACTAGGCCGACGGCATTAATGACTCCCACGAAGGTAACAACGAGGCTGCCGTATCCAATGAAGAGGATTGCTCCAATGTCGCTTTTGCCGAACCAAACTTCGAACAGAGGCGCGAGGGCAAGGAACGGCACCATTCTTAAAAAGTGCACAGGGCCGCTCAGCATTAGGCGCGCTGCACGGGATGCCGAGACGACCAGTCCCAGGACGCTGCCGACCACAAGCCCGGCGCCTATGCCGGCGAACAGCCGCTCAAACGAGGCGAGCGACGCACTGGCTAGGGCCAGTATTGCGCCAAGGTACGTCTGCGCACCACCATTGCTCGGCGAGGGCACCCCCCAGCCCCCGGACCAATAGTTGGACATCTCGAGGAACGAGTTTTTTGCAAGGTACTCGAGGCTAGGGAAGATTGGCTCTCCACTGGTTCCTATCCTCGTGACGGCGAAGTGAGCGACAAGCTCCCAGGCACCCGCAAGGATGACCACCACTTCCAGTCTAAGCGCAGCAGCAGACACGGCCGAACGCGCAAACCGCCTCAGGCTTAGATTGCCCACGGGGTCCCGCTGGTCAATTGGAGACATCTTCGGCCGCTGCCACGATTCCCGGCTCCAGCCCCAGGAAGGAGAGCAATCGCCGGCGGGTCTCCACCGCCTCGCGCGATGCGAGAATCTCTTCATCCCGGGGTCGAGGGAGATTGACGGGATGGTCATCCAGGATGTGTCCGCCCCCGACGACGATAATCCTCGTCCCGAGCAGCAGTGCCTCCTCCACGTCATGTGTCACGAACACGATCGTTTTGCGAGTGCGTTGCCACAGGTCAAGCATTACCTCTTGCAAGCGCCGACGAGTCACATAGTCAAGGGCACCGAATGGCTCGTCTGCCAGCAATACGTCTGGGTCGTTGGCGAACACAGATGCCACTGCAACTCGGCTTCTCATGCCGCCGGACAGCTCACGAGGCCACGACTTGGCGACGTGAGACAGACCCACCAATTCAAGATACTCGGCCACAACGCGGTCCCGCTGCGAGCGGGGCACTCCCTTCACGCGTAAGCCAAATCCCACGTTCTCCGCCACGCGCATCCACGGGTAAACGCAGTCTGCCTGAAATATCACGCCCCGGTCCGCACCAGTGCCATGGATCTCTCGCTCACCGACGAGCACCCGCCCCTCGTTCGGCGGCACAAGACCAGCGATGACGTTGAGCAGAGTTGTCTTGCCCTCTCCCGACCTGCCGATGACACAGAGAAGCTCTCCCGCCTCCACAGTTAGGTTAACGTTTTCAATCGCGGTGACCGTGCCCCCACTGCTGCGCGTAAAGGTGACCGACACTCGCTCGAGGCGGACGTTCGCGAGGTACGGATTTTTGCCGTGTGTCTGAAGTCGTGCTGATCCCTGCGCGGCGTCTATATGCGCGCGGGTGACCGATTCTCCGCCCTGCCTGTTTTGTCCCAGGGAATGAGCGGTCTTCATGCTACCTCCACCTAAAAAGCAACCGAGCAGCCATCATCAAGATAGCGTCGGCAACGAGTGCGACGATGCTGATAAGAAGCACGATGGCGAGAATCGCCTGGATGTTGTCTGTGTTGGAAAGGATTTCAATGCCCTGGCCAAGCCCGCTCGGGGCACCGAGCGTCTCGGCGAACACCTCGAGACCCCAGCTGAAGGCCAGAGCAACCCTAAGTCCGGCGAGCACTTCCGGCATTAGGCCTGGAACAAGGACACGGGCCACTCGGGTCACGAGTCCGGCGCCGCATGTGCGAGCACGCGCCTCGTAGATAGGCGGCAGATTTTCGGCTGCACGCATTGCGTACTGCGCAAGCAATATCGCCGTATACAGCGCCACCAGCGCGGCGCTCGTGTAGGACGCCACGCCAAACCAGATCACGAAGAGTGGCATGACAGCGAGGATGGGGACCGTCCCCAGTGTGATGAGAACCGGTTCAGCGGCGGCGCGTGGGCGCTCACTCCGCGCAAGAGCCGCGCCGCCCACCACCCCAAGCAGGCCACCAACTCCAACCCCAATAGTCACGCTCCCTATCGTGAAATAAAGCAACCCCCCATACCCAGAGTTGCCAAATCCGAACATGTTAATCAGCGGGTCATTGCTGTAATGGCGCACCAGGTCCACGGCCGAGTTCCAAGGTCCGGATAACCTGCTCGGGGGCAAGACAAATGCCATTAGCTGCCAGAACCCAATAAGGCCGGCAATCCCTGCCAACCTCAGAGCAATGCCTCCCAACCCAAATCCAGAGCCAGGTGCTGCTGCACGGGCAACCGTCGTCTGCATTTGTTTGAACACTTCCTCGATCGACGCCCGTTTACAGGTTGGCCCCCGTCGAGGCGGTGCCAAGGGTACGCACCAAACCTTCGGGGGCGCTGTAGTCGTAGTCGCCCGCCCGGCGATTGCTCCTCTGGTATTTCTCGTCAGTCGCCCAAGGCTGCCTTCGCGTAGCGGTAGGAATCAAGGAAGTCAAACCACGAGTAGTATCTTTTCGCCGCGTCGATGAGGCCCTGCTGTTTTGCATTCAACTGACTACTCGTAGCTTTGCTAATTAGGGTCTGCGTCTTTTGCTGGTAGTTCAACAGCTCATTGTAGACGGTGCCCGCCCAGATGAGGTTGTTCGCGGAATACGAGCCCTTTGGGACTGCCCCGTGCTCAATGTCGTACTTGAGGGTAGCCCCAAACCAGTTCTGGTAATAGAGAGACGAATGTGGATCGTTAAAGTAGGGTGCCTGCTGCTCGAACGAGATCAACGGATCAAGTCTCTGGATGTTGGACCGAAGTTCATCGATATTGAGGTGGGTGCCGGCGAATGCATTGAGGTATGGGAGTTCATAACTGAGCTCGGTCTTCGGTGCAGTGTCAATGGCTTTGACAAGCCTGAACATCACTGACACGAATCTGAGGACAGTGGCACCGTTTTGACTGGCCCAGTTTGCCGTTGTTGCGATCCCCGGCGGTTCGACCAGGAGCTCTGCCGGAGAGTTTACATCTGGTGATAGGTTCTTGGACAGATCGAGCGGCGTCACAATCGGTATCCACCCCGCGCCCAGCAACTGAGCCGTAAAGGGTGCGCCGTCGAAGGACGCGAACTTCACGTGGCCACCGCTAGCCAGATTGAGCGCGTTGGAGTCGGGGGTCACGATCACGTGTACTGTCCCGTTAAGGCTGAGCCCGCCGGCGGCAAAGGCGGTGTCGAGGAATCCGCGATCGCTAATGATAGGCGGGATCGTGAGCGTCTGGCCCTTCATTTGCTTTAGTGTGGCGGTTATCGCTTGCTTGAAGGTGAGGCCCTGCTTCATGAATTCACCAACAGTCCTCGCATGCGTGCTCGGTGCCGCGAGAATCTGGTAACCAAGGAAGATATCCGAAAGTCCGATGAACCGGACGGAGTTTTCCGTCCCCAGTGTCGAAATGGTAGGTATTGGGTCCAAAGCCTCAACGTCCAGCTGATTGTTGAGAAGCAACGGGACCGCGTTATCAAACGTAGACTTATTCCCATATGGCGGCGGCGCGATGGTAATTCCGACATCCTTAAACCAGCCTTGTTTGGTGGCGATCACGAACATTACGTCGTTTGCGACTGGGCGCATCCCGAACTTGACGGTAACATTGGGGATCGTGGTGCCGGCCGCGGCCGCAACTGTGGGAAAGCCACTCGCGGCTGTCGCTGAATTAGTACCCGCGCTCACAGCCGGCGCAATCCCCAGGGCGCTCGTCGTTGCGAACACCGCACCTACTACTGCAAGATTGAGGTGTCTCTTCCCGTCCTTTCTTGGTGTCTGGACTTTGGGTATCTGCATGGCTCAACCCTCCCTTGGCTCGCTCTCAGTATTCAAGTACGCCACGTTCGGCGCCATATCTACGGAAAGCAATATGCTGTCAAGGCGCGTTGGTGCATGGTCCGGCCGCCCGATGGGGGCGAAGAACGCGTTGGTACATGGCACCGCCTTGGCTTGGCAACTGGCGCCTCCCGCGCGATTTGAAATCTGGACGGATGGCCGTCATGAAGCCCGGCCGGTAGGGTGGCCCAGTCGTTCCTTCGTCGCAGTTCTGGAAGCCCCTCCCGTACAAGTTCCACGAAAGCCGCCGCGACAAGTTTCCCAAGGCGCGATATCGGGCGACGAATTGGCCCGAGTACGATGCTGCGCAGGTGCGACGGGGAAGCCTGACACTCTGGTTCACGGAAGAGGCTCTGGCGGCACGGCGTGCGCCGGCCACCGGCAAGCGCAGCGGCCAGCCGATCTATTCGGCGACAGCGATCGAGACCGGTCTCGCGTTTCGTCTGGTGTTCCACCAGCCGCTGCGTCAAACCGAAGGCCCGCTGCGATCGATCGCTGCCGTGCTCGAGCTCGATGTCGGTATCCCTGATCACACGACGCTGAGCCGCCGTGGTGGCGGTTTGACCATCCTGCAAAAGACTGTTGGTCGTGAAGAGCCACTGCGTCTTCTCGTTGATAGCACCGGCCGGAAGATTTACGGTGAGAGCGAATGGCTGGATCAGAAACGCGGTATCCGCTCGCGCAGGCGCAAACCGCATCTCGGGGTTGACGCCGACACGCACGAGATTGTCGCCGTCGAATTGACGCCAGACGATACCGGTGATGTGTCCGAATTGCCGGGTCTGCTTGACCAGGTCGATGCCGGGATTGCTTCAGTCACGGCGGACAGCGCGTATGATGGCGAGGTTGTCTACGACGCTGTGGGCCAACCGCCACCCTGACGCCGAGATCATTATTCCGCCGGGAGCGACGGCGGTTCCCAATGAGACTACAACGACGCAGCGCGATCGACATATTGCAACGATCGAAAGTCATGGACGCATCGGCTGGCAGCGCCGTTCCGGCTACAACCGGCGGAGCCTGGCAGAGACTGCGGTGTATCGGTACAAGACCATGATCGGTCGGCGACTTCAGTCCCTGACGCTGCCTACGCAGTGGACCGAGGCGAAGATTGCATGCAACGTGCTCAATCGGATGACAAGTTTCCGCATGCCGGCCTCCGTTCGGATTAGCTGATCCTCAAAGCGGCGGACAGATGCCACCGCCGGTGGCGTCTCTCAACCGCCTGCTGTCCATGCACCAACGCGAGCCAGCGAAGCATTCATCCCGATTGGGCGATGCGGCAGTGCCCAGCACCGTACCGGCTGGGGCCAAAATATCCTCTGCCCAGAATCGGTAAACCTGGAGCAAGAGGCCGACTAACCCGCCGACGCCTGCTGCGACGCGTGATGTCCGCGGAGTCCCGGCTCAGAGCGAGGCGAGCAATTCGTCAAGCGTGACGGGACAAAGTTCCGGCACGGGCAAAGGAGCCTGACCGTCGAGTTTCTCGGGCAGAGCGCGAAGCGCATCAGCATAGAGCCCAGCAAGGTCGATTTTCTGCCGCATCGAAAGCGTGAAGCGGCGCCGCGCGTCGGCCCTGAACCGTAACGTCTCGGCCCGCCAGGAAGGGGCGCCGCGGGAAAGAGGCCAAGCCTCCGCCTTGAGCATATGGATGATCGCCTGCGTGAACAGGGATTCGACCGCATGCAGCTGCTCCCGGCCCACGCTCTCGATTTCCTCCGCGATGTTCGGCCAGTCGATTTCGGCGTCGTTGGTACGTCTGCCGGTCGCGTGCTGCCGTACGAGCCACGCCTGCTGCTCCGACCACGCGAGGATGTCGCGGTCGTAGAGGTTATCCATAGGACCTGCTCGCTTCCATGGAACGCGTGCGCACTCTGCCAAGGTCGGGCCGGAAGCGCCGGTGCCGCGAAGCGCCTGGCCAGAGGGCGACGGGACACGAGGAGGCGGGAGCCTTGCGGCTCCCGCCCGTTCGTCTCAGCCGAAGGCCTCCATCTCGGCCGCCGCGGCCTGGCGGCTGACACTGGCAGCCGGAGCGATCGGCGCCTCGCAGGGCTTCCACGCCTCGCCGGTGATTTCGGCGTAGGCATGAACGGCACCGGCAGCAGCGGCCAGCAGGGTGTAGGCGGTGAGGCCTGCCGCGGCGGTGAAGGCGCGTGCGCGTGCGGCCCGAGGTTCGAAGCCATAGACGCCATCGCGGTCCTCGCCGCGATCCTCGTTGGCGAGCTTGGCTGTGAGATCGCGAGCCTGGGTGACCTTGCTGCCGTAGAACGTGGCGGCGCCGTGGGCCGAGCTGACGAAAGAACCGACGACGCGCTGGAGGTGGATGCGAAGCGCCGTCTCGTTCACCGTCGGCTGCAGCACCTTTGCGGAGAGGCCGACCTGCTCTTCGGTCGCCTCGCGGATGCCGTCGTAGTCCACGGGGTCCAGGGCGAAGCGCGTGGCGATCGTTTCGGCCTGGAAGGCGCTGGGGGCGAGGCCGGTGACAAGCTCGAGGGTGACGACCTGGCGGGCCTCTCGGATACGGGCGGGCTTCTGAGCGGATTTCTGAGCGTTCTTTGCAGCCATGTTCGGATCTCTCAACTCCCGTGGCGCTCGCAGGCCCCATGCCTGCGTCTTTCCTCCTCGGGTGCGGTTCGTTGGGGCCGGGCATCAGGCGGCCGGTGTGAAAGGCGCGGTGCGGACCGGACCCGGCGCAAGCGCAGTCAAGCCGGGGAGGACCAATCAGGCACCGCGGGACCAGAGCCACGCGCAGCCGCGCGGAAGGCGCGCTTGCGGCCGAGCATGGCGAGCATGGCGAGGACCCACCCTTTCCTCGCCGGCCGCCGCCCGGCCTGGAATCCGCACGATACGAGGGGGAAACGCAGGCCCTGGAGTCCGTACCCCTGCGGAGGCGAGAAGAGATCGGACCTTGGCTGCAGAGGGCGCTGCCGGAAGGACCTTGCGAAGAGCGTGCCAGCACCAGAGGCCCGCCAGGCGGTTGCACCCGTCGGCACGGTCTCCTGACTTGCCGGCGATCCAGGACAACATGATCGCTGCTCTCGTCCTGGCGCCGGGCAACGGTCTCGCAGTCATCAAACACCGAAGAACAGATTGGCATCTTGCGATGCTGTGGCTGACGGTGAACGAGGCGGAGCTGTCCACCCCTGCGGCGCCGGTGCCCTCGCCAGCGCGGCTCTTATGCGCTGCTGTTCTGCCGGCCGCATGGCCGCCGAGGTCCGCTCTTCACCACGCTCGCCAACGAGAACGGCGAGAGAGCGCAGAGGGCGAAACGCGAAGCGGTTTCGGCTCTGTGCGCTCGCCTTGCCGCCGCGGCAGGCCTCACCGCTTACGCCCTGCTGGCTGCTGCTGCCGCGAGCGTGACTGCGCTGGGCCAGATGCAGAAGAGGGCGAAGTATTACGGGGCCTTTCCCCAACCGCCAGCGTCAGCCGCCAGGCCGCGGCAGCCGAGACGGAGGCCTTCGGCTGAAACGAACGGGCGGGAGCCGAAATGCTCTCGCCGCTCGTGCGCCTTTGCGCGTCGTATGCGCCAGGGACCGTCACGCGAATGCGCCGAGACCCGCAGCGGCTCGGTGAGCGGAGCGAGTAAGGCCCGCCCCGCGGAGCGGGAGGCGCTCGGTCCAGACCGGCTGTGCTGCTTCGACAACGTTGTTCGGTCCCCGGTGCAGGAAGCGAGTTGATCCGCTCAGGCTGTGCTCGCCCGCTGAGAAAACGTCTTGGTGTCGCAGTGAACAAGGTCGAAGTTTTGGAAAAGGTTGTGTCGTCCACTCGGATGCCACCAGGTCGAGGTGAGGTGTCCGGGAACATACCCGTGCAGGCGGCTGTCGGCGCCGATTGACGTGATGATAGCCTTCTCACCGCTGGTGGTCGTGTGCGGCCCGATGCTGACCTCGGGCATGTCGTCGGATCTCTTCCCTGTCATCGTTCGCTCCTCTCTGACCGGGGTTTGGAGTGGGCCCCCGGAGCCGGACAGGGTCAGGCAGCTGTTTTGACCGGGGCGCGGGCGTGTTGCTCCTCGAACTGCGCCGGGCTCAGATAGCCGAGCGCTGAGTGCAGGCGTCGTCTATTGTAGA
>Ga0335075_10003255_pt1 | contig 25817 bp, 31 predicted proteins | sample Lox_Sample_24_FD_206723 | JGI IMG/M metagenome (GOLD analysis project Ga0335075, IMG submission 206723) | Soil microbial communities from Loxahatchee National Wildlife Refuge, Florida, United States - Lox_Sample_2.4 | ecosystem: Environmental > Terrestrial > Soil > Wetlands | place: USA...
GGTGATCCGGTCTGCGGTTTCGGCGGAGTGGCTGGCCTCGCGCTCATCGAGCCGGGCAAGCCGGCCGGCGTGCTCGGACAGCCGCAGCAGCGCGGCCGCGAGGGCGTCACGTTCGGGCATCTGGCCTCAATTCCATGGGTGGTCGGTGCTGGCGGCGCCGACGCCGACGGTGTCGGGTCCCTCGTGATCCGCGCGGCGCAGCGGGGCCTCTGGCCAGGTCGGGCGTTCTGCCGGCGTGCCGGTACTCGCTCCGCGGGCGGAGGATGCCCGGGCGAGCGCGGCCACGGCGGTGCCGTGGCGGCGGGCGGCCCTATAGGCGCCGTCCTTCCATGCCACGCCCAGCTTTGCGATGACTGGTGAGTAGCCGCCGCGGACGATGAGCGCGTGCCCGGCCGGAAGCTGGCGGATCATGTCCGGGGTCATGACGTCGTGACGGCTGTGGTGATGCTGGCCGCGTTCACGGAGTGCGGCCTGGCCGCAGAGCTCGCTGGCCATCTTGAGCGTCGCGATGTCAGAGATTCCGGGCAGCCAGATCTTCACGCCGCAGGTGTCGAGGACGACCTGAGCGCCGTCGTGCCGCCAGCGGGTCCGCAGCTGTGCCTCGCCATGCGCGACCGGGATGAGCTGGATGCCCTTGCCACCGGAGTCCGCCAGCCACGTCGGGAGGGCAACGGGGCAGGTTTGCACGATCTCATCGAGCGCCATCAGCAATGGCGGGTCGAGGCGGCCGGCCGGATGGGTTTGACCTAGCTGGGCTGCGACGTGATGGATCTCGCCGGCCATCGCGGCGAATAGCGGCGCGACCGGGCTGTCGTCGTGCTCGCTCTCGGCTATCAGGTACAGGGTGCCTTGCTGCCGCAAGAACGCGGCGATGTCGAATTCGGCCTGGTCGTCGGCTGGCAGGACCGACTGCATGAGCTTGGGGTCAGTCATGAACGCCAGCGCGCGGGACAGGACCATCTTGATCGTCGCGGCGGTGCGCTCGGCCTCGCCGCGCAACTCGCCTAGTTCTAACGCCCACTGCACTTTGCCTGCCTGCGCCAGGATGTCCTCGGCGTCCGCGGCGTTGCCTAGCGCCCACGCCACGACCACGCGCATGTCGGCGCCCGCCAGCGCCGCCGCGTGGAACAGGGCCCGCAGGTAGCTTGACGCCTTGCTGGACCAGAAGGACGCGTCCTCAGTGCCGGTGAGGCTGACCGCATTCGCGAACCCGTCGGCACGGCGGATCGCGACCGCCTCGTCTTCGCAGCCGTCGATGGGGTTCCAGCGGAAGGTGGAGGGGACGCCACCGATGTTCTGCGGGTTGAAGATGTGGATGGGACCGCGACGGGCGCGGGTACCGCTGGTCAGCTCGAATACGTCGGCCTTGGTCGTGGTGCTCACCACTGGGCCTGGGTAGTGCAGGATCAGCTTGGCGAGCAGGCCGGTCTTGCCCGTGCGTGGCGGCGCCATGATCAGGGCGTGCTCCAATAACTGGGATGCGCAACCAGTGACCGTAGTGCGCCCGGCCCACGAGGAGGGAGTGCTGGTCCGGGTGGGTGAGTCGCTGCCACGCTGGGAGGGAACGGCGGGACCGGCGCGACCGGCGGAAGGCTGCCAGACGGCTCCAGCGAAGGTGCAGCTCAACGACGGTCGCGTGGCCGCGGCCGGGGTGCAGGCGGAGCAGCAGGCGCAGCTGCGTGTACTTGACGCGGAACCGCGGCAGGCGGCCGTGCGGCAGGAAGCACCAGCGCAGTGCTCCCAGGATGGCGAGCGCCGCGGTAAGCCTGACAAAGTCACTCATGACGCGGTTCCGTTCTGGGCTGCCAGCACGTGGCGGCGCAGGGCCGTACGAGCCGCGCCGACGTTGAGGTCGACCTCGGGCGCCAGCTCAGTGCAGACTCGCGAGACGCTCGGGATAGGGAACTGCGCCAGCGGCCCGTAACGGTCGGTCACGAGGTCGAGGAAGCGCTCAGTCTTGGTTGGCCGGGCCGTCGCTCTGCTCCTAGACATCGGTCGCGACTTTGCTGAGCCGCTGGTGATCGCTGCGCGATGCGTGGAAGTGACGTGCTCGACTACGTCCGCTGCGGTCTGTCCACGTCGGCCGGGCGCGACTGGGCACTCCTCGATCACCCAACGGCGGAGTCCAGCGAGAGTCGAGGCCGGCGCGAAGCCGAGCCGGAGCATCCACAGCAGCAGACCGCCGACCATGGCCAGCGGCGTCGTGCCTTCGTCGGCCAGCCTCTCTTTCAGAGCCCGCTGACGCGCGATCGTCCAGGCTCGCACTACACCGATCGCGGTGTCGGAAGCGAGCGCGCACGCGATAGGCGGCATAGCCCAGATGGCAAGGCCGCGCCAGCCGTGACTTGCCGCCATCACGTTCATCGCGACCGACGTCGCCACCGCGCAGACGTTAAGTGCCCTCGGACGCAGCGCCCGTCTGCCGTGCAGCGCTAACGCAATGCCGAGAGCAGCGAAGATCATTGCCGCCACATCCGGTATGCCCGCTTCCAGCGCCGCGGAGATCATGACGTGCTTGGTCGCGTACACCATCCGGTGCTGGGCCGAGTAGCTCACGATCGCGGCCGCGGCCGCCAAGAGCCCGAGCGCCGCCATTGAGAGAGCAAGCCAAAGACCTGGAACGCCGAATCCTCTGCGCCGCTGCGACGGCAGATAGCCGTCCGCGCGGACATCAGCGCGGACTTGCGGCGTAGCGAAGCTGTCCCCGCCAGCACTGAGCTGAGTCCTGCTGCCGTTGGCGGCTGTCATCGTCCCAAGCCTCCACGTATGCTGGTGTGCTGCACACCACTATAGGAGACGAAACGTACCGGGGCAAGCGGGCGGACCCTTATCGCGACAACGGCACCTGCCGCGGCGTGGCCGCCTGAACGTCGGCAGGCATCCGCTTCTTACCGACCGCCGGGGCGAGCCCTCCGCGGCACTGAGACACCCTGGTGACCTCGTCCCTGATCATGAGTAGCGCCGCCCGTCGTCTCAGCAGTCCAGTCACGCGCTGCAGGGACCGGTCCCATAGCCTCGCTATCGCACTGACCGACATCTACGGCGATGAAGCCGTAACCCCGGACGCCGAGCGGGCTGCCGCCACATGCCTGGAACACCTGCCGTATCCCTTGACGAATACGAAGCGAGGGCCGAGGGCGAGATCATCGAGGCCATGGGAGCAACCAAGGCAGCCCTCGACCGCGCGCGGTCCATGCTCGCCCGGCCTCAGATGCCGCTGACACCGCTCATTGCTGGCTACGCGCGCGACCCTGAGGCGCTGCGCCCCGTGCTGCGGCGACTAAATGAGGCTCCCCTGCCGGTTCCGTGGGTCGATTCCTCCGGCCGGCTGCCGTGATGCCCTGTCCGAGGGGCACTTTGCTGCCGCCTGGGCCTGGCTGACCGCTCGCCGTGTGAGATACCGCAGCGGGCCGGGCGCGGAGGGCGTGCTTCCGGCCTGGCATCGTCCGCTGGGCGCGTCCGTTGTCAAGGCCCTGCGGCCCTGCGGGTGGCCTGCGGCCAGCCTGGACGACGGCCGCTCCCAGCTGGGGTCGGGCGGCTATCGGAAGCAGGCCGGGATGTGAACCAGGGGATTGCGCTGAGGACCGCTAAATCTGCGCTATAGCGGACGCAACCGGCTCCCCGCCTCGAGGGCGGCCTCCCACTCATTGACCCCCTTTGCCTTGAGCCAGAGGAGGATGTCATAGAGCCTGGTCAGGCTCACGGCGACGCCGCCCCGGTCGGCTGCTTGCTCAGCGAACCAGGATCTCAGGCTCTCGAACTCCTCGCGTGAGGCTGCGAGTTCCAGATGGATCTGCTGCCATGCGCTCCGCCGGGTAGGACGACCTGACAGCTTCTCTATCGTCAGGTTGTCCAGTAGCGGGAAGATCTCCGGCTGCTTATGGTGCAGAACCTTGTGGGTCAGGGCTACGCCGACTCCAGGAGTCGACATCATCTGCCGCCACGCCTGGGCAAGAAGCGCCCCGATGCTGCCCTCTGGCGGATCACCCGCCAATTCATTGCTGGCGAGATCGGCGAAGCTCAGCCTGACACCGTCGTTCGCGGCCCTCGCCGCTACCGCCACGATCTTGGCCGCTGCAGCGACGGACCCGGCAGCGCGCCCTGTCGCGAGCTTCAGTGCGGCGACAGAGTCGACCCCAAGTCGTCCATTCAGCCCTGCTGCAACCAGAACGTCCAGATCGGTGAACTCAGTGTCATCGGATCGAGCGATGCAATCGTGGGTGCAGTATCCCCACCGAGGAGCCAGTTCCTGCTCGAACGCGCCGCTGAACGCCTTCGGACTCGGGCGGACCTCGCGCGTGCCGAATGCGTATCCCAAGACGGCGAGCCGGGCGTCGTCAGGGCTGATGTGGAATTGTCCGACGCCGATTTCAATGGCCATGCTCAAGTCTTTCATGATCTCGACGCTGAGAACGAATAATCACGCAGGGCTGTTTCACCATGGCCGGGCTTCCCGCTCGGACTCGGTTCGGTCAGTCCTTTTTTGGCTGTTCGTTCTTGTGATGCATCTGCAGTACCAGGGCATCCTCGCCTAGGAATAGCGCCGCCAGAAGCCTTATCCTCTCTTCGATAGTGAACCGGTGCCAAGCGGACGATCGAAATTCGGCCATCACACTGGAAATAATTTCACCTAGTCTTGTAAGGAATCCTCCGCACAGGGCCGCGCCTACCAAGAAGAACGCGGTCCACTCCGCGACAAAGGGGAGCGCTGCAAAGGCTCCAGCGCTGAGGCCTGCGATCAGGCCGATAGCGTCGAGTCTCCGCCGTCTGGACCTGCTGGCCTTGGCATCAGGCGCTCGACCAGACGGAATGAGACTGATTCCAAGTGTGGCGGCCAGCTGCTGAAAGACCGGAGAATCATGTGGAATGGCTAGAACTTTCGGGCGGTGGCCTGGAGCGGAGACGGTGACATTGACGGCCCGATTTCGAACAGTACGACTCATGGCAGCCACCGTGCCTCCGAGTCCAATCATAGCGAGGCAGCCGCCAATACCAAGTAATATGTCAAGAATAATGCTAATGCTCATCATTCACGACGCTCTCGTGCTGAGAATCGGAAGGGCGACTCGACGTCAGTACCGATTTCCCGTGCATGTGCACGATGTGGGCTGTACATCCCATCGATGCCCCGCCAGCTACTACGGCAGCCACAAACAGCAACCAAGAATAGTCTACTCGTTGAGCCGTCGACAATTGCGCAGAATTACCGGCGATGCCCGCAAGAAGAACTATGGCTGCAGCAAAAAGAACAATACATGCAGAAATCAGAATGTTGCGCAGCCACTTGGTTGGCTCGTCCGGGCCAAGGAGCTCCCCTATCGATGAACCAACAAGGGCCGAGGCCAGAACTGCGAAGTCGCCATGGTCTAACAATGCGGCAATGGAGGACGTCTTCGGCAAGAAGACAAATGAGATAAGAACTGGGACGGCCGCCAGGGCCACACCAAATACGAGCCAACGACTCATGCGGCCCACGGCGACAAAAAAGAGCTTCCACGTCGCACGCTCTTCGGCCGTAGTTGGCTGATCTTGAACTGCTGCTTCGCCCATACTCCCCCCTTGTGGCTACAGTATCATCACATTGATAGATGAATTAGCCTTTGTTGTGCTCTCCTGCGAGCCCGCTGGGCCGCGGGACTGATCACGGTCAGTTGGTCGAGTGAAGTCTCGCGCGGTCAGGTAGACGGTCAGAAAAGGCGCACGGCCAAGCTCCTGGGAAGACTGTGGTGTACCCAGGCCACGAGTTCAAATCGGCAGCAGTACCGGTCTACGGGTCTCGCCAGTTCAGGTCAGGGAGGCGCCCATGAGAACGGTCGCGCAATGACAGGTGCAAACCTAGATTTCCGCGTGGTCGCCCGCCGTGAGTGCGGCAGGCGGTCAGCTCCTGTCCTGAGCTGGCGAGGCACTGTGAGCGCCCCGAAACCGGGTGGCCCATATGCGAGTCGGAATGCTTGTGTGCAACGCCTCCGGACAGGTCTGGCAGATCTACGAGCGGCGGTTTTGACGGACTGTCGATCTGCTCAAGATCGCTAACCAGCCGACGGCCCATGCGCCCTCTGATGAGAGTTCTGCCGCTCAGCGCGGCGGCGCCCCAGCCGAAGAGCCCGGCCGAAAACCTGAGTCGCCGTGGGAGAGAAATGGGAGCGGCGGCGCTCTGGCAGCCTCAGTCAGATGCGGTCAGAGGTCGTCGGCGTTAGAGGCTACAAACTGCCGACGTGGGCAAACGTCCAGGACGTGCAAGATCAACCTCCGGTGCGCTCAGTTGTGGTCTGAGGCCCCGCAGCACGTCATCGAGGGCCCGAACTGAGGACGCAGGCGATAGAGTCGCTTTTCTTGCAGCGAAGCTGTCCATCGCTGCTCGAGCGCGGCTTTGAGCTCGTCGCGCATGCCCGTAGTCACATGCCCGTAGACACCGTGCATCCCAGGGACCTCGTGCCCCATCCGCTCGGACTTCAGGACCTCGGCAATGCGGTCCTCGTCCATCCACGTCTGGTGACCATGGCGGAGACCGTGCGGCGTCAGCCCAGGGAGGACCGGCAGCCACGACGCAAGCGCCCCATCCTGCGCAGGCCGCTGTCCAGACCCAGGGCAGCGGGCGCGGCCGGCATCATGCGTGATGACCCTTCCGTCCAGCCGCCGCGGCAGCACGCGATGGCAGGCGGTGCAGCGGCCAGTCGTCTGGTCGGTGATCAGCCGAAGGAGGCCCCGTCCCGCGGGAGGCACGAATGGAACACCAGATTCCGCGCGCGGCCATGGCAGCAGCGGCTGCCACGGGAAAGCGTTATCTGCAGCCACCAGGACCGGTCTCCTCTCGGCCTTCCGGTACGCCGAATACCAGCCGTCGGCCGCCGGCCGGAAGAACCGCCAGCTATAACTCGACCGGCGGAAGTGGCCGCTGTCGGGGCCCAGGAAAACGTATTCGCCTCCTTGGCACCACGGCTGCTCAGCGCCGCGACAGGTGCACTTGCGCACTCCCTCGTCACGATAACGGCCAAGCAGCTCCGCCAGGAACGGCGGCAGATCAGCCCGGCGAATCGAACCGTCTTTCGGACGGCCACAGTAGAAACGGCCGTTGAGCTCGTACAGCTTCCAGGCGATGTCGAGGTCATCGTCGTGGACACATTCCGGTCTCAGGCCGATAGTCTCGCCCCATCTCATCCCGGTGTAAGCGATCGTGAGCACCATGACGAAGTCGGCGTCGGATCCAGAAAGCGCTGCGCACCGCTCGGCGACGAGAAGCGCTTCGAGCGGTGTCGCCCAGGCCTTCTCGGCATGCTCGATGCGCTGAATGCGCCGCTGCCCTTTGCGGCCTTTGCCGCGCTTGCGGACAGCCGGGTTCGCCGAAATGCAGCGGGGCACGGCGTCGCCAAGGACTGTAATAAGCGTTGATCGAGCGTCGCGGGCCGTCCGCTGCGAGTACCCGGAAGCCTCAAGTTGCCGCTCCCACGTGCTCACCTGCTCTGGAGTGATGGACACCAGCGGCCGGTCGCCGAACGTGGGCAGAATCAGCACCTCGAGCAGGTACCTGTAGTTGCTCAAAGTGCTTAGCTCGAGATCGAGGGCCGGATACCACTGATTGACCCAGTCCGTCAGCATCGTCTGTCCCGCGCGAGGATCGACATAGCTGCAACTGCGAATAGCCGCTTCCTGGTCGCGGCCGTAGTTCTCGGCCTCGCGGCGAGTTGGAAAGGCGGACCTGGACATCAGCGTGCCGTCGGGCGCCCGCCACCGAGCACGCCAGGTCTTACCGCGCTTCTCAGCGTATGCCACGATCAACTCCGGCGATCCAGCAGCTGACCCACAGACGGCGAGCTCGGGCCGCGCACTTCATGGCGCGCGCCGAGGGCCGCCGCGCGGTCTTGGTCGCAATCGCTCGAATCCAGGCGGGGTCACAAGCGCTTCCAGAGGAGGGTGGTCACTCCGCCGCTTCCGCGGCGGCCGAGCTGAGTCGATAGGAGCGGGAACGGGCGTTACTTCGTTCATGCTTACGATCTCGGCCAGGTGTCTATCGGTGAACCGATAGCTGCCGCCCAGCATCGTGAAAGGGACCTTCCGATTGGCTGCCTGCCGTTCCAGCCAGCTCTGCTTGACTTTCAACAACCGCGCCGCCTCTTCGGCCGTGTGCATGACCGGAGGCCCGAAAGCGGGAGCCGACGGGCCGATATACGGGCCCCGCGATCCCGCCCAGGTGAGCATGTCGTGGCCGTCTACCAGCAGCCGCAGGCTGAGAAAGTCCGGATCAGGCACCTCAGGCGGATAACCGACATGCAACTCCAGCCGGCGCACCGGCTGCCCGCTCCTCGCGTTCGCCATCACGGCATTATCGCCATGGCCGGCAACGTATATGCCGCGGACAGCATTGCGGTTGTCGACCACTGCGGTGCCGTTTCTTGCGCCTCGGCCTCTGGTTATCTGAGTGGCCCAGGCCGCACCCGCTGCGCGAGTCGATCGCCCTGCGGCACAGCGTGCGTCGTCTTGCCGACGCTCGGCCCGAAATACAGGTACGAAGGGTGAGGCGAGCTCAGCGAACTACGGTGTACTCGCTGCGGTCCAGCTGCACGACGTGGAAGCTGGCCGTGGAGAGCAGCTTGCGCAGGTGCTGCATCTCGGTTATGCCAGCGAGCGCGACAGCCATGGCGGCGGCGACCACCGAGCCGCCGAACAGCGCGAGCCCGGCGACCACGTGTCCCAGCACCATCATGATCACTGCGGCCAGCAGCGCCACCGGCACTGCCGCCACCAGCAGCAGCGCGAGCAGCGTCACGGCGCTCACGGCCCTGGCCGACCTGTTCGGCGTCCGCTCCGCGTGCCATCCGGTCATCACGCTCACCTCGCAAGGCCCGCAGCCGTCAATGGCCCAGGCCTACCCGAAAGAGACACGATATGTCGCGTCCTGTTTGGTCAAACGCGCCTTCCGATCAGGATGTTCCCGCAACCGTCCGGCGCGCTGACCGCAGGCGAACACGCATCACGCCATGCGGAAGTTCTCGCCCAGCACTGGCGATGCATAAATATAAGAGCTGGCCGCCCGTCTACTCGACCGTGGTCGGGATCGGCAACAGCGCGGACAACTCTTGATAACCGCGCGCCTAGCCCCGTTCGGCACGGCTGGTTGGGCATCGCCGTAATCGAGTCGCGCCGCGCACGGGTGGTTGTTCTGGGCGCGCGCTGAAGCGCAGCCAAGTTCATCTAGTCTGGCCGCAATAGATCCGCTACGGTCGCGGTCATGAGCGGAGGTCGGAGCGTGGCACGGGAATTGGCTGGCCTGCACTTCAGCGGTGAGTTAGGCCTCCAGGATTGGCTTGCGGCCCAGCTTCGGGACGTGACAGGCATTGACGCTGTGGTGCCTGAGAAGCGGCCTGATACTGACGCTTCGGCGATGGTGCGGATCGACAAGGCGATCGGCTCACTGTCCACGGAGCGGCTCTCGCTGCGGTGGCTGCCCGAGGGCTTGGTGCTAGCCACGTGGCCGGCCGAACTCAAGAAGCAGGCCGAGGCCACCTACCGCACAAGCAGGGGCCAGCTCATCCTTGACTTCGCTGCGGGAATGCCGGCGGGCTGGCGGGTACGGCCCATCGCCCACCTCGCCTACCGGTTCGCGGCCATCCCGCAGCGGGTCTACCTCACCGGCGATCTCGGCCTGGAGGAGTACGTGCACGGGTGGCTAGGTGAGGATTTCGCATATGTCGGCGGGCACCACTACGACCAGGTCCGCACCGCCTTGTGGCCATGGCTGCTAGAACACCGATACGCCAGCCCGAAAGACGAGAGCAAACTTCCCGGGTTCCTTCACCGACTAGGCAAGCGCGACGCGCACCTGCGGCCGGGCATCGCAATCCAGCGCACCTGGAGCCCGGCGGAGACCGCAAGCCTGAATCACCACGGCGTGCTGGCCAGCGAACTGCGTGCCGCCATCACGGAACTGCTGGGCGTTCTCCACGAGCCGCTCCCCCCTGCCTGCGCCGCGCCGCGCCCCTGATGACGCCCGGTGCCGGAACCGGCCGGCTTCCCGGCGGCCTTACGTCGTGCGCAGCGAACCCCGTTGGGGTCGTTGAGACGTGGTCGGGTTACTCGCTGCAGTTCGGCGGGGCGGCCTGCTTGCTAGGCTGCCGAGGCTTCGGCGGCCACGTATCCCTCCAGGAGCAGGAAATTACGGGGTGGTCAGCCGGTAGGCCGGGCGCAGCCACAGCACGCTGGGGCAGTCCCACCTGGCCAGTGAGGGTTCGGCCATCACAAACCGCCCCGCGTTCGCCGCGAGCCCGGCCGTGGAAACATACACGGCGTCCCAGCCGGACGCGGCCATAGCTTCCCAGTCAGGCGCAGTGCGGTGCATCGGGTGCTCAAGCGGCAGCGGGAAAGTGGCGACGAGCCGGTCCAGGTCGTCCGCGGTGTCGATGAGGTAGATCCGTGCCTGGGGCAGCGGCTCCACCGAGGTGAACTTCGTGTACCTGCCGTGGTACACCGATGGCTGCCCCGTTAGTTCGTCCGGAGTCGCGCACCAGTCGGTCCAGGCCGTTTCGGTCGGGGCACCGTCACTTGACCGGGTAGTGACGGGGGAACACCACAGGCCGTGTTCCGGCCGGACGAGGTCATTCAGATTTCTGACAGCCTCGAAGTTGCATGGATACGGCGGTAGAGCGTCCTCCGCAGACGCGTAAGCAATCCGGGGCAGCAGATTGGGGTCCATCGGTGTCAGGTCCACGTCAGCCATCCTGACAGTCCGAGCCCGTTGTGCCTCCGTATCCCACGCCGTCCAGCGAGAGCCGGCGCTGAATGGCCATATCGTTCGCCGGGCAGGCAGGTTGCCGACCTTGCACTAGTGGTCCTAACTCTGACCAGCAGCTAAAGAACGCGCAAGTCTGCCGCCATCACAGATACTCGCAGGGTTCATGTGGGGCGACTGCGGCACCCTCTACTACCTGATCATGCCCGACGACCTGGCAGAGTTGAGGTTCGCCAGCTCAGCCTTCGCCTGGCAGTGCGCTGACACCAACGACGCCTGGACCCGTCCAGCCAGTACCGGCATCGACCACGGCCGTGTCGGCGTTGCCCCTCAGATCCCGATGGATCCCGCCGGAGCCCGAGGCGAACCTACGTGTCGAGTCAGCCGTTTTGCTGATTCTCAATCCAGCCCACTGCTGGACCCTCATTCGTTCACGGTGGCTGCGAGTGGTCTGGCATCCGCATCTGCCGCGATCCGTTCTGCCACGTCTGACTGCGTCAGGTCGGCCGAGGGCACCGGGCCGAGGGGACGTGTTTACGCGGTTGCTACAGGTGCGCCGTGATCTTGAGCCGCTGGCTGATGTACTCGCTAAAGAAGCGTGCCTGCGCCTCGGGCAGCATGAACGTCGCGGCCATGTCGCGCGGGGTGTAGCCCGAGTCGATCATGGCGTTGACCGCGCAGTGGAACAGCAGAGCCGGCAACAGCGCCGCGTGGGCGTCCTTGGTGGACTCGGCGTAGTGGGCCAGGCCCCGCTCGCCATTCGTGGCCCGGAACTGGAAGTTCTCCAGCCGCATCTTGATACTGCCCTCGTCGCGCTCGGGCAACCTGGCGGCCAGCTCGGGCGTCACGTGAACGCCGTACTGGAGGTAGCTCAGGCCGACGATGATGTCATCGCCGCACGACCATGCGGTCATGCTTCGTCCTGCGGTGGTGGTTGGTGGGTCGCTCCCGGCCGCGCCGGGGGACGTCTGTGTATCAGCCGCTGTTGGCGGCGAGCAGGCCGGTGGGCATGCAGCCGGTCATCCAGTCCTTGGCCAGGTCGCCAACCGGCATGTCCTCCAGCCGAAGCACGCCGCAGTTGGCCTGGACCTGGCTGGCAGTCGAGCCCGGAAGACCGGCCGAATGGCCGGCCGACTCGCCGTCCTTGATGAACTTCTGCGCGAGGGGCGAGTTGGTGGCCGACGTCTTCGGCTTGCTGCTGGTGTGGCTGGCCGCTGAGCCGCAGCCGGCCAGCGCGAGAATCGCGGCCAGAACGACGACGGTGCGCTTCATGAGCAGGCCGCCCCGTGCTGGCTCTGGGCCTTGTAGGCGACCCAGTTGGAGCCCTTGAACATTGGGACGACCCCGAGGTTCGCGGCTGCGCTTACCCAGTTGTCGCGCTGCTTGGTGCCCGCGAACGTGTCGATGCCGATCCGGTAGCCGTGGTAGCGCGCGGTGCCGCCGTCAACGACCCCGGCCAGCGAGCCCGACGCCGGGCAGTCCGTGAACCCGGTCGCGCCGAGGCTCGCTGCGGCCTGCTCGGCGGTTTCCGGCTGCGGTACCGCCTGAACCGCGCTAGGCGCAGAGGTGCTTGCCGCAGGGCTGCCGGCCTGCGCGGGCGGTGGTGCGGACGCCGGGGGAGTGGACGCGCATGCAGCGGCCCCGAGGACGATGCCGATCACTGCGCCGGCAGTCGTAAGTGCTCTGATCATGGGGGTTGTGGATCTCCTGAGTGTAGAAGCTGATGCGTGTGTGACTCCTGAGGCTGAAGTCCGGTCCACGCTGGTTTGGTCGCGATCGTGTTACTGGCTCATGCGGGCCGCCAGCTTGCGCCGGGATCGCTGGAAGAAGGGGCAGAAACAGAGCGGGCTGGCGCAGCCGACGCCGAGGAAGTGGTTGCCCTCGGGGTGAGTGCAGCGGTAGAAGGGCTCGGGGCCGAGCACCTTGAGCAGCCGGTGGTGGATCAGCACGCGGCCCCGGTGGCAGCCGCGGCCGGAGCCGTCACTTTCCTGTCACCATGCTGCCTGCCGCTGGTGCCCGGCTACCTGTCCGATGTCACGGGCATGTCGGGCACCGCGATCGTAGAGCCGGGAGCGGCCGAATCGGCTACCGCTGCCGAGCCCGTCGGCGCCACCGAGCCCGCCGGTGCCACGGCCACGCTCACCCGAGCGCAGCCGGCAACTGTGCGCGCCCGCAGCCGGGTCGTACTGGGAACGCTCCTGTTCATCCTCGGGTTCTCCGTGCTGTTCGCGATCGAGGGCATCACAGTCAGCAGCATCGGCGACACACTGGCCGCGCATGCGGAGGGAATTTCCCGCATCCTGGGCGCGGTGATCATCGTGCTCGGCCTGGTCTTCATGGGGCCTTCGACAAGTTCAGCTTCGCCGGCCGGATCTTCAGGCCCTCATTCCGGCCCAGGGCGGGCCTGGCCGGCGCGCCCGTGCTGGGCGTGATGTTCGGCCTGAGCTGGACGCCGTGAATCGGCCCGACGCTCGGCGGGGTGATCTTACTCAGTGAAAACAGCGGGACGGCGCTGCGCGGTGGCCTGCTCGCCTTCGTCCACGGGCTCGGCATCGGCATCCCGGTCCTTATCGTGGCGTTCGCGTTCCAGCGGGGGGTCACGGTCTTCGGCTGGGCGCGCCGGCACGCCCTGCTGATCACCAGGATCGGCGGACTCATGCTGATTGCGGTCGGCCTGCTCGAGGTCACCGGTGCCTGGAACAGCGCCATCATCTGGATGAAGTTGCACTGGATCGGCAGCTACCACCCGCCGATCTGACGCGTGTACGGCCTGTCGGGCTCAGCCCGCCTGGCTCAGCCCGACAGCAGCGCCAGCGGGAGCGGCAAGTGTGACATCGGCGGGGTCGTACTGGTGCCCCCAGCGGGCGACAGGATCAACGGGCTGGCGCGCGATGCGACCCAGACCGACGTGAGCGCAGCGTTGGGATAAGCGAGTTCATCGGGATCAGAGCGCGTAAACAGCGGCATGAGCGAGCGTTGCTGCGGCAGCTAGCTCAGAACGCCAACGACAGCGCAATGCGCAAGAATTGTCCCATGCTAAGTGTCTCTGCGCAGCGTCAGCTGGCCGAGCTCATATCTGAGGTCTACCAGTTACTGGAAAGCGTTGAGTCGGAGGCGCCGAAGTCTGAGGTCTCGCTGCGAGCCGCTGCAACCCGGCGGAAACTGGACGACGTGGGCGCAAAGGTTGGGCGAGAGCCCGGCCGAGCATTTGCCAGTCTGGCAAGGCATCTTCACTGGCTCGAGCGGTTCTACCTGGAAGATCGCCCCGACAGGTATGCGTCGGATGTCCGGGACATCAGGTCAAGCGATCTTCCTGGCGTAATAAAAGCCGTTGAGGACTGGAACTCCGGTCCGCTCGATGAGGGCCTCTTTGCCGCTGTCAACGAGTCCTGGGAGGCGCAACGGTTCGCGGGCGCGGTCCGAGATGCCTTCATTTACCTGGAGGCTGTTATCCGAGAGATGGGTGAGGTCGACCCAGCTCGCGGCTTGTCTGGTGACAGGCTGGTCACAACCGTGCTCGATCCCAGTATCAAGTCTCACGCTGAGGTGCGCGGAGACACCTTCCTAGGGCCACTGACACGTGGGGAAGCGACAGGCTTCTATTACCTCGTCAGAGGCGCATTCCTGCTCTTCCGCAACTCAGCGGCCCACCGGCCGATAGAGATCGCGCTGGACGAGGCGGAGGACATCATCCGCCTTGTCGACCTCTGCCTACGTCTGCTCCCGCATGAGCCTCCGAAAAGCTGAGTCCGCCTGTAGGAACGGGCTGAAGTCTGTGAAGTCCGTCGAGCTACGACGCTGTCGTCGGACCTGCGTTCCGGACCGTCGAGCTGCAGATCTCGACGGGCCAGACTCAGCAGCTGGAGAAATCGGCCGGCTTCCTCTGGCACCCGCGCGCTGTCGAGCGTGCTGACCGTCTCAATGATCCCGCGCCTGCACCAGCTGGGCGAACACCTCATCCCCGCCCGTCGCCGCGGCTATGCCGAGCACCTCATAGCCGCGCGATAGCGCATCGACCAGGCAGCCCATCCGCGAGGCGACGATCGGCAGCGGCCCGCCCGGCGCCCCCGCATCCAGGCCCAGGTGCAGGACGCCCTGACCGGCCGTCAGCCGCTGCCTTCAGCAGTTCCACCTCAGCGGCGCTATGCGCCGACCCCAGGTGCTCGATATCCCGCGACCCCCGACGGGGTGAGTGCACGATCTGCACGGCCGTCGCGCCCGCAGACGTCGTCACCGTCCGCAGCGGCGATGGCGCGGGGCGCGGCGCGGCCATTTTCAGACGTCCGTCGCGGTTGGCGGCGCGGAGGGGGCGGACCGGCGGTGATGCCTACGATGACAGCGACCAGTACGAGAGCTACCAGATAGATGTCGCCGGCAACTGAAGACTGAGCACTGCCGCTTGCCGTCAACTGGTAGTTTTCAGTTGCCATTGACAATAGACGACGGCGACCGGTTGATCGTCGTCTGACAAACTCCCCACTAGCCGCCTAAAGGAAAAAGGCGCGACCGCCGGGCCACTCGAAAACAAGTCGAGTGTCTTTCCCAGCTTGGGCCGTGGCGCCAGGCGTGCCCGTGGCGCAGGAGCTTGCCTCGCCTGCCTTCATGTCGGTGAGCCAAGCTACCCCTACTTCTAAACGTACCTGGACTGAAAGACGTCTTCGGGCCGACCGGATATCTATCAGTCGGCTTCGCTGAAGCGACGGACTAACTGGAGAGGCAAGTGATGACGCCAGCTGAGCTGAACGAGATGGTCGATCGACTTGCTATCGAAGCCGACGAGTCAGTTGTCATCAGCGTCGCAGCGCACGGCGAGGATGGCGCCTGGTCGGTCGTCGGTGGGAGCGCCTTGATCGGCTCGGCGGAGATGGCAGGCAGTTCTTGGCTTGAGTGGCGCGAGGCGAACCTCGGTATCTTGGCCATGCGATCGCTGCTTGAGAAGACGAGCCATCCGCCGCATACGTGGGCAGAGTTCGACTTCCGGATCGACGGTTGGAGATTCCTACGCTACTCGGTTCCCATCAGCCAACTTGGCTCATGGCTCGACGACATCCATCGGCGCAACGTGTTCGGCCTGCCCGAGGGTGAGGTTGCCACGCTGGCGGTGCACGCCTCACCACGGCCGCTTCAGATTCTTACACACGAGACCACATCAGCATCTCGCCTCGTCACAGGAGCAGGGCGACCCATATTCGGATGGTATTTCAAGCTAGCTGGCGATGAGATCAGTACGGCTGCAGGCGCAGCGCCGCCTCCTGCGCCACCCGGCGATTGGATCCTCGATGGGATTCCTATTGCCGGCGCTGCCCACTTTCTGGCTGGCTTCTCACCGGCTACCAGTTATCGTCCTGCTGGCGGCCTCAGGCCTCCCTGGACGGGAGGCCTTGTAGTTGGGCGCATCGGCCGTACAGCCTGGTTGGGCGAGATAAAAGCAGGTCCGGACTATCAGACCTTTCTGGTATCCATTCGGCGAGACCCTGCGCGAGTCATGCTCTGGGATCTCGATTTGGATATTGAGGAGCGAGAAGGGCCAGATCTAGTATCGGCCCGCCGACTACGATTGGCTGACGTACAGCTCCCCAGCGCCGACGCGGCAGCAATAACCGTTGCGCTTCCGACACTGGGCAAACGAGTTACGCGCACTGTCCGGCTCTTCGATGCCAGCGGCTTCCTGCTAGACGGTACGGACGAATTTAATCTGCTCGAAGGGATACGGCTCAGAGTCCGGTCTGGCGACCACGAAGCTACGTCGATCGTCGGCAACGATGACATACCGACACTAGCGGACCGCATCGATGGACTTCGACGCGTCGAGGCGGAGTACGTCACTCTTCTCACGGCCGGCGCGAACGGACGTATCGTCGCGAATGGCGACGTAGCTGGTAGCGCCAAACTTACGGAGTTGCTGAAGGCCGCAACTGGGGAGCTGCTGATTTTCGATCCGTACTTCGGCAAACCCGCGGACTGGGCAGTTGTCGCGAACGTGATGCTGCCTATCAGAGTTCTGTCAGGAAGCCAGGCTCAGCTCCCACCAGCGGCCCTGCTTAGCTCGCCATCGGTCAGCGTGAAGCGCTGGGCTAAAGCGAAAACTCCATTGTTCCATGACCGCGGTTACTTGTGGCACCGCGGCGGCCTGCTGGTTGGTACCTCCCCATCAGGCCTAGGCAATCGATTGGCCATGATCGATCCCTTGTCGCCTGCTCTGGCTGAGGAACTGCGTTCGATCTTCGAGATTTGGTGGAAGGATCCGAGCTTTGTAGTCATCTAAATTTGGCATCTGGGCGGTTGTCGGTAATTTGCGACTCGGCAGAGCGATACGCCACAGCGAACCCGGCGCTGGTCGATACTGGCGGTCCAGGCCGCATAGTCCGCGGCGTTGTGTTGAGGCCCGAGCGGTTCCAGCCGGAACTTTCCGGCCACAAGGCCATCTGGCACCGCGAAGTCGACAGGAACGAAGGACTCGCCACTCAGTCGGTGACGCTAATGCACCCAACAGCAGACGCGGGCGCCCGACTTGAATGAACGCCGCCCCGGTGAACCGCCACCGCGGACCACTACCCATCCGCGTGGTCGGGAAGAGCCAAGGCGACTATGCGCGCGACCACCTGGAATGCGACGTGCGAGACCGTCCGACGTGCGGCATGAATCGGCGATCACGCCCGCCGCCGGTGATGCATAAACATACGGCCGGGCTGCTGCTGGCGGATCGTGGCCGGGATCGTCAACGGTGCACGACCAGCGCGGCGTTGAAGGCAACGACCGCGATCATGGTGTGGTTGACCCGGCTCGTGTCGAAGTCGGCGAGGATTGTGCCAACCATGGTTCTCCCCCTTTCATACATGCGACCCGGAACCCACACCCCAGGGACTCGGGGAAGCTGGTCAATTTTCGGCTGGCCGCACCGTGGTCGTATTCAGGCGGCCATCCACGACTGTCTCTAGCGTCCGCGCCAACGTCAAGTTAGGGCAGGGTTACTCTCGGGTGCAGCGAGGGCCCACCGCGATATGCGATCCTCGCCACGGGCCGCACTGCGCGCATTGACCCGCTGCACAACAGGCGGACGTCAGCCAAGGACGGTTTCGAGCCGCATGGCAGCGATCGACCGCAGTAGTCCGTCCACGAGCGCGTGCATTTGGAAGGCAAATACGCCGCTGCCTGCAATCGTGAGATTGGCCGATACCTCTAGCAGATCGCGTTGCCAGCGTGCGCGCTCTTGCTCATCCAGGTGTCCGGCTCCGAGTTTATTTCTGATGAATTTAGCGAACTGTTCGATTGACACTGGAGTGCCGCGAGCATGAAACACTCTTTCCGACCGCCACTCGTCGAGACTGCGCCAGACAAAGCCGAATGGGCCTACGACAGGTCCGCGAACGTGAATCACCGGGACGTCCTGAACTACGGCGTCCACGTAGCGGATCTCACGATCACTCGCTCCTGCGAGCCACAATTGGACGCCGAGTACACGGCAGAGGTCAAGTAGTACTGGATGCCTGTCGAAGAACCACCGGAATACCAGGAGGGCGGCGTCATCTACGTCGTCCGCAGACATCGTCGGTTGGCGAGACCACGCTCGCAGACGTCCGAGGTCGCGTCGAAACCGGTCAATGAGTTCTGCGCTCGGCGTCCCGACATTGCTCAGCGTGAGCGCGCTAGGGTTGTCGCTCGCTGCCGCCAACGCAAGGCTCCGTTCTGGCGACAGCACTCTCTGGAATAGGGCCACTTCGGCCAGGCGACCAGTGAAGTGACTTGCTAGGCGGCCGCGGTCACGAAGCCCGGCGATAGTGAACTGCCCTGGCAATGGGCCGACTCGGCGCAGAGTCCCGGAGGAGCGGACGTCGCATGACATGGGAGACCCAGGACTGTCAGCCCAGGGCTGCAGTTCGTACACAGCCGTCTTATGGGCTCCAGGCGCAGCAGCGACCAAAACTCGTCGCGCACGACCTGGCGATAGCTGTGCACGGCACTCAAACGTGGCACCATCGGGAGCCGAGACCAACAACGACAATGCGCCCGGAATGTCGCGTTCGTTGAGGATCAACACGATCCGCCCGGCTTCGTCCGCCCCTCCGCAGACTACCTGCTCGCGGTCGGAATCGGGCTGCGCGTCAAAGAGGAGGGAGAAACCCTCAAGAGCAGGGACACCGAACTCGATTTGGTCTTGCGATATGTGGCCACCGTTTCCAAACCAGGTACTCCCTCCCGCCGATCCGACGACTGGAGGGAGCCCTTGGACCAGAGACTCGCCGTTGGTGCCGAATGCATGTGGATCGCGGTGCGCCGCATCGGCCATTCGCGACGTTCTCCCCTCAGGTGTCTAACGCACTCAGTGTTCCAGTCAACCATGCGCATCCGCTCGTGAAGTGCGCCAGTTCGACGTGACCGGGCTGGCTCGAGGTGCCCCTGATGGCACCGAAATTCGCTGGATAGGCCTATGCCGACATGGGGCATCACGGGCCTAGCCGTGCCATCGCCATCAGGAGCATGGCGAGTTCGCAGCTGCCTAGGCGTCTGACATGCCTGCTTAACGTTCCGCTTGCTTAACGTTCCGTCCAGCGTGGGGCGGGTGGCATCTGGCCATGCCCAGAGTTTCCCGTTCCAGAAGGCATTTCACCAGGACCACCTCGCGCGCTCCTCGAGCACCTCCAGACGCCCCCCCGACCACTATCTCGGCGGTCTGTGCTTGATCAGCACTGCGAGCTGACCGAGACCACCCCTCAGCGGCCAGATTGCCCGCTCACACGGGCGCGCCCAAAGCGGCATGACAGGACGTTCGATGCCCGCGTGGCTGGCGCATAACTATGTGAAGGTTCCACGACGTTGCCTGTGCCGCTGAAGCCGATCAGGGTAGCTAGTTTGCTGCCAAACATGGGTTAGCTGTTCCGTGCTGGCGCGGCCCGTAGTGTCTGCACGTGGCGGACAATCAGAATAGGCCCCTGCCGGATCTGGCACGGATCTGGCACGCCCAAGATCTCTTCCTCATCAGGCTTCTTTGCGCCGCTCAGGTACCTCCGGCGCCGCAGTCTGACCTGCGGGCGAGTGAACCTGGCATGACTGTGAACGCCTGCGGATCCCCGGCCATTGTGGCATGTGTGTAGCACGGCCGCTTGTCAGAGCAGATTCAAGCGCAGGAAGGTATATGTATTGGCTTCCCCGTGTTATCCCTATCTTTTCGCCTTCACTCTCGAGCCATTCCAGGTGCTTCTTTATCTCCTCGTTTCTGAGGACTGCGAGTGCTTCAAATTTGAAGATAGAAAATTCGTTGACGCTGATGACACCCAATATCAAAAGATGACTGATAAGGTCCAACATAAACAATATCTGATCTATTGCCGGTTCATCCGCGCTCATCGGATATGACTTCGGATCGAATCTCCAATGAGAGTAGTCGATCTTATAGTACATCGCGCGCACTTCGGAAATCGAAAACCATTGCTGCATTAATCAAGAACGAACCTGGCCCGACCAGTAATGACCGCTCTCCGGTACTGCCGATAGGCGAGGATTGCTGTTACCGCAGCGATCACAAAGGCGAGGATCGCAACGATGTCTGACAGGCTTACGGCGCTTTGCCATTTAAGGATACCGCTATTGAGCTGCATGCCTAACCGTCCAGATACTAGTTTGAATCGTGCAGTCGACTTAATGCTCACCTTAGCGTTAACAACCTATGTAAGGTGTCCACGGGGTAGCAGCATCGAAACAACAAGCCAGGCGCGCTTCTACCCGGAACGACGTACCAAGCGCGGCATGAGCGCGCACTGTCGCTGCTGGGCAGGCGAGTAATATTCATGCGGCCAGTCAGCCAGTGGCGGGCCGCTGCCGACCTGCCAGGCTCGCAGCAGGACGCGCGCGTAGCTGCCGTTCTGCTCGGCGACATAGGCTCGCAGCACCCTCGCAGGCAAGGTTGGCTGGTCTGCGCTGATCACAGACCTGTCCAATGCTCGCAAGGCGCCGAATTGCGGTTGCCACGCGCGATCCCGGACCTCGCCTGGAGCGCCGGGTATCTGGTTGAGGGTGATCTCATCTCAGGGCTCCAGGTGTTGACGGCCTGGCCCGCGGCCCACGGCGCCGAATGCTGTCACAATGACATGCTGCGTAGCAGTCCTATCTCACTAAGTTATGTCATTCTGGTGTAAACCACTTGAGGTTGAGTTCCGTCTCACTTACGTCAATACTGCCAAGAAACACGGGCCATCCACTGAGCGTCCGGCACGCCTGGGATGTCGGACCGTGCAAGCAGGCAAGAGACGGAAGGCTGAACGATGTCTGCGCCGCGACTGGATGCGTCCTCATCGGCCGGACGGATGGCCCGATCTCGGCTAAGCCCAAGGTCGGCCGGGTGCTTCAATCTGCGGCTAGCTCGCGTGGCCAGATCCTCGAGCGCCAGCGGTGAAAGTGGATCCCTGTCGATAGGTTTCCAGCGGAGCAGAGCGCTGGTTGGTTGTTGCGCACAACAGTTGGTAGCGAGGGCGGCCGCGTGAGTCAGACCGTGGACGCGCCTCTTCCCCGTCTTGTAATGCTGCCGTCCGTTGTTCCCGAGACAACGGTGTGGCCGGAGCTTGAAGGCATCATCGGGCAAGAACTCGTAAGTCTCACAGCGGCGGACCGGCAGTGGTTGGCGGTTGCGTCCCTTCACCGGTCCTCGTTGTATGAGAACTCTTCGAGCTTTCCTGGCGTCAGCGCCGCGTGCCTGGCTCTCCTGCAGGCCGCTGGGAGCGCCGCGGTCGAGGTTGAGCTTCGCAGGGCAATCGCAAGGGCAGCCCCGGCATCTGGCGTATCGCGACGCGATCAGGAAGCAAATCGTGTTGGGCGCATTGTCCGGCAACTGCTGACAGACAGACTCGCTATCACGAGTCGAGCGCGGCTGGGGGCCGGTGAGGCAGCCATTGTCAGAGAGCGACGGGCGGGCGGCGCGAGGGCCCGCACCTTTGAAGTCGTCACCCTGCAGGTAGCCGGGTGGTGGTCGTTGGTCGCAGAAGGACGCCACCTGCGGGGCTTCGTTGACGAGCTCTATGCCCAAGCGGCTGCAGTTCCGTCCGCCACGATCGATGTTCGGTCTACCTTTCAGAAGCATTTCGGCGCGTTGGATCCGCAGTTCGTGATCGAAGCGACCGGGCCGGACCATGCCCGGACCTTCGTTGCCACGGTGAGCACCGCCGATGGCAGGGATGGGACCGGACAAGGTCCAAGCAAGAAGGCTGCACAGCACCGTGCGTGCCTCGACTACCTTGACCGCTATGCGCCGCACCTGCTCGTTGAGGCGAGTTCTGTAGCGCGTCCCGTTCCGGCCACGGTGCGTCGTTTCTCCAAGCCGCTGACGGACGAGCGATATGTGGCGCTCGCTGCCGAGTTTGGCTGCCGGAAAGCGGAGCCGTTTGCGCGGGCGCTTATCCATCGGTCATGGGTGTTCGAGAACATGCCCGGCGGCGACACAGAGTTGGACAGCAACGCCAGGTTGGCGAATTTGGGAAGTAGTGTGCTGATCGCCACGATGATGCGGCGCAAGGCGGCACTACTTCTCAGCCAGACCACTGACCCGGATCCAGAGGTCTCGGTTGCGGTCAGCCTGCCCGATGTGGCACTGACGCCGATATTTGACGCCCTCGAGCTGGAGCAACTCGCTCGATTCGGTGGCACTCATCGCAACATTCCTATTTCTGTTGAAATGAAAGCAAACATGGTGCAAGCGACTCTCGCGGCATCACATATTCAATGGCCGGATCAGGTAACGTTCGAACGGCGCCTTCCCGCCGTCGTAGATCAGTTCCTGACGGCCCAGGCGAGTATTAGCCTGATTGATGCGACGACTCGGTTGCAGGAGCTCGCCGCCGAACTTGGGCTCGAGTGGAGCCAGACGACGGTCTCGCGGACGGGTCCGGACCACAAGTACACCTATCACGTCCGTCTGAGTGTTAGCGGACTCGAGGGGCCAGTCACGGCCGACGGATCTGGCCGTTCGGAACGGGCAGCCCGGTCGGCCGCCGCCGAGAAACTCCTGGCAGCGGCGGCGATCTTGCCTGGCAGCTCGGCAGAAGCGTCGGAGACACGGGGCGCTCGGCTTCTTCTCCTGCGCCAATTCGACATTCTCGCCATCTCGCGCGGCCACAGGCCGCGCTGGCAGCGTGCGGGACGGCTCGGACTTCAGATGCTGCTGGTGAAAGATCTGGACGCGTTCCAGCGATGGGCTAGTCGCGTGGAACAGGTGGTCGGCGCCGAGTGGCGACCTGATGCGTCAACTGAACATGCTTTGGTCGACTACTACCGGCCTGCGAGACGACGGCCGATATTCGCGGCGACACTGAGCAGGGTGACCGACTGGGTGGTGGATGCGGTGAGGGAAGACAGCTCAGCACCTTCACGAAGCGTGCTGGCTCAGGAGCTTGTGGCCCTCTCAGCTGCGCAGAGCGTGTGGATGTCCGCCGGGGAGGACCCGGCGGTCGAGCGCGTAGTGGAGGACTGGGCGCTGCTCAACCGCCGTAGATTCCAGGTGGAACTTGACACTGAACTGCATGGCGTCACGACCGACTCACGAACTGGGGCAGCCTTGTTCAGGGGCCTCCAGGAGTGCGCCTCTGATCTTTCGCGACTCAAGGCACCACGCGTCGTGCTGAAAGGCCGAACAAGCCGGCAAGGATCCACGATCGTGCTCGGGTGCCAGGATCATTCTTTCGTGGACTTGGCTGACTCTGTCATGGTGCAACTACTCTGCGAGGCAGCACCTGGCCTGTCTGTGCATGCGCCCGATCGTCACGCTGTGGGTTTCAACTTGAAGAACTACTCGGGGTCCGGTCACAGCAGTTGGCTGACTGAGGCCGCGCACCACGCGTTCGAGGCGGATGACGTTGACGCTGAACTCGCGCGCCTCATTCATGACCTTAAGAACGAAGTGACTGCTGCCCGAGTGGCCGCTGAACGGCCCGCGGTCAGCAGAATCGAGCGGCTCGAGGCTGACCTTGCGGCAAGTCGTCACATGGATGAGGCTGCCGCCCTCGCGTCCCGGCTCCGGGATGCGGACATGCTCTATGCCGCTGGGGATCTGTTCGGCAGCACGGATCTGAGCACGTTCATGCAGGCATATGTCAGCGACCTCATCCGACGCCTGCCTCGGCTAATCCGAATAATCCCTCCTGCCTTCACGCCGGCTGTGGTGGCGATCGAAGGACGCGCTTTGCGCGTGGTGCTCGACAACCTGGTCAACAACGCACAGCAGGCAATGGTGAACGGCGGTGAGATCACACTCGACTACACAGCATCGCAAACTGACGACGTAGCACTTCTCGAGCTCGCCGATTCGGGAGACGGCATTCCGGTCGAAGTCATCGAAGCCTTGGCTGCGGGAAATCCGGTTGCGAGCAGCAAGCGTGACGGCAGCGGGCTCGGCCTGCTCGGTGTACGCCGCATTCTCCGTCGCGCTGGTGGCGACCTTGAGCCGGTGCAACGCGCGAGTGGCACTTGCTGGCTCATAACGCTCCCGCTCGTTTCTGACGAGCTAGAGGCCTCTTAATGCCTAGTCTCAATATGACTCCCGGTTCAGCACGACCTATCCGGATTCTGTTCATCGACGACCAGAGAGAAGTAGCGAAGACGCTGGCCGCACTGCTCGGCCGAGATGCGGTCGAGTGCCGGTTCGCCGACAACGGCGAGGCTGGGCTCGCGCGCCTACTGAAGGAGGTCTACGACCTCGCGGTTATAGATCTCCGAATGCCTCCTGGGCAGTGGGGCGGCCTGTGGCTACTGCAGGAGTTGAATAACCGCGGACTGTCAGTCGACACGCTGGTCTTGTCAGGCGAGGCCGGTCAGTCCGAAACGATCGAGGCCATGCGTTTGGGTGCACTCGACTTTGTGGTCAAAGACAATGCCTCTTCCGAGCTCGCCGACCAAGTCTGCAGGGTGCTAGCGCAAGGTGCGGAAACTCGATCCATCTTCGCTGCGGCGCAACTTCCCACGCCTGTGGCCCTTCCTTACCAGCGGATGAGAGTTCCGACCGATCCTGAGACCCAACTGCTCGCGAGCCTGGCAGCTGCAGAGGCCGTCATGCGCTTTTGCGCTCTGGCAGGGCTCGCCGTCGTGCGTGCCAACGGCGCGCTGGACCAATCGCTGGTCAGCCGGCTGGCCGGTCCATCGCTGGGTACATGGCGCGACGTGTGCCGAGCGCTGCAGCCCCATGTAGGTGACCACGCCCTGGGCAGGTGGATGGAGGCCGCGAGCGGCAGGGAAGCCGACGGTGTTGTCCAGCATCGAAACGACACCTTTCACGGGGGCGGGGTACCGACGGTCGGCGTGACGCAAGCGTTGGCGGACGTGAGTGGATGGGTCGACTTTTTCGTCCTGGCTGTCCGCTCCGGACCGCCAATTGAACTCGTCGTAGCCGGATCCCTGGATTTCAATGGAATCACCTCTAGCGTCGAGCTAGCGCGGCTCGCTGGGGCAGCAAGCGCAGTCGCGTGGAATCGACGGGAACTTCCAGCGCCTTTGGTAAAGGGCCGGGTCTACTTGCATTCAAAGTCAGGTGAGTACCTGGACATGTGGCCTCTAGTGCTTGCCGAGCAAACCGGGTCAAGGGGTGACTGGAAAGTCTCTATTATGGATGGCTTTCGAAAGACGCACAGCGCTGCGGCGACGAACGATCGGCTCCGATACGTGAATGCCGCCGCTGGTGGCCGTTTTACGTCGACCGACCACGTGCTCGGCGACCTTGCATAACTCGGCTAACCATCGAACTCGAGCCCCATGGCGTGCGGATCAGATTACCACGATCTGCGTGTCACTCGGTTCGCAACTGACGTAGCGATCACCGACTCATAGTCGATCGGCTCGCACTGATGACGAATAATGCCGTCGAGTCGGCGATCGTCGCGGCCATCAAAAATTGAAATAACATGCTAAGCGACGCATGAGTATGCACTCGGCCGACGCGCTACTTTCGGCATGAGCGCGTTGGCAGACTTGCCAGTCCCACCCTGGTTGTGGCCTGGCGCCGACCCCGGATCGGGCCGCAGCACGGCTGGGGTTCGTACTGATCGACCTCGCCGCGTGACGCGGGCGAGCATAATGGTCTGCACCACAGTGGGCCACGAGCACACGGGGACGGACGCAG
>Ga0335075_10003256_pt1 | contig 25816 bp, 18 predicted proteins | sample Lox_Sample_24_FD_206723 | JGI IMG/M metagenome (GOLD analysis project Ga0335075, IMG submission 206723) | Soil microbial communities from Loxahatchee National Wildlife Refuge, Florida, United States - Lox_Sample_2.4 | ecosystem: Environmental > Terrestrial > Soil > Wetlands | place: USA...
ATTATAATCACGAGAGTCCGCACAGTTCGCTGGCGGATCGCACGCCGGCGGGGTTCGCCGCGCAAAAAGCGGCTCTCCGGTCGCCTACGGCTCCCTTCGAGCCGCCATTTGCACAACACCTGGAAGGGACAGATGCTCTGCCATTTCAGAGTCGCTTGCTAGAGGCTCTAGAGTGCACGAAACCCGCATGAATCGAGGCGAAATGAGTTTCAACTGCCCAAAATCTCTGGTTTCGGTTGTAACAGAAAATAGGAGCGGTTCAAACGGGCAAACGTCGTATGATCACCCGTGCGAATTTTGGGGGCAGGTCAGGCAGACCGCGGTAGAAGCCGTGGGCCTCGCCACTTTCGTGCTCCAGCCGTCGTTCGACCATCTCTCCGGTCGCTTCGTCCAGCATCGCGATCTGTTGATAGCGCGTGTGAAAATCACATCCTATAATCAGCATCGCTCGGCTCCTTTTTCCGAGCCTTGGTCGTCCAACAGCTGTCAAGTCTACTCGGAGAGAGGAGCCGACAACGCCATCTAATCAGCCAGATCAGGGGAAAAGCTTTCGAAAATAGCTGCTGCTGATTGCAAGAATCCAAGCTAGCAGGATGAAAAGTGTCACCCAGATTGTGATCGATTGGAATTTATCAGTGCGGCGCGCGCTTGCGGTACCTTTCCGTATCGCAGGACGGACGAAAATCACCGCATTCGTGAAAATAGCGGCTCCAAGACAAACAAAGAGAAACGACTTCAACGGTGTACTCGGCGGCACGATGAATAGCGCAATAGAGCAGCCAATTAGGAGGGAACTGTTCACCAGGAGGATTTTTCCCACACGTTTCATCGGCATCGCTCTCTTGGATAGCTAATTTACATCAGCCATTCAGTATCAGCGCCACTTCAACTCCCAAATTGTGCACCTGACTCGGCACCTCCTCCGCTCTCTCAATCCGGATAGCAAACGGAGGGTGCACTGCCCGCGCAGGGTGGTGGCGGCGGGGGTGACGGCGGCGGTGGTGGCTTCGGTATAGTCAAATGGTCAGAAATGCTCTTAGCCGCAGATGCAATCATACCGACCAAGTCAGAAGTAGATTGAATGCTCGATGCTGCATCTTTGGAACCAAGTGTCGCGATCGGATGAGTCGCAAGCTTTGCGACGTCCGACACGTCCGAAGGAGCCGAAATGGCAGCCATCGCTTTTTCACCCGCTTCGCTATTTCCCTTCGTCACAGGCGAAAGAGCTTCGACCGTGCCTCCGACGGCACCTGCCGCCGAGCCAGCAATCTTGGTGGCTGTGCTAATAGCGCCTGTCTCGGTCAACCGGGTCAGCCCGCTATGAACGATGCCAACGCCGCGTGGGGGATCTTCGTTGCGGCAACTTCGCGCGGGATGTCATTCTGAGGAGCGAAGGGACGAAGAATGTCTCTTTGCTGCCGGGTGCCCCGCGTCACGCCCTAAGTCCTAAGAAAAATTCTTCGGGGCGGAAGGCGCCGCTCAGCACGACAGCCGGAGGACCTTTGCGCGCGGGAAAGAGAAGCCTCACCGCTACGGGCCGGAGTAGTAGCCCTGGCGGGCTTGGACGGTCAGGCCCTTCTTTTTAGCTGTGAGATGGATGGTGTGGTAGCCGGCTTCGGTATCGGGCGGATTGGGCGTGTAGCCGATATCGTACTGGTTGCGCAGGCCCTCTTCGGCGACGGAATAGATTTTGTCGAGCGGCAGGTTTTTCGAGACTTCGAACATGATGCCGCCGGTCTGCTGCGAAATTTGGAGAAGGATTTTCTTGCCGTCGACGCGCGCTTCGCGCGGGTAGTTCCCTCCCCTGCCGCCACCCCCGCCCGGATAGCCTCCGCCGCCACCAGGCCAGCCTCCACCGGGATAACCCATCGGACCGCCCATACCCCAGCCGCCGCGGTGGTGATGTTGGTAACCCTGATTTTGATTTCCCTCTTCGTGGCCGGGGAAATAGATGGTGTAAACGGCGGTATCGGCGCGCTGCGCTGCTTCGATGGCAGTGACCAGGGATTCCTTGCTGCCGCGATCAACGCCGTCGGTAAGGACGAAGATGGCTTTGCGCCCCGGCTGTTTTTTCATCAGCTGGGTGGAGGCGAGCCAGATAGCGTCATAGAGATGCGTGCCGCCGTGGCGCATGCCCTGATTGCCGCCACCGTTGCCACCGTTGTTGCCGCCATTGCCGCCACTGTTGTCATCGGGAGGCGGCGTTTGCAGAAGCTGCAACGCGGCCTGGAGCTTGGGGCGCGAAGAGGTCACGTCCTGGAGCAGCTCGACTTCGCGATCGAAATGGATGACGAAGGCGACGTCCTTCCCGGTGAGCAAGTGATCGAGGAAGGTGTAGCTGGCGTCGCGCTCGTCGGAGATCACCGCGGCCTGGCTCATGCTGGTGTCCACGAGCAGGCCGAGGGTGAGCGGCACGTCCGTTTGCACGACGAAATGGGAGATGGTTTGCGGGCGGCCGTCTTCATCGAGCACGAAATCGTCCTTGGTGAGATTGGGGACGATTTTGCCGTGCTTATCGAGCACGGTGGCGTAGACGGTGACGAGCTTCACCTGCGAGGTGATTTTCCCCGCGGCGGCAGGCGCAGGAGCCGGCAAGTGGTGCAGCTGCGGCTCGTTCGAGTTCGACTGCGAATCCTGTGCGCGCGCGATCAGCACGGAACATGAGGCAACGGCGAGCGCGGCTGTGGCTAGGACAAATGCGCGCAATGTACGGCGGTGCGAGTGGACCTGGTTCGTCATGGGCATGGGGTTGAGAGCCATGGGCTATTCGGTCGTTTGGACTGTCCGTTTAGAGATTCCCGCGGCATTCAGGAGGTTGCCCGGAGTGTGCGCGCGTGTCAACGGCCGGGAAGGGACGCTAACGCCGAAATTCAGGAGGCGGCGCGGGGAGCGCGGATCAGGAGTAGATGTAGAAGCCGCGGCCGGATTTGCGTCCGAGCCAGCCGGCGGCGACATACTTGCGGAGCAATGGGCAGGCGCGATACTTGGGATCGCCGAAACCGCGCAGCAGCACGTCGAGAATTTCGACGCAGACGTCGAGGCCGATGAAGTCGGCGAGCTGCAGAGGGCCCATCGGATGATTCATGCCCAGCTTCATCACGGTGTCCACGGCTTCGGGTTTGGCGACGCCCTCCATTACCGCGAAAGCGGCTTCGTTGATCAGCGGCATGAGCACACGATTGGAAACGAAGCCGGGAGAATCGTTGACGGCTACGGCGGTTTTGCCGAGCTTTTCGCAGAGCGCCATGGTGGTGGCGAAGGTCTCGTCGGTGGTGGCCGCGCCGCGGATCACTTCGACCAGCGCCATCATCGGGACGGGATTCATGAAATGCATGCCGATAAAGCGGCCGGGGCGGCTGGTGGCGGCAGCGAGCTGCGTGATGGAAATGGAGGATGTGTTGGAGGCCAGAATGACGCCGGGGCCGACGACGGCGTCGATCTCTTGCAGCAGACGAATTTTCAGCTCGAGATGCTCGGGCACCGCTTCCACGACGAAATCGGCGCTGGCCAGGGCAGCGGTGTCGGTGACCAGCTGGATGCGTGCGAGAGCCCAGGATTTATCGTCGGCGGTGATTTTATTTTTGGCGACTTCGCGATCGAGGTTTTTGGCGATGGTGTCGATGGCGCGATCGAGGAACTTTTTGTCAACGTCGCGAAGCAGGACGCGGTAGCCGGAACGGGCGAACACGTGGGCGATGCCGTTGCCCATGGTTCCGGCGCCGAGGACAGCAATGGTCTTAATCGAATCGGCGGACATGGTCGCGAAGATGATAGCGAAGTACCACCCGGCACGCAAAAGCGCAGTGCCTGAGATCCCAACGCTGAACACTAAAACCGAAAGCGCGCCGCAAGAAGCGCGCCCGGGAGCTGCGGACACGCTTGCGCACAAACTTGGCCGACGCACTCGACATGGAGGTTCGTCGAGGTAACACCGAATACCGAAGCGCTTGTGCTTGGCGCCGGCGCTATGCAGGACTCGGCCGCTCGGATCCGGGCTCCAGCGCTTCGCGAATGATTTGCTCGGCGCGCACGGCGTTGTCCGGATGGACGAAAATTTTGAGTTCGCTGGGCTGAACCGCGACGATTTGCGTAAATTGATCGTGAAGCGAGAGTTCGTGCGTGGGAATGCCTGCTGCCTCGAGCGCGGCGAGAGCCGCACTGAACGCGACGGGATCGTCGCCGCGCCAGACGGCGACAGGCATGTCGTGGCTTTCCGGATGCTCAGCGAGGGGCTGCACCGGGCGCTTTTCGACGAGATCCACGCCGCAATCAGAACACTTCTTGAAACCTGGACGATATTCCACACCACATTTAGGACAGAACATGGAGGATATTCTAGCGCGCAAAACGCATTCGCGTGAATCTTATCGCCTCGCTTCGGAGCGCTCGACGAAATACCAGATGAAGGCAAACGGCAGAAGAGCGAGAAGCTGTCCGATGCCGCGACATAGCGTTGGCGAGATGGAAGGAATCAGTTCCGGAACCAATTCAAAAGCAGATCCCTCACCGCGTTTGCCAAAAGCAGGCAACCGGGTTCGGGATGACAGACTCTTTGGCAGGCGCCGAGGAAATGCGTGTTCGGAGGCAACGCCGCTTCACGAGATCCGCGCCCTTCGCGGAAACCGCGAAGAATGCTGCACCCGAAAGAGCTTCTGCCCCAATTCGACCGGGGCTATGGTCGCTCGATGCCAGGGTGACGGCATGCCGCGCCAAAGCGAGTTCGGGGCGTCTTGGCGTATGCGGCGCCTCGGCGTTCGATGACTGCAAGCTACGGTCGCTCGATCGCTAGTGCTACTGCATTCCCGCCTCCTAGACAGAGGGCGGCGATGCCACGTTTCAGATTGCGGCGCTGCAACTCGTAAAGCAGGGTGACGAGGATGCGCGCACCGGATGCGCCAATGGGATGGCCGAGCGCGACGGCGCCTCCATTTACGTTTACTTTTTCGGGGTTGAGGAGCAGCTCGCGCGTGACAGCGATGGCGGCGACGGCGAAGGCTTCGTTCAATTCGTAGAGATCGACGTCGCGGTCGCGATCCCAGCCGGTTTTGGCGAGCAGCTTTTCGACGGCTTCGACGGGCGCCATCATCACCCATTTCGGTTCCACGCCGCTGACGGCCTGCGCGACGATGCGGGCCATGGGCTGTTTGCCGAGCTTTGCGGCGGTGCGTTCGCTGGTGACGACGAGCGCGGCGGCGCCGTCATTGGTGCCGGGGGCATTTCCGGCGGTGACGGTGCCGTCCTTTTTGAAAGCGGGCTTGAGCTTGGCGAGCGCTTCGAGAGAAGTGTCTTCGCGCGGCGATTCGTCGAATTTGATAACGACAGGCGCCCCTTTTTTTTGCGGGATTTCAATCGGGAGAATCTGTTCGCTGACGAAGCAAGATTTCGTGGCGCAAACGGCCTTGCGGTGCGAAGCGAGGGCGTATTGGTCTTGTTCGTCGCGCGAGATGTTGTATTTTTCCGCGACGAGTTCGGCGGTCATGCCCATGTGGAAATTTTCGTACACGTCCCACAGACCATCGACGATCATGGAGTCCAATATTTCCTGATTTCCGAGGCGGAAGCCCGTGCGCGCGCCCTTCAGAAGGTAGGGGCAGTTGGACATCGACTCCATGCCGCCGGCGACGACGATTTCCGATTCGCCGAGCGAGACCGCTTGCGCTGCGAGGGCGACGGCTTTGAGTCCCGAGCCGCAAACTTTGTTGATAGTCATGGCGGCGACGCGGGGATCAAGACCGCCGCGGAGTGCGGCTTGGCGCGCGGGATTTTGTCCGAGGCCGGCTTGGACGACGTTGCCCATGATCGCTTCGTCCACTTGCTGAGTATCGATGCCAGCGCGGCGGACGGATTCGGCGACTACTTTGGCGCCGAGTTCAGTGGCGGAGAGCGGCGCGAGTCCTCCGAGGAAGCGGCCGATTGGCGTGCGGACGGCGCTGAGGATTACCGGCTGCTCGATGCGTTCAGGTTGAGGCATGAAGATCTCCCGCGGACGGTATGCCAGGCAGATCTACTGCGGCGCAACCGCGCGTTATCGTTGCGCTCTCTGAAAAGTATAGGCCCGGGGTGAGCCGCGGTCAATTTGCGGAGTTGCGATTGCAACGCGTGCGCGTTTGCAGGCCATGTGCCGGCGGAACAACTGGCGCACGGCGACCGGCAAGTACCGAGGTGTGAACTACGTGACGAAATTCCGGCTACGCACGCATACACAAGCGCCGCCGGCGGGCCCAGACGAAAGCGCCCGCTGCACTGCGCCGTGAATGCGGCACGAGAGTTGACGAAATTGCGAGGCCAGCGACTGGGCCGGCTTAGAGGCCACCGTTGCTAGACAGGCCCGCCGCTTCGAGCAGCTTGACCCAGCCTTTTGCCACCAATACCAGAGGCCGGCTGACGGGATTCTTGAGAATCGCAATTTTTCTCACATGATCGGGCACGCGCCAAGTGGCGTCGGTGCCAGCGGCGAAAAAGATGAAGTCGGAAGGCCCGTAGTGACGCTCCCGGCCGTTCTCGTCGGTGACGAAAACATCGCCGGACAAGATGACCAGGAATTCGTCCTTGCTATAGTGCCACTTGAAGTGGGACGCTCCGCATTCCCAATAGAGTGCGTAGGCGAGGCGGTCGTGAGTTTTTCCCAAAGGCTTACTTCGGGTCCGAGCTTCGCCACTTATGAGCCATGCCGCAGGTATTGAGGATGTTTGCAGGTCCGCTTCCGAGACGTCGCGAGCCAAGCCCAATCCCGGTACGGCATTTTCGATCCGTTCTGAAATATTAAGGCTTATTCTTAGGTCGCTCACTGGCACTCTCCCGAGGGGGTCAACTTCGGTTCTGTATGCGCTTGATCTGTTCGACTGTGGATCGAGACATCACAACCACTGACTCTGCCGGCGCCCGCGTATGTTCTCTTCTGCACAGAGTCACGATTTTTAATGTTTAGTTTCGTGACTGACGGCGAAATTCCGGAACCTGTGTAGAGATTTGGCGATCAGCTTCGCAGGCTGCATTCATGATCGTCGCAAGCATATCCGCGCGCCGCCACCGCCCCAATCGGACGAAAACAGCAAAAACGCTTCAGGGAATCCACGCGTTCCACCTAATGCCTACACTTGGTTTCGGGGATCGATGTGAGTCCTGCTTGTGACTGCGCAGGGCGATTCAGATCAGTTTCGCGCGATCTACGGCGTTTTCATTCTTCGCTTTGCATTCGCCTGGCGTGAATCTGGTAAGATGGGCGGGACAAAATGACAAGACGACGAAATGCAAACGATGGCGCGGGAGCACGCGCAGGCTCGGGAAACGGCGACGCGCAGCCACGTACACGCGCGGCGGGTGAACTACCGTACACGGCCGCAGAATCGCAACGCGCGTCCGCGGAAACAGCCGGCACGCGGGCTGCGAGCGGGTTCGCGCTGAATGCGGAGCAGCAGGCAGCGGTGGAGCATGGCGAAGGGCCGCTGCTAGTGGTGGCGGGCGCGGGGACGGGCAAGACGCGGGTGATCACCGAGCGCATCCGGCGGCTGCTGGAAGAAAATCCCGAACTTTCCGGCGAAAATATTCTGGGGCTGACGTTCACGGACAAGGCCGCGGGGGAGATGAAGAGCCGCGTGGTGAAGGCCGTGGGCGAGCGGGCCGAAGGCGTGTGGCTGAGCACCTTCCATAAATTTTGCCTGGAGAAAATTCTGCGCGAAGCGGCCTCCGACGCGCAGCCGCTGGAAGATATCGACCACTGGATCCTGCTGCGGCGGCACATCGGCGAGCTGGGCTTGCAGCATTTCAAGCGGCTGCAGGAGCCGGGCGAGTTTCTGAGCGATTTCGTCAAATTTTTCTCGCGCTGCCAGGATGAGCTGGTTTCACCCGACGATTACGACCGGTTCGTCGCGGAGCTGCGCGAAAAGCACGCACGTCAGAAGGCGACGCTGGAAGGCGACGCGCTGGAAATCGCGGAGGAAAATCTGGCGCGGCAGGAGGAGTTGGCGCGCGTCTATCGCGCAAGCGAGCGGCTGCTGCGGGAACGGAAGCTGGTGACATTTGGCGCGCAACTGCTGCGGGCGGTGGAGCTGCTGCGAACGGATGCGGCGCTCCGTGAAAAATTGCGCGAGCAATACCGCTACATCCTGGTGGACGAATTTCAGGATACGAATATCGCGCAACTGGAGCTGCTGTGGCTGCTGGCGGGACGCAGCGACGGAGAAGGACCCGACGCAGGCGGCAGGTGCGGGAACATTCTGGCGGTGGGCGATCACAACCAGGCGATTTACCGGTTTCGCGGGGCGTCATTCGGCAGCTTCACGTATTTTCTGGAGAGTTTTTGCGGGCTGGGAAAGGGCGCGCGGGGCGCCGAGGCGAAAAACTTCCTGGTTTCGCTGGCGCGGAATTACCGCTCGACGCAGCGCATCCTGAACGTGGCGCATGCGGTGATCGAAAACAACGAGCAGTCGCCGCTGCTTCCTTCGAGCAAGCTGGAAACCGAGCATCGCGAAGGCGAGCGGGTGCGCGTGGTGGAATTCGGCACGCCGGAGGAAGAAGCGCACTGGGCGGCTTCGGAGATCGACCGGCTGCACGAAGCGGGAGCGAAGTGGCGCGACATGGCGGTGCTCTACCGCAAGCATTCGCATCGCGCGCAGTTGCTGGAGGCGCTGCGGCGGCGCGGAATTCCCTTCGCGATCAAAAACTTTTCGATCCTTTCGAGCACGCTGGTGCGCGATCTGCTGGCATGGCTGCGGTTGATCGGACAGCCTTCGGAGAACGTGGCCTGCGCGCGCGTGCTGGCAGCGCCGTACTGGGGCCTGGAGCCGCGGGATTTAGTGCGTTTAGCGGAGCGCGCGGATAAAAATCACCGGCGCCCGCTGGCGGATGAGGCGGAATCGGCGCAGCATGAGGCTCCGTTCGATAGAGAAGGTGTGCGGCTCGGCGAGTTCACACAGCTTCTGAATCAACTGCGCCAGACGGCGCGCAAGACTACCGCGAGCGAATTGCTGGACGAATTGATCGGCGGCTTGGGCGTCGCGCCATTGGGATCGGATGCCGACCGGCACTATCTGGAACGGCTGGTGAAGTTCGTCAAGGAATGGGAGAAAAAGAGCGAAGGGCGGCAGCTGCGCGATCTGCTGGAATATTTTTCGTTTTTCGAGGAAGCGGGCGGCGACATCGCGCTGGAAGAAGAATTGGCGGAAGACGCGGTGCAGCTGATGACCGTTCACGGCGCGAAGGGACTGGAGTTTCCGCACGTGTTTATTTTGCGGCTCTCGAAGAACGACTTCCCTTCCGGCACGCGCAAAGCGGTATTTGAGTTTCCTCCCGAGCTGATGAAGGAGGAGCGTCCGCAAGGGGATTTCCAGATTCAGGAGGAGCGGCGCCTTTTCTACGTGGCGCTCACGCGCGCGAGGCAGCACCTGACGCTTTCGACGGTGGTGAACCGGCGCAAAAAACCGTCGCCATTTTTGGACGATTTTCTGATGAACCCGAAAATTCAGAAATCGGACACGGTGCGGTCGTCGCCGAGGGTGGATCTGCCGCCGATGGAAGAAGCGGCCGGTCCGGCGCCGGAATCGGCGGCGGCGGCGAGCCTTTTTAATCCGGCGACGACGGAAACGCGGGCCTATTCGCGCGTGGCGCTGTGGGCCAAGGCATTCCATCCGCCGCGTCCGGAGCCGCTGCAATTGAGCCCTTCGGCGATTGACGCGTACGAGCGCTGCCCGATGAAGTACATGTTCCAATATCTATGGAGCGTACGCGGCGGGCCGCACGGGCAGATGACGTTTGGAAACGTGATGCACACGACGATCAAGGAATTCGTCGCCGAGTTGCGCAAGCGCGGGCAAGTGCCGAGAGAGGAAGTGCTGGCGATTTTCGATCGGGAATGGTCGTCAGCGGGATTTCCAGACGATTACCAGGAACAGGAATATCGCAAAGCGGGACGCGAGCAACTGACGGCGTTCCATGAGACGTATACGGCCGCGCCGGCGGAGGTGCTCTATCAGGAGAAGGCGTTCGAGCTGCCGCTGGAGAACAACGTCACGATCACGGGGCGCATCGACCAGGTGAATCGCATTGACGGCGACGCGGTGGAAATCGTCGATTACAAAACGGGCAAGCCGCGCGACGCGAAAAAAGCGAGCGAGGATTTGCAGCTGAGCATCTACGCGCTGGCGGCGCGGGAAGTGCTGGAGTTGGAGCCGAAGCGGCTGGTGCTGTACTACCTGATGTCCAACGAAGCGGTGGCCACCACGCGCGACGCGAAATCACTCGCGGCCGCCAAAAAGAAAATCGGTGAAGTAGCCGATCAAATCCGCGCCGGAGATTTTTCCGGGAAGCCGGGATTCGGATGCGGATACTGCGATTTCAAGCCGCTGTGCCCCTCACACGAGCAACTGATTCCGATTCGCTCCGCCGTTGAAAGTGCGCCCGCGAAAAACTGACCGGCCGCGATCTTTCGCGCTCAAAAGCGGCTCATCAAAAAGCGGGACACCAAAAAAACAAAAGCGGGACATTCGTGACGAATGCCCCGCTTCGTTTTCTCAAAGGCTTCCGATTCAGAAAGCCCGGAGTGGTTCCGCGCATGAACTACAGTGGAACTTTCTCCCTGCGAAAGCGCGCCGAAAATGCGCCAGCGCCGCCGTTCGCTTGGTTCAATCTATAAAGGCCGCCGCGAATGAAGTCAAGAACAAAAAAATTTTCGCCGGGATTTTTGCGGCACGCGCGGAGCGGCATCGCGCGCGCAATCAATCCGCGGGAATCAGCGAGCTATCGTAGTAGCCCTGGCGCGTATCAATGGCCAGATCGGGACGATCCACACGCACTTCGATGCTGTGATAATCCTTGGCCACGGAGACGTTGTGCGGAGCAAACGTGAGCACGTATTGATTGCGCGCTTCCTCGGTGACTTGCGAGTAGAGCCGATCGAGATCGCGCTGCTTGGCGGAGTAGTAGGTGTCGCCTCCCGTGTCGGTGGCGTATTTTTCGATATCAGCGAGGCCGCGCTGGGCGAACCTGCGGCCGAAAGGAAGAGAGTGCGTGACGGAAATGGAGTAGACGGAAATATCGTTGGAGAGAAGGTAGTGAAGCGTTTCGTCAAACGTGTGCGAATTGTATTTGGAATTGGCGCCGTCGGAAATCAGGAAAATCATTTTGCGGCGGTCGCGCCCGCGCGACTTGAGCATATCGGCGGCGGCGTACACGGCGTCGTTGAGCGCGTCATGCTCCACGTAGCGCCCGTATCCGTGCTGCGGCATGCCGGTGCTCGATGGCAAGGGCTGTCCGTTGACTAAGGGGCCGGCGGCAGCGGTAGTTGGACCGGCATTGATCATGCTGGTGTGCGATCCCAATTGCAGGCGCTGCAGGCTGGTGAATAGCTTGTCGTTGCTGAACGAAAAACCGGCAACGGTTGTCGGGAATTTGTCGTAGGTCATAAGCGCCGCTTCGTCAGACGGGCCGAAACCGGCGGAGATGGCCACCAAACTTTTCTGCACTTGGGTGGCGGCGCGATCGGGAAGATCGTCGTCGATCAGCACCACGGCCGATAGCGGCATGGGATCGGCGCTGAAGTTTTCGATCTGCTGCTGCACGTTGTCGGCGAAGATTTGAAAATCATCTTTTTGCAGGCCGGCGACCAGCTGGCCCTGGCGATCCTTGACGGTAACCGGAACGATGACGTTGAGGGTGCGGCTAACGATCGGCGGAGGGAGCGGCTGGCCCGGCGCAGGCTGCCCGGGCCGCTGGGACTGTTCGTTCGAACGGTCATGCGATTGATTCGTGTTGGCCTGGGACACGGCGGAGCCCGGCGCATCGGATTGTCTCGGCTGAGCGCTCGCGGAAATTCCGAAGAGTGCCGCGAAGCAAAACATTGCTATAGTTCGAATCATCAATTTGTCTCGTTCCCAGGCCAGACGCCCACGCGCCGCGCCACGCCGATCGCGGTAACACCGGGATCGTAGCCGCACATCCGGCGGCGAGTTGGCAGCATCGTAACAGGCTGAGGCATTCTAGGGGGATTATACAATGCGGTTGCCCAGCATCGCGGCGGGGATCGTTGTTCTGGCCCTAGCTTCTTATTCTGTTTTCACCACCGTGGCCACGCGAGCCGCTGCCGCGCCGGACGCGGCGCAAGAGGCTGGGCCGGGGCCGCTGCTGCCGCCCGGAGCGGCGCCACCTCCCGCTCCCACCCAGCAAGCACAAAATCCGCAAAACCTTCCGGAAGCGGCGCAACCGCTGCAAGTGCGGACGTCGATCGTAAACGTGTTCGTCACCGTTCGCGATCACCACAACGAAATCGAGACTGGGCTGAATAAGAGCGATTTCAAAGTATTTGAGGACGGCGTGGAGCAAAAAGTTGCTTACTTTAACAAAGAGATGAATCTGCCGCTGACGCTGGCGATCCTGATGGACACCAGCGGGAGCATGTCGCGGACGCTTTCGGAGGAGCAAGACGCCGCGTCGAGGTTCGTCCACGAAGTGATCCGCAAGAAGGACGAAGCGATGGTGATGAGCTTCGACCTGGACGTGAACCTGCTTGCGGACTTCACCGAGGATCCGAATGTGCTGGAAGACGCCATCCGCCGCACGCGCATCAACGCGGCCGGACCGGTGATCACCGCCGGGACGGTCCCGCAGAACGGGCCGATGGGCACGGATCTGTACGACGCGATCTATCTGGCGTGCCATGACGAACTCTCCAGCCAGGCGGGGCGCAAAGCCATCATCGTGTTAACCGACGCGGAAGACAATGGAAGCAAAGAAAGCATCGACGATGCCATCGAAGCGGCGCAGAAGGCCGATACGGTGATTCACGTGATTTTGATCATCGATCCGATGGCGACCACGGGCGTAGGACCCGGCGTGGCGCACGACATGGCCGAGCAAACCGGCGGGCGCGTGATTCGAGTGCACAACAACAACTCGCTGGAACAAGCGTTCGATCAGATTTCCGAAGAGCTGCGCTCGCAATACGTCCTGGGCTACTATCCGACCAACACGCACCGAGACGGCACCTACCGGAAGATCAAAGTCGAGGTGGACGTGCCGGGTTCAAAGGTGCTGGCGCGCAAGGGCTATTACGCTCCCTACCAGTGATGGAATCCGACGTTTGCGGCGGCGCGATTGACAGCAAGCTGCTGAATCAGTTCCCCGACGAGTTGCCTGCCGCCGCGTAGTAACCCCTGCGAGTACGCACGATCAGACCTTTCCGGTCGGTGCGCACTTCAATTTGTCGATATTCGCCGGCGGTGGGCGGATTGGCGGGCGAGTAGGCGATAAAGTACTGGCTGCGAAGCTCGGTGCCGATATTCTCGAACGACACGGCGAGATCGTCCACCGAGTAAGGAAAAAAGGCGCGGCCGCCGGTTTGCTCCGCAAGACTCCTGAGCACTTTGTCGCCCGGATCCATGTTGTACTTCTTGGGCTTGTCCGGATCATCGATAGCAAGCCAATCGGCATCGCTGCTGACGGTGTAGATCACGGCTTCGGAGCGAATTGCTTCTTCCACTGCGTCGCTGAACGCGTGATCGCTCAAATCGTCGTTGCCATCGCTAATGACCACGATCACGCGCCGAAGATCGGAGGTCTGCCCGCGCATGAGCGGCGCTTTCTCGAGCTTTTGCGCGGCCATGTAAATGGCGTCATTGAGCGCGGTGCCGCCGCCGGCGCGCTGCGCGTCAATCGCGGCGGTCAGCAGGTAGAGCTGGTCCGTATAGTCCTGGATTACTTCCGGCTCGTTGTCAAAGGTCATCAGGAATGCTTCGTCTTTGCCGCGCCGGATCACGTCCTGCAAAAAATCTTCAGCGGCGTTTTTTTCGAATTGCATGCGCAGGCGAATGCTATTGGAGGTGTCGAGCAGCACAGCGATCCGCAACGGCAAATTCGTCTCGCGTCCGAAGAAGCGGATATCCTGCGGGACGCCATTTTCGTAAATCTTAAAATCATCGCGATCCAGATCGGTGACGAAGCGGTGGTGTTTGTCCATAACGGTCACCACGAGATGGACGAGGCCAGTGGTCACCCGAATGGGGGGCTCGGCGGGAGTCAACGGGACCGGCGGTTTTTGATTTGTGGCGGGTGAGGCGGGCGGCGCCTGATTCGCGCGAGGCGCGGCAGGCAGTTGCGTTGGCTGCTGTACGGCTTGGCGGGCGAACGCGGGCGCTGGGGACGCAATCAGAATCAGCACGAAAAGGCTTCGTGCAAATCCCGAAATACAGCGGTGCTGTACGGCAAATTTCAACACGGCGATTATAGGAACGGGCGCAGGGCAGCGTCAACCGATGGTTGATCGAATTTCAGCGCGCCGGCCAGTGACGCGAGGTACGTGCGCAGCTCCGGGGGAAGCGGAGCGCGCACGTCGATCAGTCCGCCGGTGCGCGGATGGGAAAAAGCCACGCGTGCGGCGTGCAGAAAATTTCGCCCGAGTTCAGGGAGTAACACCGAGCGGACGCGTTCCTGGCGTGGCGCGCCATACACGGTGTCGCCCACAACCGGGCAACCAAGCGCGGAAAAGTGGACGCGAATCTGATGCGTGCGGCCGGTGTGCAAGCCCGCTTGGATGAGAACAAAGCCGTCGATACGCAGCAGCACGCGCCAGTCGGTGCGCGCGGCGCGGCCGTCGTGCCGGCGCGCGGTCATGCGCGAGCGGCGGCGCAGGTCGCGCGCGATGGGCATTTCGATCACGCCAGAGTCGCCTTTGATTTTACCGTGGAGGAGCGCCAGGTAAGTTTTCTGGACTTGGCGCTCGCTGAATTCCTCGACCAATCGCTTGTGCGCGGCGTCGTTGAGGGCGACGACCAGCGCGCCGGAAGTGTCTTTATCCAGGCGGTGCACGATTCCCGGACGCAGCGGCCCTCCAACGGAGGATAGCGCAGCGCTTCCACCAAAGCGGCTGAGAAGCGCAGCAACCAGCGTGCCGCTATGAGCGCCAGCGCCCGGATGGACGATCATGCCGGCGGGTTTATTGACCACGGCGAGGTCTTCATCCTGGTAGAGAATTTCGAGAGGGATGGGTTCGGGCTCGACGATATTCGCGAACCTTGCTTCGGGAATTTCCACAACGATCGATTCGCCCGCGGCAACGTGGTGCGAGGCCTTGCACGAACTGCCATCGACGTTCACGCGGCCTTCCTCGATGAGCGACTGCACGCGCGAGCGGCTTAGGTTCGGCAGCTCGGCGGCGAGGAAGCGGTCCAGGCGCTCTCCAGCGCGCTCGGCGTCGACAGTGAAGCGATGGGTTCCCGGGGATGCTCGCAGGGACGGAGCGCCGGACGAGAGCGTCTGCGTCTCTTCTGCATGCGATACCGGTTGTCGGCTCATGTTGATTTTAGGAGGGCGATGCGGTGCTGACGGCACCTGGCGCGGAGGGTTCGATCGCTGCTTCATGCCGCAATCCGCGCCACCAGAGAAAAGCTCCGGTGAGAATGAGGGCCACACTGACGAGCTGCATCAGCGAAACGGAATCGTGGAACATCAACGTGCGGCCCGGATCGCCGCGGAAGAATTCGATGGTGCCGCGCTCGATTCCGTACAAGATAAAAAACGCGCCGATCAGCTGGCCGGAAAAGCGCTGGCGTTTGCCGAGCCAGATCAAAAGCAGAAAGTTGAGAAACTCGGCGGCGGATCCATACAGCTCGGTGGGATGCAAAGCGACGTGGAGCGGAGTGCCGGAAAGGCGCGCGGCAATGGGGCTGGTAAAGGTGATTCCCCACGGCATCGAAGTGGGCTTGCCGTAACAGCATCCGGCGGCAAAGCATCCGAGCCGTCCAATGGCATGACCGAGGGCGACGCCGGCGGCCGAAACGTCCAGAACTCCGAGAAACGGCATTTTTTGAAAATGGGTATAGAGCAGAGCCCAGATGAGGCCGCCGATCACGCCCCCGTAAAACACTCCCCCGGACTGAATGGTGGCCAGACTAAAAATTGCGCGCGGATAAGAGAGGTAAAAATGGAGATCGCTGAAAATCAGCCAAAGCTTGGAAACGGCGAGTGCGACGAGAATCCCGTACACGCCCAAATTCCAAATTTTGCGCGGGTTAATGCCAACTCGCGGGGCTTGCGAGTACACGTACCACAGGCCGGCGATAAAACCGGCGGCCACCAGCACGCCGTAGGTGTAAACGGTAAACGGGCCAAACGTGAAGAGAATTGGATGCATTGCTAAGCGCGTTCCCGGCTGGAGCGGCGTCCGTCTCGAAGGAGTTCGAGGACCACGAGGACGGCGCCAATCACAATCGCCGAGTCAGCGACGTTGAAAGTGTACCAGTGATACGCGCCCAGGTGAAAATCGATGAAGTCGGTGACGCTGCGGTGAAACACGCGATCGACTAGGTTCCCAATCGCGCCGCCTAGAATGAGGGCGAGGCCGTAGCCGCCCATCGCCCCTCCGGCGCGGCCGGTAACCAGCATCCAGACGATCAGAGCGATGACCACCGCCGCGAACAGAATCAAAAGAGGAGCGCGCCAGGGGACCTGCGAATCGGCAAACAGTCCAAAAGCCACGCCTGGATTATTGGTGTGGATCAGATTCAAAAGGCCGGGGATCACGACTTGCAGCGATCCGCGCGGCGTGAATTTATCCACGGCGTATTTGCTCAGCTGATCCGCTGCAACTACCGCGACGGCAACCAGAGCGAGCGCCCAGCCGGAACGCGAAGCACCGGCCATCAGGACGCGATGCTCCCCGCCAAGATGCCGCCCTCACTTTCGATTTCGTTGAGCGCGGCGACGCAGCGTTCGCAGAAGGTCGGGTAATCCGAGCTTTCGCCAACGTGAGTGGAGTAGTTCCAGCAGCGCTCGCATTTCTGGCCGCCGGCGTGCTGGACCTCGATGCTGTATGCGCCACCGGAATTTCCGGATGCCGCAGCTTCGCCGGATTCGACAACTTCGATTTGCGACACGATGAATAGGCCCGGCAGCAGCGGAGCATATTTCTTCAGGAATTCCGAGTCTTCGCCACGGGCGCGGAAGATCACCTTTGCCTCCAGCGAGGACGAGATGGTCTTGGCGTTGCGGGCCGCTTCGAGAGCTTTCAACACGTCGTTGCGGACGTTGACCAAGCGCGCCCAATTTTTCGAGCGAGCCTCGTCGAAGGCGCTTTCGAGCGCGGCGGCATCGGGGAAATAAGCCATGTGGACGCTCGCCGGCGCGCCGTCTTCCTGTGGCAAGTGCTTCCAAATTTCTTCGGAGGTGAATACAAGAATCGGCGCGATGGTGCGCACCAAGGCGCTGGCGATGCGATAGACGGCGGTCTGCGCCGAGCGGCGTCCGCGATTATTGGGCGCGAAGGTGTAGAGGCGATCCTTGAGGACGTCGAAATAAAAGGCGCTTAAATCGACGACGCAAAAATCGTGCAGGGCGTGATAGACGCGGTGAAATTCGAAATTGGCGTACCATTCGCGGCACTGGCGGACCAGCGCACCGGTGCGCCGCAGCATCCAGGCGTCGATTTCCCACAGGTCGGCATCGGCCACCTGGTGCCGCGCTGGATCGAAATCGAAGAGATTCGAGAGCGCGAAGCGGAACGTGTTGCGAATCTTGCGATAGGCTTCGGCGAGCTGCGCCATCATGGCGGGAGAGACGCGCATGTCCGCGGTGTAATCCTGCGAGACGACCCACAAGCGCAGCAAGTCGGCGCCCCATTTCTCGGAAATTTCCTTGGGGTAGAGCGCATTCCCCTTGGACTTGGACATGGGCGCGCCCTTTTCGTCGAGGGTCCAGCCGTGCGTGACCACCTGTTTGTACGGCGCGCGGCCACGGATGCCGACGCCATTCAGCAGCGAGCTCTGGAACCAGCCGCGGAATTGGTCGGGACCTTCGAGGTAAACATCCGCGGGCCAGGTGCCTTCCTTTTCGCTGAGGACGGCGAGATGCGTGGAGCCAGAATCGAACCAGACATCGAGAATGTCCGATTCCTTGCGCCATTTAGCCGCGCCGCAGGAGCATTTCGTACCGGGCGGGAGCAATTCCTCGGCGGAATGCGTGTACCAGGCGTCGGCGCCTTCGCGTTCGAAGAACGGCAGCACGTGGCGCAACGCGTGATAGTCGGCGAGCTGTTTGCCGCAGGCGTCGCAATAAAACACGATCAGCGGCACGCCCCAGAAGCGCTGGCGCGAAATGCACCAGTCGGGACGGTCGGCAAGCATTTCGCGCATACGTTCGCGGCCCCATTCCGGCAGCCATTTCACTTTGTTGACTTCATCGAGCGCGCGCTGGCGCAGATTGTCGCGGTCCAGGCCGATGAACCACTGTTCGGTGGCGCGGAAAATCACCGGATTGTCGCAGCGCCAGCAATGCGGATAGCTGTGGGTGATTTTCTTCTCGCCCACCAGCATGCCGCGCTTTTGCAGCAACTCGATCACGGCAGGATTCGCTTGCCAGACGGTTTTACCAACATATTCCGGCAGGCCCTCTTTGAAGCGGCCCTCGTCGTCCTGGGGCGCGTAGGCTTCCAGGCCGTATTTTTGGCCGGTACGGAAGTCGTCCGCGCCATGACCTGGGGCGGTGTGTACGATTCCAGTACCGGCATCGAGGGTGACGTAATCAGCCAGCACGCCGGGAACTCGCATTTCGAGGAACGGATGCTGAAAGCGCGCGCCCTCGAATTCACTTCCCTTCCAGCCGCCGCTTGTGCCGGACACTTCGATCTTCAGCTCTTCGGCGAAGGCGCGAACGCGCTCTTTGGCCATGAGCAGCTTACCCACGGGCGTGTCCGCGACAACATATTCGTAGGCGGGATGGAAGGCGAGCGCGCGGTTGGCGGGCAGCGTCCAGGGGGTGGTCGTCCAGATTAGCGCGCTGACACCTTCGCCCACTCCGTGCGGCTTGGAGCCGTGGACCACTGGAAACTTCACCCAGATAGACGGGCTGGTGTGATCTTCGTATTCCACTTCCGCTTCGGCGAGCGCGGTGCGGTCGTGCAAGCACCAGTAAACGGGCTTGAGCCCGCGATAGATGTAGCCCTTTTCAAGGAAGTCGACGAAAGCGCCGGCGATGGAGGCCTCGTCGTGCGGGTTCATGGTCAGGTACGGTTCGTCCCAGCGGCCAAAGACGCCGAGGCGCTTGAATTCGACCTTGTGAATCTCGACGTACCGGGCCGCAAACTCGCGGCACATTTTCCGGAACTCCGCGGGCGCGACTTTGGAAGTCTTACCACCGAGCTTTTTTTCGACCTGGGTCTCGATGGGCAGGCCATGGCAGTCCCAGCCGGGGATATAGGGCGAACGGAATCCGGCCATGGTTTTAGACTTCACCACCATGTCTTTCAGGGTCTTATTGAGCCCGGTGCCCAGATGAATCTCGCCGGTGGGGTACGGAGGGCCGTCGTGCAGCACGAAGAGCGGCGCGCCGGCGCGCGATTCGAGGATGCGCGCGTAAACACCCATCTGTTCCCATTCGGCCAACTGGAGCGGTTCGCGCTCGGGAAGCTTGGCCTTCATCGGGAATTCCGTCTTCGGCAGATTCAGAGTGCTCTTCAAGTCGAGGGTTTTCGCCATATGCGAAGCCGAGAAACCTTTCTTTACACTCCGGCGCTAAAGGGCGCGCGGAGAGCCCCAAGATTCAAGCCCGGATGATTGCGGAACGAGGTGCTCGCGGTGCTACGCGCCAACGCGCAGGTAACCGGAAATTCGTCTCACACATCATATGTTACAATCTTTTGAAGGACCTGTCAGCCGTGCCTGGGGTGGGGCATCCTTTCTGGCAGTGTTGCGTCTAAGGTTGGGAGAGGGTCGGAGTAGCCGAATGCCAGAGGTTGGCGCCAGAATCAGCGACGCCGCGAGTTCCAACGAGGGGCCCACCCTTCAGCTGGGGCGTTACCATTCGCCTTCCCGCGAGTCCAGCCTGAAAAGCCTCTGGTCGAACCTGAAAGAGTTTCTCACCGAAAAGCCTGTAAAGCTCCGGCCAGGCACGTCCACCGCATTCGATATGCCGCGATTCGGCGGCAGCATTCGCGATAATTTCAAGGAAGCATTTCACGCCGGGCCCAAAGGCGCTGTAAATTCCGACTTGCTAGTGAATTGGAGCGGGCAAACCAGCCTGTGGCAGAATCTGCGCGATCTGATCTCGCCGCCCAAGCTGCCTCCGCTGCAAACCACCAGCAAGCCGGTGAAGGTAAAAGAAATTTGGTCCAAGAACGAACAATTTCCGCGCACGCAGGCAATTTCCGTGGGCGCGCACGTGCTGGCAATCGCGCTGATCGTTCTGGTTCCGTTGCTTCTCGGATGGCGTCCGCCGACGATCAAAGCGAGTCCTATGGACGTAACGCCGCTTGATACCATCGTTTCGCCATATCTCCAACCCGCGAAGCTGAAGGCTGGAGGCGGCGGCGGTCAGCACGATCTGAAGCCGGCCAGCCGCGGCACTCCGCCCAAGTTCTCCTGGACGCAGTTCTCGCGTCCCATGGCGCATCCGCCGCTCCATCCGAAGATCGCGATGACGCCCACGATTTTGGGCAATCCGGACATCAAGATGCCCAATCCCAAACTGCCCAATTGGGGCGATCCGCTAGGCCACAGCAATAACGACTCGATGGGACAGGGACACGGCAACGGCCTCGGCAATGGCAACGGGAACGGCCTGGGTCCGGGCGAGGGCTGGAATACCGGTGGCGGTCTACCGAATGCGGGAACCGGCGGCTACGGCACCCCACAGTGCTTGTATTGCCCGCGTGCGGACTACAGCGACGAAGCGATGAAAGTGAAGATTCAAGGGGTGGTCGAGTTGCTGGCGGTAATTACCGCTGACGGCCAGGTGACCGATGTTCACGTCGTAAAGGGCCTTGGATACGGGCTCGATGAAAACGCCGTCAAGGCGGCGCGCACCTGGCGCTTGCGTCCTGCGCTTGGCCCGGATGGCAAGCCTTCCGCGGTTCGCGAAGTGATCGAAATGCAATTTCAGTTGTTCTAATTTCACTCCGGTTTTAGCCTCAGCATTCAATTTCAATAGAGCGTCAGAAGCATACGGTGGCGTCCCTTTGGCGCGACGCAACCGGTCTCGCTTTTTCTGACCTATACGCAGGGGATCCAGAGCGGCGCTACTGCGCCGAAGCGGTACTTTCCCGTCAACCTGCTTCGAATCGGTTGCGCTAGCGGCTTCTCGCGTCTGTTAGGATGGCCGCATGAAACACGCAATTCGCATTTCTCTTTGCCTCTGCGCCGGAGTGCTGGCAGCTGCCTCCTTGGCCTTTGCACAGGCCGGCGCCATCCAATTCTCGGCGAGTGCCACACCATCGGGTGGTTTGCAGGAGCCGGTGCGCGGCTTTCCTTTTTTCATCCTCAGCAAAAGCTTCGAGCAAATTCAAGCAGGGGCGCGGGCGTCCGTTCCCAAGCCGGATATGAATGCGTACATTGCCAAGCTCGATCTGTCGCCAGAGCTGAAGGCGTGGATGAAGAAGAACAAGACTGTTTCGCTTTCCGGTGAAGCATTTATCCACAAGCTCACCCCGCAGGAAATTCTGGATGTTCCCGAATTCCGGCGCGCCTATATGGAACGAAACGCAGGCGACGAAACCGTGAACTTCCCGAAGCCGAGGTTCACCGCCGCGGACGAGAAGAATCCGGCGAAACTCAAAAAGCTTTCCGACGAGTATCACGATACGCTACTGCACTACATCGCGATTTATCCGCAAACGGTGGAAGGCTTGGATTTGAGCCTGACGGATGTGGATCCCGGGCCGCAGTGGAACTTCCTTGTGGCGCAGCGGATTCCTGAAATTCAAAGGCGAGCGCTCGATCTGGCGCAGTCGAAGTATCTAGTGGCACGTACGCAGACCGATCTACAAGGCCAAGCAGCGGTTGAGAATTTGCCGCCTGGTACTTATTGGATCAGCACGCTGGACACGTCCGCGGATGTGGGAGACGCGCGGCTGAAGTGGGATGTGCCGATCACTGTGATGCCTGGGCGAACGCAGAACGTGGCGCTCTCGAACGCGAACGCGATCCAGCCCGCGCCGCTTCCCTGAAATAGCGCCGCGCCCTGAAATGCCTCGCGGGGTTCCCTTGTCTCCTGCCGAAGATATTGCGCCGCTGATTCGCGCGCTTTGCGACGCCAACGCAGACACGCGTGAACGCGCCGCCGTGGAAATCTTTCGACGCGGCCGCGAACTGGCCAATTCGGCCACCGCAGCGTGGTTCCTCGACGCGGAGCTCGCAACGTTCTATGTTCGCGATCGAGGGGGAGTTCCCGAGCTTACGGTGGGCGTGGCCGTTCAGCCGGAAACCTTTCAAAAGATTCGCACCGCCTGCGGAGCGCCGCCACTTGCCAATGTGCCTCCCGATCAAGACGCGAGCGAATTCGAGCTGGAGTTTCCGGGCGGCGCGCGCCTGGACGTCCTTACGAGTTCGCAGCCGGAAAGTAACGGCGCCATTGCCAGATTCCTGAGAAAATCGGGCGAGGCAATTCAGCAGGTGGAAATCGGCGTGACGGATGTGACTCGGCTGACGGAACTTCTGCGCGCGCGTTCCGGAGTATCGCCCATCTATCCCGTTACGCGCGGCGGCGCGGACGGTACGCGCGTGAATTTCTTTCTGGCGCCCGCGGGCGGCGATCGCAAGGTCTTGATTGAGTTGGTTGAAGATCCACGGCGAGACGCGCGCGCAACTCTGAAATAAACTGCTGCTTCGAGCGAAGCCCGCTGGATTCGCGGACTGTGATTAAAGCCCGCTCTGTTCGATCAGCTTGGCCACCAAGGCGGTCCATCCCGTCTGATGGCTGGCGCCAAGGCCCTTTCCGTTGTCGCCATCGAAGTATTCGTGGAAGGGGACCAGATCGCGCCAGTAGGGATCTTTCTGGAATAGCTCCTGGTTTCCGAATACCGGGCGGCGACCGTTTTCCGGCAGGAATATTCCGATGAGCCGGCGTGAAACCTCGCTGGCGGCATCCCAAAGAGAAATCTTGCGGCCAGAGCGCGACGGAAATTCGACCTGAAATTCATCGCCGTAATAGAAGTGCATGCGCTGCATCGATTCGATCAGCAGAAAATTCATGGGAAACCAGATCGGCCCGCGCCAGTTTGAATTCCCGCCGAAAAGTCCGGTGGTGGATTCCGCGGGCTCGTAATCCACTCGATGGATTTGCCCATCGACGGACAGTTCGAAGGGATGATTTTGATGAAATTTCGAAAGCGCGCGCACGCCGTAGGGCGATAGGAATTCGTTCTCGTCGAAAACGTAACGATAGATGCGCTCCAGCTTCTGGCGATTGGCGATGGTCAGCAGAAGGCGCGGGCCGCGTTCCGAGCGGCGGCTCAGATCCACGTGCGCGGCGAAATCGGGATGGTGGTCGAGAAACCATTGCATCCTGCGAGAAAAGGCCGGCATTCCCACCAAGTCTTCCGGCTCGAAGGTCTCAACCGCAAACAAGGGAGTCAGCCCGACCATCGACCGCACGCGAATCGGAGTGCACGTGTCTTGGCCCATATGCAGCACGTCGTAATAGAAACCATCCTGTTCGTCCCACAGTCCGATGCCGGCGCCGCCCATATTGTTCATGGCTTGCGAAATGAAGACGAAATGCTCGAAAAACTTGCTGGCCACGTCCTCGTAAGCCGGATTTTCGCGTGCCAGTTCGATGGCAATTGAGAGCATGTCCAAGCAGAACATGGCCATCCAGCTGGTGCCGTCGGACTGGTCGACGGACATACCGGGTCCCAGCGGCACCGAGCGGTCAAACACCCCGATGTTATCGAGGCCGAGGAAGCCGCCTTCGAACACGTTTCTGCCGCCGGGATCCTTGCGGTTCACCCACCAGGTAAAGTTCAAAAGCAGCTTGTGAAACACGCGAACGAGAAATCCGCGATCGGCCTTGCCCTTGATGCGCTGCTCGATTTTGTAAACGCGCCACGCGGCCCAGGCGTGCACCGGAGGATTCACATCCGAAAAATTCCACTCGTACGCGGGAATCTGCCCGTTGGGGTGCATGTACCACTCGCGCAGGAAAAGCACGAGCTGCTCTTTGGCAAAGTCGGGATCGATCAGCGCCATGGCAACGCAGTGGAAAGCCAGATCCCAGGAGGCGTACCAGGGATACTCCCATTTGTCCGGCATGGAAATTACGTCCGCGTTGTAAAGGTGTACCCACCTGTGATTTCGGCCGAACCGGCGGATCGGGTCGGGTTTCGGCTGCGTGGGATCGCCGGCGAGCCAGCGGGGTACGTCGTAGTGGTAGCTCTCCTTGCCCCACAAGAGCCCCGCGAACGCCTGCCGCTGCACGCGCTTGGTTTCCTCACTTTTCGCGTCACCGGTTTTCGAGGCGTAAAATTCATCGGCTTCTTTTTGGCGGTCAGCGAATGTCGCGTCGAAACCGGAGCCGAAGAAATCCTCAGCCGTTCCCGAATTTTCGGCCGGATTGCGGTCCAGCAGCCGCAGCCGCATCGACCAACTTTCCCCCGGGCCGACGGATCGCGCGAAATGAGCGGCGCACTTGGTTCCTTTCAGCGCCGGATTCACGGCGGACGCCTCGCCATTGACCAGATATCGGTGAAACGCGTCTTTCACATACGGCGTGCGGTTTTTTGCGTTGAAGAGCCGCTCATCGTTGGTTTCGTTTTCCGTGAACAGCAATTCGGGGGCGCCTTCGATCAGGAACCAGCGCCGCCCGTAGCGATATTCCTCGATGGCGATGAGTTCGGCGCCGGATGGCCCGTCGGCGCGCTGGGCGCTCGGCGGATCGAAATTTTCACCCCACGACCAGCGGTTCCGGAACCAAAGTGTCGGCAGAATATGCAGCGGCGCCGGCTCGGGGCCGCGGTTCCACGCGGTGATGCGGATGAGAATGTCGTCCGGGGACGCTTTCGCGTATTCGACAAAGACGTCGAAATAGCGATTCTGCGCAAAGATTCCCGTATCGACGAGCTCGTATTCCGGCTGCTCGCGGGAGCGGCGGCCGTTTTCGGCAACCAGATGATCGTAGGGAAATTCCGCCTGCGGATATTTATAGAGATACTTCAAATAGCTACTGGTCGGAATTGCATCCAAATAGTAGTAATACTCTTTGACGTCCTCGCCGTGATTCCCTTCCCGGTTGGTTAGTCCGAACAGGCGTTCCTTTAGAATGGGATCTTTCTGGTTCCACAAGGCGATGGCGAAACAGATGTGCTGATGCCGGTCGCAAATGCCGGCGAGCCCATCCTCGCCCCAGCGGTAGACGCGCGAGCGCGCGTGGTCGTGCGGGAAATAATCCCAGGCATCGCCATTCGCGCTGTAATCCTCGCGAACCGTGCCCCACTGCCGCTCTGAAAGGTACGGTCCCCAGCGTTTCCAATTCGCCAGTCGCTCGGCGTTGGCCGCAAGCCTGTCTGCTTCGCGCATCCTAGTCCTGTATTCTCCCGAATTGCCAGACGACCGGCGCGCGAAAAGATCGGTGTTAAATCACGCACCTCTGAATCGAAAAGCGGTTATTGCAAAGGGCGGTGTGTAAATTTCTTTTGGCCGCTGGCGTAATCCGCCACCGTCTGACCGCTGCCGTAGAGCTTGTACTTATAGGTGGTGAGGCCATCCAGCCCCATGGGGCCGCGCGCATGCAGCTTGCCGTTGCTGATGCCCACTTCGGCGCCGAATCCGTATCGGTAGCCATCCGCGAAGCGGGTCGAGGCGTTCTGGTAGACTCCGGCGGAATCCACTTCGTTCATGAACCGGCTGGCGGCCTCGGCATCTTCGGTAACGATAGCATCGGTGTGATGCGAGCCGTAGCGATTGATGTGCTCGATGGCTTCATCCAGATCCGCAACCACTTTGATTGATAAAATCAGCGCGGAATATTCCGTGCGCCAGTCTTGCTCGCTGGCCGGCACGAGGCCCTGATTGGGGACAATCGCCAGCGTTTTCGCGCAGCCCCGAATTTCCACCCCCGCATCTTT
>Ga0335075_10003257_pt1 | contig 25811 bp, 30 predicted proteins | sample Lox_Sample_24_FD_206723 | JGI IMG/M metagenome (GOLD analysis project Ga0335075, IMG submission 206723) | Soil microbial communities from Loxahatchee National Wildlife Refuge, Florida, United States - Lox_Sample_2.4 | ecosystem: Environmental > Terrestrial > Soil > Wetlands | place: USA...
TGTTCCGCGTGCTGTACCTGCTGCTCGTGTAGAGACGGGCTGGCGAAGGCTATTTGGGGCCGTCGCCCAGCTCGCGCAGGGACTTCTCCACGTCGGCGGGCTGGGCCGCGGGCTCGGCAGGCCCGGTCCCGTCCTTGGCCGTCGTGGGGGCGCCGCCGGCTTCGCGGTGGATCTCCAGGTAGATCTCCTTGCGGAACACGGGCACCCGTTGCGGCGCCTGAATGCCGATGCGCACCTTCTCGCCCATCACCGACAGCACCGAGACCTCGATCTCGTCGCCGATCATGATGCTCTGGTTGGACTTGCGCGTCAGAACCAGCATTTGGGTGCACCTTCCTCTTTGCCGATTTGGCGACCCGGCGCGACCCCAATCGCCGGAAGAGGCAAGCATAGTCACAGGACCGGGGGAAAGCTATGCCAATCCTCCAAATGATGGCCTGTGGGTCGCAGACGCGAGACGGCGCGGGGGCGCCCGAGCCCGGCTGTCGCGCCGCGCGGGCGCCCGCGCTACCCAGCCGTCGCGCCGCGCGGGCGCTTGCGCTAGTCTCCCGGACCGCCATGCCCCGCAAATCTCTGCGCCCGCACCTGAACCAGATACGCGCTTGGGTGCGCCAGGGCCGGACGGATGCGTGGGTCGCCCACCAGCTGGAGGTGACCGTGCGCGACATCGAGCAGTTCAAGCGCCAGAACGAGCTCGTCAGCGACGAGGAAATCGTGGAGGGCGGCAGCGGGGCGGGCGACTATCCGGAGGAGATCGACCTGCGCGCTGAGGACGACGCGTTGATCGCGGCGGAGCTGGAAGCGGCGGAAGCGGAAGCGGCGGAACGCGCCGACGCTGAGGAAGCGGCGGAGCAGGATGGCGAGCCCGCGGAGAGTTCCAGCGGCACGCGCACCCGCCGGCGCAGCCGTCGCGGCGGTCGTGGCCGGCGCTCGTCCTCGCGCAACACGGGGCCGCTGGAGGGGACGTTCGACCACGGCGAGGAGGGCTACGGCCTGTGGCTCGACCCGGCGATCCAGGAGAACCCGATCTACGCGGAGCACTGGGCGGGGCACCGTCCTGTGGAGGTGGAGGTGGAGGAGGACCGCATCGTGATCCGCCGGGCGGGCGCGGGCGAGGAGTAGCGCGGCCTACGCTTCGGAGAGCGCGCGCCGCCCGCCGGCGTAGTCGGCGGCCTCGCGCACGTACCTGGCGAACGCCGCGTCCACGACCACGCCCGTCTCCCACGCCCACGGCTCGGCGGGCGCGAGCGTCATCGCGAGCTGCTGGCACCAGATGGTGCCGCGCTCGTACAGCTCGGTCAGCTCCTCTGTGGAGAAGCGGCCTCCCAGACGCCGGCGCAGCTCGGCGACGAGCGCGTCGGTGACGCGATCGAGCAGCGGCCTGCGCTCGCTGGGCGCGGCGCGAAGCCGGCGCTCGCCCTGCTGCCACTGGTAGATGGCCGTCTCGAAGGACACGCGGCCGAGGCTAGCAGCGCCCCGGCGCGTCAGTTGTCGGGCAGCCCGGTGATCACGTACTGCTGCTCGCCGTGCTTGATCATGCCCAGTTGGCGAGCCTCCGTTTCCAGCGTGCCGGGCGCGCCCAGCGCTTCGTGCTGATGGACGAGCGCCGTGTGTTCGCGTTCCAGCACGGCCACCGCGGCCGCGTCGTGACGCGCCTGGCGCCACGTCGAGAGCATGTGCACGCCGGCGCTCACGTATAGATAGATGAGCGCTACAAGGACGCACAGCATCGCCAGGCGCCCTAGGCGGTCCCATCGCACACGTTCGAAGGCCACGGGACTCGGGTTCGCGCCCGCCGGCGAACCTCCTGCCCGGGAGCCCGCCGGCGTCCCCGCTTGCAGCGCGCCGCCGGGCCTTGCCTAGGCGCGGCGGAAGGCCTCGCGCCCGGGGAAGCGCGCGCTGGCGCCCAGCTGCTCCTCGATGCGCAGCAGCTGGTTGTACTTGGCGACGCGCTCGGAGCGCGAGGGGGCGCCGGTCTTGATCTGCCCGCAGCCGGTGGCGACGGCGAGGTCGGCGATGGTCACGTCCTCGGTCTCGCCGGAGCGATGGCTGATTACGGCGGTGTAGCCGGCGTCGCGCGCGGTGTCGATCGCGTGCATGGTCTCGGTGAGCGTGCCGATCTGGTTGAGCTTGACGAGGATCGAGTTGGCGACGCCGGAGTCGATGCCCCGTCGCAGGCGCTGGGTGTTGGTGACGAACAGGTCGTCGCCGACGAGCTGCACGCGCGAGCCCATGCGCTCGGTGAGCGTGCGCCAGCCCTGCCAGTCCTCCTGGTCCATGCCGTCCTCGAGGGACACGATCGGGTAGCGCGCTGCCAGTTCGCTCCAGTAGTCGGCGAGCTCGCCGGCGCTGAGCGTGCGCTGCTCGTGCTCGAGCACGTACGCGCCGTCTGTGTAGAACTCGCTGGTGGCGGGGTCGAGCGCGATCGCGACGTCCTCGCCGGGCGTGTAGCCGGCGGCTTCGATGCCGGCGACGAGCATGCGCAGGGCGTCCTCGTTGGAGCTGAGGTCCGGCGCGAAGCCGCCCTCGTCGCCGACGGCCGTGGAAAGGCCGCGCTCGTGCAGCGTGCGCTTGAGCGCGTGGAACACCTCCGCGCCCATGCGCAGGCACTCGGAGAAGCTGTGCGCGCCGTAGGGCACGACCATGAACTCCTGGAAGTCGACCCTGTTGTCGGCGTGCGCGCCGCCGTTGAGCACGTTCATCATCGGCACGGGCAGCACGCCCGCGTCCTCGCCCCCCAGATATCGCCACAGCGGCTTGCCCTCCTCGGCGGCCTGCGCGTGGGCGGCGGCGAGCGACACGCCGAGGATCGCGTTGGCGCCCAGGCGCGACTTGTTGGGGGTGCCGTCGGCGGCGATCATCGCCTCGTCGAGCGCCTGCTGGTCGGCTGCGTCGATGCCTTTGACGACCTCGGCGAGCGCTCCGTCGACGTTGGCGGCCGCGCGCGTGACGCCCTTGCCGCCCCACTCCCGGCCGCCGTCGCGCAGCTCGGTCGCCTCGAACTCGCCGGTTGACGCCCCGGAGGGCACGGCCGCGCGGCCGCGCGCGCCGGAGCGCAGCTCGACATCGACCTCCAGCGTGGGGTTGCCGCGGCTGTCGAGGATCTGCCGCGCGTGGATGCGCTCGATCTGGCTCATGCGGCGGCGCCGGCGGCGGGTGCGCCTATCCGGTGGAGGAGGTTCCGGCGGTGCCCGTTTTGGTCTTGGGCGCTTTGTAGCCCTTGCAGTCGGCGACCACGTAGCCGGAGCGGCATTCCGTTTTCGCCTGCCACTTCTTTTTGAATTCTTTGACGAACTTGCTGAGCGCGGACTGCTCGCCGGTGGAGATCAGCTGCTGTTTGATCGTGGCCTTCACCTGCGACAGCGGCTGCTGCGTGCCGGCGGTGATGCTCAGCACTTCGTAGAGGTAGTAGCCGAACGGCGTCTTGACGGGACCGCCGAGCGTGTTCTTCTTGGCGGAGAAGATCGCTTCGCTGAGCGCCTTCTCCTCCTCGCCGGGGATCACTTCCTTGAGCAGGCCGCCGTTGGCCTTGCTGGTGGGGTCGATCGACTTGCTCTTGGCGACGCTTTCAAAGCTCTTGCCCGATTCGATTTCCTTCTTGGCTGCACTGGCCTGCGCTTCGGTCTTGGTGAGGACGATCCTCACGTTGCGCTTTTCCGGCGTGCCGTACTTGGACTTGTTTTCGTTGTAGTACTTGGTCACCTGGGCTTCGGTGACTTTGCCCTTGTCGGCGACGACCTTTTTCTGGATTTTCTGGGAGAGCAGGTTGAGCTTCACGCGCAGCAACAGGTCGGACACCGTCTGCCCCGAGCTTGCCAGGAATTTTTCGAATTCGGAAGGTTTGGGGAACTGCTCGGTCTTGATCTTCAGAAATTCTTTCTTGACCTGCGGGTCGCTGATCTTCACGCCCAGCGAGGACGCTTCCCCGAACACCCACTGCGAGGAGATCAGGAAGCCGAGGACCTCTGAGGAGAGCGCTTTGAACTGGATCTGGCACTCGCTCTTGAGCTTTGCGGTGGTGGGCGGCTTTTCGCCTTTGGCGGGTTTGGCGGTGGTGGCCGCGAGATGCGCGATGCACGCGGTGTACTTGGGCGGTTCGGGCACGACCGGCGTTTCGTGCGCGCCGGCCGTGACGTTGGAGGCGGCGGCGACTTTCATCCAGTGGTTGAACGCGTCCTTGGTGATGGCGGTGCCGCCGACGTTGACGACCGCGTTGCCGGGGATGCCGCCGCAGGCGGCGATCCCGACGAGAGCAAACAAAACGGCGCCTAGCGCCGTCATGGACCTGAGAGCCTTGGACACGACGCGGGCACTCTAGCGGAAAGCACCTAGATCGTGCTTAACGTGGGGATAACGAGTTCCTAAGCGGCCAACGAGCGCCTGAGCGGCCGCGCGCAGAACGGGCGCCTAAGCGGCCTCGCGCACGATCGCGAGCAGCGCGTCGGCCGCGCGCACGACGCTGGGGAAGCGCTCGGCGCCCTCCCTGGGCACGCGCACCGAGACCTGCGAGCGTCCCGATTCGTACAGCGCGTCGGGCAGCTCTTCGCGCAGCCGCCGCGCGCGCGCGGAGTCCAGCTCGATCGGCACCACCGCCAGGCGGTCGCCGCGGAAGCTGACCGCGCGCGCGCCCGCCTGGCCGAACTTGATGCGCGCGCGCTGCAGCGCGAGCAGGTTCTCGACCGGCTCGGGGGGCGGCCCGAAGCGGTCCTCCAGCTCTTCGCGCAGCAGCTCCACGTCGGCGGGCTCCTGCGCACCGGCGATGCGGCGGTGCACCTCTATCTTGGCCTGCTCGTAGGGGATGTAGTCGGCGGGGACGTACGCATCGACGTTGACGTCCAGGCGCACGGGCTCGCGCGCGCCGTCCTCGGCGCCCTCGACACCCTGGCCGTCGGCGCCGTCCGCCTCGGCCGCGGCGACGGCCTCGTCGAGCATCTGCATGTACAGCTCGAAGCCGAGCGCGGCGACGTGCCCGGACTGCTCGTCGCCGAGCAGGTTGCCCGCGCCGCGGATCTCCAGGTCGCGCATGGCGATCTTGAAGCCTGCGCCCAGCTCGGTGTAGTCCGACAGCGCGGACAGGCGCTGGGCGGCCTCGGGCGTGAGCGCGGCGGCGGAGTCGTACAGCAGGTAGGCGTACGCGCGCTCGCGGCTGCGCCCCACGCGCCCGCGGATCTGGTAGAGCTGCGCGAGGCCGAATGCGTCGCCGTGCTCCACGATCAGCGTGTTGGCCTGCGGGATGTCGATGCCGGACTCGATGATCGACGTGCACACCAGCACGTCCGCGCCGCCGCGCAGGTAGTCCATCATCACGCTCTCCAGCTCGCCCTCCGCCATCTGCCCGTGCGCGACGGCGAAGCGCACGCCGGGGCACAGCGCGCGCAGCCGCTCTGCGGTCTGGTCGATCGACTCGACCCTGTTGTGCAGGAAGAAGGCCTGTCCTTCGCGCGCGTGCTCGCGCTCGATCGCGTGCTTGACCAGCTCCTCCTCGTACTCGCCCACGTACGTGCGCACGGGGCGGCGCCCCTCGGGCGGGGTCTCGATCACGGAGATGTCGCGCAGCCCCGCCAGCGACATCTGCAGCGTCCGCGGGATCGGCGTGGCGGACATGGAGATCACGTCCACCTTGAGCTTGAGCTGGCGCAGCAGCTCCTTCTGCTTGACGCCGAAGCGCTGCTCCTCGTCGACGATCAAAAGGCCCAGGTCCTTGGCGCGCACGTCGCGCGAGAGCACACGGTGGGTGCCGATGAGGATGTCCACGCGTCCCTCGGCGAAGCCCTTGATCGCGGCTTTCTGCTCGGCTGCGCTGCGAAACCGCGAGACGTGCTCGAGCGTGAACGGGTAGTCGGCGAGGCGCTCGGAGAACGTGCCGTAGTGCTGCTGGGCGAGGATCGTGGTGGGCACGAGCATCAGCACTTGCTTGCCCTCCGCGGCCGACTTGAAGGCGGCGCGCAGCGCGACCTCGGTCTTGCCGTAACCGACGTCGCCGCAGATCAGGCGGTCCATCGGACGCGGCGCTTCCATGTCGGCCTTGACCAGCTCGATCGCTTCCATCTGGTCGGGCGTCTCTGTGAACGGGAAGCGCTCCTCAAAATCCCTCTGCCAGTCGGAGTCGGGCCCGAACGCGTGGCCGCTGCGGCGCCTGCGCTCGGCGTACAGGTTCAGCAGCTCGCCGGCCAGCTCCTGCGCGGCGCGGCGCGCGCGCGCCTTCATCGTCTCCCAGCGCGTGCCGCCCAGTTTGCTCAGCGGCGGCTGGTCGCCTCCCGCGCCAACGTAGCGCGAGATCTTCGCGAGCTGGTCGGTGGGCGCGTACACGCGGTCGTCGCCCTGGTATTCGAGGTACAGATAGTCGCGCGTGACGCCCGCCACCGTGCGCGTCTCGAAGCCGGCGAAGCGCGCCACGCCGTGGTCCTCGTGCACGACGATGTCCCCCGTGCGCAGTTCGGTGAACGAGCGCAGCGCGCCGCGGCGGGGAGCGCCGTGGCGGCGCGCGCCCGCGCCGTCGCGTGCGACGCCGTCGGCCAGGTCGCTGCGGCGGCGGCGCAGCAGGCGGTGCTCGGGGAACACGGCAAGCTTGAGCTGCGGGGCGATGAACCCCTCGCGCAGCGAGGCGGCGGTGAAGCGCAGGGAGGGCTCGAGCGGCTGGCCGGCGACCTCGGCGCCGCCGGGGGCTTCGAGCCAGCTCGCTTTCAGCCGCCCGAGGTTGTACGCGGCGCGCTCGCCCTCGCCGCGCCGCGGGAACGCGACGACGGTCCTGTAGCCGGAGCGCACGAGCTTCTCCAGCTCCGGCTCGGCTTCGGCGAGCGAGCGCGCGGCGGTGTCGGCGGACTGCGCGCGCAGCTCGATCTGCTGCCCGGAGGAGTGCGCGGACAGCCAGATGCGCGCGCGCTGGGCGAGCGCCGCCTGGATGCTGCGCGGGTCCACGTACAGGTGGTGCGCGTCCTCGTCGCCGAACGCGGCGCACACGTCGCTCCAGTGGTCGCCCAGCACGGGCTCGAGGTCCTCCTCGGCGCCGACCACCAGCTGGACGTTCTCGCCGACGAGGTCCAGCAGCGCGCGGAAGCGCTCGACCGGAAGCAGCTCGGCGATGTCCGGGCGCTCGGCGTCGGGCGCCTCGCCTGCGGGCGGCGCATTGGCGGGGATCTGCTCGGCGGCCAGCTCGGCCAGCTCGCGGTGCTCGAGCGCAAGCTCCGCCGCGGGGGCGATCTCGACCTCCTCGACCTCCCCGAGCGAGCGCTGCGTGAACGTGGAGAACCAGCGCAGCGACTCGATCTCCACGTCGAACATGTCCACCCGCACGGCGCGCTCCTCGGTCGCGGGGAACACGTCCAAGAGGCCGCCGCGCAGCGCGAACTGCCCGCGCTCCTCGACCTGCTCGACGCGCTCGTAGCCGGCGCCGACGAGTTCGGTGGCGCACTCGTCGAGGTCCAGCAGCTCGCCCACGCGCAGCGTGAACGAGTGCGGGCGCAGCGACGGGTCGGGCACCTTCTCGGACAGCGCGACCGCGCTGACGACCACGACGGCCCCGTCGGCGTCCTCGGAGCCGAGCAGCGCGTCGAGCGCGGCCACGCGCAGGCCGACGAGATGCGGCGGCGGCGCGAGGTGCGACTCGTAGGCGACGCCGCGCGATGGGTAGTAGCGCACGCGTCGCGGCGCGAGCCAGGCGCGCAGGTCGGCGGCGAGGTCGCGCGCGGCGCGGTCGTCGCCGACGACCACCAGCGTGGGGCGCGCGGAGGTCTCGGCGTCGGCGTCGGCGAGCGCGGCGATGACGTATGGGCGCAGCGACGCGGACACGAACGCGTGCCCGCCCTCGCGCGCGAGGGCGGTCGCGGCGGGGTCATCGCCGACGAGGCCGAGCAGCGCGCGCAGGCCGCTGGCGCCGGCGCTCACCGCGCGCCCTCGCCGAGCACGATGCGCTCGACCTGCTCGCCGGCGCGCTCCACCAGCTCGGCCACCTGCTGGTCGCTCTCGCGGAAGCGCCCGAGCACGTACGCGGAGACGATCTCCGGGTCGGTGGAGTCGGGACGCCCTACGCCGACGCGCACGCGCGTGAAGTCCGCGCCGCCCAGCTCGCGCTTGAGCGACTTCAGCCCGTTGTGCCCGGCCAGGCCGCCGCCGACGCGGGCGCGCACATCGCCGAAGGGCAGGTCGATCTCGTCGTGCACGACCAGCACGCGCTCGAGCGGCAGCTTGAACGCTCCGCGCGCGGGGCCGACGGAGCGCCCGGCGTCGTTCATGTACGTCTGCGGGCACAGGATCGCCACGCGCGGAGCGGCGGCTGGCGGGGCGTGCGCGGCGTCCGCCTGCTCGCCACTGCCGGCGGTGGATGCCGGCGGGCAAGCGGGCGCGCGTACGCGGCCCTCGACGATGCGCCCCCGGAAGCGGTCCTTGGCACGCCCCAGCTGCCAGCGCTCGACGAGCGCGCCTGCGACCATGAAGCCGATGTTGTGGCGCGTGCCGGCGTGCTCGCGGCCGGGGTTGCCCAGCCCGACGATCAGCCAGTCGACGGGTCCACCGCCGGCACCGCCCTTGCCGCCGCCGAACGGGCGTCGCAGGGGTTGCTACTCCTCGCCCGAGGAGTCCTCTGGGCCGGCGTCCCCCTCGGCCTGCGGCTGTGCGCCCTCCTCGCCCACGACCTCCGTCTCGGCTTCGATTTCCTCGTCGACTTCAGCCTGCAGCCGTGGCGGGGAGAGCGTCGCCAGCACGGTCTCCTCGAGGTCGTCCAGCAGCGTGACGCCCTCGGGGGGCGTGACGGCCGCGAGCGCAATCGTGTCGCCGATCTGCATCTCGCCGACCTCGTGCGTGATCGACTCGGGGATCGCCGTGGGCAGCGCTTCCACGTTGACCTCGCGGGTGATCTGCTCGAGCACGCCGCCTTCCTTGACCCCGGGAGCGTCGTCTACCCCCGTCAGCTCGACGGGCACGACGGCGTTGATGGCCACGTTGAGGTTGACGCGCAGCAGGTCCACGTGGACGGTCTCGCCGCGCACGGGGTGGCGCTGGGCCTCCTTGAGCACGACGGGCGTGGGTTTGCCGCCATCGATGCTGAGATCGAGCACGGCGCCGGCGCCGGCGAGCGCCTGGCGCAGCTCGCGCGCGTCGGCGTCGAAGCCCAGCGGCTCGGCGCCGCCGCCGTAGAGCACGCCGGGCACGCGGCCGCTGCGGCGCAGGCGCCGCGCCGCGCGCGAGCCGCCAGCTTCGCGACTGGCGACGCTCAGCTTGGTGGTGGTGGCGGCCATGGCGAGGAGAGACTGTAGCAACAGGCCCCCGCTCACTTCCCCTCTTCGATTTCCGTCGCTTCTTCTTCTTCTCGTTCGATGCGCGTCGCCTTCGTGCATTTGCCTTCGCCGGAGATCGGCGCGCTGAGCCCGAGCAGGTGCACGTGGATTCCGGACAGGAAGTTGCCCGTGCGGCGCACGTCCACGCACTGCACGACCGGCAGCTGCCCGATGACCGTCCACGCCACGCGCGTCTTGCCGGTGGCACCGGTCAGCGAGTACGCGGTCGCGGATTCCAGCTGCAGGATCTTGACGGCGCCGGAGCGGCGCACGCGCGGGTTGGCGGCGTCGGCCCTGACGCTGGCGAGGCACGACGGGCTGTGGCGGCAGCCGCCCAGCTGGTCGAGCATGCCGGCGACGTCGCCCCGCGTCTCGGCCTGCACCAGCCGCAGGTCGTCGTCGCGTTCGAGGTTCTCGACGGTCAAAAAGCGCGCCAGCAAAACGCTGAGCGCGAGCACGACGAGCACGCTCGCGGCGAACAGCCAGCGCAGGATGACCTTTTGGCGCCGGGGCAGCCGCCGCCACCACTCGCGCGGGCCGCGAGCGCCTACAGCAGTGGTCTCCGTGGGGGGCACTCGCAGCGCTACTTGATGCTCAGGACGAAGTCCTTGCGCACGGTGCGGTTTGACGGGATCTCGACCGACATCGATTGCACGGGATGCTGGCCGTTGATGGTCGCGTCCAAGAACGTGCCCGTGACGGTGTAGGACCCGGCGGGCAGGGAGATGGTCGCGAGGCTCCCGCTCGCCGCCGCTCGCGTCGCCACCACTGCGCCGGCGGCGTTGACCACCTGCACAGACCCTGCGCCTGGCGGTTCTTCGTGCATTGACGGCGTCACGCGCCGGCAGCCGGGCGAGGACCAACGCCTGTCGGCCGGCCCGCCGTCGAGATAGAAGCCGGTGATCAGCTCGGTGGGTCCCGGCTTGACCGACGAGGGCGGCCCGCCCGCGTCCGCGGACCCCCTGCACAGAGGGTTGACCCACAGCGTGACGGTCGTGCCGTGGGCGCCCGCGCGGGGAGACTGCCGCTGCACCGTCTGGACGCCCGCGTCCTCGACGGCGCGGCCCGCGAGATGCACGGCGCAGCCTGCGTGCGCGGCCCGTTCGCGCGCGTCGCTGAGCCGCATGCCCCCCAGTCGGGGCACACGGCAGGCGCTGCGGCGCGCTGCCGCACCCGCGACCAGCGAGCCCGCCGAGAGGCAGAGAACGACCACGCTCGCCAGGCCCGCCTGCCAGATGGCTCCCCGCCCCATGCCTCGGATTGTGACGCAGCGGCGACGCTCGCGCGCGGGGCGAGGGACGCCGGGCGATCAGAGCCCGCCCGCTAGAACAGCTGGTTCTCGCCGCCGAACACCTCGCTGACGGAGTCGTCGACGAAGATCCGCCGGATCGAGTCGGTCAGCAGCTCGGCGCAGGGAAGCACGCGCACGTTGTCGGGGACGCCGGGGGCGACGGGGATCGTGTCGGTGACGACGATCTGCTCGATCGGCGAGTTGCGCAGGTTCTCGAACGCGTTGCCGGAGAAGACGGCGTGCGTGGCGGCGGCGAAGATCCGCTGGGCGCCTTCCTCCTTGACGGTGGAGGCGGCGGCGGCAAGCGTGCCGGCGGTGTCGATCATGTCGTCGACGATCACCGCCGTCTTGCCGCGCACGTCGCCGATCACGTAGCCGATCTCTGCGACCTGCTGCGCGGGGCGCTCCTTGTCGAGGATCGCCAGCTCGGCGCCGATCTTGGACGCGAAGTTCTTGTTGAGCTTGACCCTGCCGGCGTCGGGCGCCACGACGACGAGGTCGGGCAGGCCGAGGTCGGCGAAGTACTGGGTGAGCATGAACAGCGCGGTCATGTGGTCCACGGGTTTCTGGAAGAAGCCCTGGATCTGGCCGGCGTGCAGGTCCATGGTGAGGACGCGGTCGGCGCCGGCGGCCTCGAGCATGCGCGCGACCAGGCGCGCGGAGATGGGCTCGCGCGGGGCTGACTTCTTGTCCTGGCGCGAGTAGCCGAACCACGGCGTGACGGCGATCACCCGGTGCGCGGACGCGCCGACGGCGGCGTCGATCATGAACAGCAGCTCCATCAGCGAGTCGTTGGCGGTGACGCCGTTGTGGGGGTTGCCGCAGGTGGACTGCACGATGAACACGTCCGCGCCGCGGATCGACTCCTGGTAGCGGCAGTACACCTCGCCGTTGGAGAACGTCTTCAGCTCGACCGGCCCGAGTTCGACTTCGAGCTTGTCGGCGATGTCCACCGCCAGCTGCGGGTTCGCGCGCCCGCTGAACAGCATCAGCCGCTTGTTGTAGTCGATCGGCAGGCTCGCCCGCGAGGTGGCCTGCGTGCGCGTGTCCATCGCGCTCATCTCGCCTGGCAGTGTAGAGGTCCGCGCGCGGTCGGTCATCGCGCGCGATCCGCCGGCCCGGGGTAGTCGGGGATGTTGCGCTGGCGCTCGCGCGCGATCCCCAGCGCCCCCGCGGGCACGTCGTCGGTGATCACCGAGCCGGCGCCCGTGTAGGCGTCGTCGCCGACGCTCACGGGCGCGACCAGCGTCGTGTCCACCCCCGTGCGCACGCGCCGCCCGACCGACGTCCGGTGCTTGGCGCGCCCGTCGTAGTTGGCGGTGATCGTGGCCGCGCCCAGGTTGGTGCCCTCGCCGACGTCCGCGTCGCCGATGTAGGACAGGTGGGGGATTTTCGCGTCCGCGCCGACGTCCGAGTTCTTGACCTCCACGAACGTGCCCACCTTCGAGCCCCGGCGCAGGACGGTGCCCGGGCGCACGTACCCGAACGGCCCCACGCTGACGCCGTCCTCGAGCACGCAGTCCACCAGGTAGGAGTGGCGCACGCTGCACCCGCTGCCGATGCGGGTGGCGCCGCGGATCGTGGTGAACGGCTCGATCAGCGTGTCCTGCCCGATCTGCACGTCCACGTCGATGACCGTCGCGCGCGGGTCCACGATGCCGACGCCTGCGAGCATGTGCCGCTCGCAGATCGCCGCCTGCGCCAGCGCGCGCACGCGCGCGAGCGCCACGCGGTCGTTGACGCCCAGCACCAGCCGCTCGTCCTCGATCACGTGAGCCGCCACCCCCTGGCCGTCGGCCTTCAGCAGATCGAGCACCTGCGGCAGGTACAGCTCCCCCTGCGCGTTCTCCGCGCCCAGCCGCGGCAGCGCCTCTCGCAGCGCGCCGGCGGCGAACACGAAGATGCCCGTGTTCACCTCGCGGATCGCGCGCTCGGCCTCGGTGGCGTCGCCGTCCGCCTTGGTCTCCACCACGCGCTCGACCGCGCCGGCTGAGTCGCGCACCACGCGTCCGTAGCCGCTGGGGTCCTCGAGGATCGTGCTCGCCATCGTCGCCGCCACGCCGCCGGCGGCGTGCGCCTCGACCAGCTGTGCGATCGTCTGCGCGCTCACCAGCGGCACGTCCCCCGCGAGCACCACCACCGGCGTCTGCGCCGGCACGCTCGCGTCGAGCGCGCCCATGCCCGCGAGCGCCGCCCCGCCCGTGCCGTCCGCACGCTCCTGCACCGCCAGGTCCACGCCGTCGGGCAGCACCGCCTCCAGCGCCCGCGCGGGAGAGTCGACCACGACGACCATGTCCGCGCCGGCCTCCAGCGCCGCGGTCACCGGCCACAGCACCATCGGACGCCCACACAGGTCGTGCAGGACCTTGGGCGTGGCCGAGCGCATGCGCGTCCCCTGGCCTGCGGCGAGGATCAGGACGGTGGGGGCGCTCACCGCTCGGATGCTATTCACTCGGCGGTTTATTCCTTAACTCACGCCGCAGCAAGGATCGGCTTCAGCGCGTCGGCCGCGAGATGCTCGGGCGGCAGCGTCAGGACCAGGGCTCCGTCGCGATCGAGCGTTCGTCTCACGTTCAGCAGGGTGAGCCCGATCACAGCGCCGTTCTCGTCGTAGTGGACGGCGTGCCCGTCCTCGGTTTCGAGCCCTTTGGCTGCAGGCCGGGGCTTGCCTACGTTGAGGTACAGAACATCTCCGCGCTCGTCGTAGTGGTGGTGATCGAACGGGATGCCGGCGATGGTGATCGTCATGGCTGCCAGTCGCGAGGGGGATTGCTCTGGACGAGTGCCGTCACTACCCACGCAGGCTGTTCGTTGAAGTCTACGACCACACGCAGCCAGCGATTCGGATCGAGGTGACGCCGGTAGAAGTGCTCCCGCCCGGGAATGTCATCCGGCGCTCGGTGGTCAGGATGCGCGACGGTGCCGAGGATCAGGTCGATCTCATCCGCAAGCTCCGGTCTGCCGAGCAGCAGATGCAGGCGTGTGCCAGCGTCGAACACGACCAGCCGACCTTCGGGGTCTGTGGTGCTCGAAGGCTGGTTGGCCATTCCGGGAACCTACGGATGAACTGCGACGGTTCTCGATGCCTTCACACTCGGCGCCGCACAGCGCCACTCCGCACACGGGCGAAGAACCTGCGCACTGGGGAGCCTGGGCTCGAACCAGGACTTGAAGAGCCAAAGTCTTCCGGGCTGCCGATTACCCCACTCCCCAACTGGTGCTCACATCCTCGCACGTCGCCGGCAGCGCCCTACCCGCCAACCGACATGAGTAGGGGCACACCCTTACGTGCGCCTCCCCGAGCGCCGCGGCACGCGCCCGGCTTCCGCCCCCGCCTCGGAGGCGGGGCCGCCGGCGGAGGCGATGCCGAGCACGCGCATGGACTTCAGGCCGAGGCTGAGCTTCTCGCGGCCGTCGCTGGAGCTGACGTCGAGCCCGGACAGCTCGCGCACGCGCTCCAGGCGGTAGTAGATGGTGTGGCGGTGGGTGAACAGGCGCTGGGCGGTGCCGGCGACGTTGCCGTCGGCCTCGAGGAACGTCTCGAGCGTGCGCACGAGGTCGGTCTCGTACTGCTCGTCGTAGGCCACCAGCGGCTCGACGGTCTCCGCGTAGAAGCGTTGCAGCTCGCTGGGGTTCTCGCTCATCGCCGACAGCAGCAGCCGGTAGGCGCCGGTCTGGTCGAACGCGAGCGAGGCGCCGTCGGCGGAGCCCTGCGCGACGTTGGCCGCGAGCAGCGCCTCGCTGGCGGCGCGCGACAGCTCGGAGGGGTCCTCGGTCACGCGGCTGCGCCCCAGCGCGAACGTGTAGCCGGCGAGGCTCGCTTCCATCTCGCCCAGCACCGCGTCCGCCGCCCGCGCCGCCGCGGCCTCCTCGCCGCCGGGCACCAGCACCAGCACCTCCGCCCCGGGAATCCCCTCGCGTTCGGACAGCGCGGCGATCGAGCGGCTGGCCACGGCGCGCGCGCCGCGCTCGGCGACCGCGCGCACGCGGCCGCGCCAGCCCTCGTCGGTGGGGGTCTGGGGGTGGGCGCGCGCGACCAGCATGCTGGCGCCGTCCTCGATCGCCAGCGACAGCTCCTTGGCGCGCTCGAGCAGCGCGTCGCGCTCGCTCAGCTCGCGGCGCAGGATCGCGCGCAGGAAGTCCGCGGCCGCCGTTTCCGAGACGCGCTCGGGCGCGCGCACGCGCTCGACCTCGGAGGCGATCATCGTCAGCAGCAGCCTGCGCATGGAGTCGCTGGGCTCTGCCTTGACGCGCATGTGCAGCGTCCCCACGACCGTGTCCGCCACCCGCAGCGGGGCGCTGCTGACGCCCTCGCCGCCCGACAGCAGCGAGCGCTCCTCGGCGGGCGAGCGCGCCGCCACCGCCAGCGTGGCCCCCCACGCATCGCTCACCGCCAGGCTCGCCTCCAGCGCGCGCGCTGCCGCCCGCACGACCTCGGGCAGGCCCGCGCCGGACTCGACCGCCTCGGTGATCGCGTCCAGCGCCGCGAGGTCTGACACGCCGGTCAGCCCCAGAAGTAGACGGCCGCGAGCGCGCCCACCACCCCGGCGCCGAGCAGCACCGCGAGAACGTACAGCGACAGGATCGCAGCGGCCACGCGCTGCCACAGCCGTGCGTAGCAGGAGACGACCGGGACGAGGATCAGCCCGGCGAACAGCCCTAGGCTGATCACGCCAGCGCCCGCCGCCACAAGCTCGTTGATCTGCGACCTGGTCATCGAATCTCGCTCGGATTGTGACGCACGCAGCCGTCGTTCGCCCGTGTGCCCGCCCATCCGCCGGGAGGGCGCCCCCGTGGGGGGTGCGTGAACGCAGCGTCGACCGGCGCCGCGCAGATCGGCTCGAGCCCGAGGCCGCCTTCGTGCGGCGCGCCGGCGAGCCGCGACGCCGCCGCCCGCGCGCCCGCGAGGCCGCCGTCCGGGCGGGCGTCGTCGTGGAAGAGCCCGATCACGGTGGGGCCGGAGCCGCTCACCAGCGCCGTCCGAGCGCCCGCCTCCCGCACCCGCGCCAGCGCGTCCGCGATCGGCGGGCACAGCGACAGCGCTGCTCCCTGGAGGTCGTTGTGCAGCAGCTCGTCCTGCTCGGGCAGCGGCTGGCCGTCCTCGAACGCAGCGCGCAGCGCCAGCATGCGCTCCCGCAGCGCCGCCGCCGGGCGCGCCAGCGCGAGCCGCTCGAGCTCGGCGTACACCGCCGCGGTCGACAGCTCTGCCGCCAGCGGCAGCACGAGCACGGCGAACGGCGTGCGCGCGGGCGCGAGCTGCTCGAGCTGCTCGCCCGCGCCGCTCGCCAGCCAGCGCCCGGGTGACACCTGGGCGGGCACGTCCGCCCCCAGCGAGCAGCCGATTTCGCGCAGCAGCCGCTCGTCCCCAAGCCCCGACGCGCGCCTGGCCAGGCGCAGCGCGGCGGCGGCGTCGGCCGAGCCTCCCGCCAGGCCGGCGGCCACGGGGATGCGCTTGGCGATGCGCAGCCGCAGCGGCGGCGCGTCCCAGGCGGTGCGCGCGCGAAACACGCGCAGCGCCGCCGCCGCGAGGTTGTCCTCGGGCGAGCCGGGGACGCCCGGGCACAGCACCTCGTCGCGCTCGGCGCCCGCGGGCGCCGCTTCCAGCGCGCATTCGTCGGCGAGCGAGATCGACTGCATCACCGTCACCAGCTCGTGGCGGCCGTCGCTCGCCCGCACCGGCCCCACGAACAGCCCGAGGTTGACCTTCGCGGGCGCCAGCTCGCGCAGCACGCCGTTCATGGCGCGAGCAGCCGCGCCAGCGCGCGGAAGTCCTCCGGCGCCAGCCGCTCCGCGCGCGCGTCCGCCGGGTGGCCGAGCTGGGTGAGCGCATGGCGCACCTGCTCGCGCGGGGGCGGCGCGAGCGATCCCCTGGCGTCGCCCGCGATCTGCAACGAGCCGGCGAGCGTCTTTCGCCGGTGGGCGAACGCGCCGGCGACCAGCGCGCGCAGCGCCGGGCTCGCGCCCTCGCCGCGCCGGCGCATGCGCACGAGCACGGAGTCGACGTTGGGCACGGGATGGAACACCGTGCGCGGGATCGTGCGCAGCACCTCCACGTCGCACGCGAGCTGGGCGAGCACCGACGGCGCGCCGTACGCGCCGGAGCCGGCCGACGCGGCCAGCCGCTCGCCCACCTCGCGCTGCACCATCGCCACCCACAGGCCCACCGACGGCAGCTCCTCGACGCTGCGCAGCAGCACGCTCGTGGCGACGCCGTAGGGAAGGTTGGCCACGAGCTTCGTCGGTGCGGGCTCCAGCGCGCGCAGGTCGATCGACGTCGCGTCCGCCCAGTGCACGCTCACGTTCGTGTGGGCGTCGGTCGCGTCGCCCAGCGCTGCCCGCAGGCGCGTGTCGACCTCCACGACGTGCACGTGCGCGACCTCGCGCGCCAGGTGCTCGGAGAGCACGCCGAGGCCGCCCCCCACCTCCAGCACGACGTCGCCGCCCGACTGGAGCTCGGCCGCGCGGCCGATCACGCCGAGGATGTTCGAGTCGACCAGGAAGTTCTGGCCGAGGTCGTGGTCGGGCCGCACGCCGAAGCGCCGCAGGCGGCGCAGGCTCGGCTGCGTGGGGCCGTCGGCCGCAGCGCTCGCCTGCTCGCCTGTGGGTGCGCCCTTCGCGATGTGCCCGCTCACGCTCACCCTCACGCCCACCCGAACACGCGCGCGGCGTTGCGCGTGAGCGCCGCGTCGAGCGCCTCGAGGGCTTCGCCGCGCAGCTCAGCCAGGAACGCGGCGGTGTGCGTCACGAACGCCGGCTGGTTGCGGTGCTTTCGCACGGCCTGCGGGGTCAGATACGGCGCGTCGGTCTCCACCAGCAGCCGCTCCAGCGGGACCCGCAGCGCCGCGCCTGCAAGGTCGGCGGCGTTCTTGTAGGTGACGTTGCCCGCGAACGAGATCTCATAGCCGCGCTCCACGCACTCCTCGAGACGGTCGGGCATCGAGAAGCAGTGCATCACCACCTTCACCCCCTCGGCCTCGCGCGCGAGCAGCGCGAGCGTGTCCTCGTCGGCGGCGCGCGTGTGGATCACGAGCGGCTTGCGCGTCTGGCGCGCCAGCTCGATCTGCGCGGAGAACGCGCGCATCTGGTCGGCGCGCGGCGCCGTGTCGCGGTAGTAGTCCAGGCCCGTCTCGCCCACTGCCGCGCAGCGTTCGTGCACGGCCAGCGCGCGCAGCTCGGCCAGGTCGTTGTCGTCGAAGCCCTTGGCGGCGTTGGGGTGACGGCCGACCGCCGCGTACACCTGCGGGAAGTCCTCCGCCGCCGCGAGCGCCGCGCGGCAGGAGGCCCCGTCGATGCCGACCGTGAGCATGCGCGTGACTCCCGCCGCGTCCGCGGCCGCCACGAGCTCGCTGTTGGGCGGCTCGCACAGGTGCAGGTGTGTGTGGGAGTCGATCACCGTCGCACGGCCGTGCTCACGCGGACTTGGGGAACAGCGAGTCCAGCTGCCCGAGCGTGCCCTGCGGCCCTTGCGTCGCCTCCCAGCGCGCGCCCGCGAGCGAGCGGTCCTCGACGCCGAGGGCGCCCAGCAGCCGGTCGGTGCTGGTGGGCAGGTAGGGGTGCAGCAGCAGCGCGAGCACGCGCAGGCCCGCCACGAGCGTGCCCAGCACGCGATCCAGATCCCCCGCCTGGCGCTCGTCCTTGGCCAGCTGCCATGGCGCGCTCTCCTCCACGTAGCGGTTCATGCGCCGCACGCGCTGCCAGATGACGTCCAGCGCCGCCGTCAGCTCGGCGCGGTCGATCAGCCATTCGACCTCTGCCACGAGCCCTGCGAAGTCGCGGTCCAGCTGCGCGTCGAGCGCCACGGCCGGGGGGACGCCGTCGCGGTAGCGGTGCACCATCGCGAGCGTGCGGCTTGCGAGGTTGCCCAGCTCGTTGGCCAGCTCGCTCTCGTAGCGCAGCTCGAACGCGGCGGTGGACACGGAGCCGTCCTGCCCGAAGGGCACGTCGCGCAGCAGGTAGAAGCGCAGCGCGTCCGCGCCGTAGCGATCGATCACCGCGAACGGGTCGAGCACGTTGCCGAGCGACTTGCTCATCTTCTCTCCGTCCATCAGCAGGAAGCCGTGCACGAACACGTGCTCCGGCAGCTCCAGACCGGCGGCCATCAAAAGCGCGGGCCAGTAAACGGCGTGAAAGCGCAGGATGTCCTTGCCGATCAGGTGATAGCTGGCGGGCCACAGCCGCTCGGTGAGGCCGGCTCCGACGGGCACGCCAGCCGGCGCGGGCGCGTACGACAGCGCCGAGTAGTAGTTCAAAAGCGCGTCGAACCACACATAGAAGACGTGCTCCGGGTCCCACGGCACCTGCACCCCCCACGTCAGCTTGTGCCTGGTGAGGGGCACGTCGCGCAGGCCCGAGCGGATGAACGACAGCGCCTCGTTGTAGCGCGTGCGCGGCATCACGAAGTCCTCACGCTCGTCGTACAGCTCCTGAAGGCGCTGTTGGAAGCAGGACAGCTTGAAGAAGTAGTTGTCCTCCTGCTCGCGGGTGAGGGCGATGTGGTGGATCGGGCACAGGTTGCCCGCGTCGATCTCGTTCTCGGCCTTGAAGTCCGCGCAGCGCGGGCAGTACCAGCCTTCGTAGGTGCCCTCGTACACGTAGCCGTTCTCGCGCACGCTGTCCAGCACCTGCTTTACCACGGCTTCGTGCTGGGGGTCGGTGGTGCGTATGAAGAAGTCGTTGCTCGCGTGCAGCTGCGGCGCGAGCGCACGGAAGCGCTCGGCGTTGCGGTCGGCCAGCTCCTGCGGCTCGACGCCGAGCGCGTGCGCGGCGTCCGCCACGGGCTCGCCGTGCTCGTCGGTGCCCGTCAGGAAGAACACCTCCTCGCCGCGTTGACGGTGGTGGCGCGCCATCACGTCGGCGGCGATGGTCGTGTACGCGTGTCCCAGGTGGGGAGCGGCGTTGACGTAGTAGATGGGGGTGGTCACGTAGAAGGACACGGGCGGCCTCCCACGCTACCCAGTATCACGGATCCGCATCAGCTCCCGGTATGCGTCGTTGGCGCGCACGCCCGTGAGCCGCGCGAGCACCGCAGCCGCCGCGCGCGGCCGCGCGCCGGCGTCCACCAGCTCCCCGAGCGCGGCGACCGCCTGCTGCAGCTGCCGTCGATCGGCCGTTGCCCCGGAGCGCCCCTCCGCGACCAGCACCACCTCTCCCCGCGCAGGCACGTCGCGATAGTGCTCGGCCAGCTCCGCGGCGCTGGCGCGCCGCACCTCCTCGTGCAGCTTGGTCAGCTCGCGGCAGACGGCGAGACGCCGCTCGGGGTCCTGCTCGGCGATCAGCGCCACCGTGCCCGCCAGCCGCCGCGGCGACTCGAACGCGATCAACGTCTCGTCGGCGCCGCCGAGCAGCTCCAGCAGCTCGCTGCGGCGTCGCGGCAGGAAGCCGACGAAGCGCCAGCGCTCGGCGGGCAGCCCGGAGCCGAGCAGCGCGGTGAGGACGGCGCTGGGGCCGGGCAGCACCTCGAGCGCGATCCCCGCCTGCAAGCAGTCGTGCACGAGCGCGAAGCCCGGGTCGGACACCAGCGGCGTGCCCGCGTCGGACACCAGCGCGACCACCGCCCCGGCGCGCATGCGCTGCACCAGCTCGCGGGCGCGCGCGCGTTCGTTGTGCTCGTGAAAGCTGAGCAGCCGTGCGGAGATCCCGTGGTGGGCGAGCAGCGCGCCGGTGTGACGGGTGTCCTCGCAGGCGATCGCGTCGGCTGCCCTCAACGCGTCGAGCACGCGCAGCGTCACGTCGTCGAGGTTGCCGATCGGCGTGGGGCAGATGACGAGCCGCCCGACCGACGCGGCCGCGGGGGTCATCTCGCAAATATAGGGTCAGGATCCCATGGCAGAGGACGCGGACGAGCCCCCGCAGTACACGCGCTACCGCGCGCGCCGGCTCCTCCCTGCCCTGCCGAAGGGAGGCTCGCGCCCGGGGCAGCCGCTCCCGCACGGGCCGGGGAGCCTGCCGCCCGCCCCCGCGCGCGGCTATCGAGCGGGCCGGCACCTCGGCGAGCGCGGGAGCTGGCACGGGGGCTGGCGCGAGCGCCTGCGCCGCTGGGCGACCCCGAAGCGCATCGTGCTCGGCCTGCTCTCGCTGGCGCTCGGCTGGGTCGTGCTGTCGCTGGTGCTGTTTCTGATCAGCTCGCACTTCGAGCGCACGGCGCTGCCGTCGAACGTGGCCGGCGTGCTCGACTCCTCCGGCTATCCGCTGACCTCCGCCAACGACATCCTCGTGCTCGGCTCCGACCGTCGCCAGAAGGACAGCAGGGAACCGGGCGCGGAAACCACCGGCTTCGGGCGCTCGGACACGATCATGCTGATCCGCACCGGCGGCGGGCACGCCGCGCGCCTGTCGATCCCGCGCGACACCGTCGTGGAAATCCCCGGCCACGGCCTGGAGAAGATCAACGCCGCCCACGAGTACGGCGGGCCGGCGGAGTCGGTGTCGGTGATCAAGCACTGGCTCGGCGTCCCCATCAACCACGTGGTGGAAGTCAACTTCGAAAACTTCCCCCAGCTGATCGAAGCGATGGGGGGTGTCACATACTCGGGCGGCTGCATCGTGTCCAACCTCGACGGCGGCTCGGCGGACGGCGGCTTCACCCTGCGCCTGAGCGCCGGCACTCACCACCTCGACGGCAAGGAAGCGCTGGCGCTTGCGCGCACGCGCGAGAACCTGTGCGCGCCCAACGAGACTGACATCCAGCGCGAGGAACACCAGCAGGCGCTGTTCACGGACATGAAGAACCGGCTGCTGTCACCGTCGAGCTTCTTGCGCCTGCCGTGGATCGCGTGGGACGCGCCGCCGGCGATCATCTCTGACATGAGCGGCGTGGAACTGCTCGGCATGTTCGCGGCGCTCGCGGTCACCGGCACGCCTCCCACGCACGTGCTGCTGCCGACGGGGCAGGTCACGCTGCCCGACGGTGAAGAGGGCCTGACGATCTCCGAAGAGGCGCGCCGGGCGGACGTGGCCCGGTTCATGCGCGGCTGAGCGCCGCTCAGCTTTTGGCTGCCACCGGCTTGGAGCTGGCGGACTTCCCCTTGGCGCCGTTCGTTGCATCCGCGGAGGAGGGCGTCGCCGAAGCGGAGCCATCCGACGAGGGCTTCTCCGACGAGGACTTCTCACCGGAGGGCTTCTCGCCCGAGGACTTCTCCGCGGCGGCCGCCGCGGCGGTCTCGCGCTGGCGCGCGCGTGTGCCGTAGTCGGTGTTGTAGAAGCCCTTGCCCTTGAAGTGCACGGCGGGAGCGTGAAGCACCCGCTCGACCGGCGCGCCGGTGTCGGGATCGACCGTCAGCGGGTCCTCGCTGAAGGACTGCTGCACCTCGAAGGTGGTGCCGTCTGGACGGCGATACTCGTAGATCGGCATGGGCAGCCGATTATAGGAACGTCAAACGATTGACAACAAGCGACATCCGCCGAATGAAAGCGATGGGCGGCTAATCGGTTAGCAACGCTCGCGCGCAGCTGATGCCGGCGTGGATGGTCTCGGTGAAATCGCGCTCGGGCTCGGTGAGCATGCGCAGCGCGAACCCGTCGCCGAGCGAGAACAGAACCTCTGCCACAGCCTCCGGCGCCGCGTGCAGGCGCACCACACCGTCGCGCTGCGCGGCCGCGAGCATCGCGGCGACGTGTTCGCGAGTGTTACGCATCAGCCCGGCATACTCGACGGCGATGTCGGCGTTGCGCCGCGAGAGCGTGAACAGCTCGAACACGAGCGTGACGAAATCGGGTTCCTCGCGAATCGTGTCCTGCAGGCTCTGCGCCATCAGGTCGATGAAGTCGTCGGCCGTCTTCGCCGCCTGCAGCTGATGCTCCAGACGCTCGAGGCGCAGGTCACAGTCGCGCCTGACGGCCTCGGCCAGGAGCTGCTCCTTGGTTCCGAAGTAGTAGTGCAAGAGGCCCCTGGACACCCCCGCCTCGCGCGAGACGTGGTCGAAGGTGGAGGCTGCGGTTCCCCGGCGCGCGACGCTGCGTCGCATCGCGTCGATGATCCTCTGCGCCTTCTCGCCCGTGAGCGAGCGCGCGCGGCCGGCCTCCGCACGCGGCTGGGCCTCTCCCTCGTGCGCGGTCAGATCGTCTGGGTCTGCGAGCGCGGCGTCCATGCTCATCGTGAAGGAACGAGCGATCTTCAGCTGCCGGCGACGCCGGCGGGGGCGGGCGTCTCGGGAGCGGTGGTGGAGCTGTAGTCGAACTCCTCCTCAGCTCCGAACAGCAGGTCGAGCAGCTTCGAGCGCAGGCTCTCGTTGAGCGCGACGGCGAGCACGGAGCCGATCGCGATCAGCAGCAGCGAGCGTCCCAGGCCGCCGCGCCGGCGCGTCGTCTTGGGGGGCTCGCGCAGCGAGCTCGTGGCTTGACGCAGCGCGTTGGCCGCGTCGCTGAGTTCGCGTTGGAGCTTGCGGTCGTTGAACAGCGCCTGGGTCGGCGGCTTGCCGTTGCTCATGCGCCCGTACGCGCTGCGCGCGGCGGCGTAGGCCGAGAGCAGGTTGGAGCGCAGCTCTTCGTCTTCGATCAGACGTTGCAGATACCGGTTCTGCTGCGCTGCGCGCGCCGCGTTCCCCGCCTTGCCGAATCGGTCCTTCGCTGACATCGTGGCCACCGCCTCCGCCGAGAGCTTGCAGTTCTCAGAGCAATATACCCGCTGAACGCCGAAGGTATGGCGCGCTAGGCGTGCAGGGCGGCCTGCTCCTGCGCGGAGGGGAACGCCCACGCGGCTCGCGTGCGGCGCTCCTGGCGAAAGACGAAGCGCAGCTGCTGCGGCGGTTTCAGCTGCGCCTCGTTGGGACGGAACGTCGCGCACGGCTCGGCCAGCTCGAGCGCGCACAGGAGGTTGACGCGGAAGAAGCACTCATCGCAAGTGACCTTCGACGGCGGACGCTTGGACGCGCGCCTGTTCTGAGCTGCCTGCACCACACCCCACCTCTGCTGCGATCGATGACGAGAGAAGGCGGCGATCAAAGCACCATTCGGGCGCCCGCTCAAGAGACGGCTCGGACCCACTCCGCAAATCGCAGAAGAAAATCGTGCTACCCGGAAATAGGCGGGGACTAGTCACGTTCTCGTGACAATCGGCCCGTCCACGCCGCAGTTTGCGAGCGTTTTGGCGTCGAACGAGGATCGCGTCATCATCTGTGCCTGTGCGGATGCGCGTTCTGGTCACCGGCGCAAGCGGCTTCGCCGGCTCGCTGCTGGTGCCGCGGCTGCTGGCGGAGGGACACGCGGTGAGAGCGCTCGGGCGAGACCCCGAGCGCGTGCGCGGCGCGCTCGAGCGCAGCCGCGAGACGGCGCACGGCAGGCAACGGCGGCGAGAGCGCGATGGCAGGCAGACGGCCGGCCTCGACGGCGGGCGCTGCCGGGACGGCGAGCTGGAGGTGGTGCGCGGCGACGTGCTGAGCGCCGACGGGCTCGAGCGCGCGCTTGAGGGGATAGAGGTCGCTTACTACCTGATCCACTCGATGGAGCGCCTGCCCGTGGGAGCGCGCTCGTTTCCCGAGCGCGACAGGATCGCCGCGGAGAACTTCGCCGCGGCCGCGAGCGCGGCGGGCGTTCGCCGGATCGTGTATCTCGGCGGCCTGATGCCGCGCCATGCGGACGGGGCGACGCGATCGCCCGCCGGCTCCGACGCCCGCCTGTCGCGTCATCTGGCCAGCCGCGCGCAGGTGGAGCAGGTTCTGCTGGCGGCGGTGGCCGACTCGCTGGCGCTGCGCGCCTCGATCGTGATCGGCGCGCGCTCACGCTCGTTTCGCCTGCTCGTGCACCTCGTCGAGCGCATGCCCGTGCTCGCGCTGCCATCGTGGCAGGCGCTGCGCACGCAGCCGATCGACGAGCGCGACGTGATCGCGATGCTCGCCGCGTGCGCCACCACCACGCGCGTGTCCGCACGCGCACTGGACGTCGGCGGCCCGGACGTGCTCACATACGGGGTAATGTTGCGGCGCATCGCCGAGCTGATGCTCGTGAACCGGCCGGCGCTGAAGCTGGGAGTGAGGCTCACGGGCGTCACCGCCCGCGTCGCGGCGGCGATCGCGGGTGAGGACCCCGAGCTGGTTAGCGCGTTGATGGAGGGGCTGAGCGACGATTTGCTGCCCGCGCACGATCGCGCCGAGGAGCTGCTGGGGGTTCGCTTGCACACGTTCGACTCGGCCGTCGAACACGCGCTCGCCCAGTGGGAGGCATTCGAGCCGCTGGTGGCGCGATGAGCCGGGTGACGGCGTCGATCCAGATAGCCGCGCCGCCGGGCGATGTGTGGAAGACGGTCATGGACCCGAGCTGCCTGGGCGAATGGGTCACGATTCACCGCAAGCTCCTGCACGCCGACGACGGCCCTGCGCGCGTGGGCTACACGATGGATCAGCGCATCCACATGCGCGGCGTGAGCCTCGACGTTCACTGGACGCTCGTCGACTGCCGTGCGGGCGAACGCGCGGTGTGGGAGGGCCGTGGGCCGGCGCGCTCGCATGCGCGCAGCGAATACATCCTCAGCGCGCAGGGCGGGGGCACGCGCTTTGACTATCGCAACGAGTTCCGCACACCGCTGGGTCCGGTGGGAGCGTTGGTGAGCCGCGCGCTGGTCGGCGGCATACCCGAGCGGGAGGCCAAGCGCACACTCGAGCGGCTGCGCGCGCACGTTGAGAGGAATGCCGAGAGAAATTAGTGTAAGGTCAAGTGACCCGCGATGTGATTTGAATCGCATCGACACTAGTGAAGGGGATTCAAATCGTGACCGACTTCCTCGACGAGAAGCGCCAAGAGATCACCAACCGGCTGAAAGAGCTCCAGCCCGCGGTGGACGAGTTCAACCGCCTGGAGGCCGCAGCATCGGCCCTCGCGGGCCTGGGTGGACGATCCACCTCCAGCACGGCGTCCGCCACCATCACCCGCCGCCGCGGACCGGGACGTCCACGCGGCTCCGGACGCAAAAAAAGCGTGACCGCAACGGCCACGGCGGCCGCGCCGAAAGCGGCCGGCAAACCTGGCAGGCCGGCGAAACGGCGTGCGGGCCGGCGCAAAGGCAGCGGCACTCGCGCCGCCGAGGCGCGCTCGTTCGTGCAGGGACAGCCGGGCATCACGATCCCCGAGCTGGCCGCGAAGATGGGCATCAAGCAGAACTACCTGTACCGCGTGCTCCCCGGCCTGGAGCAGGAAAACAAGGTGGAAAAGAAAGGCCGCGGCTGGTACCCGAAGGGCTAGCCTCCTCGCCCTTTCACTCGGAACCGGTCGCGTTGCACCACCGCGGGGCTCCCTTCATCTTCGGGAGATTAGGTTAT
>Ga0335075_10003258_pt1 | contig 25809 bp, 19 predicted proteins | sample Lox_Sample_24_FD_206723 | JGI IMG/M metagenome (GOLD analysis project Ga0335075, IMG submission 206723) | Soil microbial communities from Loxahatchee National Wildlife Refuge, Florida, United States - Lox_Sample_2.4 | ecosystem: Environmental > Terrestrial > Soil > Wetlands | place: USA...
TTGCCGTGCGGCCGCGGAAGGTCAGGACAGCGACGCGGTCACGCCGCCGGTAGGAGTCGGCGAGCAGTGACAGCGCCACGGTGGTGACGGTCTGGCTACGTCGCCGCGCGGCCATGGAGCCGGAGGTATCCAGCAGCAGGATGACGAGATTTGCCTCACGGCCGCGGCGAAGCCAGCGGCGCAGATCCTGACTGGTGAGCTGAAAAGACTCGCCTGGCCTGGCGAGCGCGGCAGCCCGCAGCGTGGGGAGGAGATCGGGACGGCTGCTGGTCGCGATGCTTGCTGCGGGACGGCCGCGAGAACCACGCGAGCGTGACCGGCTGCCGCCGGACCCGGTGCCGAGCCCGGCGGCTTGCAGGTGCCGGACGGCGAACGCCGTGCCGGGAGCGGCGGCTCGCCGTGGTCCACCAGGCCGGGCCGGATGCGGATGCTGCGAGCTGCCGGCCGCAGACGTGCCGGTCTCCGCCAGATCCGCCGGTCCGGGATCCGGTTGAGGGCTGGTGTCCGCCGCTGTGTACTCGCGCTGGCCATTCTGCGGCGGCGGATCGGTGTCGTCCGCGGCTGGTCGGCCGCCACGGTCGTCATCTGGCGGTGGCTCAGGCTCGTCACCCGAGCCGAGTGCTTCGTCGAGCCGTTCGGTGTCGAGGCCGGGATTGTCGAAGGGGCCGCGGCGGAGGCGGTGCGGCAGCGCCAGCCTCGCTGCCTCGCGCACGTCCTGGCCGGTCACGATCGTGTCGCCGCGCCAGGCCGCATGCGCGATGGCCGCCCGCGCGGTGACCAGGTCACCGCGCAGCCCGTCCACGCCCAGCGAGGAGCAGGCCGTGGTGATCCGGATGAGCTCTGAGTCGGGCAGGCCGACCTCGGCGAGCCGGGCGCGGGCGGCGGCAATGCTGCTGGTCAGTTCCTGGCTCACCCGCTCGTACGCGGCCGCGTCACCGGCGGGCTGCAGCTCGTGCCTGAGCCGTGCTCGCACGGCGTCTGCCCGGACGCGCGGATCCGCGCTGGCAACGACGGCGACAGCGAGCCCGAATCTGTCCTGTAGTTGCGGTCGCAGCTCGCCTTCCTCCGGGTTCATTGTCCCGACGAGCAGGAACCGGCTGGCGTGCCGGAGCGAGACGCCTTCGCGCTCCACCGTGGTGACCCCGGTGGCGGCAGCATCGAGCAGGACGTCCACCAGGTGGTCGGGCAGCAGGTTGATCTCGTCGACGTACAGGACCCCGCGGTGCGCCTGCGCGAGCAGTCCTGGCACGAACGCCTCGGCGGTGGGCGCGCCGGCCAGCACGCGCGGAACGTCCAGGCTGCCGGCCACCCGGTCCTCAGTTGCGCCGAGCGGCAGTTCGACCAGCCGCGCCGGCCGGTAGACAGCGTCGGTGCCGGGCAGATGCGGGCCGTCCGGGCAGCCAGGATCGGGCGCGGCAGGATCGCAAGAGAACCGGCACTTAGCGACCACGGCGATGCCAGGCAGCAGGGTGGCCAGCCCGCGGACCAGAGTGGTCTTCGCGGTGCCTTTCTCGCCGCTGAGCAGAACTCCCCCGATGCCGGGATCGACGGCGCCGAGCAGCAGCGCCAGTCGCGCGTCGTCCTGGCCGACGACGGCAGCGAAGGGCAGTGTTGCAAACGACGGTGTGGCAAACGACGGTGTGGCAAACGACGGTGTGGCAAACGCCGGTGTGGCAAATGCCGGTGTGGCAAACGCCGGTGTGGCAAATGCCGGTGTCGCGGGCGCCGCTGGACCGCGCCACTGCTCAGGGACGTCCGGCACCGGTGTCGGCGGGGTCGTCATCGGCGGTCCTCCCCTGACTGGGCCTCTTCGAGTTGTCCTTCAACCTCGAGGTAGGTGTCCTTGAGCCGGCTCATAGTGGCGGCATCCGGCGCCGCCCACAGACCGCGGTCGGCGGCTTCGAGCAGCCGTTCGGTGATGCCGCGCAGTGCCCAGGGGTTGCTCTGCTCGAGGAACTTGCGGGTGCCAGGGTCGAAGACGTAGCTGGCAGCCAGCTGCTCGTACATCCAGTCCGTGACCACGCCGGTTGTCGCGTCCCAGCCGAACAGGTAGTCGACCGTCGCCGCCAGCTCGAACGCGCCCTTGTATCCGTGCCGTTTCATCGCGTCGATCCAGCGCGGGTTGACGACGCGAGACCGGAACACTCGCGCCGACTCCTCCGTCAGGCTGCGGGTCCGGACATAGTCGGGCCGGGTGCTGTCGCCGACGTAAGCGCGCGGCGCACTGCCGGTCAGTGCACGGACGGTGGCGACCATCCCGCCCTGGAAGGTGTAGTAATCGGCGGAGTCGGCGATGTCATGCTCGCGGGTGTCAGTGTTCTTGACCGCGACGGCGATCCGCCGGTAGGCCGCCTCCATGTCCGCTCGCGCAGCGCGGCCGTCCAGGCCACGGCCGTAAGCATGGCCGCCCCATAGTGCGTAGACCTCGGCGAGATCGGTGTCATCACGCCAGGACCGGCTGTCCAGCGCCGCCAGCAGGCCGGCACCGTAGGTTCCGGGCGCCGAGCCGAACACACGGCTCGTGGCCCGCCGCATGTCGTCGTGGTGTTCCAGGTCGGCCAGCACGTGGGCGCGCACGAAGTTGTCGGCCGGGTCTTCCGCAAGGCCGGCGACGAGGGTGACCGCGTCATCGAGGAGAGTGACGACGTGCGGGAACGCGTCACGGAAGAAGCCGCTGATCCGGATGACGACGTCCATTCGCGGCCGGCCAAGCTCGGCCAGGCTGATGACTTCCACGCCGCTGACCCGCCTGCTGGCCTCGTCCCAGCACGGCCGGACACCGAGCAGCGCGAGCACCTCGGCGATGTCGTCACCGGCAGTGCGCATTGCGGCTGTTCCCCACACCGACAGTCCGACCGATGCGGGCCACTCGCCGGTCTCATCCCGGTACCGCGCCAGCAGCGAATCCGCGAGCTGGACGCCGGTCTCCCAGGCCAGCCTGGACGGTACTGCTTTCGGATCGACGGCGTAGAAGTTGCGGCCGGTGGGCAGCACGTTGACGAGGCCGCGTAGCGGCGAGCCGCTCGGCCCGGCCGGCACGTGACCGCCGTCAAGCGCATGGAGCACCATAGCGATCTCGTCGCTGGTCTGCGCTAGCCGTGGGACGATCTGTGTCGCGGCGAACCGCAGTAGCTGTGAGACGGCCTCTGCCGGCCGGCCCAGGACTTCGGCGACCGTGCGGTCGGCAGCGTCGGGATGCCAGCCCGTTCCCTCCATGGTTTCGACGAGGGCACGCGCGGTCGCCTCAGCCTTGTCGGTTGCGGCCCGCCCCGCGCCGCCGCTCTCGTCCAGTCCCAGCGCCTCTCGCAGCCCCGGCAGCGAGCCGGCCTGGCCTGCCCAGATCTGCCGTGCCTGCAGCATGGCCAGCACCAGGCTCACGCGCTCCGCTCCGGTGGGCGCGGCACCGAGGACGTGCAGCCCGTCGCGGATCTGGGCGTCCTTGACCTCGCACAGCCACCCGTCGACGTGCAGGACGAATTCGTCGAACTCGGCGTCGTGCGGCCGCGAGTCGAGGCCGAGATCGTGGTCGAGGCGGGCGGCCTGGATGAGCGTCCAGATCTGCGCCCGGATCGCCGGAAGCTTGGCCGGGTCGAGGGCGGCGATGCTGGCGTGCTCGTCCAGGAGTTGCTCGAGCCTGGCCAGGTCGCCGTAGGTTTCCGCTCGTGTCATCGGCGGCACCAGGTGGCTGACGATCGTCGCGTGCGCGCGGCGCTTGGCCTGGGTGCCCTCGCCAGGGTCGTTGACCAGGAACGGGTAGATCAGCGGCAGGTTGCCGAGGACGGCGTCTGGCGCGCAGTCGGCGGACATGCCCAGGCTCTTGCCTGGCAGCCATTCGAGCGTGCCGTGCTTGCCGAGGTGCACGACGGCGTGTGCGCCGAAGCCTGACTCCAGCCACCGGTAGGCGGCCAGGTAGTGGTGACTCGGCGGCAGGTCAGGGTCGTGATAGATGGCTACCGGGTTCTCGCCGAAGCCGCGCGGCGGCTGCACGAGCAGGACCACGTTGCCTGCAGTGAGCGCGGCGAGCACGAGCTCGCCGCCGGAGTCATGTGACCGGTCGACGTACAGCTCGCCCGGCGGCGGTCCCCATGCGTCGTGCATCGCCCCGCGCATGCTGGCGGGCAGCTGCGCGAACCACTCGCGGTACCGCGCCGCAGGGATGCGCACGACAGCTTCCGACAGTTGCTGGCTCGTCAGCCAGTCCGGGTCCTGGCCGCCGGCCGCGATGATGGCGTGCATGAGCGCGTCACCGTCGGGCGGTTCAATGCCCGGCAGTGCACCGGGGCCGGCCAGCGGGCCGATGTCGTAACCAGCTTCGTGGAGCGCGCGCAGCAGCGCGACGGCGCTGGCGGGCGTGTCCAGGCCGACGGCGTTGCCGATCCGGGCGTGCTTGGTCGGGTAGGACGACAAGACGATTGCCACCCGGCGTTTGGCCGGCGTCGTGTGCCGGAGCCGGGCGAGCGCCACGGCCTGGCCGGCCACCCGCGCCGCGCGCTCGGGGTCGGCGACGTAGACCGAGAGCCCGTCCTCTCCGGTCTCCTTGAACGAGAACGGGACGCTGATCAGCCGGCCGTCGAACTCGGGGATTGCTACCTGAGTGGCCGCGTCCAGCGGGCTGAGCCCGGCATCACCGGCCGCCCAGTCGGCGTGCGGCGTGGTTAGGCAGAGCGCCTGCATTACTGGAATGTCCAGGGCGGCAATGGCGCCAGCGTCCCAGGCTTCGTCGTCCCCGCCTGCCTGGGCGAGCGCGGCAGCGCTACCGCCGGCTGCCAGGACGGTCACGATCAGCACGTCGGCGGTTGCGAGCTTCTGCAGCAAGTCGGGCTCGGCGGACCGGAGACTGCCGCACCAGAGCGGCAGCGGCATCCCTCCGGTCGCGCTGATCGCGGCCGCCAGGTCGTCGACGAATGCGGTGTTGCCCGCTAGTTCGTGCGCCCGGTAGTAGACGACGCCGATGACCGGCGCCTCGGCAGCAGCCTGCAGGCCGGCGACGCTGTCTGGCAGCTCGCGGACTCCCCACGACGGCGCGGGCCGCGGTGGCGCGAATCCAGTCCCGCCGAGCATGACAGTGTCGGTCAGGAACCGGGCGAGCTCGCGCAGGTTGGCGGTCCCGCCGTGCGCCAGGTACTCGTGTGCTTGCGCGGCGATCCCTGCCGGAACGGTCGACAACGCCATGAGCGCGGCATCGGGTGCCTGCTCGCCGCTGACGACGACGACCGGGCGATCCTGGGCGCGAAGCGACGCCAGGCCCTCGCGCCAGGCTTCCTGCCCTCCGAGCAGGCGCAGGACCACGACGTCAGAGCCGTCCAGCACTGCTGGCAGGTCCGCCGGGAAAAGCCGGGCGGGGTTCGCGAGCTTGTAGCCGGCCCCGCTCGACCGCGCGGCGAGCAGATCGGTATCCGACGTGGACAGCAGCGCTACCGTGCACAGACGGTCGTCTTCCACGCAGGCCTCCTCCGGGGTCCTCGCCCCAGTTGACGGTCGCGACGGCCGGAGTGTCCTGGCTCCCGGATCAGCGCGCGCCCCGGCCTTCCAGCCCGTGCGGGCCGTGACCACAGATGGGGTTTGCTTCCCGGTGACAGTGGCGGGACCGCGCCGGATTCTCACCGGCTTCCTCCGCTGGCTGTCGCGTTGTGGACTTGACTGTACTACGGCGGCCTCAGGCGCACCCGGCTACTGCCGACCTCGCAGGTGCGCACGGTAGTTGCCTATGATGCGCTTCGAGCCGCGCCGGATCGCAGGTGGCATGCGTGCGGCCCCGGTCTGGCCGGGGCCGGACCGGGGCAGCGGCGGGTTGCAGGACTATGAGCGGAGGTGGAGGTGCAGGCGGGTGTCGATGCGTGCCCCGGCATGCTGACTCTCCACCCGGCGCGCGACGGCGACGTCGCGCGAATCCGGCTGCCCGGCGGGTATATCACCAGCAGGCAGTGGTCCGCGATTGCTGCGCTGGCGCGGGAGTTTGCTGACGGGAACGTGGACGTGACTGCGCGCGGCAATGTCCAGGTCCGCGGCCTGCGACCGGCAGCAGCAGGGGCGATGGCTGACCGGGCCGCGGCTGCCGGGCTGCTGCCGTCGGGCGCGCACGACCGGGCCAGGAACATCACTGCAAGCCCGCTGTCCGGCCTCGGCCATCGCCCGGCGCTGCGCCGCTTGGTTCAGTCGCTCGACGCTGCGATCGTCGCCGATCCTGTCCTCGCGGTGTTGCCGGGCCGCTTCGTGTTCGCGGTGGATGACGGGACCGGAGGCGCTGCTGTCGCGCGGAGCGATGTCGGCCTGGTCCGGACCGGACGGCAGACCGAGCTGTTCATCGCCGGGCGGTCCGCCGGCATCCTGCTGCCGGTTAGCGCTGCCGTGCCGGCCGCAATCACCGCGGCCCGCGCGGCTGCCGCTCTCGGCGTCGGCACGAACGTCGCCCGGATCCGTGATCTGCCCGGAGGCGGGACTGCGGTGGCCGCGGCGATCGGCGGTATTGTCGGCGCGTTCGCGTCGCCTGACGGCGGGCGGCTGGCCCTCGGCGTGGTCAGCCTGGCCGGGCGCGATGTGGCCGTCGCCGGCGCCCGGCTTGGCCGCCTAACCGCTGGCCAGATGCAGGTGATCGGGGCGCTGCTGCACGGGACGGACGTGCTGCGTCTGGCCGCAGCGGGCCGGATCGTGATCCCGCTGACCGGTGCGCCAGCTACCGCGGTTGCGCGCCTGGCCGATTCGGGGCTGCTGACCAGCGACGACGACGTGATGTCCGGCGTCAGCGCATGCAGCGGCATGGCCTGCGGCCGCTCAGTTGCCGACGTCCGAGCGCTTGCGCGCCCGCTGCCCGGCCATCCTCATACCCACTGGGCTGGCTGCGCGCGTGGCTGCGGCGCACCGGCTGACGCCGACCTGATCGTCGCGACCGGGCCGGACGGTTTCCTGATCGGCGGGCAGCCCGTCGCCGTGGCAATCACCGGAGTGTCATGACTACGACAAGCTCGCACGCCGGTCACGGCGACAGCAGTGCCGCTGCAGCCGGACCTGTCCCGCTGGAGTATGAACGAGACGGCGCGGCGATATACCGCGAGTCGTTCGCGATAATCCGGTCGGAGGCCGACTTGAGCGCCATCCCGGCCGATCTCGAGCCCGCGGTCGTGCGCATGATCCACGCGTGCGGGATGACTGACCTGCCCGCCGACGTCGCTTGGTCACCGGGCGCTGGCGCGGCAGCGCGAGCTGCGCTGGACGGCGGCGCGCCGGTGCTATGCGACTCAGTAATGGTCGCCGGCGGGATTACCAGGTCCCGGCTGCGCGCCGGCAATCCCGTCGTCTGCACGCTCAGGGATGGCCGGGTGCCGGACCTGGCAGCGCAGCTGCGTACCACCCGGTCTGCCGCAGCGGTTGATCTGTGGCGCAGCCAGCTGGACGGATCGGTGGTCGCGATCGGCAACGCCCCGACCGCGCTGTTCCGGCTGCTGGAGCTGCTCGAAGCCGGCGCGCCCCGGCCGGCGGCCATCATCGGAATGCCGGTCGGGTTCGTCGGCGCGGCCGAGTCCAAGCAGGCACTCGCCTCCCGGTCCGGCGGGGTTCCGTACCTGACCGTTCATGGCCGGCGTGGCGGCTCGGCGATGACCGCCGCCGCCGTGAACGCACTCGCCGGAGACCCGGAATGAGCGACAGCAGATCCGAGCTGAGCGGGCGCCCCGGCCAGATCACCGGCGTCGGAGTCGGGCCCGGTGACCCCGAGCTGGTCACCGTCCGCGCTGCCCGGCTCATCACAGAAGCAGACGTCATCGCCTATCACTGCGCGCCACACGGGCGGAGCATTGCCCGTGCCGCCGCGGAGCCCTACCTGCACGAGGGCCAGGTCGAGGAGGTCCTCCGCTACCCGGTTACCACCGAGGCCAGCGATCATCCGAGCGGATACGCCGGCGCGATGGCGGAGTTCTACGCCGAGGTGACGCAACGGCTCGCACGCCACCTGCAGGATGGCCGGGACGTGGTTGTCCTGTGCGAGGGCGACCCGTCTTTGTACGGCTCGTATCTGCACTTGCATGAGCGGCTGGCCGGCCAGTTCCGGTCCGTCATAGTGCCGGGCATTTCGTCGGTGTCCGCAGCTGCGGCGGCCAGTTCGATGCCGCTCGTGCAGCATGACGAGACGCTGACGGTGCTGCCGGGCACGCTGCCCGAGGATCAGCTCCGGGCGCGGCTGGCGCACAGCGACGCGGCGGCCGTGCTCAAGCTCGGCCGGACGTTCGGCAAGGTGCGTTCGGCCCTGGAGAATACCGGCCTGCTGGACCGGGCTCTGTATGTCGAGCGGGCGGGGACCGACCGCGAGCGGGTGGAGCTGCTGGCTGCGGTGGACCCGGACGACGTCCCGTACATGTCGCTGGCGCTGGTGCCTGGCCGCGGGCGCCGCGACACGATGAAACCCGGCGTGGTGATCGTCGGGCTCGGCCCTGGCGACCCTGCCTGGCTCACGCCCGAGGCGGACGCTGCGATCGCCGGGGCCACAGACCTGGTCGGCTACCGGCCTTACCTGGCGCGCGTCCCGGTGCGCCCGGGGCAGGACCGGCACGCTTCTGGCAACACGGTCGAGGCGGAGCGCTCCGCGCTGGCCCTCGACCTTGCTGCCGGGGGGCGCCGGGTCGTGGTGGTGTCCTCCGGCGACCCAGGCGTGTTCGCGATGGCGGCCGCCGTTCTCGAGCAGGCGGTGACCGGTAGCGACCGCTGGGCCGGCGTGCCGGTAACGGTGCTGCCGGGTGTCACCGCCGCGCAGGCGGTCGCGGCCCGAGCCGGCGCGCCGCTCGGACACGACTACTGCGTGCTCAGCCTGTCGGACCGGCTGAAGCCCTGGTCGGTGATCGCAGACCGGATTGAGCACGCCGCGGCAGCGGACCTGGTTCTGGCGCTCTACAACCCGGCGTCCCGGACGCGGACCTGGCAGCTCTCCGCCGTCGCCGAGCTGATTCAGCGGCATCGGAGTTCGGCGACTCCCGTGGTTCTTGGCCGGTCAGTTGGCCGCGACGGCGAGCAACTGCAGGTGATAACGCTGGCCGAGCTCGGTGCTGCCGAAGTCGACATGTCGACGCTCGTCATCGTCGGCTCAAGCGCGACTCAGGTGGCCGAGCGTGACGGGCGGCCGGTTGTGTTCACGCCTCGCCACTATGGTGAAGCTGGCGCAGAAGCCAGCTCTCGGCATCTGCGACCGAGGGGCAGCTTGGCGCCGCCGCCAGCTCCGGGCGGCTGATCATGACGACGGCGATGCCACGTTCGCGGGCGGCAGCCAGTTTGCCAGCCGTCAGTTCCCCCCCGCTGTTCTTCGTCACCAGCACGTCGATTTGGTGCTGGCGCATGAGCGCGATTTCTGCGTCAGCGTCGTAGGGACCGCGAGCAAGGATGACATGGCGCTGCGGCGGCATCGGCTCAGCGGGCGGGTCGACGCAGCGGATCAGGAACCAGCTCTGCCGCAGCGGGGCAAACGCCGCAAGGCCCTGACGGCCGGTCGTGAGGAAGACGCGGCGTCCCAGGCGGGGCAGCAGCTTTGCAGCCTCGGTCAGGGAGCGCGCACCATGCCAGATGTCGCCTGCGCCGGGCAGCCACGGCGGGCGGACCACTCGCAGCAGCGGAGTTCCGGTCTGCCCGCACGCAACTGCGGCGCTGGCCGAGATGCCCTCGGCGAATGGATGCGTCGCGTCGATGACGGCGCTGGCGTGCTGGTCCGTCAGCCAGGCCGCCAGACCGGCGGGGCCGCCGAAGCCGCCGATGCGGACCTCGCCCGCTGGCAACACAGGATCACGAACGCGGCCAGCCAGCGAGGACACGACGCGGAGACCGGGCTGGGCAGCCAGGCGGACCGCCAGATCGCGTGCTTCGCTAGTGCCACCGAGGATGAGCACGATCGGCGCGGCCGTTGGCTGGGCAGCCTTCATCCGGCTCCCTCGGGCGGCCGGGCGGTCTCAGCCGCGTGGTTGCTGGTCCGCCGGAGCAGGTAGGTATCCATGATCCAGCCGTGCCGCTGCCGGGCTGCCTCGCGCTCGGCGGTGATGCGCAGTGCGACGTCGGCGACCTGGCCCGCGATCAGGATCTCGTCGGGCGTGCCCAGGTACGCACCCCAGTAGATCTCGTCGTCGCCGTCGGCGACAGTGAACGCTGTTCTTGCGTCGAGCATGACAACGACGTCGTCGCTGTGGGACGGAAAGCCCTCGGCCGCCAGCCGCCGGCCCGTGGTGATGTGCAGCGGACGGCCTGTCCTGGTCAGGCTGATCCGATGCTGAGCAGCGAGGGCTTGCACGCTGCTGATGCCCGGGACCACGCGAAGCTCGAAGCTGACGGCTCCTCGCGCGAGCACGTCGTGCAGCACGTGCAGCGTGCTGTCGTAGAGAGCGGGATCGCCCCAGGCCAGGACGGCGCCGCGGCCGTCCTCGGTGAGTTCGCTGGTAAGCAATTGCTCGTAGATGTCTGCTCGGCGGGAACGCCAGTCGCCCACCGCCGCTTCGTATTCGGCGGCGCCTCGGTCGCGCTGCGCGTCCGCAGCGGTGACAATCCGGCAGCTGCCGGTGACGTACCGGTTGCAGATCTCCGTCCGTACGTCAAGCAGGCTTTCTTTGTCATCGCCCTTGTCGAGCATGAACACGACATCGGCTGCATTCAGCTCGTTGACGGCCTGCACCGTGACGTGCTCGGGATTGCCGGACCCGATACCGACGACGGAGACAGTTCTCACTGTGCGTGCCTCACTGTGCGTGCCTCACTGTGCTTGCCTCACTGTGCTTGCCTCACTGTGCTTGCCTCACTGTGCTTGCCTCACTGTGCTTGCCTCACTGTGCTTGCCTCACTGTGCTTGCCTCACTGGGCGCTCCGATCGGCGGGCAGGCCGCGGTCGCGGCCGGGCGAGTACAGGTGGCTGTCGTCAAAACAGGTTTCAGCCAGGATCTGGCCGATGACGATGATGGCGGTACGGCGGATCCCCCGGCTGCGGACCTGACTGGCGAGCTCGCCCAGCCTGCACCGGATGATCTCCTCGTCTGGCCAGCTCGCCCTGGCCACCACGGCAGCCGGGCAGTCAGGGCCGTAGCGCGGCAGCAGGTCCGCGGCGACCTGATCGATGTTCTGCACCGCCAGATGCAGCACGAGGGTGGCGCCCGTAGCCGCGAGGGCGGGCAGGTCTTCACCGGGAGGCATGGGCGTGGCTTGTGCGGCGGTCCTGGTGAGCACGACGGTCTGCCCTATCCCTGGCAATGTCAGTTCCTGGCGCAGCGCTGCGGACGCCGCGGCAAACGCCGGGACCCCGGGGACGATCTGCCATGGCACACCTGCGTCGTCGAGCCGCCTGGCCTGTTCGCCGACTGCGCTGAAGATCGACGGGTCGCCGCTGTGCAGGCGCGCTACGTCATGCCCGGCCCGGTGCGCGGACACCAGTTCCCCGATGATCGCATCGAGATCGAGGTCCCTGGTGTCCACCAGCCGTGCGTCCGGTCTGGTACCGGCCAGCACCTCGGACGGCACCAGGCTCCCGGCGTACAGGACGACGGGCACAGACTCGATGAGCCGATGCGCGCGCAGGGTCAGCAGGTCCGCCGCACCCGGGCCAGCGCCGATGAAGTGCACGGTCATGGCCTGGTCACCTGCCACTGCGTGACCGCCAGCGCAGGCCGCCATGCCGTGAAACTTCCCAGCGGCTCGGCGTAGCTGACGGCCACCTTGACCAGCTCTCCCCCGTGCTCCTGCTGCCAGCTGTGCAGGAGCGTCTCCGATTCGATCGTGACCGCGTGGGCCACCAGTCGGCCGCCTGGCCGCAGGCGCTGCCAGCAGGTCGGCAGCATGCCGTCGGCAGTGAGGCCGCCGCCGATGAACACCGCATCCGGGTCCGGCAGCCCGGCGAGCGCGGCAGGAGCCGAGCCCGTAATCACCTGCAGGTCCGGCACGCCGAGCGCGGCAGCGTTGCGACACGCCCGGCAGGCGCGATCTGGCCGCGCCTCGATGGCAACGGCGCGCGCGAGCGGGTCGGCCCGCATCCACTCGATGCCGATGCTGCCGCTGCCCGCGCCGATGTCCCACAGCACCTGGCCTGGTCCTGGCCGCAGTACCGCCAGAGCCAGTGCGCGCAGCTCGCGGCGGGTGACCTGTCCGTCGGTCTCATAGGCGCTGTCCGGCAGGCCTGCCGTGCGGCCGGCGACTGCCCCCCGGCCCTGGCGTGCTGTGATAGCAAGCAGGCACAGGTCCTGCTCAGCGGCTGCGGTCAGTTCCGTTGCCTGCCGCGGCCGGCCGATCCGCTCAGCAGGCCCGCTGAGCTGTTCCAGCACGATCAGCTCGCTCGCGCCCCAGCCACGGTCGGTCAGCACCCGCGCTACGGCAGGCGGGGTGTGGCGGTCGCGGCACAGTACGATCAGCCGACCACCGGGCTGCAGCGCGGCCAGGGTCGCCTCGGGTCGCTGGCTTACCAGCGAGACGACCGTGATCTCATGCTGGGGCCACCCCAGTCGCGCGCACGCCAGCGCGACGGACGACACCCCGGGCACTATCCGCACGGCCGCCGCGCCGAGGCGCCTAGCCAATGTGGCACCGATGCCGTGCAGCGTCGGGTCACCGCTGGCCAGGACGCATAGCCCGGGAATCTCGCGCACGAGCTCATCCAGGTGCTCCAGGAGCGGGGATGGCAACCGAACCTGTCGTGCAGCCAGGTCCGGCAGCAGCCCGAGCTGACGCGCACTGCCGGCGATGGCGGTCGCCTCCGTCAGGGCGTCGCGGGCATCTTCGGTCAGCGACCGCCAGCCTTCAGCGCCAATGCCCACGACCGTGATCTGGACAGGCGGGTCCGATGTGCTGGCAGGTGAGTTCATCGACGGCACGGTATCGCGGCGAGGCAGCGCTTGACACCACCAGACCACGTCCGTAGCGTGACGCCGCCGTGGTATCAGGACCGCGGCGGCCCAATCTGCAGCGAAGTCCGGTGAGATCGCGGCGCTGTCCCGCAACGGTGGTTCCCCTCGGGGGCGAGCCCGGCCGCCTGTACTGCCCCCACGTCAAGGCCCTCGACGGAAGGGCAGTGCCGCATGAGCCTGTGCGCAGGAAGCGGCTCTGAGGTCACTCCACCCGGTGCTCGCGCAGCGCGATGGCGGGAGCTCGGCTGATGGCCTGGCGCCCGCGACCCCGGCGGATGCAGCTGCACGTGTCGACGCGGTCGTGCTGACCCCGGATGCACTGCTTCCTCCTCGTACTCAGTTACGACGAGGTGACCCCTGGGCGCCGCAACGCGCAGGCGGTCATGGCGATAGCGAAGTGGCTGCACGCGTCAGCGTTCGGGCTGCCATCGGACGGTTCATGAGCCAGTGGTGATACGCTCCCCGTGCCCCGTCGGCAACACCGCGGGGTGACGACCAGTACAGCGAAGTCCGGTGTGAATCCGGCACTGTCCCGCAACGGTGAAGCCCCTCCAGGGGACGAGTCCGGTCGCCTGAGCTGGCGCGTCGGCGAACTTTCAGTCCTCGGATGAAGGGCCGTTCGCGCGACGCCGGAAGCACCGGTGTCTGCGAGCTCTCTTCATCCTCCGCGCTTACGGAGGATGACTCATGCAGCAAGCCGATGGAAGTCAGCTGGCCGGCGACGGCGCAGCACGATCACGTCCGCGGCGGATGGCCGGTGACCTCACCGGCCGCGAATGGGGCCGGCTCATCTCGATGTTCGTGTTCATCCTCGCGGTCAACGCCGCAGGCTGGGGCATCTACGTCCTGTGCGTGATGCCGCACCACATCGACTATCACGGCTACGGCGGCAGCAAGGGCCTGGGCGTCGGCCTCGGCGTCGCGATCACTGCCTGGTTTCTCGGGTTCCGGCATGCCTTTGACGCCGACCACATCTCCTGCATCGACAACACCACGCGCAAGCTCATGGCCGACGGGGAACGGCCGCTGGCCAGCGGCTTCTTCTTCTCCTTCGGCCACTCGACCGTCATCGTCGCGGTCGGCGTCGGTATCACCATCGCGGCACGCGCGGTGTTCGGCGCCGTGGTTGACCCCAGCTCGGCGTACGAGACAGCCGGCGGCGCGGCCGGGACCCTGGTGTCGGCCGGATTCTTGTACCTCATAGCCGTGCTCAACCTGATCGTGCTGGCCGGCATCGTCAAGGTGTTCAGGGACATGCGCCGCGGCGCCTACAGCGAGACAGAGCTGGAAGCGCAACTGCAGGCCCGCGGGCTGATGTACCGGTTCTTCGGCAGGTTCATGAAGTCCATCACGCACACCTGGCAGCTGTACTTCGTCGGCCTGATCTTCGGCATCGGCTTCGACACCGCCACGGAGGTCGTCCTGCTCGCAGCGACCGCGTACGCCGCGATCCAGGGGCTGCCGTATTACGCGGTGCTAGCGCTGCCGGCCTTGTTCTCCGGCGGCATGATGCTCTTTGACACCCTGGACGGGTGCTTCATGAACTTCGCCTATGGCTGGGCATTTGCCCGGCCGGTGCGCAAGGTCTACTACAACCTGGTGATCACGGCACTCTCGATCGGGGCGGCATTCATCATCGGCACGATCGAGATCCTCGGCATCCTCACCACCGAGGTGCACCTGCACGGCGCATTCTGGTCTCTTGTGACGAACTTCAACATCAACGTCGCCGGATTCTGCATCGCCGGCTTGTTCGTTACCGTCTGGGCTGTCGCCCTCGCCTACTGGCGCTGGGGCAACGTCGAGGCCAGGTGGACGGCAAGCGTCAGCAGCGGCCCGGCCGGCCTGTCCGGCCCTAGCTGAAGGAGCATGCTGTGAGAACCGGTTCGGTGCTGGTGGCCGGCACCGCGTCGGACGCTGGCAAGTCCGTGCTGACCGCCGGCATCTGCCGGTGGCTGGCCCGCCAGGGCGTCCGGGTGGCACCGTTCAAGGCACAAAACATGTCCAACAACTCGGTGGTCGCGCCCGACGGCGCGGAAATCGGCCGCGCGCAGGCCATGCAAGCCGCAGCGTGCGGGGTGCCTGCCGAGGCGGCGATGAACCCGGTGCTGCTCAAACCGGGTAGCGATCTGACCAGCCAGGTAGTCCTACTGGGCCGCGCTGTCGGCGATACCACGGCCGAGGGGTACTGGCGGGCCGGGGCGGGTCGCCAGCGGCTGCTTGCCACCGTCCTGGGCGCCTACGACGACCTGCGCTCGCGGTTCGACGTCGTTGTCTGCGAGGGCGCCGGCTCGCCGGCGGAGATCAACCTGCGCCACGGCGACCTCGCCAACATGGGCCTCGCCACGGCGCGCAACCTGCCGGTGATCGTGGTTGGCGATATCGACCGCGGCGGAGTGTTCGCCGCCCTGTACGGCACGCTGGCGCTGCTGGAGCCAGCCGACCAGGCTCTGGTCAGCGGTTTCGTGATCAACAAGTTCCGCGGGGACCAGTCGCTGCTGATGCCGGGCCTGACCCAACTGACCGCACTCACTGGCCGGCCGGTACTCGGTGTTGTCCCGTACCTAACCCAGACGTGGATCGACGCCGAGGATGCTGTAGCAACCGAGGGCCGTTACGGCCCGCAGGACACCGGCGGCGATGAGACCCTGCGCATCGCTGTCATCCGCCTTCCCCGCATCTCCAACTTCACCGACGTGGACGCCCTTGCGCTCGAGCCCGGCGTCGCGGTCCGGTTCGTCAGCTCGCCGGCCGGGCTAGCTGACGCCCACCTGGTGATCCTGCCAGGGACGAAGGCGACCGTTGCCGACCTGGCCTGGCTGCGTGCGCGCGGCCTGGACACCGCGCTGGCGAGGCGGGCCGCGGGCGGGCGGCCTATTCTCGCGATCTGCGGCGGCTACCAGATGCTTGGCACTGTCATCCACGATGAAATCGAGAGCCGGGCAGGCACCGTCCGCGGGATCGGCCTGCTGCCGGTCGAAACAAGCTTCGCCCCGGTCAAGACACTCCGCCGCCCTTGCGGCTATGCGGGATCGACGCCGGTAGCCGGCTACGAGATCCACCATGGCACTGTCAAAGTCCATGGCGGCCGGCCTTGGTTCACCAGCCGGCCCGGTGACGACGGCAATGCGCTGGACGGCTGCCGGGCCGGCGTTGTCTCCGGCACGCTCTGGCACGGGATCTTCGAGAATGACGAGTTCCGCCAGTCCTATCTCGCCGAGATCGGTCGGCTCGCCGGGTGTGACTTCGCTCCGGAGACCGGTACCTGTTTCGCCGCCGCCCGGCAGGCTCAGTACGACGCCCTCGCTGACGGCATCGCCGCTAGCCTCGACACCGAGGCCCTGCTGCGCCTGATCGAGGCCGGACCTTCCCGTTCCCTCCCGGCTGTGCGAGCTCGGATATGAGGCGAGCCAGCAGCCCGCCGCCGGACGCGGCGCCGCACCCGTGGCGGGCGCGCTACGCCGGCCGGGACTGGCCGCTGGCGAGCGGCCTCATTGGCGGCGCCATCGCCGACGCGATCGCCGGGGACCCAGCGCACGGCCACCCGGTCGCGCTGTTCGGCCAGCTCATGACGGCCGTCGAGCAGCGGGTCTACGCTGACCGCGCTGATCACGGCGTGGCCTATGCGGCAACGGGCTTCCTGATCGCTGCCGGACCCCTGCTCGGCGCGGCCCGCCTGACCCGCACCAGCCCGGCCGGCCGGGCTGCCGTCACCGCGGCAACGGCGTGGGCGGCGATCGCCTCCCGATCACTCGGCGCGGCCGCGCGCCAGGTCGGCGCGGCCCTAGAGGCCGGTGACCTGGGGCAGGCCCGCGCCGCGCTACCCAGCCTGTGCGGCCGTGACCCGCAGGACCTAGATGGTCCGGGCATTGCCAGGGCTGTCGTCGAGTCCGTGGCGGAGAACACCAGCGACGCCATCGTCGCGCCGCTGGTCTGGGGAGCGCTGGCCGGACCAGCGGGCCTGTCCGGGTACCGCGCGGTGAACACGATGGACGCGATGGCCGGGCATCACTCGCCCCGCTACGAGCGCTTCGGCAAGGCTTCGGCCCGGCTGGATGACGTCGCCAACTGGGTCCCGGCCCGGGTGACCGCACTGCTCGCGGCCGCCTGCTCCCCCGCGGTCGGCGGCCGGCCCGGGTCGACCTGGCAGACGGCGCGGGACTACGGCCCGAGTCACCCGAGTCCGAATGCCGGGTGGTGCGAGGCCGCATTCGCCGGGGCGCTCGGCATCCGGCTGGGCGGCGTGCTCGCTTACTCGGGCCGAACCGAGCACCGGCCGCAGATGGGCACCGGCGGCCCGCCGCTGGCCGGAGACATCGGCCGGGCGATCCGCCTCGGTCACGGCCAGCGCGACAGCGCTGGCCGCCGCGTTGGCCGCCGGGTCCTCAGGCCATCGCTGATGTGCGAACTCAGCATGCACTCCCAGCCAGCGCGAGATGTCCTCATGGACATCGCCGCGCTTGGGCCGTTCTTCGGTGTTGAAATGCATCTGTCAGGTGAGCGCCCTCATCCGCCCTGGCTCACGGTCGGCGCGATGACCAGCCAGGCCGGGCCGATCAGGCACCGCATCGCCGCCGTTCGTCATTCCCTGGCTACCGGCGCCGGGTCCCTGGCCGAGCAGATCGAGGCGAAAGTAGCTGCCTCTGCCGCTCACTTTGGCCTGGTTGCGCGGCTCGTCTCGCCGGCTCTGGCAGCGCTCGTCTTCGGCTACCAGCTGAGCACGGACCCGTCAGAACTGTGGTGGCAGGACGTAGTCGGCGGCCCGTGCCCGCTGTCGGTCCCGGCACCGGTGCATGGCCTCGACAGCCGCTCGCAGTCAGCGGAGACGGCGTGCCGGCGACTCGTCGCCGAGGTGATCGAGCCGGTGACATCAGTGGTCGCCGAACTCGTTCCCATGTCCAGCCGAGTGCTCTGGGGAAACGTCGCGTCAGCTGTCAGCAGCGCCAGCACGCAGATCGCCGCGAGACGGCCGGCGACGGCTGGGGCGGCACAGGCAATAGCCGAGATCATCTTTCATACACCCCAGCTGCGGACCGAACGAAACCAGCCCGGTCCGCGATTCCGGCGGTCTAGCTGCTGCCTCTACTGCCGGATCTCGCCCGAACTGACCCAGGGCACCTGCGACGACTGCGTGCTCAGCTAGCCGCCATCAAGGACATCGGGGTAGCGGATGGCCGATTGCGTGGGGCGGCGGCCGACAGCGCATCGGCCGTTGTGCTGTCGCACTGAACCGTGAGCTGTTGTTAATGCGGACCCCGGAACGCGTTCCGGGGTCCTCATCTCATTGATCGATGCTGAACATGCCCGCGGGTACCCCGGCGATCTCGACTTGGCGCCAGATCGAGCGCCACTGCGGGAGTTCGTGGTAGCGCCGCAGCGCGGCGACACCGCCTAGCCAGCCGGCCCAGCCCGGGTACGGCGGATTGGCGGGATCGAATCCGCTCTGCACTACGGTGAGCCGGGTCTTGCCGTCCGAGTCCTCGAGCTCCCAGCTGTCGGTCATTCCGTCTGCGAACCGCATGGTCACTTTGCGGCCCGGTTCGAACTCGACGAACTTGGCCCCGCCGGGATCCAGTTCGAACCCGCCCATCGCGAAGCGACCGCCCACATAGGGCTCGATGTCCACGTTGGCGCCGAACCACCGCCGGAACTGCTCCGGCTGGGTCATCGAGTCAAACACCTCGTCCGGCGCCGAGTCGATCACCACGGAAGCATGCAACTCGCTCGACGTGAAGTCGCACTTGGGCGTCAGCGCACGGCCGGCCAGATAGTCGGCCAGGTTGGCGATCGCCAGCGACCAGAACGTCTGCAGCGCGCCACGGGCACCGGCCGTGTCGGCCAGCACCTCAGCGAAACTCGGCAGGTCGCTCTGGCTCAGCGTCACCAGCGTGCCGCCTTCGTCCTCGGCCAGCTCGAACTGCACCGTGGACTCGACACCGTCGACGGTCCAGGCGAACCGGATAGTGCGCTCGTCCACGTGCAGCACGCGCTGGTGCGGCTCAGCGCCGTCCGGCGTGAAGCAGCCCCAGAACTCGTATTTGCCGGGCAGGTCGACGTCGGCGTGCTCGGCCAGCCAGACGCGCAGCGCCGCCGGGTCGGTCAGCGCCTCGTACACGACCTTCGGTGGGGCCGGAACGACCGCGCGCAAGCGCAGGTCAGGCTCGGTCATCGAGATCTCCCTTCGGATAGCAGGCGACGGCCAGGCGGAATGCGTCGCCCTCGGCACCGCCGTAGCGGGTGAACAGGTCCTGCAGCGTCTGCTGCAGCTCGGCGAGGAATGCCTTGCGCTGCTCCGGGCGCACCCGGATGTCTCCGGATACCCCGATGGAAGGCAGGTCCGGCCGGGTGAGGTCGAGTGCGGCGACGTCCGCCTGGACGCTCTCCAGGAGGTCGACCAGGTAGCCCAGGCTGAGCCGGTCGCGGGTCTGGCGCAGCCCGATCCGGCCCACCAGGCCTGGAGATGGCCAGTAGGACCGGCCGGCCGCCTGGTAGATCCCCTCGTGGATCCCGCGTACCCGGCGCTCGGCCACCTGATCCGCTAGGCCGGCCTCCAGCAGGCGCTTCACGTGGTAGTAGACCCGCTGCGGGGTCTGATCGAGCTCGGCCGCCACCTCGGTGCACGACCGGGGCTCGGCGAGCTGCTGCAGCACTTCGATCCGCTGCGGCTTGAGCAGGGCCTCAGCCTGCTCGATCTGGTCGAGGTAGACGACATCTCTCATGACAAAATCAGTCTTTACGTAAAGAAGATTTTTGTCAATGCTGCCGAGTCATGGCCGCCATCTGATCGGACTCCGAGCGTGACCGCCGATCACTGCCCGAACGCCCACGCGACCATCCGCGGGAACTCCTCGCGCCAGAACGCGTCGCCATGCGATCCGACCCGCTCAGCCATGACGACGTCCGCGCCGGCAGCGCGCAATGCTTCGGCCCACCTGGCCGCGTTCTTGAGGAAGAACGGCTCCAGTGTGCCGGCGACCAGGTATGCACGCGGAAGCGAGCTCGGCATCACAACAGGCGGTCGATGACCCGCGCCGGGTGATGCGCAGAAGACCGCACCATAAACGTCTGGGTGGCGAAGTCCGACGGCAAGCGCGAGCTCACCACCGGCCGAGACGCCGAACACCGCGGTGCGTTCGGCAGGCAGGGCAACACCAAAGCGCGACCGCACCCATCGGCGGACATCGCCGACGAAGAACTTCTCGTGTGCTACGAACCGGTCCGGGTCGAATCCTGGTGAGTACTCGTGGAGCCGCAGCATCTCGTCGGCCAGCCGGTGTACACCGACAATCATCGTGGACGGCACGTCGGCTGCCTCGAGGTCCCCGGCCCACTGCGAGATCACCTGACCGTCAGCTGCGAATACGACTGCTCCGGGCGGATCTGGCGGGACGTACACCGTAACCTGGCGACCTCCGTCGTAGCCGAACATCTCAGTAACGAGCTCTCCTGCGATGGAGGACATTGTTGTCGGCTCCTTGTTAGTGGCCTCGGCCCTCACGTTAGCTGTGGGTGTCAGCTAGCGCACCAGCGCGGATCGCAGCGCCACGAGGTCGGGCGCAGCGACGCCGTGTGCCGCGAGGTATCCGGACACCGATCCGCCGCCTGCCGCCCTGGCCTGGGCCAGCACGTTCAGAATCCGCCCGGCCGGGCTGGAGAGCAGCGCAGCGGTCACGTTGTCGGCCAGGCCGGTGGCCGTCAGCCTGCCGATCACCGTTGTGCTGTCCGGGTCGAGGTACACGAAGCTGAGCGCGTAGTCCGCGCCGATGAACTCGTCGGGAACACCGAGCACGGCCAGCGTCAGCGCGATCACGATGCCAGTGCGGTCCTGTCCCGCGGCGCAGTGCACCAGCGCGGGAAGCGCGCCAGGCACGCACAGTGCCCTGACAGCCGCGCCGATGCCGTCGCCGCATTCGTTGATCGCGTAGCGGTACTCCGCGCTCAGGTCGGTCATCGGGGGCAGCACAGCCGGGTCGCGGACAATCGGCGCGCGCACGATCCGGGCGGGTAGCCCCGCTACCGCGCTCGGCCGCTGCTCCACCTCGATGTCCGCGCGCAGGTCCACGATCGTGCGCAGGTCAAGCCCGGCCAGCGCCGCGACGCTATGACTGTCGAGCCTGTGCAGGCTGTCGGACCGCAACAGGGTCCGCCAGGCCACGCAGCCGCCCGCATGCGTTGGGTAACCGCCGATGTCGCGCAGGTTGTCAGTGCCGTCCACCCGGAGGTGCCGCCCGTCGGCCAGTGCGATGTCTCGGACCTCGCGTTCCGTGCTTCTGGCCGCCCGTGTCAACTACCCGTTCCCCTCCCGTCGCCTATCGGCACGATCTCATACCGTGGCGGCGCGCGGTTAGCGGCACGAATGCCTGCTCGGACGCCGGGCGGCGTCAAACGCTCAGAATCGGTAAGTGGTGTGGGTGAAGTGCCCCTTGCCGAACGCGAGCACTTTCGCGGGCGTGACGGAGTAGACCAGAGCGTCGCCGCCGTGCGGGTGGTGGAAGCAGCCGTCTTTGACCTCGTAGTGCCACCGGCCGTCCCATTTGGCGGACCAGGTTTGGGCCAGCCGGGACAGCCGCGCGTCGTCGGTGACGGGAACGGCGCTGCCTTCGACGGCGACGTCGAGTCCTTCGCTCCAGGTGCTGCAGCCCGTGGTGAGAACGACGTGCGGGTTGGCGCGCAGGTTGAGGGTCTTTTGCTCGGCTTGGCCGGTAGAGAAGTGGATGGCGTCATCGAGCCAGACGGCGACCAGCGGGGTGGCGTGGGGCCTGCCATCGGGGCGGACGGTGCTGATCCAGAAGAGCTCGGCGCTTTCGAGCGCTTCGCGGGTTTGGCTCCACGGCGTGGCCGTAGCGCCAGGCTCACTGAACCGGGCGTCGATCTTGGCGGCGGGTTCGCTTATGGTGGGCTCCCTCCTTCGATCACGAGGCAAAGCACTGGCGACTTGCAAGCACTTAGCTCGACCCTATCGGGAACTGGTGGTACTTTGCAAGCAGCTTTGACGAAAGGAAGACGCCGTGACTGACTCACCGCGTTCAGGCTGCCCGATCAACGCCGCCGTCGAGTCGTTCGGCGATCGGTGGAGCCTGCTCGTCCTGCGCGACATCATGTTCGGCAACCGCCGGCACTTCCGCGAACTGCAGGCGGGCTCACAGGAGGGCATCGCGTCGAACATCCTCGCTGACCGGCTCAAGCGGCTCGTCCAGGCGGGGCTGCTCACACGCGATAACGCCGGCCGCGGCCAGCGTGCGGCCTACAGCCTCACCGAGCAGGCGATCCAGCTCGTCCCGGTCTTCGCCGAGCTCGGCGCTTGGGGAACCCGGCACCGGCCGACCAGCCGCACCCTTCGCATCCGCGCCGAACTGCTGGCAGACGGCGGCCCGGAGCTGTGGCGCGCCTACATGAACGAACTGCGCGAGACCCACCTCGGCATCCCCCGCCCCGAGCCGCAGGAACCCTCGGTGACCGCCCGGCTTGCCCGGGCCTATGCCGACGCCTGCGCGACCGAGGCAGCCGGGGCCTGACGAGCCGCGGAGGCGCCCTGAGGGCCGTCAGCCGCGGCTCACCGACCGCGTGAGGCCGGCGGCGAACGCAGTGAACAGCGTCCAGGCACCGACAGTCAGTACGTAGAGGACGGCTTGCTGGGGTCCGTTCAGTGTCCAGTCCGCGCTCTGGTTCTGGCCGACAATCGGAATGATCATGTAGAGGGTGAAGGCGAAAGGACTGAACTGACCGTGTGCCGCGACTGCAGGAGCCGCGGGCCGTACTGCGAAGTACGCAGAGCCGGCTGCCAGTAGCGCCAGAAGCCACAGGCTGGCGAGCCACGGCCGGTATCCGTAGCCTACCGTCGCGTCCTGGATGTAGCCCCAGACCTTGCCGACCGGCCCGAGTTTGCCACGTCGGGCGCGCTGCTTCGCCAGCAGCACGCGGCGGGCGTTCTCGTCCTCACCCAGCCGCCGGTAGCAGGCGGCGAGCTGTTCGTAGGGTTGGGGCTGGTAGCCAGCCGGATCGCGAGCGATCCACTCGAGCCGGCGGTGGGCAGGCAGGCGCGGTTCGAGCTCGCTGTACCGCAGGCCGTTGAAGCGGATACGCTCGGGCCACTGCGTAGGGTCATCACTGAGGCTGCCGAGCGTCGCATCGCGCAGGTCGACCATGCCAGTGATGAGCCCTGGCCCGCGTGCAGGAGGTGGGCCACCGGGTCCGACGTGCGCGGGTGCCGCGTCCCCGCCCAGGAACAGGCGGCCGCCGATCTGCGCCGAGGCGAGTCCGATTTCGCCGGCTGCCACGAAACCGTCCCTGCATTGCAGATCGCCGCCGACTGTGAGGCGGTCTGCGGCGAGCGCCCAGCTACCCTCGTTGAGCAACTGCGCGCCATCGAGGATCAGGGAACCCCCGATGCTGGCTCCCGGCAGCCGGACAGCACCCACGACCGTGCAGTCGTTCCAGTACATTGCCGCCCGGACACGCAGGTAGTCGGCGTTGATCGCAGTTCCGTCAGGCTGGCGCAACTGTGCGCCGCTGAGCTCCAGGTGCCCGGTCACATCGGTCTGATACAAGCCAAGCCAGTTCAGCAGCGAACCTGTAACCTCCAGCTGGCCGTCAACATACGTATTGCTCACGTCCAGGTAGGGCATCTCGCAGCCGACGAACAGCACCGAACGGGTCCTGGACTCCAGCAGGGCGATGCCACTGTCGAAGAGGCAGCTCTCGAAGTGCAGCGGCACGGCAATCTGCGCGTTCGACAGGTCCAGGCATCCCGTCACCCGGAAGCCACGGGCCCGCAGTCGCGGCCGTTTGACTGCAGTTAGTTCTCCCAGCAAGATCGCGGAAACAACTTCGGCGCGCACCTGCCGGCTAGCAGCCCACAGAGCCGCGTTGTTCGTCTTGTCAGTCGCCGCATCACCTGACTGCACGTCAGCAAGCTCGCCTTTTTCAAACGACTCGCACAGTTTCCGTTCCGGCTCGGTCAAACCCCGCAACGGCGGCATAGCCGTGATGATGGCCTTCTTCTGGCCTAGCTGGCAAGCACGCCGCCGGACTGCCGCTCTCGCCGGGTCGCGCGGGCCAGTATTAGTGAGACGGGACAGCTGTCTGCGTGAGACACGCCGGGCCGGCGTGCCCGTGCTGTATGCAAGATAAGTGGCACGGGACGCGCTGGCGGGACCGCCATCGTCCGCTGGACTACTTGGCGCCGCGCCGGCGGAAGCCGAAGCCGTCCGAGCGCGTGCGGGTGGCGGTGAACGTGTCGAACTCGGCAGGGACAGGGTACGGGCCCGAGCCGGACCAGGCCGAGGTGTGGTAGTAGGTGAACGTCATCGTGGTCTTGTCACCGGGGAAGCGACCAGGGTCCACGTCGAACACGCCGATCCCCCACGGAAAGGTGGTGTTGGGGTCGGTGACCGCGGACCACGGCGCGTCCTCCGTCTCGACCTCAGTCCCGGAGACGTTGATGCCCTCCTCCGGTTCGCCCGAGGTGCCCGTCTCGTAGACGTCGTCGTGGCCCTTGGTGCCGCCGGTGCCGATCACCAGGTGCACGAGGCCCAGGTCGGAGTCCACCTTGTTCAGCTCGGTGCTGACAACGTGCGGCCGCAGGATGGTTCCGGAGTCGGTGCCGTGCACGACATAGCTGCGCTCGTAGTCGTGGTCGTGGCCGGCCAGCACGAAGTCGACACCGTACTTATAGAACAGCGGCATCCAGGTCTGGCGGATGCCCAGGTCGGACCCTTGCGCGTCGGAGGTGGACATGGCGGGCTGGTGCGTGACAGCGACGATCCAGTCGACCGAGGTGTCGGTCGACGCTGCGCGCAACGTCTCCTCGAGCCACCTTTCCTGGGCGCCGCCGGAGTAGCCGGTCAGGATCTGGTTGTCGCCGGTGCTCAGGTAGGTGCCGGTGTCGACCTGATAGCAGACGTCGTTGTTGTCCAGCATGACGAAGAGCACCGAGCCGATCTGGAAGCTGTACCAGTTCCCCTCGAAGTCGGCCGAGCCGTTCTTCGGCAGGGTGAACCGGGTCAGGTAGGACAGGAAGCCCTGCGGGCCGTTGCCTGGCTCGTTCTCGTGGTTGCCCAGGGTCGGCATCCACGGCCGGTTCGCGGACGAGAGCTGCGTGTTGTCGAAATACTCCTCCCAGACCTGGGGCTGGTACAGCTGATTGGAGTTGGCGTAGGACAGGTCACCGTTGACCAGGTGCACGACCGGGTCGAATAGCTCGACGGATGCGGCGGTCGCCATGGCGTTGAGCGACGCCTTAGAGTAGGCGGCGTCGCCGCAGGCGATGTCGCCGACGCTGGTGAAGCGGAACGGCACACGGCCCTCGGGCGCGGTGCGGAACGCGCCGGAGACCTGGGTCTCGCCGTTGCTAACGATCCGGTACACGTAGGCGGTGTCGGGCTGCAGGCCCTCGATCCGGGCGTGCTGGGCAATCGTCTGGACGCCGTTGTTGGCGTCAGTGTACGTGCGGGTCTCTGCCGGGACTTTGCGGCCGAAGCCTCCGGCCGCGGTGCCGACCATCACGGTCGGGTTGGACACCGAAGTCGGGTTCACCCAGGACACAGCGACCTCACGCGCTGGGTCCTGTCCGAAGGTCAGATGAACCTGCTCAGCAGTGACTGTGGCGGCCTTGGCGGCCTGCTGCCAGAGGAGCGGGCTGCTGGCTACAAAAAGACCGCCGGCAGTGATGCCGACACCGCCGATGAACGACCGGCGCGAGACGCCGACGCGCTCCATGCTCTCCGTCATTACTGTCCTTCCCGGGGCACTCCGACAAAACAAAGCCATGCTCCCGGTCTGGAAGGTCAGCAAGCCAAACTAAAGGTTTACACCGCGTTAACTGTCACGGCCGTTAGAGGCCGGCTGTAACAGAGAGGAGTCTGGCGGCAGCTGTCCCCGTCTGGGCGAACGTGGTGTCAGCTCCTGTCAGCACAGTGATGACTCAGAGCTGAGCTCTAGTCCTCGCACCTCGTCGGCGAAT
>Ga0335075_10003259_pt1 | contig 25808 bp, 16 predicted proteins | sample Lox_Sample_24_FD_206723 | JGI IMG/M metagenome (GOLD analysis project Ga0335075, IMG submission 206723) | Soil microbial communities from Loxahatchee National Wildlife Refuge, Florida, United States - Lox_Sample_2.4 | ecosystem: Environmental > Terrestrial > Soil > Wetlands | place: USA...
GGCGCGACAACGCCATCTCCCGAAACGACGCCGAACGCCAACCCACCCCCTGCTTCGACATATGCAGTTCTCCATTCCCTGCAACGCGGGCCCATTTTAGGCTGTCTCACTTTTGGGGGTCACTCCAGGGTGTCTGCTAGCGAGGAGGGACGATGAAATGAGGAAAATTGGCCCCGGCCCTTCGGCTTCCATCCCAGCACGCAAAGACCGCGTGCCGGGAACCCTGGGTTGCGGCGCAAATCGGGCCATACTTCGTTGTCGTCCTAGGCGGTGGACCCGCCACAGCCGTCGTCCTCCGCCTCGTCTGGCCCGATTTTCGCTCGCAACGCCGCACGCGCGAAAGTCAATAACAGGCTCTAGACTCAAAAGCATGAAGGTACTCGAGTGGCTTCTGGCCTCCGATCCCGCCATTCGCTGGCAGGTTCTGCGCGACCTCGTCCCTGCGCCCGCGGAACTCGTGGCCGCGGAGCGTTCGCGAACGGCCGTGGATGGTTGGGGAGCCGCTCTGCTGGCGCTGCAGGGCGACGATGGACAGTGGGCCGGAGGCGCATGTTTCCCCGCCAGGAGCCTGAACTGGCGCGAGGAGAACCGGGGCCAACCCTGGATCTCCACGCTTCCCACCCTTCAGCTCCTGCATGATTTCGGGGTCGACCCAGCCTCCGGCCGCGTTCGTCATGCGATCGATCGGGTCAGGCGGAACTGCCGCTGGGAACACGCCGGAGAGCCATTCTTCAGCGGCGAAGTCGAACCGTGCATCAATGGCAGGACGGTCACCCTGGGCGTTTATTTCGGCCAGAATATGGACGCCCTCGTCCGCCGTCTGCTTAGCGAGCAGCTTGAAGACGGCGGTTGGAACTGCGAGACCGAGAATGGATCGGTCCGCTCGTCCTTCGCAACCACCATCAATGTCCTGGAGGGCCTGCTGGCGCACGAGCGTGCCACCGGAGGATGGCCGGAGTCCATTGCGGCCCGGCGCCGCGGAGAGGAGTATCTTCTCGAGCGAAAGCTCTTTCGACGCAAGAGCTCCGGCGAAGTCGTCGACCCATCCTGGCTGCAGTTCTCGTTCCCCGTTCGCTGGCACTATGACGTCCTGCGCGGACTGGAATACTTCCGTTCGGCCGGCGATGCTCCCGACCCGCGCCTGCAGGAAGCTATCCATCTGCTGCGGTCCAGGCAGCAGCCCGACGGATGCTGGCTCCTCGAGAACACCCACAGCGGCAAGGTCCACTTCGAACTCGAGGATGGGGATAACAAACCCAGCCGGTGGAATACCCTCCGCGCGCTTCGCGTGCTCCGCTGGTACGACGGATCTGCCGCCTGATCAACGACGCTTCCGCGGTTGGCCTCGCCGCCTCATGTTGGCCTCGCAGCAAGTTTCCAAACGGATGGGCCTTCGCGACCGAGACCGCGACTCCGCAATGAGCTGCGTTTGTTCGGATCTCCGCCTTCCCCGTGGCAGCGCATGAAATCAAAGTCAAGCACTCCCGCACCACCCATGCGGAAAGCGCTGGAGCAGCGGAGTTGAGAACCATACCGCAGGCACTGCGGCATTCAACTCCTCTACGGCACCCTCGCCGGAGCCTGGCGCGCAACCACCGCGTGCTGCGCATTCCACCACCCTCCGCCCAGCGCCTGCAAGAGCGCAACCGAGTCCGCGTACCGCGCCGCGGCCGCACCGGTCCGGTCGAGCTCGGTTTGCAGCCGTTGCCGCTCCGCATCCAGCAGGGCCTCCTGGCTGATGCCGCCGGCGCGATACCGCCCCGCCGCGATCCGGTAGCTCGCCTCCGCCTGGTTGGCCGCCTCGGTGCGCGCCGCCAGCGTCTGCGCATCGTGCTCGATTGCATACAGCGAATCAGCCACCTGCTGGAACGCGGCCAGCACCGTCTGCCGGTAGACGCCGCCGGCCTCTTCGAATGCCGCCTGGGCCTTGCGCCTCTCCGCGCGCAGCGCTCCGCCGTTGAAGATCGGCTGCGTCAGTGCTCCTTCCGCATTCCAGATGCCGCCGCCGCTTGTGAAGCCGGTTCCGATGGCGCCGCCGCTCCCCGTCAGCACAATCTGCGGATAGAGATTCGCCGTCGCCACGCCTACGTTGGCGCTTGCCTCGTGCAAGAGCGCCTCCGCCGCGCGAATGTCGGGCCGCTGCCGCACCAGCGCCGAGGGCAGGCTCACCGGAAGCTCCTCCGGCAGGCGCAGCCGGTCGAGCGAGATCGCTGCTACCCGCGCCTGGGCCGGCGGCTTGCCCATCAGCACGGCCAGCTCGTCGTTCACCGCGTCCAGCTCCTGCTCAAGCCCCGGCAGCGTGGCCTGGGTCTCGGCCAGCAGCGTCTGCTGGCTGTGCACCTCGCTCTCGGCAACCCCGCCCGCGCGATACCGCTTCTCCGCGATCCGCAGCTGCCGCTCCTCCACGCCGAGCATCTGCCGCGTCAAATCCATCGCCGCGCGTATCTGCGCCTGCCGGATGGCCGCCGACGCCACGTTCCCCGCCAGCATCAGCCGCGCGCCCTCAACCTGCCACGCTTCGTAGTCGCGCTGCGCGCGCAGACTTTCGATCAGGCGCCGGTTCGCGCCAAAGATATCGAGCGCGTACGACACCGCCACCGAGCCGTCCAGCAGCGTGAATGGCGACGGGTTCGGAAAGGGAATCCCGTACGCCGCCAGATTGAGCTGCTCTTCTTCAACCGATGCATTGCCGCTCACCGTAGGGAACCGCGCGGCGCCCCGCCGCGCCTTCAACTCTTCCTGCGCCTGCTTCAGCCGCGCCGTGGCCTCGGCAAGCGTAGGGCTCGCCGCCAGCGCCTCGCGCATCATTCCGTTCAGCTCCGGCGAGCGCAACAGCGTCCACCAGTCCGCCGGAAGATCCGCGCTCGCGCTCAGCCTCTGCGCCGCTCCCGCCGCGCCCGCGCTGCCGGCGGTTTTACCCGGCAGCGGCTGCGGCGTGTAGCCCGTCACGGCGGGCGGCGCCGGCGCGCGGTACTTCGGGCCCACCGTGCATCCCTGCGCCACCAGCAGCGCCATCGCGCTCAGTGCCGCAATCGTCCGCATCCGGCTCCTCTCCCCACCCATCCCTCACCTCAATCCAGCGTTCTGCGATACGTGGCCACCGCCACCGCCATCAGCGCCAGCGTGAACACCATCATCGGCCACACGCTCGGCCACGAGTCCGCCCAGCCGTTGCCCTTCAGCAGAATTCCCCGGATCAGCCGGTTGAAATAGGTCAGGGGCAGCAGGTTGCCGATCACCTGCGCCCATCCCGGCATGCCCTTGAACGGAAACATGAATCCCGAAAGCAGAATGTTGGGCAGGAAGTAGAAGATCGCCAGCTGCACCGCCTGCAACTGGTTCTGCGCCAGCGACGAGAACGTGATGCCCACCGTCAGGTTGGCGGCGATGAACAGCAGCGCCGACAGGTACACCGCGCCCACGTTGCCGAAGAAGGGCACCTGGAAGACATAGCGCGCCGCCAGCAGGATGATGCTCGCCTGAATCAGGCCGATGCCGATGTACGGGATCAGCTTCCCCGTCATCACCTCCAGCGGCGTCGCCGGCATGGCCAGCAGGTTCTCCATGGTGCCGCGCTCGCGCTCGCGCGTGATGGCCAGCCCCGTCATCATCACCATGGTCAGCGTCAGCACCACGCCCATCAGCCCCGGCACCACGTTGTACTGCGTAATGTCGTCGGGGTTGTAGAGCTCGTGCACGGTCACGCCGAACGGCGCCGGCGTGCCGGCCAGAAACCTCAGCGGTCCCGTCATCTCGCGCTGCACCACCGACTGCACAATCCCGTTGACCGCCGCCAGCGCGCTCTCCGTCGCCGTGGGGTCGGTGGCGTCGGCTTCGATCAGCAGCGACGGCCGCTCGCGCCGTAGAACCTGCCGCGTAAATCCCGCCGGAATGTTCACCACAAACAGCACCTCTCCCCGCGCCAGCGCCGCGCGCCCCGCCTGCTCGTTGGGCAGCTCCGCGACGATATTGAAGTACGACGAGTTCTGCATCGCCCAGAGAAAGCTCCTCGTAACGTCGCTGGGGTCGGCGTCGATCACCGCCGTATCCAGGTGCTTGGGATTGGTATTGATCGCGTAGCCGAAGAGCCCCATCTGCAGGATGGGAATGCCCACGATCATCGCGAAGGTCAGCCGGTCGCGCTTGAGTTGCGTGAACTCCTTGAGCACGATGCTCCACCAGCGCACCGCCGAAAATCCGCGCCTGCCGCTCATCGCCGCTCCCCCGCGTTGTCCTCCGCCCGGCTCATCAGGTGGATGAATACATCCTCGAGGCCGGTGTCGATCTTCTCCGCGCGCCGTCCGCCCGCTTGCGCCGCCGCCTCCACCGTGCGCTGCAGCGCGCCGGCATCGGCCCCGCTCACGTGCAGCACATCGCCGAAGGTCACCGTCTGCTCCACGCCGTCCTTGCCCCGCAGCTCGTGCTGCAGCTCCGTCAGCCGCTCGCCGTGGATCGCCCATGTGGCCAGCCGCTGGCTCGCAATCACCTCCGCCGCCGAGCCCTGCGCCAGCAGCTTGCCGTACGATATGTACGCCAGCTTGTGGCAGCGCACCGCCTCGTCCATGTAGTGCGTGCTCACCAGCACCGAGATCCCGCGCGCCGCCAGGCTCTGGATCTCATCCCAGAAGTCGCGGCGCGCCCGCGGATCGACGCCCGCCGTCGGCTCGTCGAGCAGCAGCAGCTGCGGCTGGTGCAACATGCATGCCGCCAGGGCCATCCGCTGCTTCCATCCGCCGGAGAGCGTCCCCGCCAACTGGCCGGCGCGCGCCGTCAGCCCCAGACCTTCGAGCGCCTGCCGCACCACCCTGGCGCGATCCGCAACCTCGTACATGCGCGCGACAAAGTCCAGGTTCTCGGCGATGGTCAGGTCCTCCCAGAACGAGAAGCGCTGCGTCATGTATCCCACGCTGCGCTTGATCTCCGCGCTCTCGCGCAGAATATCGTGGGCCAGGCATGTGCCGCTGCCGCTGTCGGGCTTGAGCAGCCCGCACATCATGCGGATGGTCGTCGTCTTGCCGCTCCCGTTCGGCCCCAGAAACCCGAAGATCTCCCCCCGCCGCACCCGCATCGACACGTTGTTGACCACGTGCTTGCCGCCGAAGTGCTTGTTCAGCCCCTGCACGTCGATCGCGTACTCGAGCTGGGCGCCGGCTGTCATTCGAGCGTCACCTCCACGGGCTGCCCCGGGTGCAGCATCGCCGCTTTCGCCGCCGGCGGCTTTGCGATCACCATGAACACCAGCTTGGCCCGGTTGGCGTTGCTGTAGATCACCGGCGGCGTGTACTCGCACTGCGGCGAGATGTAGGTGATCTGCGCCGGCACCTTTGCCGCGCAGCCGTCGCACTGCACGCTGACCGGCTCTCCGGCCCGCAGCCGGCCGACAGTCGTCTCCGGCACAAAGAAGCGGACCTCCATGTTCGCGGGCGGCAGAAGCTGCACCACCGGGCTGCCCGCCGTCACCCACTCACCCTCGCGGTACAGCGTGTCGAACACCAGGCCCTGCCGCGGCGAGGCGATCTCCTTCTGCTCCAGCCTCCATGCCGCATCGGCCAGCGAAGCGCGGTCCGCCGCCACCTGGTTGGCCTGCGCGCGGATCTGCTGCCCGCGCGCCGGCAGCGCGTCCACCTCCAGCTCCGCCTCCAGCTCCCGCACCCTTGCCGCGCTGGTCTGCGCCGCCGCCTGCGCACTCACCAGCTCCGTCTGCGCGATGCCGCCGGCGCGAAACTGCGCCGCGTCGATCGCCAGAATCGCGTCCGCCTGTTTCTTCGCGGACTGCGCCTGCATCCACTGTGCCCGCGTCACCGCGATCTCCTGCGGCCGCTTGCCGGCTCGCAGATCGGCCAGTTTCGACTCCGCGCTGCGCAGCACCTGTTGCGCCTCGCGCGCCTCCGAGAGCTCCGGCTCGCGGTCGAACGCGAACAGCGGATGCCCGGCCGCGATCGTCTCCCCGCGCGCTACCGCCAGCTCTTCGAGCCGCCCGCTCTCCGGCGATGCCACGTAAACAAACCGCCCCTCCACGTACCCTTGGTACAGATTGGCGCGCGGATGCGAGCATCCCGCCGCCAGCAGCGCTCCCAGGCTCAAAACTCCCGGGCCCAGAACTCCCAGGCTCAAAACCCGGGGGCTCAAAACCCCGAGGCTCGTTTGTGTCAGGACTCTTGGCATCATCTCCTCCCTTCACTTGCGCTGCCTGGCGCCGCCCTGCGGCGCGTCCAGCCCGTGCCGCAGCAGTCCGGCGATGTGCCGCCGCAGCGTCGCGCGGCCGGGCCTGCGGCGGTGAAAGGTCTGCGCATAAAATCCGGCCGTGGCCGCGTGCAGCATCACCAGCCCGATGGTCGAGAACACAATCATCACCGGATCGATCTCCGGATTCACCGTGCGCTTGCGCTGCCCCTGTGCGATGGTCTGGCTGATCTGCCGCACCTTCTCGAAGGGCAGCCGCTGCAGGACGCGGGTGCGCAGCAGCCCGCCCTCGTTCAGGACCTCGCGCATCCAGGTCGCCGGAATCCACGGCATCCTTTCAACGCCCCGGAGCAGCCGGTCGACGATGCCGGCGATGGCCTCCGCCGGATGCGCGCCGGCCTCCACCGGGTCCCAGACCGAGGCGATCAGCGCCGCCAGCCGCTCCTCCACCACGCAGTCCAGCAGGTGGTCGCGGTCGCGGAAGTAGTAGTGCATCATCGCCGGAGTCAGGCCTGCGCGCTTGGCGATGGTGGCAAAGCTGGAGGCCGCGATGCCCTGTTCCGCGATCGACTCCGTAGCCGCCGTCAGCAGCCGGTCGCGGGCGTCGGCGCCGCCGGCCGGCCGCCCCGGGCTTCGTTTCGTTTTGACGGTTGTGTTCATATTTAATTAACGAGATAATTAAATATCGAATCCGGAACCCTGTCAACCGGCGGCCGCGCGAGGCGTGCAGCCCATGCCCCGGGATGCCCATTCCGCCCCAAACCCCGGGCGCCCCAGGTCTCGCCTTTGAGACCTGGGAGACCGCCCGGGCCCCGGCGCGCCGGGGCGCCGTCAACACGCCATTCCTTGCTGCGAATCCGAAGGAGGATGGTTGCCGGCGTCCGCCTGTTGCTTCAGAGCAGGCTTTCGATAAAACGGCGGCTGCCGGCCGCGAGATCGCCCTATTCCGCCCGCAGCGCCTGCATCGGGTCCAGCCGCGAGGCGCGCCATGCGGGCACCAGGCAGGCTAACGCGGCCACGGCCAGCAGCGCACCGGCGACGGCGGCAAACACCGCGGGATCGAGCGGCTGGGTGCTGTAAAGCATTGCCTTGATCAGGCGCGTGGTGGCGGCGCTGGCTGCCAATCCGAGAAGGAGTCCGATCAGCGCCGGCCTCATCCCGTCGGCCAGCATCAGCCCCAGCACCTGCCCGCGTTGCGCCCCCAGGGCGATGCGGATGCCGATCTCGCCGGAGCGCTGTGCCACGATGTACGAAAGCACCCCGAACAGGCCCGCTGCCGCCAGCAGCAGCGACAGCACCGCGAAGGACGAGATGAGCGTGGCGTCGAAGCTCTGGTCGAGAGTGGACTTGCCGATGAGCTGATCCATGGTGAGCACGTCCGATACCGGTACGTCGCGGTCCATGCTCTCGATAATGCGCTGCACGGGGAGCGCGAGCTGCTCCACGTCGCGGCTCGATCGAATGACCAGCTTGCCGAAGTTCTGGTCGCCGGCAAACGAGGGCGCGTCGAGCGGGTAGTACTGCATCGGCGCCGGCGGCTCGCCGATGGAGTAGCGGATATCGCCGACGACGCCGGCGATGGCATAGGGCTTGGCGCCGCCCATAATGCGCAGGTGCTTGCCGATGGGATCCTCGCCGGGAAAGTACTTCCGGGCAAACGATTCGTTGATCACCACCTCGTCGACATGGCCGAAGGTCTGGCCGTCATCGAAGGTATGGCCATGCAGAATGGGAATGCCCATGGCCGCAAAGTAACCGGGATCGACGGAGCGGTTGATGGCGAATGTGCCTTTGCCCTGGGGCAGGGGCGGATGCTCGGCGATCGTAAACGAAAAATCGCCCATGCGTCCCTCACCCGGAACCGAGCTGGCGAAGCCGGCGGCTGTAACGCCCGGAAGCACGCGCACGCGCTGCAGCAGCCTTTCAAAGAACTGGGGAGGGGTCGGTCCCGGCGTCGGGTAGCGGGCGTCGGGCAAACTGACGCCCATGGTCAGCACGTTGCTCGTGATGCAGCCGAGGTTCGTCGAGCGGAGGCGCGCGTAGCTCTTGAGCAGCAGGCTCGCGGCCACCAGCAGCACCACGGTGAGCCCGACCTCGGCGGCAAGCAGAACCTTGCGCAGACGGGTTCGCCCCGCTCCGGCGCTGTTGGCGCGCGAGGATTCATGCAGCGCGCGCAGCAGGCCTCTGTCGTTGGCGTGGAGCGCCGAGATCAGGCCGGAGAACAAAGCGCAGACCGCGATGACGCCGGCGGTGAAGGCCGCCACCGTGGCATCGATGCGGATGGCGCCCACGCGGGTCATGTCGGGACGCGTATGCACCAGCCAGGCAACGGCGCCATACGCCAGGGCCAGACCCGCCGCGCCTCCGGCGATCGAGACCAGGAAGCTTTCCATCACGTGCTCCCTGAGCAGGCGCATGCGGCCGCCGCCCATGGCGGTGCGGATGGCGAGTTCCTTGCGCCGCGCCGCCGCCCGCGCCACCAGAAGGTTCGCGACGTTGAGGCAGGCGATCAGAAGCAGGCAACCGGTCGCGGCCAGCAGCACGTAGAGCGGGCGCCGGACATCGCCCACAATGTGTTCGAGCAGCGGGCGGCTGTTGGCTCCCACCGAGATGAATGGATCGTCAAGGTGCGCGCTGTGGATGCGCTGCGTGATCAAGGTGAGGTTGGCCGTGGCCTGCGCGGCCGTGACCCCCGGCTTGAGTCGGCCCACCGCCCGGAAGTCATGAATGTCCAGGGCCGTCATGCCCTTTTCCGGAACCTCGTGGTAAACCGGAAGCCATAGCTGCGTGGCCGGATCCGGAAATTCAAACCATGCCGGCATGACGCCGATGACCGTGTAGGGTTTGCCGTTGAGATCGACCGTGCGATTGAGGATGGCCGCATCGCCGCCGAAGCGGCGCTGCCACAAGCTCCAGCTCAGCACCACCGTGCCGTTGGCGGAGAGGCTGTCATCGGCGGCGGTGAAGCCGTGCCCCAGCGCCGGCTGCACGCCCAGCGTGGGAAAGAGATTCCAGGAGACGTTTGCTGTGCGCAGGGCCTCGGGCAGTCCACCGCCGGAAGCGGAGAGATCGGCTCCGGACTGCTGCTCGAGCGCCATGCTGCTGAAGCCGGCGTTCTGTCTGTTCCATGCGTCGAAGATGCCCCCGGCCACGTTGTTGTAGGGGAAGGCCTGGCTCCCGCCGATGGACGAGTACTCGTAGAGCATCAATAGCCGGCTCGGATCCTGGAACGGCAGCGGTCTCAGCAGCACGCCGCGCACCACCGTGAACAGGGCGACGTTGGAGCCGATGCCCAGCGCCATCACCAGAACGGCCACTGCGGTGAAGCCGGGCGTGCGCCGCAAGGTGCGCGCCCCGATGCGCAGGTCGCGCATAAACTGCTCGAGCGCGCTCCAGCTCCAGGTGGCGCGTGACTGCTCGCGCACCAGCGCCGGGTTGCCGAACGCCCGCAGCGCCGCATAGCGCGCCTCTTCCGCGCTCATCCCCGCCGCCACATTCTCCGCCGTCTGCCGTTCGACATGATACTGCAGCTCCCGGTCCAGCCCCGCTCCCGCTTGGCCGCGCGCAAACAGCATCCGCACTCTGGTCGCCAGCCGGTCAACCCATCGCATCGCATCCTCCCCGACCCGTGATCCCTGATTCCTGACCCCTGGCCGCTGCCTTTCAAGCCTCTCCGACAATCAGGTTGATGGCCGCCGAAAGCCGGTTCCAGTTGGCCGCTTCGGTGTCGAGCTGCTTTCTGCCCGCGGCGGTGAGCGCATAAAACTTTGCCTGCCGTCCGGTTTCGCTCTCCGCCCACCGGGCCCTGACCCATCCCTGTTGCTCCAGCCGGTGGAGCGCCGGATACAGCGACCCCTGCTGCACCTGCAAAACTTCGTCCGAGACCTGCTGGATGCGCCGGGCGATCGCCCAGCCGTGCATCGCGCCCAGTGAGAGGGTTTTGAGGATCAGCAGGTCGAGCGTGCCTTGAACGAGATCGCTTGGTTTGCCCATACCAAGATTATCTACACTATGAATTGTAGATAGTCAAGGTGTGCAGGGCCGCTCGATCCGTGGACCTGGCCCGCAAGTCACAGCCGCGTGCCGCCTGCCCGTCAATCCTCGCCGCGCACCGGCATTCTCCTTGCTGACTCGCTGCCGCTCCCGATCGAGCCTTCACCCTCCCATTCGCGCCCGAAGCATTCCCATCTCCGGCCGTAGCATTCATCAACCACATGGTCGTGACTCGAATCACTGCGCCGCTATCGTCTCTCGGCCGATCCTTCTATCAGCACAGAATTCTTGCCGGGATTTGAATCCGGATGCGCCGCGCTCTTCTGCCGGCGCAGCCACACCAGGTAGCCGCGTATGCCAATCGGCCTGTGACCTTCACGGGTTGACCGCAGAAACTCTATCGAGTTTCAGTCAGGGGGATAAAGATGCAGCACACTGAAGAAACACAAGTGTTCATCCGGCTTGCAACCGACAGAACAGGCTTTCTTTGCACAGTGGCAGGGGGAGGAACCAACTCCTCTCGCGAAGAGCTTGTGGAGATTGCCGGGCAGTGTGATGCATCCCAGGCTGCACGTGGCCAGTGCCGGGCCTATGGAAATCCAGCAGCTGTCCCGGGCAGCCTCGGCGACGGGCCCTGGTGCCAGATCAGCCGCTCATTGGCCAGTGCCGGCCAGGCCTCCGCCAGCGCGGCGGTCAGCTATCTGTTCGCGGCGCGGAGGTAGCGAGTCCGCCATATAACTTCGCGCGCCGCATGCCGCCTGCAACTTCCAGGCCGGCTCCCGCCATTCCGGGCCGGAGACAGATTGCCGTTCACCCTTCTCTCAGCGCCCTCATCGGTTCCATCCGGCTTGCGGCCAGCGCGGGAATATACGACGCCAGCAGCGCAACCAAAAGCAGCACCGCCGAGGCTCCCATCAGGGCCAGCGGATCGGCGGGACTCAGGCCGAACAGCATCCGTGAAAAGGCGCGCCCAATCAGCAGCGAGAGCGCCAGACCGATGGCGACGCCCATGGCTACCAGCACCATTCCCTGGCGCAGCACCAGGCGCAGGACCGCCGACCGCGAGGCGCCCAGGGCCATGCGCACCCCGATCTCGCGCTGGCGGCTTCGCACCGAGTAGGCCAGAAGGCCATAGAGTCCCACGCTGGCCAGCGTCAGCGCCAGCAGTCCAAACACTCCCAGCAGGCTGAGCACGATGCGGGCAGGCCACAGGATCTGATCGATGAGCCTGGCGCCGGTCCGGATGTCGCTGACATCCACCGCCGGGGCCAGGTCTTTGATCGCGCGCTGCACCTCGTCCAGCACCGCCGCCGGATCGTCCGCGGCGCGCACATACAGGTTGAGGTTTCCACCCGGATTCTGACGCATGGGCAGGAACAGGCACGGCTGCGGCGCTTCGCCCAGCGTGGTGTAGTCGCTGTTCTTGACGATGCCCACGATCTGGCGCAGGGTATCGTCGCCGATCAGGTGGACGTGCTTGCCCAGCGCGTCGCCTTGCGGCCAATACCGCCGCGCCAGATCCTCGTTGACGATCACCACCGGCACAGAGCCCTCGCGGTCGCCGTCCGTGAAGCTCCTGCCCTGAACGAGCGAAATGCCCATCACCTTGAAGTAGTCCACGTCCACGGTGTTGGTCACCGCGCTCAGCGCCTCCGCCTTCCGCACCGCCTGCCCCTCCTTCTCCACGCCGCGCGAGGGACTCGACCAGAACGGCAGGTTCGAAGCCCAGCTCACCGCCGCGATCCCGGGCATGGCGGCAACATGCTGCCGCACCTCGCGGTGAAACTCATCCAGCCGCACCGCGTCGTAGCCCACCTGTTCCGGATTCATCATGAAGACGGCGAGGTTCTTTACGTCGAATCCCGGGTCGATGCTATACGCCCGCTCCACGGCGCGAAGAAAGAGCGATGCGGCGATCAGCAAAACCAGGGAGAGGGCGACCTGCCCCGTGAGAAGCACCTTCTGGAATCGTCCGCTGCGGCCGCCGGCCGCCGCCAGATGCGCCTCTTCTTTCAGGCCGCCCACCAGGTCGGTCCGCGACGCCCGCAGCGACGGCGCCACCCCGAAGATGAACGATGTCGCCAGCGCCAGCGCCAGCGCAAAGAGAAACACCGTGGGGTCGATCCGGGGATCGACCATGTTGCGCGCCACCTCGGCCGGTCGGAACGACCACAGGAACCGGCAGCCCTCATAGCCGATCGCCAGGCCGCCGATACCGCCCAGGACGCCCAGCACCACGCTCTCCGTCAGCAGCTGGCGAAACAGCCGCCAGCGGTTGGCGCCGATGGCCAGGCGCACCGCAATCTCCTGGCGTCGGCCCACGGCGCGCGCGATCAGCAGGTTGGCGACATTCGAGCAGGCGATCAGCAGCACCAGCCCCACAATCACGAGCAGCACCCCGCTTGCCAGGGCCACGCCGCGTTCGCCGCCCGTGGTTGAAAACAGCGCCGTCGTCACCGGCTCCACGGAAACCGTCCGGCCCGCGTTCTCATCCGGGTACTGCTGCCGCAGCGAGGACGCGATGGTTTGCAGGTCGGCCTCCGCCTGGCGCCGGCTCACTCCCGGCTTCAGTCGCGCCACCGCTTCAAAAAACGGCTTTCCCCGGTCGGTCAGGATGTCCTGCAGCGCCGGCGGCAACACCTGTCTGGCCATGGTTGCCGGCAGCCACACATCCGGCCCGAAGACCGCGCTGATCCCCAGGAACCCCGGCGGAGCCACCCCGATCACCGTAAAGCGGATTCCGTTGATCGCGAGCGTCTTGCCCACGATGTCCGGCGCGCGGTCAAAGCGGATCTTCCAGGCGTTGTAGCTGAGCACGGCCACCGGCGCGCTGCCCGGCGTGCTGGTCTCTCCGCGCCGAAAGAATCGGCCCCTGACCGGCGCGATGCCCAGCGTCTCAAAGTAATCGGAGGTCACAAGCTGGCCAAAGAATCGTTCCGTCGCCGTGCCTTCGCTTAACGTCGTCACCAGCGGCGGCGAAAAGCCCCCCACTCCGCTGAACGCGCTGTTTCTCGCCTGGTAGTCCTTCAGATTCAGGTACGACGTGGGCAGAAGATTGCCGGATTGCCCGTGCCCTTTTACTTCCGTTGTGTACACACACTCAAGGCGCGACGGATCGTGGACCGGCAGCGGATGGAGAAGCAGCGTATTCACCAGGGTGAACACGGTCGTGGTTGCGCCGATTCCCAGCGCCAGCGTCAGAACCGCAAAGAACGAGAAGGCCGGCGCCTTGACCATGCTGCGGAACCCGTAGCGCACATCGCGCAGGAAGTCGACGGCCAGGTTCCCTGACGGCGTCCCGCCCTGCGCCGGCAGCTCCCGGCCCGGCCTGCGCAGCCCGGCCGGCAACCCGGCGGCAAACCGGTCGCTGTTCTCCAGCTCTTCCAGGACCTCGCGGTATGCCTCCGCTTCGCCGGCTCCCGCCGAGAGCAGCTCCTGGTAGCGATCCTGAAGATGCTGGCTCAACTCATCGACGATCGCGTTCCTGCGCGACGCATCGAGGCGCTGCGCCGCCAGCCGCCGCTCGACTTCCAGCTTCCAGTCAGGCATTTTCCACCCCCATCACCCGCCCCATCGCCTCCACAAACGCCTGCCAGCTCTGCCGCTGCAGCGCCAGCATCCTGCGCCCCTCGGCGGTGAGGCTGTAGTAGCGTCTGCGGCGCTGGTTGGGCTTTTCCACCCACCGCCCCTGCACCAGTCCGCGTTCCTCCAGCCGGTAGAGCAGGGGATAGAGCGTGGTGACGTGGAACCGCAGCGCGCCGGCCGATCGCGCCTCGATGAGCTTGCAGATGTCGTACCCATGGCGCGCCTGCTGCTCCAGCAGCGAGAGGATCAGCAGCTCCGCCCCGCCTTTTTTCCATTCACGATCGGGATTGTTCTGGTCGCCCATATATGTTACTCGCATATATACGCGAGTCCAATATATATGTCAAATCTGCCGGAGATCCCTTGCGGGGCGGTGGTATTGGGAATCGGATCCAGGAAAGAGAGAGTTATTGCAAGAACGCTGCCTCACAGGTTGCGGAAAGACTCGACTCGATATGAGGTCTGTATCAGGGCACGGCTTCGCCGGGGCCCCCGACAAGCCGGTTTTGCCTGCAGGGGGTGACTTGAGTCGTGCCGAAACATGCCGGAAGATCGGGGCGTTCCAGAACCCTCAATCACGCGGGGCTCTCCTCCACCTCTGCGCCGGCACTCTCCACAGGCTCCTCCGCCGGCTTAAAGTGCAGCGCGTTCAGCGCCACCTGCGCCGCATACAACAGTTGCGAGCACTTGTGCGGCGGGATCGCCCCGATCAGGATCCCGTACGCCGTGCACGCGATATAGTCCCGAATGCCCTCGTAGCCCGCCAGCAGCGGCATCGCTTTCCGGTACGCCTCCTTGGCAAAGTGCCCCGCATACGCCTGGTCGAACTCCTGGGCCGTCTCCGGGTCTTCTCCCATCGTCCGCGCATCGGCCGCGCACGAGTCCATCTCCGCTTGGTACGCCTGCTGCCACGCCTTCATGCACCTGTCAATCGCCGCCGCCTCCGGTCTGTGCGGCTTGGGCCCTGACTTGATCCGGTCCACCGGCGTCCCCGCTCCCACCGGCTTCGCCTTCACCAGCACCATCTCTCCCTCTTGTGCCTTCGCCATCGTCTCGCCTCTCCTCACCTCCCATCCTGCTCCGAAACCCCGAAATTCTATGCAAACGCCCTCCATCGCACCGGCCCTCCTCATTTGCAGAGAATTATTCCCGCCTCGTGCATACTGGAGGCGTGCTCGATCTGTCCGCCATCTGCCGCGCCGGCGCCTCCGGTGAAGAAACGCTCCCCCCCCCCAGGGGAGGGTCTCACAGTTTGCACACTTTTCGAGGCAAAATTGAGTCACGATTTGTTGAAAACAAACAGGTTAGTCGAAATAATTCGGTAACCAGGTAGTTACCTGATTAACATGGCGTTAACAATTGTCCGATCTCGCGGGCCGCTTCGCCGGAGCTTGCGGAGCGGGCCCCATCCTGGAGGAAGGCTTAAAGGAATCAGGATGTTCCAGGAAATCCAGCCCCTCCGCCGGCGCCCTCTTGGAAAATCGGCCCTTTATCTTGTATAATATTTTTCATCATCTCAGATGGCCCGAATCCAAGCTCGCCAGCCCGATCAGTGAGGCGTCGGATCGCGTTCCAACCAGCTCGCGGCCTCAAGAGTTCGTCGATACGTTACTTTGGTTCATCGTCCTTTTGATTACTTTTCTATCCCCCGAACGGGGCATTTTCAAGCATTTTTCTATCTACAAATCAAGAAAATTCTGCTACAAGTAATACGAGTAGCAAAAAGTGCAGGGATTGCTGTGACCGGTTTCCAGGTTACGGAAGACCGGCGAGAGGTCACCAATGGCTCTGGTACTGCTTCAAATTCTCGTGGTTGCGGCGGTTGTAGTCTGTTTCTTCAGGTGGCGCGCTGAGGCGCGGCGCCGTAATACGCAGTCGTGGGACTCTCTGCTCGCTCGCCTTCGCGGCGACTGGAGCGCCCGCGAGCTCTGCGATCAGTTCCTCTGGAAAGAAGGCCTGAACGCCACCGCCGAAGATGCCTGGCAGCGGATGGAAGGCCCCAAAGGTCTCTGGGTCATGTATCAGAACGCGCGCATCATGCTCGAGATGGCCGACTTTGCCGCCCGCAGCATCGGCGAGGTCGATCGCCTTCTTGTGGAAACCCTCCACAGCGACGCCTTGCAGATTCGGGTCTGCGTTCTGGCCGCCCTCGCGCAGTATGCCTTCAGCCAGGCCAGCGAGGGGGTTCGCGTCAACGCCTACCGCGCCGCCTCCATGTACACCGGCATGGCTGCCCGCATGACCCGGCTCCTGCAGGAAAGCGCAGCCGGCGTCGTTCCCGATTTCGTAGCCGCCATGTAATCGCGGCCTCTCCCGGCAAGACGCAAAACCCCGGCCCAAGGGCCGGGGTTTTGATTTGCGTTCAGTGTCCGCCTCCGCATCTTCGAAGAATCTCCGGAGTTCCGGCGCTGCTTCCACGCGCCGCCCGTCAAGCCGTGATCAGGAACCGGCCGTCGCGCATGATCTGCTCTTCACCGGCCTCCGATTGCAGCCAGATGTTGAAGCCCAGGCCCACCACATCGATGTGCGTGCCCGAATACCACGAAGCGCCGGTGTGCTCGCCATAGGGATTGCCGAAGGCGATATGAATGCCGGGAAACTTCTCGTCCTGCAGGATGTTCCCGATCACCCGCTCCACCCCGACGTTCGTGCCGATGGCGAACTCCCCCACCCGATCCGAGTTCTCGTCGGTGTGCGTGTACGCCCAGAAATCCGCCTCCAGCCGCCGGTTCCGGCTCCTGCAGCTCACGATGCGGTTGGCGGCGATCTCGATCTCCAGCGGCGTATCCGCCAGCAATCCGTAGCGCGCGCACAGCCAGTCCCCCACCACCCCATCCACCACAAATCTCCCGTTCACCTCACCCGGCGTGGTAAAGCACTCCCCCCCCGGCAGATTCCCCCACTTTTCTCGCGAAATGATCCCGGAGGTCTTGAGCCACTTATAATCCGGGTTCATCTCCGCGACGATGCTGGTACCGGCAGACGTGGCGGCGCGAATGCGGGTAGCGCCGCGAACGCGATCGAGAACGTTTTGGCTAAGCCGGTCGACTAGACCGTAGTCGGCTCTCATGCCCTGGCACATGATTTCGGGCGTGATGTTGACCATATGCGCGTGGCGCATGTGACGCCGGTTCACGACGCTGGTCATCTGCATCCGGGAGCCGAGTTCGTTGGGCTGGACCTGCACCGCGAAGATGGAGACAGCGGAGGTCTCCATATCGTCCAGTACGGCCGCGGGCATTGCCACCAGGGGCCGGGGGGCCAGATCTTCAAGAATGAAGCCGCCCCACACACAACCGCAAGCAGCCAGCTGTGCTGCCAGCGCTGCGGCAATGCGCTCTGTGGCGCGGTCGGTAATTAGCGTAACTTTCTCCGTCGGATCGATGCGCAGGCAGGTCTGCACGGCGGCAGAGGCGCCTGGTTCGAAGTCGGTTGGATAGTCGATAGAAAGCAATTGGGTTCTAATATCAGTCATTCAGGTGGAGTTGGATTCCTCGATGACTCGGAAAGAGGGGATCCCCTCACTGAGGTTACTGGAATTTTCATCGGAATGAAACAGGAGGCGTCGCGGCGGACCGGATTAAAGGGCTCGTCACTACAGCCCGGCCGCTGTCTCCTGCGCCATGTAATCGACCACAGCTTTGAGGTCTCCGCTGGTCTCTTCGAAGACCCTTAGCTGGCGGTCGGCACCGGTGCCGGTGAGGAGAATGGTGCGGATCTTGCTGATGGCGTCGCGGCTGCCCAATTCGTCTACAACCGGATCAATAAGCGCGAGGAGCTCTTCAATGAGGTCCCGGAGAGGGATCTCCTGCTGTTTGCCGAAGTCGATGAGGTTGCCGTCGAGGCCGTAGCGGACGGCGCGAAACTTATTTTCCATGAGGAGGGGGCGGGGATACTGGCGGAAGTCCTGGTTGGCCTCGTGGAGGCGGTAGAGGTAGACGGCAGTGGCCTGGATGAGGGCAGCGATGGCGACGGTCTCCTCGGCGCGGAGGGGGATGTCGCAGGCGCGGACTTCTACGGTGTTGAAGAAGGGATGTGGGCGAATGTCCCACCAGATCTTCTTGGCGTTGTCGATGCAGTTGGTGCGGACGAGCAGGTTGACGTAGTTCTCAAACTCGGAGTAGGAGGAGAAGGCGTCAGGGATGCCGGTGCGGGGGAAGTTTTCGAAGACCTTGGCGCGGTAGCCTTTGTAGCCGGTGTTGAGGCCGAGCCAGAAGGGGGAGTTGGTGGCGAGGGCCATGATGTGGGGGAGGAAGTAGCGCATGGAGTTCATGATGCGGATGGCGGCCTCGCGGTCCTCGATGCCGACGTGGACGTGGAGGCCGAAGATGAGGTTGGAGCGGGCGACGAGCTGGAGATCTTTGACGACCTGGTGGTAGCGGGGGTCGGGGTAGATCTCCTGGGTGCGCCAGTCGGCGAAGGGGTGGGTAGCGCCGGCGACGAGGACGAGGTGGTGCTCGCGGGCGAGCTTGATCATCTCGCGGCGGAGGTCATAGATGTCTTCCTGGGCCTCGTGGATGTTGCGGCAGACGCGGGTGCCGACCTCGACGACGGAGGTGTGCATCTCGGCCTTGACGCGCTCCTGGAGGCGGAGCTTGCCGACGGCGAGCATCTCGGTCTGGATGTGGGAGCGAAGGTCGCGCGTGACCGGGTCGACGGTCTGATACTCCTCTTCGATGCCAAGCGAGAAGGATGGCCGCATGGAGCCTCCCATGAGATGAGCTTGCGGTCATTGTAGCGGGGGCGCGTGCGGATTCGGTTACGGGAGGGTTTTTCGGGTCGAGAAATTGGTGGTTGCGCCGCGAAAGACAAACGGCGATGCGGACCTTGAGATGTACGAAACAGTCAACAGGCGTGCGGAACCGTCCGATTGTTAAAGGAATGTTAATCAGGTAACTCTCTGATTACCGAATTATTTTGGATAACTTGTTTATTTTCAACAAATCGTTGCTCAAAATTGCACTCAAATATGTGCAAACTGTGAAGGGCTCCCCCGGGGGGGTAGCCAAGCGCGAGAAGGCGGTAAAGGCAAGTTGTTGATTTTTCGACATCGATTGTATTGCAACGGCGTCCGAGGGCGTGAAATGGGCCTTTGAATCGCACAGATAGAGGGGTACGCGGGCCCTTGATTTTGTGGCTGGAGGCGTAGAAACCGGACGCAATCCGAGGCGCGATGTTACTCGAAAGATAACCCATGGGAGGCACGGTCGCGGTGATTTGCGGGCGGGTTCCCGGCGGTTTTGGCATGGAGTGGCTCCTGAATGCCATTGTGCGCCGGAGGGGTGAAATTATCGGCAAAGACCGGAAGTGGCGCGGCGACCGCCGTCCCGCGCACCGATTCGGTGACGGCGGCCCCGGTCCGCGGGCGGGAGGCGGCTGGTGGCTGGCCGCGCCGCTCCCCGCCCCGCTCGTTCTATGGGATGGTTACCGGATAAGTGTTGGAAGGACTGCTCTGGTTCCCCTGAGCGTCTACGCTCACCACGTAGTAGACATAGGAGGTCGCATTCGCCACCGAAGTATCGGTATAGCTGGTCCCGGTGCCTTGCGGCGCGCCCACGAGCTGATACGTGGAGCTCCCAGATGCGGCCCGGTAGACGGCGTATCCGGCGACCGGGTCGGTGGACTGGCCGGGAGCGTCCCAGCTCAGCTCGACCTGGTATGCGGCAGCCTGGCCGGTACCGCTGAGGCTGATGGTTGCCGTCGCGGGCGAGGCGTTATCACTTATCGTGACCGTGCCGGTGGCTGCTCCCGAGGCGGTTGGGTCGAATTCCACATCCAGCGTGGCGGTAGCCCCCGGATTCAGGGTAAGGGGCGCGGTTACGCCCGACACAGAGAACCCTGTACCCGCGGCGGTCACGGCGCTTACCGTCACTGCCGCTGTGCCGGAGGAGGTGAGGGTCACGGTCTGGACGGCCGGCGAGTTCAGGTCCACATCGCCGAAGCTGACGCTCGAGGTGCTCACCGTGAGCGCCGGAGTGGCGGCGTTGAGCTGAATGGAGAAGGTCTTTGACGCACTGCCGGCAATGGCGGTAAGCGTCGCCGTTTGAGCGGTCGTCACCGCCGTTGCGGTGGCGGTGAAGGCAGCGCTGGTTGACCCGGAGGCCACCGTGACCGAGGCCGGCACGGTCAGGGCGGTACTGCTGCTCGACAGCGCCACAGCCACGCCGCCACTGGGAGCCGTCGAGGTGAGCGTTACCGTGCACGCGTCCGTCGCCGCCCCGGTGAGCGAGCTGCTGTTGCAAGTGATTGCGCTTAGGGCCGCGGTTGCGGTTCCCGTTCCGCTGAGGCTGACGGTAGCCGTCGCGGGCGAGGCGTTGTCGCTGATCGTGACGGCGCCGGTTGCCGCGCCCGAGGTGGTGGGATCGAAGACAACGGTCAGCGTGGCCGTCGCCCCCGGATTGAGGGTGACGGGCGCGCTTACTCCCGAGATGCTGAATCCCGTACCCGAGACCGTTATCGCACTGACCGTTACTGCCGCCGTTCCTGACGACGTGAGGGTGACGGTCTGAGTGGAGGGCGTGTTGAGGGTCACGTTTCCGAACGCGAGGCTGGCCGCGCTTACGGTCAGGGCAGGTTTCGCGGCATTCAGCTGGATGGAGAACGTCTCTGCGACTCCGTTGACGTTCGCCGTCAGTGTCGCGGTCTGCGCGGTGGTTACGGCCGCAGCGGTTGCCGTGAAGGCCGCGCTGGTGGCCCCGGAGGCCACTGTCACCGAGGCCGGCACCGTCAGCGCGGAGCTGTTGCTGGCCAGGGAGATGGTCAACCCGCCGCTGGGAGCCGCCCCGGTCAGCGTCACCGTGCAGGCATCCGTTGCCGCGCCAGTAATAGTCCCGCTGCTACAGGTCAATCCGTCGAGTCCGGGAGTCTGCGGCGCCGATGCGGCGGCAAAGGCCACCATCTGCATCACCCAGGGCCCGGAGCCATTGAGTGTCGCCTTGGCGTTGTTGCTCCCCGCTGTTGCCGCAGTTTTGTCCTCCACGGCGTCCGCGTCCGGCTGGGTTATCACGCGTACCGTGTAACCGCTCTCGCCAGCTTCGACGACGGTGGCTACCGTATTCGCGCCTACGATCAGCTCGTTGGCCGCGCTCGTTGTAGCCGCTCCACTGCTCGAGGTTGCGCTATTGCCCTTGTTTCCCGCGGCGACATCCAGGACCGATACTCCCCGATACTCCAGGACCCGCACATCCGGGTAAGTTGCTGCCTGGCTGAAGGTGACCGTCACCGTGTTGGTTCCCCCGGCGATCCCGGACGCATAGTAAATCGACTGTTCGAGGGTTTTTCCAACGGTGGGACCGATCGCCAGGCGGTAGACGTTTCCGGCGCTATCGGTTACCGACTCGATGGTTGAGGTTGTGTCGTTCCAGCCGACGACCACGACGTTGAGGTCTCCGGCCGTCTGCGCGGAGGGATAGGCAACTTTCACGGTTGCTTGCGGCGACGAAGGTGTGGAATACGCGACTTGCACAAAGGTTGGGGCGGTTGCGGCGCGGACGGCGACCGACGCGCATCCGGCCAGCAGCAAGGAGAGCGCGGCGCGGCGCAATCCGCGGCCCAAGCGGTTTGGGGTGTGCCCAGTCTGGCCGGCGCCAGGGCCGCTCAGAAAGGAGGAGAGAACTCTGCGAACCGGCTGGGGCCGGCCAATGGACATAGGAGAAAAGCAAGAAAAAGAAGGAATTATGCTCATCGGTGCTCCTCGGGAGCGCCGGACACACGACTCCTCTTGACGTCCGCAGCTAACTGCGGGCGCCAGAGTGACTTCAATTCGCCTCATCTATCTGCTGCTGGAGGCAGAGGTTCTCCCGACCCGCGATCACGGCGGGCTGTGGGGCCCCAGCAGCTGCAAAACCAGGGATATGCCCAGTTCGACGACGGAGGTCGAATAACTATGTCTTGGCGCTGGCCCTATGATCGGTTTTCAGGGGCGATCCCAAAAGTGATAGGGGTCACGAACGTACGACGTTATGGTTACTTTGGTTACTTGCGTTTCCGATGGGGATCTATCGACAACAATGCTCAAAGGCTTCCTGCCTTAGGGGGAGTTGGGCCAAAGCAATGACTTGTAAGGAAATAGGTTAACAGTAGGAGCAGGGGCCGGGGCTACTCTGGCGTGCGTATCTGACAGATTCTAGCCGGTGCGCATCAGGAACCAAAAGCCAGCTCAACCGACGTCAGCGCACCTATATACACTACATTATCGCCGCTCATCGGTAATCAGAAAATATTACTTAAGTACTGGAATATGGGGCGTGATTCCGGGAGGGTGGACACGTTTATGAACGGGCAAAAGCGCGTACCCTTGAGCGATTTGGGTTTTTCCGCATGCGATTGTCGAGGAGGGGACGCGAATGTCATTGATCCAGGCGGGGAAATTGGATAGACTTGGCCCGATTCCCTGGGTTCAACCTGTTCCGCTGCTGGCGAGTTCCATTGATTGCCTTGAAGGTCTTGTATGAGGAGAGACGATGCAAGCACCCCCGCTACGGCACACTCTGTGCCGCACCGCTCTTTTTCTGGCCTTGTGTCCGGTTGCGGCCTGGCTGGCAGCCGGCTGTAGTTCGTTTCAATGGGGCGACACGAGCCAGGCCGCGGCCATCTCCGCGGCGAGCAGCACGATCCGGGTGAACCAGCAGCTTCAATTCAATGCAGTGCGGCCGTTCCCCACGGACCATCTGACCTATTTTGTGAATGGCGTGGAGGGGGGCAACGCGCAGACAGGCACGATCAGCAGCACGGGCCTGTATACGGCGCCCGCGGTTGTGCCGACGCCGAATAATACGGTGACGGTCACGGCGACTTCAGCGCTGTTCCCCACGGCGCCGGCGGGATCGGTGGCGGTCCAGGTGTGGAACCCGATCCCGGTGCTGGGCGCGGTGACTCCGTCGGCCTTCACGGAGGGGACGACGACGGTTGAAGTAGACGGCTCGCAGTTTGTTTACGGAGCGCAGATCAGCTGGAACGGGGCGCTGCTCGAGACCACGTATGTGTCGAGCACGGAGCTGGTGGCGGTGATTGCGGCGCCGAATCCGGGAACTTTCCCGCTGACGGTCACCAACCCGAATCCGGGATCGGCGAGCGCCAATCCCGATTCGGTGAAGGTTGGCCCGGGTCACGTGGTGCTGCAACTGGACACCGGCGGAGGGACGGACGTGCGGGTGTCGAATTCGCTTACCTTCGGACTGACGGTGAACGGAACCGATAACCCCGCGGTGACGCTGGCGGTGAATGGCGTAGCGGGCGGCAACGCGCAGGTGGGGACCGCGGTTTCGACTAACGGCCTGATCACCTATACGGCGCCGGCGGTGGTGCCCACGCCGAGCAATATTGTCGAGCTGACGGTGACCAGCGTGGACAATCCCGCGGTGTCGATTGCGCAGAACATCTCGGTGATGAATCCGATTCCGATTCTGCTCTCTGCTTCTCCGATGAACTTCGACCCGGGGGCGGCGACGATCGTGCTGACGGGCCAGAAGTTTATCAACGGGGCGCAGGTGCTGGTGAACGGCTCCGCGGTGACGACAGCGTACAACGGCGATACGCAACTGACGGCAACGGCGGACCTGACGGAGCCGGGGAATCTCGATTTGCAGGTTTTGAATCCGGCGCCCGGGCCGGCGACGTCGGCGGATCTGATTGCGACGGTGAACGGGACGCCGCCGGTTCCGGTGGTGAGCCCGCAGGATGCGGCGCGGTTCCTGGAGCAGGCGACGTTTGGAGCGACGGACGCGGATATCCATCATCTGTCGATGATCGGCTACCAGGCCTGGCTCAACGAGCAGTTCAATATTGCTGAAACGCCGGAGGAGCCCGCTGTCGAAACGGCGCTGATCGTGAATAACCCGCCCTGCGCGACGGGCGATGTGAAGTGCAACGCCGCGCTGTTCGTCCAGAACAGCGGCAATGAGAACCTCGTGCAGGCGCAGTTCTGGCAACAGGCGCTGTCGGGCAGCGACGAGCTGCGGGAGCGGGTGAAGTACGCGTTGAGCCAGCTGTTCGTGATCTCGAGCAACAACTCGACGGCCATCCAGGACATGCCGCGGGGCGAATCGAGCTACTACGACATGCTGGGCAAGGACGCGTTCGGGAACTTCCGGCAGCTGCTGCAGGATGTGACGCTGAGCCCGATGATGGGGCAGTTTCTCTCGATGCTGGGCAACGACAAGGGCAATGCCACCACCGATCCCGATGAGAACTATGCGCGCGAGGTGATGCAGCTGTTCACGATCGGGCTGTGGCAGCTCAACGACGACGGCACGCAGAAGCTGGACGGGAACGGGCAGCCGATTCCGACGTATTCGAATACCGACGTGATGGGACTGGCGGCGGTGTTCACGGGGTACAGCTGGAATATACCGGGGGACGACAGCGACACGGCGTGGTCGAACTGCTGCATCTACGTGGGGCCGGGCTATGGCGAAGAGCTGCTGCCGATGCAGAGTTTTCCCAGCCACCACTCGACGGTGGAGAAGCAGTTTCTGGGCGTCACCATTGCGGCGTCGGGCTCGCCCGATCCCGACGGCGACCTGAAGACCGCTCTGGATACGCTGTTCAATCACCCCAATCTGCCGGCGTTCTTCGCCAAGCAGATGATCCAGCACCTGGTGACGAGCAATCCGAGCCCGGCTTATGTGAACCGGGTGGCGCAGGTGTTCAAGAACGATGGGACGGGGGTGCGGGGGAATCTGCAGGCGGTGATCGCGGCGATCCTGCTCGATTCCGAGGCGCGGGACACGGCAACGGCGACATCGAACGCGCAGTACGGGAAGGTGCGGGAGCCGCTGCTGCGGTATACGGAGTGGGCGCGGGCGTTCACGGCGCAGTCGCGGACCGCGTCGTACAACACCGGATCGACGGAAGACCCGATCTACGGATTTGGGGAGATGTGGCTGCGGTCGCCGACGGTGTTCAACTGGTTCAGCCCAGGCTATACGCCGCCGGGGACGCCCATCGCGGCCGCGGGGCTGCTGGCGCCGGAGACGCAGATCGTCAACGTGTCGACGGTGGTGGGCTTCATCAATTACATGCAGGGGGCGATCGGGGCTTCCGCGACCGCGGGGCCGGATGTGTTCTCGTCGTATGCGGAAGAGATGCGGCTGGCGGCGACGCCGGATCAGCTGATGGACCGGATCAACCTGCTACTGATGGCGGGGCAGATGAGCAACGCGCTTTATACGCAGATCGAGACGGCGGTGGCATCGATTCCGATTCCCTCCGGCGACCAGGCGGCGATCAACGCCGCTCTGCTGAGCCGGGTGCAGACGGCAGTGTATCTCACCGTGGCGTCGCCCGACTTCGCCGCGCAGCAATAGGAGGCCGCCATGTGCAGATTGCATCAGACCCGCAGGCAATTTTTGAGAACGGCTTCGCTGGCCTCGATGGCCGGCTTCTACGTGAGCCCGTTCTTCCTGGAGCTGAACTCGCTGGCCGCGATGGCCCAGGAGAGCAGCGGAACGGATTACCGCGCGCTGGTGTGCGTGTATCTGCAGGGGGGCAACGACGGGCACGGGACCGTGATCGCGACGGATCCGGATTCGTACGCGGCTTTTGTGCAGGCGCGATCGGGGGCGCCGGGGCTCGCGTATCCGTTGGGGAACCTGTTGCCGATCACGCCGCAGACGCCGCAGAGCGGGCGCACCTTCGCGCTGAACCCGTACCTGACGGGCGTACAGAACCTGTTCAACGCGGGACGGGCGGCGATTGTGGCCAACACGGGCACGCTGGTGGTTCCGGCGACCAAGACAGAGATCGACGCGAATTCGGTGACCTTGCCGGACTCGCTGTTTTCGCACTTCGACCAGACGGCGGCGTGGCAGGCCATCTCGTCGAACCTGGGCAGCGGCGAGCACGTGGGCTGGGGAGGGTCGGTGGCGGACGCGATCGAGGCAATGAACCTGAACTCGAACTCCGTCTTCACCTGCATCTCGACGGCGGGGAACGCGCTGTTCCTGGCGGGCAACTCCTCGGTGCAGTTGAACGTGACGCCGGCCGGGCCGATCCCGATTTACGGGCTCAGCCAGCCGCCGTTCGGTGCGCCGGCCGCGGCAAACACG
>Ga0335075_10003260_pt1 | contig 25807 bp, 18 predicted proteins | sample Lox_Sample_24_FD_206723 | JGI IMG/M metagenome (GOLD analysis project Ga0335075, IMG submission 206723) | Soil microbial communities from Loxahatchee National Wildlife Refuge, Florida, United States - Lox_Sample_2.4 | ecosystem: Environmental > Terrestrial > Soil > Wetlands | place: USA...
AGAAGCAGGACACGGTGTTCGCCCGCACGTCCGGGTACTCCCTGGCCATCATGCCGTGCTCGGCGAGCATCCTCCGGCGCTCGGCCGGGTCGAGCAGGTACCACTCGTAGGACCGGACGAACGGGTAGACGCTCACGTAGTTCTTCGGTTCCTCGTCGGCGAGGAAGGCGGGGATGTGCCCCTTGTTGAATTCGGCCGGCCGGTGCAGCGCCATCACGGACCAGACCGGCTCGCTGGCCTGACCGAGCTCCGTCCGCCGGAACCTGACGTACATCTCCTGCAGCTCGTCGGGCGTCGACGCGACCCACCACAGCATGTAGTCGGCGTCGGCGCGCATGCCCTGCAGGTCGTAGCAGCCCCGCGTGACGATGCCCTTCCCGGCGGCCTGGTCCAGCACCTCGCCGAGCTCGACCGCCGCCTGCTCGCGGTCCAGCGTCCGGTCGGTGACCTTGAACACCGCCCACATCGTGTAGCGGATGAGCTCGTTCAGTTCCCGTGCTTTAAGCCGCTTCTCGTCGTCTGCCACGGTTAACAAGCTTAGTGCCCGCGGCCGGCGCTGCCCGCTTCCCGGTATTCATTCCGAACGGGCCCGTGATGACTCGTTCACGTACCTCAGGACCTGCTGGGCGGCGGCCTTCGCGGTGGCGACGCACGCGGGGATGCCGACGCCGTCGTAGGCCGCGCCCGCGACGGCGAGGCCCGGCTGGGCCGCGACGGCCGCGCGGATCGCGGCGACCCGGTCCAGGTGCCCGACGTTGTACTGCGGCAGCGCGCCGCCCCAGCGGGTGACCCGCTGCGCGACGCTGCCCGCCGGGATCCCGATCGCCTCCGCCAGTTCCGCCTCGGCGAGCGCCGCCAGGTCGCTGTCGTCGCGCTGGAGCAGCGCCGTCTCGCCGAACCGGCCGATGGAGCAGCGGACGACGTGCACCGGCGCGTGCCCGGCCAGGTGAGGCCACTTGATCGTGGAGAACGTGGCCGCCTTGACCGCCCGGCCGTCGACGGCCGGGACGAGGTAGCCACTGCGCTGCTGAGCGGGGAAATCATCGGCCCGGAAAGCCAGGGTGATGATCGCCATGCTCGCGTACGGGATCTGGGTGAGCGCTGTGGAGGCGCCCGGGACCGTTCGGGATAGGAGGCGGGATGCGGGCGCGGCGGGGACCGCGATGATGACCGCGTCCGCCGTCAGGTACTCCGGATCGGCGGCGGAACCGATCGTGAGCCGCCAGCCGGACTCGGTGCGCTGCAGGTCGCGGACCATCGCGCTGGTCCGGATCTCGGCGTTCGACGCCTTGGCGACGGCCTCGGGCAGCGACCCGAGCCCGGTGGTGAGCGTCACGAACACGGGCGCTGCCGCGGGCTTCTTGCTGTTATCTTTTGTAGGGGCAGGCGGCGGGAGCAGCGAGGCCGCGGCTTCCGTCAGCGTCGGGTGCTTGTGCGTCGCGGCCGCCAGCGGGGCGAGCGTGGCCTGGAAGGACAGCTCCTCGCTGCGGCCGGCGTACACGCCGCCGAGCAGCGGGTCGACGAGCCGGTCGACGATCTCCGCGCCGATCCGCGCGCCGATGTACCCGGTGACCGAGACGTCGGCGTCCGCCGCGGCCAGCGGCGTCTCCTCCCGCGCCCGCGAGACGCCTTCAGGGGACACGACCCCGGTGGCCGCCAGCTCGTCCATGTCCGCGGGCACGCCCAGGAACTGCCGGCGGGGCAGCGGCCGCAGCGCGCCGCGGGTGTAGATCGCGCTCGACGTGGTGCCGGCCGGGACGAGGTCGCCGCCGAGGCCGGCCGCCGTGATCAGGTCGGTGCCCTCCGGGCGCCGGGCGAGCAGCGCCTCCGCGCCCTCGTCCATCGGCACCCCGGCGACGTCGCTGGCCGACAGCTTGCCGCCGAGCCGCGGGGAGCCTTCCAGGACCGTGACCCGGACCGGCTCGCCGTCGAGGAAGAAGGCGGCGGCGAGCCCGGCGATGCCGCCCCCGATGACCACTACGTGCGGAGTTTGCGGAGTTGCGCCATCCGTCATGCCGTCAAGCCTGCCATAGCCGGGCAGGTCAAATTTTTCCCGGGGGACCAGTCCCCCGGACCCCCCTGTTCACAGCAGGGGCGGGACGTCCTGCAGTGAGCGGACCACCGGGAACGCCGACCGGGGGACGTGGCCGTCCAGCTCAGGGCGCAGGATCTGGATGGCCCGCACGCCGACGGCTTCCGCGCCCGCGCAGAAGCTGGGCTGGTCGTCGATCATGACCGCGTCGGCGGCGGCGACGCCGAGGTCGTCGAGCGCGGTGTGGTAGATCTCCGGGGACGGCTTCATCGCGCCGATCTCGCAGGACAAGACCACCGCGTCCGCGAGCGGGATGATGCCGAGGTAGTCGAGCAGCCCCCTGGTGGTGTCACCGCAGTTGCTGACCAGCGCGATCCGGACGCCGCCGGCCCGCAGCCCGGTGAGGAACGGCACCGAGTCGCCGAACACCCGGACCTGCTCCCGCAGCAGCTCAGCGTCCTTGCTGACGAGGTCGTCGACCAGTCGGGGTTCCGGCTCGATCCCGCAGGCCCGCAACGTCCGCGCGATGGAATCGGCGATGGTGAGCGTGCCCACGTCCCGTTCGGCGCGGGTGGTCATCCAGGCCGCCAGCCAGTCGTCGGGGTCGATCCCGGCGGACGCCGCCAGGGCGCGCAGCCGCCCATCGAACTGCGAGTAGACGATCGTGTCGTAGACGTCGACGAGGCATGCTCGCACCATCGGGGTCAGGGCTGCCTGAGCTTGGCGCGCAGCAGGCTGTACTCGTCGTCGGCGAAGCCGTTGGCGGCCAGCCAGCGGGGCAGGCCGCCGTAGCGGGCGTCGAGTTGCTCGAGGAACGCCGTCATGGTGTCGGCGTGCGGCAGGTGCGCCGACACGGGCCTGGTGCTCATGTCCTTGGCGTAGGTCCGGGACTGGCGCAGCCGCTCGATGATCGCGTCGATCCGGTCCCCGGTGGCCACGTAGTCCGCCACGATCGCTTCCGGCTCCACCTGGGCGGCGGTGAGTGCCATCGCCACGATCACCCCGGTCCGGTCCTTGCCCGCCGCGCAGTGCACGATCGCCGCGCCTTCCGAGGTCGCGATGGAGCGCAGCGCGGCGGTCACCTCGTCGGGGCGTTCTTCCAGGTAGCCGAGGTAGTGCCCGGTCACGACGTTGTCCGGGTAGCGGGCGCGGTCCCGTTCGATCTTGGTGACGAGCAGCGCCTCGGAGACCGCCTCGCTGGTGTTGCCGAGCTCTTTGAGGACCGGGTGGTGCGCGTGGCGCACGCTGGGCACCGCGTCGAGCGGCGCCGGGCCCTCGATCTCGAGCTCCCCGGTCGTGCGCAGGTCGACGACCGTGCTCACCCCGATCTCCTTGACCAGCGTGCTGACGTCCGCCGGCGACAGGTCCTGCAAGTTCTCCGAGCGCAGCAGCCTGCCCGGCAGCGTCGTCCCGCCATCGGTGGTCGGCAGGCCGCCCAGGTCCCTGACGTTGACGGCACCTTCAAGATCAATCCACACCATGTCGCCATTGTCCCATTTCAACCCTGGTGCCCCCGCCAACCCCCGGTGAACAGTGGCCGACGCGCCCTCGGCGGCGGCCACCCGCCGTGCGCACTTCCCGGCACTTTGCGCACCGGGTGACCAGAATCCGGGCCGAAAAGTCCCGGAAAGTTGTCACGGCGTGCGCAAAGTGGACGGGTGTGACTTGTGTTACGAGGGCGAGCCCACCGGCGGCGGCGACTTTGTAGATTTCCCGCCGCTTTGTAGACGCAGTGACCAGAATCAGGCCTCAGGAGGGCCGAAAAGTTGTCACCACGTCTACAAAGCGAGCTGGAGTGACTGGTGTGACCAAAGGGGATCTCCGCGAGCGGCCAGGTGGCGGGCGGGCCGGGGCGGCGTGGCCGGGGCGGCGTGGCCGGGGCGGCGTGGCCGGGGCGGCGTGGCCGAGGCGGCGTGGGTGAGGCGACGGGGCGACGGGCGGGCCGGGTGCGGCTAGCGGCCTAGGTAGGCCAGGACGGCGAGGACGCGGCGGTTGTCGTCGTCGGACGGCTGCAGGTCAAGCTTGGTGAAGATGGCGGCCGTGTGCTTGGCGACGGCGCGTTCGGTGACGACGAGCCGGGCCGCGATCGCGGCGTTCGACCGGCCTTCGGCCATCAGCGACAGGACCTCCCGCTCGCGGGGGCTCAGCCGGGCCAGCGGTCCCTCGAACGCGGCGTTGTGGGCCAGCAGCCGGGCGATGACCTCCGGGTCCATCACGGTGCCGCCGTCCGCGACCCGCTTGACCGCGTCGGTGAACTGGGCGCCGTCGAACACCCGGTCCTTGAGCAGGTAGCCGACCGCGCCCCCGCCGTCGGCGAGCAGCTCGCGGGCGTACAGCTGCTCGACGTACTGGGACAGCACGAGGATCGGCAGGCCGGGCAGCTCGGCGCGGGCCTGGAGCGCCGCCCGCAGCCCCTCGTCGGTGAACGTCGGCGGCAGCCGGACGTCCACCACGGCGACGCTCGGCCGCTGCGACCGCACCGCGGCCAGGAACTCGTCGCCGTTGTCCACCGCGGCGGTGACCTCGAAGCCGTACGCCTCGAGCAGCCGGATCAGGCCGTCGCGGAGCAGGAACAGGTCCTCGGCTATGACAACGCGCACGGGATTTCCAGGGTAACGACCGTCGGTCCGCCCGCCGGGCTGGACAGGACGAGCACGCCGTCGAAGGCGGCCAGCCGCCGCGCGATGCCGCTGAGGCCGGTGCCGCGCGACGGATCCGCGCCGCCGGCCCCGTCGTCGGACACCCGAACCCGCAGCGAGCCGTCGGAATGCCACACGTCCACTTCGGCCGCCGCCGCCCCCGAGTGCTTGGCGACGTTCGCGAGCAGCTCGCTGACCGCGAAGTAGGCGGCGGACTCCACCGGCGCCGGCAGCCGGGCCGGGCGCCGGCCGGGCGCGCGTAGTTCGCTTGGCTGGCCGGGCCCGGGCTCGCCGGGCAGGGTTCCGGTCACGCGCACCCGCAGCGGGCTGTCCAGGGCCAGCGCCCGGACCGCGTCGGTCAGGCCCCGGTCGGCGAGCACCGGCGGGTGGATGCCGCGCACCAGGTCGCGCAGCTCCGCCAGGGCCCGGGCGGAGGCGTCCCGCGCCTCGTAGAGCAGGGCCCGCGCCGCGGCCGGGTCGGTGTCGATCAGCCGCCCGGCGGCGTCCAGCGTCAGGCCCATCGCGACGAGCCGCGCCTGTGCCCCGTCGTGCAGGTCGCGCTCGATCCGGCGCAGCTCCGCCGCCCCGGTGTCCAGCGTCTCGCGGCGCGTCTTGGTCAGCTGCGCGACCCGCAGCGCCAGCTGGGCCTCCCCGGACGGCGCGAGCACCAGCCGCGCGAGGCCGCCGTAGCCGCGCAGCGCGAGGGGGCCGGTCCAGAACCCGAGCGCCAGCATCGCCAGGCCGATGATGAACAGCACGAGCGGCGTGTTGCCGGGGAACGCCGGCGGCGTCGACAGGCCGTTCAGCCCGCTGAACACCGACGTCTTGCCGAGCGCGGGCACGAGGAACGTGACGACGCTCACTCCGACGAGCGTGACCGGCGCGAGCAGCAGCACCCAGCCGACGACGATGTTGACGACCGGCCACGCCAGGTCCCGCCAGGTGCCGGCGTCGTTGAGCAGCCAGCTCATCCGCTGCTGATAGCTCATCCCGCTGGTCAGCCGCCCGGGGCGCCGGCGGGCAGGCGGCGGCGTGTACGCCTCGCCGATCGCCACCCCGCACCACTCGGCCGACAGCCGCCGGGTCAGCATCGCCAGCCGCCGGGTGCCGAGCAGCACGACCGGCAGCAGGAACCGGCACCCGGCCACCGCGAGCACCAGGGCGAGCAGGTCGCGCACGGTCTGGCTGTCCATGTCGAGCCCGTGGTTCAGCTGGTACTTGATGAATTGCCCCAGGCCGAGCACGGCGAGCACGATCGGCACGAGGGCCACGAGGAGCAGCACCGTCCCGGCGAGCAGCAGCCCGAACAGCGCGAGCGCACGCCCGAACGCGAGCAGGCTGCCGGCGATCCCCCGCCGCCACCCGGCTCCGCGCGTCCCGCGCGTCCCACGCGTCCCGCGCGCCCCGGGTGCTCCCGGCGACCATGTGCCAGGACCCGTCACGCCGCTCATCCGCAGCACACCCCTTTCCTTCACTGTCTTCCCAGTGTGCCGCCGGCCTGGCCCCGGCCGCAGTGTCGCCAGGCACCGGAAACCGGGGTGTACCTAGGTCCACTCCGGGACGCCGCTCAGCCGTATATCGCCGCAACCGCTCAGTTTCTTACGGTAACCAGCCATGGACGTCATCGAAACCCGCGGACTCGGGAAGCGGTACCGCCGCACCTGGGCACTGCGCGACTGCACGCTCGCTATCCCTGGCGGCCACATCGTCGCCCTCGTCGGCCCGAACGGCGCCGGCAAGACCACCCTGCTCACCATGGCCGTCGGCCTGACCAGGCCCACCGCGGGCACGCTGGCCGTGCTCGGCGGCCAGCCCGCCGGGTCCCCCGGCGCGCTCGACCACATCGGCTTCGTCGCCCAGGACGCGCCGCTGTACCGGAACCTGCCGGTCGGGGACATGCTGCACCTGGCCCGCAACCTGAACCGCCGCTGGGACCAGCGGCGAGCGACCGATCGCCTCGAACAGCTCGAGATCCCGCTCCGCCAGAAGGTCGGCGAGCTGTCCGGCGGCCAGAAGGCCCAGCTCGCGCTGACGATCGCGCTGGCCCGCCGTCCCACCCTGCTGGTGCTCGACGAGCCGCTTTCCGCGCTCGACCCGGTGGCCAGGGAGGACTTCCTCGCCTCCGTCGTCGCGGCGGCCCAAGACGACGGGGTCTCCGTCGTGCTGTCCTCTCACGTGCTGGCCGAGCTGGAACGGGTCGCCACGTACCTGATCGTGCTCACTCGCGGCCAGGTGCGGGTCTCCGGGGCGGTGCGGGAACTGCTCGCCTCGCACGGGGCCGGGCTCGAGGAAATAGCGCTCCGTCACCTCCGGGCGGGCGTTCCATCATCATCCAGAACGGACGCGGGTCAATGACAACGCGAACCCTTGCTCCCAGCGCGGGGCCGGCCGTCAGGCGGCGTCCCGTCCCCTGGCGGAAGCTCGCCTGGGTGACGCTGCGGCAGCGCCGCGGCCTGCTCATCGGCGGTGGCATCCTGCTGGGCTTGTTCACCGTCTACCTGGTGGTCATGGCGGTCTTCCAGAACAACGCCTACGCCGCGGTGGCCGCCTGCCATCCGGCCGCCGCGGTGAAGTGCCAGCAGCTGAACAACTCGTTCTACCGGACCTACTGGGGCGGCGGCGCTGGTCCGGTCATCGCGAGCGGCGGCGCGCAAAGCGTCTCGAGCCTGCTGTTCGCCATCCCGGTGCTGCTCGGCGTGTTCGCCGGCGCGCCGCTGCTCGCCAGGGAACTGGAGAACGGCACCTTCCGGTTCGCCTGGACGCAGGGCGCCGGCCGGACCCGGTGGACGGTCAGCACGCTGGTGCTGCCGGCGATCATCCTGGTCGCGGCGACCGGCGCGTTCACCGCGATCTTCTACTGGTACTTCCGGCCGTTCCTCGAGGACCAGCAGGTCAGCGAGATGCTCCCGCTGGGGTTCGCGCTGCTCGGGGTCGCGTTCGCGGCCTGGACGCTGCTGGCCTATTCGGTGGCGGCGTTCCTCGGGGCCCTGTTCCGCCGGACGCTGCCGGCGATGGCGGTGACGCTCGTCGTGTACATCGCGCTCGCGATGGCGACCGCGACCGCGTTCCGGCCCCACTACGCGACGCCGGTGACAGAAAAGGGCTGGAACAACGGGGCTGTCTGGGTCATCAGCCAGTGGGCCAAGGCGCCGAATGGCCACGTGCTCAGCCAGTCGGCGATGAACAACCTGTCCCAGCAGGTGCCGGCCAGCGTGCAGAACTCCCCTAGCCCGGACGCGTTCACGAACTGGCTGACCCAGCACGGCTACACGCTGTGGCAGTCCGTGCAGCCGGACTCGCGGTTCTGGCAGTTCCAGCTCACCGAGGGCGGCTGGCTCCTCGTCGTGAGCGCCGCCCTCATCGCGGGCACCGTCTGGCTGGTCCGCCGCCGGGGGGCGTTACAGCTGGGGCTGCGGGGCGAGCCCGTGCTTTGCCCGACGGGGCGCGGCAGCGCGGGCCTCGGTCTCCGCTCGCCGCATCGCCGCGCGGGCCTGGCGGACACGCCGGGTCCGTGCGGCGCGCTGCCGCATCTCGTCTTGCTGCGCTTCGGCTACGTACTGGACGACGTACTGGTACATGATGACTGCTCCTACGGTTTATGTTGTCGCTCTCGGATATGTGGACTGCGGCGCCGCGAGCGAATTCATCGCGCGGAATGCGATGAGTTCCGGCGGCCCGGTCAGTCTTTAGAGGCGTGACGCATGCCCACCCGCAGGACGAAGAGACGCTGCTCAAGCGCGCCGCGAGCGGGGACGAGCGCGCGTTCGGGGAGCTGGCAGAGGCGTACCGCGGGGAGCTGCGGGCGTACTGCTACCGGATGCTTGGCTCGGTCCAGGACGCCGAGGACGCCGTGCAGAACGCGCTGCTGCGAGCCTGGCGGAACCTGGACGGCTTCCAAGGCCGCGGGTCGGTGCGCTCCTGGCTGTACTCGATCGCCACCAACACCGCGCTCGACATCGCGCGCCACCACTCCCGGCGCGAGCTGCCGGTGGGGTTTGGCCCGGCGGCGGCGCCCGGCGACCCGGTGGCGGCCGCGGTCACCGACCCGGTCTGGCTGGAGCCGTGCCCGGATTCGTGGCTGGCCGGCCCCGCCGCCGACGCCGCGCCGGAGGCCCGGTATGAGCTGCGGGAGAGCGTGGAGCTCGCGTTCCTGGTCATGCTGCAGCAGCTGCCGCCGCTGCAGCGGGCGGTGCTGGTCCTGCGCGACGTGTTCTGCTTCTCCGCGGCCGAGGTGGCCAGCCAGCTCGGCACCTCGGTGGCCGCGGTCAACAGCGCGCTGCAGCGGGCCCGCGCCACGGCCCAGGCGGCGTTGCCGCCGGTGAGCCAGCAGGAGGTGCTGCGCTCGCTCGGCGCCGACCGCGCCGCGCGCCTGGCGCGGCGCTACGCGGACGCGCTCGAAGCGGCCGACGCGGACGCGCTGGTCGGCATGCTCACATCCGACGCCACCTGGTCGATGCCGCCGCACCCCACCTGGTTCCGCGGTCACGACATCATCCGGCCGTGGCTGATCACCGACCCGCTGACCCAACGCTGGCGGCACCGGACGACCTCGGCGAACGGGCACCTCGCGGTCGGGTGCTACATGGACGTGGCCGACAGCGGACGGTACCAGCCGTGGGTGATCGACGTGCTGACCCTGTCACCGACCGGAGACAAGATCGCCGCCGTGACAGCCTTCATCGTCTGTGCGGAGCCGGACCCGGCGGGGATCTTCGCGACGTTCGGCCTGCGGCCGGAGCTACCGTGAGCCCCAGCCCGTCATCTTCCAATCGTTTGTGACCAGTTCCGACATTTTCCTATCACTACCGACCAGTGCCCCGCCCGGTTCGTCCGATTTATCCGCACGTAAGCGATAGCAGGATGGTTAGCACCCGCTTACTTTGCTTACCTCGGATGAAAACCGCCTGGATATCCGGTGGGCACGAAGGAATCTTGGTTGCTTTCTCGCAAATACTTCTCACTGCTGGTCACCTATCGCTATACGATAGCCAGACTCCGCAGACCGTCTTAGGCTGGGGTAAATAGGGGGGATCAATGGCGACCGAGGTCGTTGAGCTTATGCTGCCGGATGGCACTCCGGTACTGGTCAGGGCTGAGCTGGTAGAGGACGTCAAGCGCCGCACGCCGGATTACGAGGGGCCCGCTGACTCGGGCTTCGGCGGGCAGTCCGGCGCTGGGTTCGACGGGCCGGCGGACGTGGGACTAGGCAGCCATTCCTTTGAGCTGATGACGAAGACCGTCCGCGGCGTCGCCGGTGAACTGCACAAGGCCCTGCAGGCCGTATCCCCCGATCACGTATCTGTCGAGATCGGCTTCGACCTGGCCATTGAGGGATCTCAGCTAGTGGCGCTCGTGGTGTCGGGCGGCGTGCACGCGGCGCTCAAGGTCCGGCTCGAATGGGGCGGTGAATCAGCCCGCAATGCGGACAATGAGCAGCCGGATTACGCCACCGCGGCGAGTTCTTGATCATGAGCCCGAGAACAAGGCTCCAGGATTTCACTAACGAGTGCGTTGTGCACGTCCTGCCGGAGGACATCGCAGGCAACCGCATTGAGGGCGGCAGTGGCTTCTTCGTGGCGCCTGGCGTCATTGTCACGTGCGCCCATGTGGTGTCCAGGGCCGGACGCGCGGTAAGCCGGGTGAAAGTTGAGTGGAAGGAAAAGACCTACGAGGGCACCGCAGTGGCGCGGCCGCAGGTGAAGGGCGACGGAGAGATATGGGATCCGCCTGACCTCTGCGTCATTACGCTGGATCGCGCGCCGACGGGGCAGCCGTCAGTCGTCCTTGGCGAGTTGCGAGACGCGGACCACGATGAACTCTACATAGCTGGCTATAACCGGATTTACAGTCGGTCCAGCGTGAAATTCCAGAGCAAGTTCGGCCTGGCCGGCGGATCGCAGGGACTCGCCGGGGAGATGGTGCGGGAGATCGCCGGTGCCGAGATCGCGCATGGGATGTCGGGCGGCCCCGTGCTGGACATGCTGCGCGGTACCGTCTGCGGGGTAGTCAAGACCCAGCGCAAGCCGAACGACAACCTCGGCGGCCTGTTCATTCCCGCGGAGTTCATTCAGCGGGAATTCAAGGACGAGGCCTGGCTGCCCAATGAGCGGGCGAGCGCGCTCAACAGCCCGTGGCGCGAGCAGCGGGACGCGGTGCTCGACCAGGTCGATCCGGCCATGTTCCGGCTGAATGCGACGGAGCGTGATCTGCTGGTCAGGGTCGCGTCGGAGCTCAGGCTGGCGGCGGAGGACTTCACCCGGTCGTGGGGAGACATCACCGAATTGCCGCCGTCGCGCGCGTTCGCCAGCCTGAACGACCTCATCGCTGATCTGGCGGACCGGACGAGCAACGGGCTTGATCCCATCACGAAGCTCTTCGTCTGGCTGGCCTGCCGGGACAGAATACCCGTCGGCAGCGAGAACGAACTGCTGGATTACGCTCGCCTGCGGGTTATTCGCCAGGGCGAAGACCACCGCCTCCTCCTCGTCCGCTACCAGGAGAGTGTCCTCGTGGGGAAACTGGCGCCGCGGAGCCCTGTCCTTGTGGTTCGCCTGCGGCCGGCCTCCCCTGGGGCGACACGAATATTCAGGCTCGACATCTGGCGGTACGCCGACAGGGGATCGGCTCAGCACCCGGTCATGGCCGACGGGGGGCCATATCGGCTGACTGACGCGCGAACGGTCATCATCGGCACTGTGAAGGAGCAGGTCAAGCTACTCGGCGGCCGGCCCGTCATCGAGTTCGCCCTTCCCGACAGCCTGCTTGACCACCCGGTGGAGGAATGGGATATCGGGAACGAGGTACCGCTGGGCGAGAAGTACCCGGTCGTGGTCCGGCTCGCGGAGCGAGAAGCCGACGGCATCTCCTACGACGACACGTTGAAGTCGCGTGCCACGGATTTCAGGAACGGGTCCGTGCCGCCGCGGGGCACCCGTCAGTGGGACGACCTATGGCTCGGTTGTCAGAGCCAGTACACCCCCAGGGAGCTCAACCGGGTCCTGCGGCAGGGCAAAGTTCCCATGATCGCGATGACCGCGTGGCATGGGCGCGGCCGGGCGCTGAAGGCCATCAAGGCCGTCAAGGAGGCCGGAGTCGCGGTGATCGTGTGGCGTCATATGCGGTGCACGGGGACGGCCTGCGCGGTTAACGACGGGGACCGGCCTTGCCCGGGGACGCGGTTCAAGCAACAGGCCGCGGACCACGTCGCGGGCGAGCGGCTGGCCGGGTTGCCGGAGAAGATCTTCGCGGCTCGGCCCACGCAGCCGTCCAATGGCGGCCTCGGATATGAGTCGCCGGGCATCGCGCTCATCTGGGATGACCCCGGCCTGCTCCCGTGGGTGACAGGTAAGCCGAATCGGTATCCCGATCAGCCAGGAGGGTGGGAAGACGTTGAGCAACTGGTGGATTTATAAGGGTGAAGGCAACCAGCACCAGGGCATAGCCACATTGCCCCCGCCGCCCGAGTGGCGGGCATTCGACCCCGCTGGATACCGACCGCCTCGGCCGAACCATGAGCTTGCGTGGAGTTCCAGCGATGAAGTCCGCGGGAAGTCCTACCGCGCGGACCCGGACGCCCTCAATCCTGTTAACGCGGCGATGTACCTCAGGCGCCCGTTGCTAGTCACCGGCACTCCCGGCGTGGGGAAGTCGACGCTTGCCTATTCGATAGCGTGGGAACTGGGCCTCGGGCCGGTGCTGCGGTGGCCGATCACGAGCAGCTCCGCGCTGCGGGACGGGCTGTACCGGTACGACGCGATCGGCAGGCTGCAAGACGTCCACCTCGAAGCCGCCACGCCACGAGAGCCGATCAGCAGGTACCTGCGGCTCGGGCCGCTCGGCACCGCGTTCCAGCCGGTTGACACCCCGCGCGTGCTGCTGATCGATGAAATCGACAAGGCGAGCCTCGACCTGCCCAACGACCTGCTCAACGTCTTCGAGGAGGGCCGGTACGAGGTCGATGAGCTGGTCCGCATCGCGGAAGCGGAGCCGCGGCACCTGATCCGGGGCGCGGACGGGACAGATATCCAGGTCACTGTCGGAGAAGTGCGCTGCAAGCAGTTCCCCATCGTCATCATGACGAGCAACGGCGAACGCGAGTTCCCGCCGGCTTTCCTGCGGCGCTGCGTGCGCCTCAACATTGATCCGCCGCAGGAAACACAGCTGAAGCGGATGATCGACGCCCAGATGGGGCGGGAGATGCGCCAGCGGGCGGGAAATGTCATCAGCCGGTATCAGGAGCGCATCCGGGAGGAAGGCGGCGTGCTGGCCAGTGACCAGCTGCTGAACGCCATCCACCTCACCTGCCGGATGGACCTGGGCCCAGACGACCAGGTTGAGCTCATGGAATTGCTGTTCCAGAGCCTCGACGCCGAGCTGGCCTGATCAGGGGCGAACCATGGCCGGGCTCGCCGAGTTTCTGGACAGTGTGCTGGCGGCGGACGCCGGCCTGACGACGTCGGAGATCGCGGACGCCTTCTGGCTCGCTGAGCACATCGAGGGATTCCAGCCGACCGCGTCGGTAGCGGCGGACAGACCAGTGGGGGTCGTGGCGGCCGGCGAGCGGGGGGCGCCGGGACCAGCGACGGTGCCGGTCGCCGAGGAGGAGACGCCGGAGGCAGCCGAAGGGCTCACGGCACCACCGGTTCCAGCCGATCAAGGCGGTCCTGGCGGCCGCGACACGCTAGGTGGGCGCGCGGCGGCCTCCCGCACCGGCACGGGATGGGCAGTCGGGCCAGTGGCGGCCGGCACCCCCTCCTCGCCACTGGTGCTGGCAGTACCGCGTGAACTTCGCCGCCCGCTCAATCTGCAGCGCGGCTTGCGCCCGCTGATGCGCACCGTCCGCAGCGGGCCAGCGACATTGCTCGACGAGGAGACGACGGCCGAGTTGAGTGCGCGAGCCGGGACCGTCATGCCGGCGCTCGTGCCGGCCCGCGAGCGATGGCTCGACCTCGCGCTGGTCGTCGACGCCAGCCCGTCCATGGCCCTCTGGGACAATCTGGTCAGGGAACTGAGGGTAACCCTGAGCCAGCTAGGCGCCTTCCGGGTCGTCCGAACGTGGCGTTTGGAGGTCGGCGGCGGGACGCCGCTCGTCAAGGCCGAGGCCGCCTGGAGCACTCCGCGTGCGCCCAGCCAGCTAGCGGACCCGACCGGACGGCAGGCCATCCTCCTTCTCACTGACTGCGTCGCGCAGCCTTGGTGGCCCAAGTCCGGGCCGACCGGAGACATGGTGATGGCGAAGACCCTCGAGACCTGGGCGCGGAAGGGGCCGCTGGCGATCCTCCAGCCGCTGCCTCAGCGAATGTGGGCCCGCTCCGCCCTGACTGATCACAGCATGCGACTGCGTTCCCCGTTCCCGGGAGCGCCGAACAGCAGCCTGCTAACCGACCGCGCTATGCGACGGACGAGCGGACCGGACCATGACTGGGGACGGATACGGCGCGGCGTTCCTGTCCCGGTCCTGGAGATTGACCAGAGGTGGCTGGCCTCGTGGTCGCGACTTGTCTCGGGGACCAACCCGGAGCGCCTCGCCGTGGCATTCACTGGCGCACCCGCGCCCGATCACGACCCCGGTCGAGCAACGGAGCCAAGCCCCCTGCTCGACGAGGAGGACCAAGCGAACTGGCTGGTCAGCCAGTTCATGTCCATCGCGTCGCCCGAGGCATTCCGGCTGGCCGGCCTGATGGCCGCCGCGCCGCTAACCCTGCCGCTGATGCGGCTCATACAACGCGCTATGTGCGCGGACGAGCGTCCTGCCCTGCTGGCCGAGGTGCTCTTGAGCGGGCTGCTGCGCGAGGTGACTCCCGCCGGCGAGACGACGTCATCCTTCGCCTTCCGCCCGCGCGTACGCGACGTCCTCCTCGGCACCATCCGCAGGTCGGAGGCGATCCGGGTCAGGGAGCTGATCTCAGAAGAACTCAGCAACGGAGCAGGCCCTGGCGACCGCGTCGCCAGGGTCCCCGCTGTGCCGGGCACGACGGGAACCGCGCTGACAACAACTCGCGACATCTACAGCGCGATCGACGCGAAGGTCCTCCGCCGCATCGGCGGCCGGTACGCGCACGTGGTCATGAGCACCGGTGAGGACGAGCCGCCCAATCGCGCTCCTGTCGAGCCGGACGCGGTCGGCTCCCGGTCGCCGCGAGAGCAGGAGGAGGCGCCGGCCGAGGAGGTGCCGGCCCGTCAGGAAATGGAGGCTGGGGATACTCCCCCCGCTGTCGCCGAAGCGGCGGACAAGCGCGAGGTGCCTGCCCATGCGACCGTGCCAGCCAGTGATGGGGAGGGGCTGGTGCTGCTCGGCGGGCCAGGCAGCGGGAAGACGACCTATCTCGCCGCGCTCAGCATGGCGCTCGTGCGGGGGCCCGGCTGGCGCCTGATACCGAAAGACGACCCGAGCGCTGACATGCTGACCCGGGGGGTTATCGACCTCATCCGGCATCGGGTGTTCCCCCGCGCGACGGACGAAATCACCAGCTACCAGTGGAAGCTCGCGGGAGAAACCGAGCGTGTCCTGCGAACCGGCTGGCGACGGCGCGCGGTTCGCCTAGTATCGGCCACCAGCGTAGATCTCCAGGTCACGGACGCGACCGGGGAGATCTTCGCAAGGCATCAGCCGGCCCGCCGCGCCAGCCTGATCGAGAAGCTGGTCCGCAGCTCGGGGATCATCTTCTTGTTTGATCCCACGCGCGAGTTCGAGGTTGGTGACACCTTCGATTACGTGCTGCAGGCCGTGACGATGCTGCAGCAGCGAGCGCTGGGTGAGCGTGCCCCAGCCGGCGACCGGCTGCCGCACTACGTGGCGGTGTGCCTGTCGAAATTCGACGAGGACAGCGTGTATCAGTCGGCCGAGCGAATGCAGTTGGTCAGCTACGACCCGGAGGACCCGTATGGCTTCCCGCGAGTTGCCGATTCCGACGCGCGCGAGTTCTTGCGCCGGCTGTGCGTGCTGACCCCCGGCGGGACTGCCGAGCTAGCGATCAGGAAGCTGGAGGACAGTTTCCGCCCTGAGCGGATCAGGTACTTCGTCACCTCCGCGATCGGGTTCCACCTGGACCGGCAAACCAGGAGGTTCGATCGCGCGGACCGGGCCAATTACCAGCCTGACTCGTACGAGCCGGGGGTTTTGCGTATTCGGGGCACGGTGTATCCCGTCAATGTGGCTGAGCCGCTGATCTGGCTCGGTGAGCAGCTGGCCAAACAGCCCTCTAGAGCTGCTGATGTGCTCACATAGAGCGCTGGACGATCGCGCGGAATTCTGGGCTGAGCGCTTGCAGCAGGCGAAGGCGCAGATCGGGGGTCTGGGTGAGGAGGATCTTGGCCACCGTGGTGGGCTTGACCTCGCCGAGGGCGGCGGCCGCCCGCGGTAGCGGCAGCGCGGCGACGAGTTGCCCGGCGATCCCGCCCGGCGGTTCCGTCAGCTCCATCAGCACTTCGGCGACCGTCCGGATGTCCGCCTGGCTCAGCACCCGAACTTGCTGCCGTCGTTCGGGCATTGCCGAGATAACCGCGGCGCTGGCGGCGGAAGGCATGCGGTCGAGCACCTTGCCGGACCGGGTCACGCTGAGCATCTGCAGGATGTCTCCGGCCTTGCTCGCGCGCGACGCTGCCATCCCGGCGATGAGCTCGGCTGCGACTTCCGGCGAGCAGTCGGCAAGTATGCGCGCGGCGTCGCCGTTCGCCCTGGCGAGCAGCCGCGCCACCCCCGAGTCGGCGCCGGATACGTTGACGTCCCGCACGGCATCCGCGATCCCGTGCCTGGTCCGTTCCGCGTCCTCAACTGGACGCGTGGCCTCCGTGTAGGGACGAGTCCGGCCAGGCGCCGGGAACGCTGCCGTCGGCCGCTCGCGGGCTGCCGTCCGCTGCCCATTCCGGCCCTGTCCCATCACGATCGACTCGAGCACCTGGGAGGCCTTGGCCGCGCTCGGGCGCTCGTCTGGGTCCTTGGCCAGCAGCTGGAGGACGAGTGCGGCCAAGGCGCCCTGGCTCGCCGGCGGCGGCGGATCCTCGTAAAGGATCGCGTACCGGAGGTCTTGCGCGGGTCGTCCGCTGGCACGCGTGAACGGAGTGTGGCCCTCCATCGCGTAATACAAGGTCATGCCCAGGGACCACAGGTCGGAGGCCGGCGTGGCCGGCTGGCCGTCGAGCTGCTCGGGCGCCAGGTACTCCGGGGTGCCGATGACCCGGCCGCTCCCCGTTAGCGTCTTGTCCCGCCGGTGACCGTCCGCGGCGTCTTCGGCGATCTTGGCGATGCCGAAGTCCACGAGGAATATGGCTCCTTCCTGATCCACCAGGATGTTCGTGGGCTTGACGTCCCGATGCACGATCTGGGCCGCGTGCACCGCCTGCAGTCCCTGCAGGACCGATAGGCCGATGGCGGCGATCTCGCGCTCGGTCAGGCGCCGCGCGGAGACGATGTTCGCGAGCGACTCGCCGCGGATGTACTCCATGACGATCCACGGGTCCAAACCCATGAAGAAGATGTCGTGGACGCGGACAATGCAGCGGTGCCGTACCCGAGCCAGGGCGCGGGCCTCAATGAGGGCCCGGGCCCTGCTCTCGTCCAGGCCAATGCTCTCCGCATGCGGGATCAGCTCCTTAAGCGCGACCCGGCGCTCAAGGAGCTTGTCCTCCGCCAGCCATACGCTCGCCTGGCCGCCCGAGCCGATCTGCGAGAGCACGCGGTACCGGTCGTGGAGCAGCCGTCCCTCAGGGCTCATCGTTCCAGTTCAGCGGTATGCCGCCGGCGTTCCCGTCAGAGCTGGCGGAGACCCGCTCGTCGTGCATGCGCTGCAGGTCGAAGTGGGCGGCCGAGGGTTGTTCGTCAGTATCCCGTGGTCCGGGTCCGGTGCCTGCCCGCGGACCGCGGAACGCGGACACGCTGGGATCTGCCTCGGCGAGGTCCTCGTCGCGCATGACCTTCGTCCGCTCCCTCGCCCGGTGCTCCGCCCGTTCTTCCCAGATTCGCAGCACTTCGTCATCTGTGTTCGAGCCGCGACGAGGGCCGGCCCCCGGGTCGGCACCGGAGGAATCCACTGGCCGGGAGCGCAGGGATCGCTTCGCCTCGGCGAGCTCCTTCTCGCGCATGACCTGAAGGATCTTTTCGTAGTTCCCCGGCTGTTGCAGGAGCTTCACCGTGACCGGCAGGCACTCGATCACCAAGAACAGGAGGAACAAAAGGAACCTGGCGGCGGTGACCGTAAAGCTCTTGTCGGAGAGCTGGCTGAGCGCCTGGAGCCGGATCAGCAGGCCGTTCTCGTTCTCGTTGGTCGCGTCAAAGCTCGCCTGCAGCGCGTCCTGCCGGGTGACCGCGGTAGCGAGCTGCTGCTGGGCGCCGGGCAGCGCGTTCCTGGCCTGCGTGAGCCGGTTCTGCACCGAGGCCGCGTCGCTCGCGGACAGCGCCTTCTCACGCTGCTGGATCTGAGCATCGATCTGGGCGAGCTGGGTTTTCGCACTCTCCCAATTGGAGTGCGCGGCCTCATACAGAGTGCCCGCTCCCGGCGGGCACCCCGGACCTCCGTAGAGCTGGCACTGCCATTGCTTGTAATAGGTCTGCTCTTGGTTGTAGACGGTCGTCGCCTGGGCCTCGAGCGACTTGACCTCCGAGTCGTTCGCGGGATTTATCGCCGCGACGCCGCCGGAATCGATCACCTTCTCCAGGTTCGAAACGTTGTTACGCCAGTAGGTGACCTGCGCCCCGACCTGGTTGTCCTGCTCGGACTCCAGAAACTGGCTGGCCGCGTTGGCCTTCATGAGGCTGATCTGCGCGTCGATCTCGGACTGGAATATTCGCAGCACCAGCGGAGTGGAAATCAGGGTGCCGAGGAGGATTGCCAGGAGAAGACGGGGGGCGGCCATGGTAAAGCGGCGCCGTCCTTCGATCGGCAGCGACGTAATTAGCCATCTGTCGATACCCATGATCACCAAACCCCATAGCAGCGCGAGAGGCGTGGCAACGATCGGGTTCAAGCCCATAGCGCTGTCGAGGGCGAACCACATGGAAGCCGTGGCCATTCCACTGGTGATCAGGATCGCCCAGCCAAGGCTTTCGAACTTGATCCGCTCGGTCTCACATTGTGCAATTACGTTGGCTCGTGCGCCAGAAATGATCAGCAGCCACGGTCGCCTTCCCTTACGCTCCACATCAGCCTCCCATCCCACCGGGCTTACGAGCATAGATCACTGAGGCCATTACCGGACGATAAGCCGATAAACGGGCCCCAATAAAGCAGTCGCACGACTAAGCTACAAGATGAGAGGGATCTTTGTGCGCAAGCTGGACTTAGGGGCGATCGGCGCGATAGACCGGCGGCCTGAGGGCCGCGGATGTCGAGTTGATGGGGTGGGGAGGGCATGTGCCCGTCGAAGACCTGGTGCGCCGCGCTCTTGACGGGGAGATCGGCAGGCTCCAAGCCAGGGAGTCGTTTCACGTAGTTGAATTCGGCGTGGAAGGCGTGATCTTCTGGGAGATCGGCCGCGATAAGAACGGCACGCCCCGGGCCGAGCACTGGCCGCCCCGCGCCATTGGGCCGGAGGATGCCGGTGAAATCTACCGTCTGCCCGCCGTCCAGCGGCTAGCGGAAGGCGGGCCAGTGGTTTTCGTGCGCAGTTCGCCCGGTTTGATCCCCTGGAACGTGCTTGACGTATTTCGCGAACTTTTCCCGAGCATGGAAGTCATTGACTGTATAGCGGGATTCGAGGATGTGCTCCGTGCCTCGATCAAGGAATCCCGGCTCATCAGCGATTACGAACTTGTGCTCATCAAGAAGTCGAAGAGCGGGCGACTGGATCTGGAACCGGTCCGGCTGTTTACCCAGGGACAGCGGCAGCCCGACCGCAGCCGGACCATCCGGGTGAAGTGCCTGCGCAGCGACGAGCGAGGCATCGCCTTCGGGATAGTGACGAAGGAACGCGCGCGGGACTTCCAGCTGATGTCCGTCCAGTCGGCGGACCTTGGCCCGGGAGAGTACGAGCTGACAGCGGAACTGGTCCGGCCCGGCCGGGTCAGGTTTCATGGCCTCCCCGACTCGGTCAAGCTGCGCAACGACCATCGGACCTGGGGAGAACTCCTCAATTCGGTTCCGCCGAGACTGCAGGCGCCGCAGTCGGCTCATCTCGTGTGCCTCGTCGAGGTGAGCGGGACCTGCGAGCAGATCGGCAAGCGAGTGGACCGGGTCAGGGAGGTGATCAGGGCCGCCGGAGGGTCAGAGGGGCGATTGGCGCTTTCGCTGCTTTCCTACGGAGCGCACAGCTTCGAGCGCAAGGTACTGGAAGAGCCGGTCAGGGAACTGGCGTGGGCCAGTTCCAGTGCCGACGTGCTCGCCGCCCTCGATGAATTGGAGCAGCACGAGCCCGTCGCCGATGACTATCGCTACGCGGCGCAGCTTGAGTGCGCGCTGGCGCGGGTCGCGAAGCGCGCTGACCCGAAAGACGGGAGGCTGGTGATCTTGACGGCGGGCTCCCGGCGCCCCTTCCCGCCGCGCGCCGATCTACGGCTGGACGTCTTGCCCTGCCCGCATCGCAATGACTGGCGTAAGCACCTGGAGGTGCTGTCAGGAAAGGATCCCAGGCTGTCTCTGGGTGCCATTTATGACCGAGAGACACGCGACATCGCCATCTGGCACGTACTCGGGAAGACCGCCATATCGACATCAGACGTGGTTGACGCATGGCGCATCGCCGCGGATCTGGGCATTGGCGTTACCCCGGTGCACGTGCCATTCCCGCTTGTCTGGCAGGACGGAGACTGGTAATGCCGCCGGAACAGAAACGTAAGGTCGATGAGCAATACAAGCACAGCATCGCCATGTGGGGCCCGCCGGGCAGCGGCAAGACCACATTTCTCGCCGCCCTCAGCGTTGCGCTTAGCCGGAGCCCCACCCTGGGTTGGAGGATCCACGGCTGGGATGAGAGTTCGGAGAAGCAGCTTATTCAGATGAACAATCAGCTCGTCTCGGGACGTACGTTCCCGAGAGGAACGGTGGGCATCGAGGAATACAGCTGGGTCCTCAGCGGGCCGCACAGGAACGCGCGCAAGAAGCTGTTCAAGAAAGCGCATGACGAGCACGTCAGCGTCCGGCTGGACTTGGTCGACGCCCAGGGCGAGATCGCCGGTCCCGAGATGAAATTCAACCAGCGCGACGAGCTGCTCGATGGCCTGATGCGGAGCCGGGGGATCGTCTACATCTTTGATCCCATGCGGGAATCCGACGACGGTGACGCGTTCGACCACACCTTCGGCATGCTCGTCCAGCTGGCGCGGCGCATGGAGGAGGAAGCCGGCTGGCGGGGAGGCCGCCTCCCGCATTACGTTGCTGTTTGCATCACGAAGTTCGACGCCGCTCCGGTCCTCGTGACCGCCCAGCAAATGGGCCTGACCGTGCCGACGGACGACAACCGCGGGTTCCCGCGTGTCCCGGACTACGAGGCTCGTGATCTTTTCGAGCAGCTCTGCACGGTTTCCGGAACCGGAAATGCCGATATGGTCATCAACTCACTCGAGCAGTACTTCGATCCCAGGCGGATCCGGTATTTCGTCACGTCAGCCATCGGCTTCTACCTCGGCCGCGGCGGCAAGTTCGACGACGATGACCCCAATAACCTGCTGCTCATGGAGGAAATTGATCCCAGGCTAGGCGCACAGCGGACCAGGATACGCGGCCCCGTGCACCCCATCAACGTGATCGAGCCCGTGTTCTGGCTGATTGATCAAATGCTAGATAGCGGAAACGGCTCGTCATGACCGGGAGCGACGCGAAGATCGCGGTCCCTGTCCAATGGGCGTGGCAGGGCAAGGCGCCGGACGACCGGGGATATCGGTTGCTCGCCTGCAGCACCGGGAACATCAGCGCGGGAAACTTCGAGGAAATACTCGACCGCTTCGCGCCCGGCACGCTCGATAAGTTGCCGCAGGTGACTGTCAGCTATGTGCCAGGCGGGGATAGCGCCGAGTACCTCAGCATAGCTTTCCATGAAGAAGCGGCGGGAGGCCTTGACCGACTGGGCAGGGATGTGACCTTTACCCGGTTTTTCTGCGTACCCTATAGCCAAGTGGCGCCTGGAGCTGTGTCATATCTGGCCATGTACCAAGCGTTTGAGCGGATTCGATTGCCGGACACAGCCGCCCCGCCCTTCACCATAGAATTGTCCCGTCCGGCGACTGCCATTCCCGGTAGCGTGATGCGAGCGTTGCCGGTGACCGAGTTGCTGCTTACCGGCAATCCGGTGTGCATCGTAGGCGCGGAATCCACCAGCATGGCCGAGCGGCTGGCGTATATCGATACGGTCATGTCGTTGCTCCCGTACGGGATGCGGGCCGAGATGGCGGCCGCCACGTGGACGAGCAGCACCTACCGACTGCACAAGTTCCGCCTTTTCTTTAGCGAGGCGCCGCGCAGGGCGGCAGAGTCCAGCCCAGAAGACCACGTGGTCCGGTGGCGTCCGGACGCGATGGCCATAACGCGCGCGCCAGAGACGCGGGTCCCGAAAGAATATGGCGACGAGTACCGGCAGTGGCTGCAACCGTTGCTTGAAGGCCCTTCGATAACCACGGAGCTCGCCCAGGATACGACGGCACGGGCTTTCAAGACCGCCGATATCGACCAGATGCTGGATGGCATTCAAGCCAAGCAGCAGAAGCACTTCTGGAACCGGCCGTCGAAGCGGCGAGAGAACGCGATGAAGAATGACGAGGCACCGATTCGGATGGCCCCGTCGCAGGGTTCCAGACATGAAAGAATGGCCCCTTACGATCCGGTCGAAGCCCTCATCGAGGGAATCGCGACTAGCCTGAACAACCCCGCGGGCGATCCGCGGGCACTCGGCGCTTACCTCGATGGGCTGCGGAGACAACTCGGGCTCGGCGCGCCAGGCGATGAGTCCCGCGAGCGGTATCAGGCACGCATCGCCCACCATGCCTTGCTGAGGGACGACCTGCCGATAGCCAGGGATAAGAAAGTGGGCTTCTACAAGGTGCTCCTGCGGGTCGCCTTCGGGGAAACGATCGGGTACGCCGAGTACTGCACGATCGAGAGGATGCTCCACGATGAGACGCCGGACAGGTCATTGCTGCAGGCGATCGACGAGATGCTGGGCGCGGACCAGAACGCTGACTTGCGGACGCTCTTTATCGTGCGGTCCTCCCTCAAAAAGGGAAAGCACCTGAAGTCTGAATTTGACCCGGCACAGCTCCTCGGGATCGCGACCGACCTGCAACTCCAGGAGGGTCATGCCAGGCTCATCTGGGACGCGACCGTCACCGCGCTGAAGGAGGCGCGCGCTGCCGACCTCGAGCGCGTTATCCTCCCGTTCCTGCGCGAGCGGAGATTCCTGGCGCTTGAGTTGCAGGCGCGTGCCCCAATGGATCTCACATTCCAGGTGAGCACACTGGTAGACCTGCTCACGGCCGTGTACAGAGATCGAGCGGGGTACGCCTTCCTTGACGTATTCGCCGGATCTTCGCAGCACTACCCGACGCTGGCGCTGCTCCTCGCGGTCTGCCAGCTCACGGCCTACGTGGACGGCACCACCATGGTCGTCAATTTCATGTGTGGCCTCGCGGACTCGCCGACGGTGCCTGACGATGCCCGGCTGGCACTTACCCGGTTTGGATTCCAGTGGGATGCCTCGCGCGGCGAACCCGAAGAGGGCGCCGCTAGGTCGGGCGAGGTGGCACAGACGCGGCTCGATGTGGCCGCATCGATGATAGAAGCGATCGAGTACATGAACTCCCTGCAGCCATCCGACCCGCAGAGAAAGAGAGCGAACCTTTTCAGGCGGATGCTGAATCCATCCGGAGAGCTTGCCGTTGCCGAGAAGAAGTCTCAGGACAGCGATGGCCGGTAGCAGAGTCCCGCTAACGGCGGAGTGGGCGCGGTGGGGCATGCATGCGAGCGAGCGCGGTGGCTATCACCTGCTCGCGAGCAGCGAGGGGAGGATCAGTCCGCGCAACTTCGAGGAGATCCTCGACCGCTTCACCCCCGGCAACCTCGATGACCTGCCGCAGGTCACCGTCAGCTACGTGTCGGCGAGTGATGGCAGCCGGTACCTCGGCATGGCGATCCATGAAGCGGAGGCGAGCGGGACCGACAATCTCGGCCGCGATGTCATGGTCACCCGGTACTTCTGCGTTCCCTACCAGGAGGCCGCGTCCGCCGCTGTGTCCTATGCGGGCATGTATGAGACGTTCCGTCACATCCGGCCACTAGATACCGACCGGTCGGTGCGCACTGTCGAGGTGGCCGGCGGCGCAGCGGAGCTGCCCGCCGACGTCGAGCGCGCGCTTCCGGTCGCCAGCATGCTCCTCACCGGCAACCCGGTCTGCATCGTTGGCGCCGAGGCCACTGAGATGACCGAGCGCCTGGCGTACGTCGACGCCGTCATGTCGCTACTGCCGTACGGGATGCGGGCCGAGATGACCGCCTCGACATGGACGAGAGCCACCTACCGCTGGCATAAGTTCCGGCTCTTCTTTAGTGAGGCACCGCGCCGGTCGGCTCCATCCGGCCTCGACGACCACGTGGTCCGCTGGCACTCCGACCCGATGGCGGTTGCCGGGGCGGCGGGCACGAAGTTCCCCGCGGAGCCTGCCGCCGAATACCAGAATGCGCTGCGGCAACGGCTTGGGCCACCGACGTTGAGAGGGCTGGCTGAGGCGACCGAGCCGGCGCAATTCAACGCTCACGCCGGCTTTGCGGCGCTGGACCGGATAAGGGCACTGGACCCAGATTCGACGTCGCAGCCAGATACCGCCGGCGGGCGGAAGCCGCCCGGGCCGCGCGAGATACCGAAGACCCGCCTGACCAAGATGCACCGCTGGCCGCGAGTCCCGCCGACCGCCGAAGCGGGGCGCCTGGGGGAGCTCCTGCAAGCCTGCGTGCGAGGTATCGGCGGCGGCGATGCTCGCCATGTCAAGCAGCATGTCAGCCAGCTCGAAGAGATCCTCCAGGCAGACGAAGTGCCAGACGCGGACGAGCGACAGCGCCTGCACGACATGTTCGGTACCAGCCCGCGGCTGATGCGCGACCTGTCGATGCAAAAGCGCCGGGCCGCCCTCTACGAGTTCCTGCTGCGGCTCTCATCGTCGCGTACTGTCGACTACCGGACGTACTGCCTGATCGAGGACATCCTCGGCGGTCGTCCGGAGCACACGCTGCTTCAGGCCGTCGGCCAGCTAGCGACAGGCGATCCGCTCGTCACGCTCCTCGTGTCCGGTCGGCTTTACGCGCGGGGGCTGGACGACGGCATTCGCCAGCTGATCGAGCTGGCGGTAGACCCCGACGTTCGTCCGGCGCACGGGCGGGTCATCTGCGACCTCCTCCTCAAGCAGGCTGAGGCTGCCGCGAGCGGAGTCATCGCGCATGCGCTGCCGTTGCTCAGGGAGCACGGGTACCTGGCACCCAGGCTGTCCGCGCGCGAGCCGGACGATCTGCGGTACCAGGTGGAAACGCTCATGAGCCTGCTGGCGGCCGTGGTCCCCAAGAGCCCGGACGGTAACTCGTACCTGGACGTTATCGCGGACGGCGAAAAGCAGGCGCCCACCATCGCGCTCCTGCTGGCGGTCCTGTGCCTCACGGACGAGAGCACGGCGGATGTCGGCGCTAGCTTCATGGCGGGCCTGGCGTGTGCCCCGGGCCTTGGTCGCGAGTTGCGGGACGCGCTCGCCGGAAGGGGGCTGCGGGTAGGCGCGGCCGAGGATTCAGCGCGCCCCGGCTCAGCAGAGGAGGCGCCCGAGCGTGTCACCATGCTCGCGAACAAGCGCCGGGCCGGTACCCGCGATACCCGACGCGTTCTCCGCATGCTCCTGGATCCGGTCGCCAGCTCTTCCACAGATCCGCAGGAACAGGATTATCAGGGGGACGAAGGCTGACCAGCTACGCGGGGGTGCGGGCGGAGGCTGAGTGGACTAGGTCCGTTAGGCGGGCCAGGGTGTCTGGGTTGGTTTCCGGGAGGACGCCGTGGCCGAGGTTGAAGATGTGGCCGTCGGCGGCCCGGCCCCGGGTCAGCACGTCGCGGGCCCGGGTCTCCACCACGTCCCAGGACGTGAGCAGGATCGCGGGGTCCAGGTTGCCCTGCAGCGCCGTGCCCGGCGGCACCCGGCGGGCCGCCTCGTCGAGCGGGACCCGCCAGTCCACGCCGACCACGT
>Ga0335075_10003261_pt1 | contig 25796 bp, 18 predicted proteins | sample Lox_Sample_24_FD_206723 | JGI IMG/M metagenome (GOLD analysis project Ga0335075, IMG submission 206723) | Soil microbial communities from Loxahatchee National Wildlife Refuge, Florida, United States - Lox_Sample_2.4 | ecosystem: Environmental > Terrestrial > Soil > Wetlands | place: USA...
GTCGACGGGCATGAGCAGCAGTCCGATGAAGCTGCTGCCGAAGACGACCATCCCGGCGGTCGAGAAGCCGCGAGCGCCGAACCGGTCGGACAAGGCTCCAGAGATCGGCCCGGCGACAAGAATTCCTGCGGTTAGCGGGAGCAGGAAGATGCCTGCCCATAGCGGGGTGTCGCTGTAGTTGTAGCCATGCAGCGGGAGCCAGATCCCTTGCAGCCAGATGATCAGCATGAACTGCAGTCCGCCGCGAGCAATGGCGACAGCCAGGCCAGCCACGTTCCCTGCAGTGAAAGCCCGGATCCTGAACAAGCCGAGCTGGAACATCGGCTCGGCCACCCTCGACTCGATCAGGGCGAACCCGATCAGGAGTGAGATCCCGCCGCCAAGGAGCACTGCCACGGCCGGGCTGGTCCAGCCCATCGTGTGCCCGCCGTAGGGCTGGATCGCGATGGTCAGCCCGATGAGAACCGCACCCAGTCCGAGCGCAAACGTGGCGTTGCCCCACCAGTCGATCTTGCCGCGGTGGCGCTCGCCGTTATCGCGGAGCTTGAAGTAGGCCCACGCTGTCCCGTAGATGCCGACAGGCACGTTGACCCAGAAGACCGCACGCCAGTCCAGCGCCGCCAGCAGCCCTCCGGCGACCAGGCCGATGAACTGGCCGGCTATCGCCGCGACCTGGTTGATGCCGAGCGCGAAACCGCGCCGCCCGGGCGGGAACGCGTCAGTGAGGATCGCAGCCGAGTTCGCCGTGAGCATCGACCCGCCGACCGCCTGGAGCACGCGCCACCCGATCAGCCACAGCGCCGCGCCGTCGGCCAGGAACGGGTCGAACGAGAGCAGGATCGAGGCGGCGGTGAAGACTGCGAAACCGGCGTTGTAGATCCTGACCCGGCCGAACATGTCGCCGAGGCGCCCGAGAGTGACCACCAGGACGGCCTGGACGAGCCGGTAGCCCATGATCATCCACAGCAGATAACTGATGTTGCCAGGCGACAGGGGATCTAGATGAATGCCCCGGAAGATGGCGGGCAGCGCGATGATGACGATCGACCCGTCAAGAGCCGACATGAACACCGAGGCGGTGGTGTTCGCCAGCGCGACCCACCGGTAACGGTCGTCGATGGGCGTGGCCCTGCCGTTACTCACGCCGGTGGTGCCGGCCTGTCCCGATCCCGGCATCAGACGCTCTGCGCGAGTCGCTCGAGCAGTGGCACGATGGCCACCAGCTGATCAAGCTCGGCGCTGGTGAACGAGGTGGACAGGGCGCGTGCCATCGCCTGGGTGCTCCGGTCGCGCCGGTCACGCAGAAGCTGGCGTCCGGCCGCTGTGACCGACAGCACCACACGTCGGCCGTCGTCCGGGTCCCGGCGCCGCTCGACCATTCCCCGTGCCTCCAGCGCGGCCAGGGTCGTTCCCATCGACTGCGGGCTGATCTGCTCGAGCCGGGCCAGCTCGCTTGACGTCGCCGGGCCGCCGCGGTCAAGCCGGGCGAGGGCCGAGCTTTCTGGCAGCGTGAGCTCACCTTCAGCTTTCAGCTGGCGGTGGCGGCGGAACAGCAGGCCGATGCTGACCCGGAGTGCTCCGGCGAGCTCCTGCACCTCCGGACTCTCGCTCATAGATCATAAGTCTACACTGATCAGGTAAGGCTTAGTAATTTGGGGACTCAGAGTGACCGCTGACAGCCCGCATAAACCCGGCAGATCAGGCACCAGTATCCTGCCGGGGAACTGAGGGAGTAGACATATGAGGCTGCTCGTCACCGGCGGCGCAGGGTACGTCGGCAGCGTCGTCGCGGCGCAGCTCATCCAGGCCGGCCACGACGTGACCGTGCTGGACAACCTGTCGACGGGGCATGCCGACGCTGTCCAGTCAGGCGCCCGCTTCGTCCAGGGCGACGTGCGCGGTGATACCGCGACGGTGCTCGCTGGCGGGATCGACGCCGTGCTGCACTTCGCCGCCAAGTCGCTGGTACCCGAGTCCGTCGCCGAGCCGGGCCTGTACTGGGGCCAGAACCTTGGCGGCTCGCTTGCGCTACTCGAAGCAATGCGCACGGCCGGGGTCACATCGATCGTCTTCTCCTCCACGGCGGCGGTCTACGGCGAGCCGGAGAGCATCCCAGTCGAGGAGACCGCACCACCGAGACCGACCAACCCTTACGGCGCATCCAAGGTTGCCGTCGATACGGCCCTGGCGGAGTACGCGCGGATGCACCGGTTCGCGGCCGTCAGCCTTCGCTACTTCAACGTCGCCGGCGCCTACCGTGATCAGACCGGTACCTGGCTCGGCGAGCGGCACACCGTCGAAACGCACCTGATCCCGAACATCCTGAAGATCGCGCGGGGCCAGGCTGGGCCGGTCAGCATCTTTGGTGCCGACTACCCCACCCCGGACGGAACCTGCATCCGGGATTACATCCACGTCACCGATCTCGCGGCCGCGCACCTGCTGGCTCTGGCAGGCTGCCGTCCCGGTGAGCACCAGATCTTTAACCTCGGCGGCGGGACGGGCTACTCCAATCTCGAGGTGCTCAGCGCGTGCCGCGAGGTAACCGGCCTGGAGATCCCGGCTAAGGTTATGGGCCGCAGAGCGGGCGATCCGGCGATGCTGATCGCCTCATCGGAGCGCATCAGCCGCGAACTCGGCTGGCGCCCGCAGCGGGGCCTGCGCGAGATGGTCACGGACGCCTGGGCCTGCGGCTACTAGGAGCGTCGTCAGCCGCGGCCGGGGGGCAGGTAGACGCTCATCTCGAGCAATTTCGACTGGATGCCAGGCAGTTCGTGCTGCGTCCAGTCGCGGGCGTATCCGGGCGGCTGCTGGCCTGGCGCTACCAGCACCGCGACGGGTTCGGTGCTGCTGCCGCCGACCGCCGTTGCGGACGCGGTCACGCCTGGCGCAGAAGCGCATCCGGCGTAGAACGCGATCGGGATGTCCTGGTCGCCCTTGATCAGGCATGGCGGCCGGACGCCGAGCGTACGCAGGTCGGCGGCGATCCGCGTGTAATCCCCGAGGAAGCTGATCTTCTCCTGAACCTGGTGCTGGAGCACTGCGGCCTGGACCAGCAGCTGGACGAGGAGCACGACCCCTACCAGCGTGATGACCGGCGGCCTCAGCTCGGGCCGGACGCTCGTGACCAGCCAGCCGACAGCGTCGGCCACCGGAATCGCGGCCAGCGCATAGGCAGGCAGCAGGAAGCGAGGCGCGGCGTAATTGATCAGGAAGAGGTACTGGAACGCCAGGCCGAATGCGCAAGCGGCGGCCAGCGCCGCGGGCCCGAGCCGCCCGGCACGGCGGGCGACGATGACGCCCAGCACGACCAGAACGGGCAGTGCGATCCACCACAGGCCGAGCACGGGATAGCGGTAGCCCACCGTGCAAGGTCGGCACAGCGTCGGGCCGTTGACTGCCCGTAGTTCATCCCAGAAGGCGAGATGGAACCCGAAGCCGCCCTGCTCGGCGCCCGCTTCGTGCAGCCGGTTCAGCGGCCCGCCGAAACTCAGGTAAGCCTCGATGACCCATTCGGCGGCTCCGGCCGCGAATCCGAGGACGACGGCGGCCAGCAGATCCCAGCGTCGCCACTGCCTGACGGCGAGGACGGCAATGCCGAGCACGGCGGCTAGATACAGCGCGTCACCGGGCCGGACCAGTGCCGCGAATGCCCCGCAGAACGTCAGTCCCGCCAGCGCACCCCAGCTGTGCCTGGCCGAGGTTCCGTCGGCCCGCACGGCTTGCAGGAAGAACCCGACCGCCGCCAGCGAGCTCAGCGCTACCCACAGATCGGGCATGGCCTGCGGACCGTAATACAGGGTCGTCCAGAGGCCGCCGAAGAGCACGCCGGCCAGGGCAAGCTGCCACGCCGGGCGCAGGCGCCGCCAGGTCAGCAACGCCAGGAACAAGCCGAGGCCGGAGGCCAGCGACAAGTAAATCCGCAGCGCCAGGACCGACGAGGTCAGCATGGTGAGCGGCGCCACCAGCAGCGGGATGCCGCGCGCCCGCGCCGGATCGAAGTACGAGGCAGGCGCGTGGCCGCTGACCTGGCTGATGTAAACCGTCTCGTCCCAGCTCAGGCCGAGCTTCGGCACTACAAGAGCCAGCTGAGCAATGGTGAAGGCGGCGGCCACGATGGCGAGCCACCAGATGCTGTCAGCCTGCCGGACCCGGTCGACCGCAGCGGCTACTGATCGCGGCGGCCGCAGGCCGGCCTCGGCAGGCGAAGACACGGAGCTAAGGGTAGCCGGGTGGCTCAGCGCTTGGGCCAGAGCCAGGCCGAGACGGAGAAAAGCCTCGTTCCGTTCCTCAAAGTTCTCTCAAAGGTGGACCGGAGCAGGCCGGGCTCTATGCGATCCTGGCTGCCATGAGCAGCGCTGGCCGGGCCGTGAGCGGTCGTCAGGGGTGGGTCCTCGCGACCAAGGTGCCGGAGATCACGATCTGGTTCTGGATTGCCAAGATTGCCTCCACCGGCATGGGCGAGGCAACGTCGGATTTTGTCTACGCCAAGTACGGCACCTTCGTCGACGGCACGTTCGGCGCAATCCTGCTGATCGTCGCCCTGGCGCTGCAGCTCCGCACTCGCCGCTACAACACCTGGATCTACTGGTTCGCCGTGGTCGCGGTAAGCGTGACCGGAACGATGGCCGCTGACGGGCTCCATGTTGTGGTGGGCCTGCCGTATACGGCGACGACGGTCCTGTACGCGGTAATCCTGGCCGCGATCTTCCTGGCCTGGTACCGGACCGAGGGAACGCTGTCGATTCACAGCATCACGACGGTTCGGCGCGAGGTCTTCTACTGGGCCGCAGTGATGGCCACGTTCGCCCTGGGCACCGCACTCGGCGACCTGACGGCGTACACGCTGAAGGTCGGCTTCTTCTCCTCGTTCGTACTGTTCGCGGTCGTGATCGCGATCCCGATGGTCGCGCACTGGAAGCTCGGCATGGGATCGGTGTTCGCGTTCTGGTTCGCCTACACCGTTACGCGCCCACTCGGCGCGTCACTGGCCGACTGGCTTGGCATCCAAAACCGGTATGGCGGGCTCGACTGGGGCCGCGGCACTACCGCGATCGTGCTGTTCGTGCCAATTCTCATTGCCGTGGCGTACATGGCTGTCACACGCGTCGACAAGGCCCGCCCTGACTCTGCAGGCGTTGCCGCGTCCCCGCCCCCGCCTCCGGTCAGGGCACGCCACCGGGCAGTCTGAGTACGCGGTACCTGGGCGGTCTAAAGGGCACCGCACCAGCCATGCTGACTGCAGGGTTGGCAGCGCGATCTAATTGCCAGCAGGGCTTTGGTGACACTTTCAGCCCTACTGTGACCCTTCTAGCTCTAGCGTGACGCTTAAGCGGGGGCAAAAGGGAAAACTGGGGCGCGATTTTGACGCTAAGGGTCACGTTGTGCTCGCAGGCCGACTTAAGAGTCACCATTGTCGGTGGAGCGCGCAATTCTGGCCGCCATGACCGAAGAGCAACCGCGCGAGACCCGGCCTGCCGGCGTCGTCATCGCTGCCGCGCGAGACCCGGCCGTCTGCGTCGTCAGCGCCGCGAGCGCCCGACGCTGGTGATCAATGTGTTCACCAGCCGCGACTCCGGGCCGGGGGGATCGCTGGGTCTAAGGTCACGGCTGGGTAGCAGTCGGGCTGAAGCGCTAGTTAGCGCACAATCATTGTCAGCCCGGCCGTAATGATTCGATAGCGCATTTCTTTTTCGGCCGGCGCAGCCGCTAGTGATTAATTTCCGACGTCTGGTATCGTCAGGCCGTCAATGGCATTGAAAATACTGGGGAAATTAAGCGAATAAGCCCTGTCGGTGCGCTTATTGCTAAAGCTAGCTAATAGTCACAAACGCGGCGGTGCGCGAGCAGCACGCAGGCAGGGTCAAGCGGGCAAGCGGGGGAAGCTGTGCTCCGGAGTTTGTGGTGAAGCGGGCGCCTGCGCACGCCGGGGGGCTGCGCATGTCGGAACGGCTGGCGTTCGTGGTGATGTTCTCGCTCATGGCGGCGTTCGTCGTCGGGCTGACGGTGCTCGCCGCTAAGTCTGGTGCCAGCCCGTTAATCGGACGTTCCGTACCAGCCAGTTCGACGCTGGGGCCGAGGGCGCACGATCAATCGAATAGCAGTAAGGCGCCGTCCGACGCCGAGAACGGTTGTCGGCCAGCCACACCTGGTGGCCGACGGCACCACCAGGAACTCTGCGCCACTGCGGGCGGGTCGTAGCCACGAACGGTCGTAGCTGGGCTGAGCGCGAGTTTAATTCCGCGCTGACCGGCGGGCGGCCGGCTAGCCTGACGGCCGGGCTGCTGCCTGCCGGGGCAGCTGATGGCATGCGGACCGGGGTGACGTATTGCTGCTCACCATCGCGACCTCGTACGTGCCCGCAACCGACCTGGGTTACCTGCTGCACAAGAACCCGGACCGCCATCACACGGCTGACCTGAGCTTCGGTACCGCGCATGTGATCTTCCCGGTGGCCGATACCGACAGGTGCGAGGCCGCCGTGCTGCTGGAGATCGATCCGGTCGGCCTCGTCAGGCGCGGCCGGTCCGAGCCAGCCCAGGCGAGCCTGGCTCGGTACGTGAACGACCGACCGTACGTGGCTTCCTCCTTCATGTCCGTGGCGCTCGGGCGCCTGTTCGCGACTGCTCTGTCCGGCCGGAGCAAGGAACGGCCCGCTCTGGCGGAGCAGCCGGTCCCGCTGGAGCTGGGGTTGCCGGTGGTTCCCTGTCAGGGCGGTGAGCCGCTGCTTCGCCGGCTGTTCGAACCGCTCGGCTATCAGGTGACCGCTAAGCCGATTGCCTTGGACCCGCAGTTCCCGGACTGGGGCGACAGCCAGTACCTCGCGGTCAGGCTGCAGGGCACGCTGACGCTGCGCTCGGCGCTCGAGCATCTGGTCGTCATGCTGCCGGTGCTCGACGATGACAAGCATTACTGGGTTGGCACCGACGAGGTCGACAAGCTGCTCCGGCGGGGCGGGCAGTGGCTGGCCGTCCATCCGGACCGGGAGCTGATCACGCGGCGCTATCTCCGTCACGACCGCCGCCTGGCCACCGACGCGTTGCGGCGGCTGATGGCTGATGAGGCGGCAGACCCGGAGTCGGACGACGCGGCGAGCGACGCAGCGGAGCTAGCGGCCGAGCGCAAGGTCGGCTTGCATGATCAGCGGATCGCCGCCGTGGTATCGACTATCACGGAGCGCCGGGCGGCTCGGGTGCTTGATCTCGGCTGCGGGTCTGGAAAGCTGATCAGCGCACTGCTCAAGCTCGGCCAGATACAGCAGGTAACGGGCATGGACGTGTCGCACCGCGCCCTTCAGGCCGCGGCCAGGCGGCTGCATCTGGATCAGCTGTCGCCGCGGGCCCGCGCGAGGGTCGAGCTGCTGCACGGCTCGCTTACCTATACCGATCACCGACTGCGGGGATTCGACGCGGCCGCCGTCGTCGAGGTCATCGAGCACCTTGACCCGCCTCGGCTCAGTGCCTTCGAGTCATCGCTGTTCGGGGACGCCCAGCCGGCGGTGGTGGTCCTGACAACACCGAACGCCGAGTACAACGCCCTGTTCGACGGCCTGCCAGCTGGTTCCTTCCGGCATGGCGATCACCGGTTCGAGTGGACTAGGGCGCAGTTCAGCGACTGGAGCGCGGCGGTTGCAGCAAGGCACGGCTATCAGGTAGCCCTGTCGGGTGTCGGGCCGGAGGATCCAGCTCTGGGCTGCCCGACGCAGCTGGCGGTGTTCAGCCGGTGACGACGCGAGACAGCGCGCTGAAGATTCCCGATCTCTGTCTGGTCACCCTGATCGGCATATCGGGCTCAGGCAAGTCGACCTTCGCCGGCCGGCACTTCGCGCCCACCGAGGTCATCTCCTCGGACTTCTGCCGCGCGCTGGTCAGTGACGACGAGAACGATCAGGCGGCCACCCGCGATGCATTCGACGTGCTCCATTTCATCGCAGGCAAGCGGCTGGCGGCTGGCCGCCTGACGGTCATCGATGCCACCAGCGTCCAGCCAGAGGCTCGCGGCCCGCTGGTGGCGCTTGCCCGCGAGCACCATGCGCTCGCCGTGGCCATCGTTCTCGATGTCCCGGAAAAAGTGTGCGCGGCACGGAATGCAGCAAGGCCGGATCGTTCCTTTGGCGGGCACGTGCTGCGCCAGCAGCACAGCCAGCTGCGCCGCAGCCTGGGCGCCCTGCGGCGGGAAGGCTTTCACCGGGTCTACGTGCTCTCCGGCGAAGCAGAGGTCGAGTCGGCCACCCTCCAGCGCGAGCCGCTGTGGAACGACAAGCGGTCCTGGCGGGGGCCGTTCGACATTGTCGGCGATGTTCATGGCTGCTACCCGGAGCTGGTGAAGCTGCTCGGCGCGCTCGGCTACGAGGTGGCCGCGGACGGATCCACGGCGCGGCATCCCGACGGCCGCGCCGCGATCTTCGTCGGGGACCTGGTGGATCGCGGCCCGGACACCCCGGCTGTGCTCAGGCTGGTGATGGGCATGACGGCGGACGGCAGCGGGCTGTCCGTCGCCGGGAACCACGAAGCCAAGCTGGTGCGCGCGCTGCGCGGCCGCGACGTGACGACCAGCCACGGACTTGCCGAGAGCCTGGCGCAGCTGCGGGCCGCTCCCGACGGCTTCGCGGCGCAGGCGGCAGCGTTCATGGACCGGCTGCTCGGGCACATCGTGCTCGATGACGGGAACCTGGTCGTCGCGCATGCCGGCCTTCCGGAGGCTATGCACGGCCGGGCGTCGGCCGCGGTGCGCTCGTTCGCGCTGTATGGCGATACGACCGGCGAGACTGACGAATACGGGCTGCCGCTTCGTTATCCGTGGGCTGAGGACTACCGGGGCCAGGCCATGGTGGTGTACGGGCACACGCCGGTGCCAGAGGCAACCTGGGTTAACAACACCATCTGCGTTGACACCGGCTGCGTCTTCGGCGGCCGCTTGACGGCACTGCGCTACCCGGAGCGCGAACTGGTCGGTGTTCCGGCCGAGCGGGTTTACTACGAGCCGGCCAGGCCGCTTGCTGCCGCCAGTGCCCCGCTGCCCGTGACCCCGGCCCCGGCCCGCGGGCAGGCCGAGCTCAGCATCGACGATGTCCTGGGCAAGCGCATCATCCAGGCGCGCCTGACTGGGGGCTCGGTCACGATCCGGGAGGAGAACTCGGTCGCGGCGCTTGAGGTGATGAGCAGGTTCGCGATCGACCCGCGCTGGCTTATCTACTTGCCGCCGACCATGTCGCCGACGAGCACGACAAGCGAGCCTGGCCTGCTCGAGCACCCGGCCGACGCGCTGGCGGCCTACCGGGCGGCCGGAGTCGCGGAGGTCGTCTGCGAGGAGAAGCACATGGGCTCACGCGCGGTCGTCGTCGCCTGTAAGGACAGCGCGGCGGCGGAACGCCGGTTCGGCATCGCCGGCCCGGGCGCGATCTTTACCCGCACCGGGCGTGCCTTTTTCAGCGACTGCTCCATCGAGGCCGAATTGCTGAACCGCGTCGTCCGCGCGATCGCGTGCGCCGGGCTGTGGGACGAGCTGCGAACCGACTGGCTGGTGCTGGACTGCGAGCTGCTGCCCTGGTCGGCCAAGGCCGGCGAGTTGCTGCGCACCCAGTATGCGCCCGTGGCGGCAGCCGCGGGCGCGGCACTGTCGGCAGCCAGCCCACTGGTCGCTGCTGCCCTCGCCCGCGGCGTGGAGGCAGGTGACCTGCTCGGTCGCCTTAAGGAGCGGCAGGCGCAGGCCAGTAAGTTCGGCGACGCCTACCGGAGGTACTGCTGGCCGGTTCAGTCGGTTGACGACCTGCGTCTGGCGCCATTCCAGGTCCTGGCCGGAGAGGCCGCAGTACACGCCCTCCGGCCGCATGCCTGGCATCTGGAAGTCATCGGCCGCCTCTGCGATCGTGACCCGGCGACCTTCCGGCGGACAGCGACCGTCACTGTGGACCTGACAGACCCCGCCAGCGAGGCGGCAGCAGTCGCCTGGTGGCTCGAGCTGACTGCGGGCGGTGGCGAGGGAATGGTCGTCAAGCCCGCCGCCGTCGTGCACCGCGGCCCGCAAGGCCTCGCGCAGCCGGGCATCAAATGCCGAGGGCCCGAGTACCTGAGGATTATCTACGGACCCGAGTACACCTCGGAGCTCAACCTGTCCCGGCTTCGCTCTCGCAGCATTGGTCACAAGCGCTCTCTGGCCCTGCGCGAGTTCGTGCTGGGAATCGAGGCGCTGGAGCGCTTCACCGCGGGCGAGCCGCTGTACCGCGTGCACGAGTGCGTCTTCGGCGTGCTTGCGCTGGAGAGCGAGCCAGTCGACCCGAGGCTGTAATCGGCTGCCTGACGCGCAAGGATGCGGCCACCACGGTAAGCGGTTCTAGCGGCCGCGCTACCTATATTGGGGCGAACAGTTACCTATATTGTGCTCTCGCAGTCGCCCGACCCGGCCCGGCTGCTGGAGCATGGTCGGATGACCCACCCCGAGCTTGCTGCGGCGCTTAGGGAACTCGGTGACGGCCTGGCTTGCGTTGACACTTCAGACCTGGGAGCGGCCGCGGCGCTCACCCGCATCTCGGACCGGTTGACCGAGCTAGCCTGCCAGGAGAATGACCCGGAGATCGTCACGACGATACGCACGGTCGCTGCCCGGTGCGCCGAGGTGGCGACAGTCATTACGGCCGGTCGTCTGCTATCTTCCAGCACCAGTTTCGTTGCTAGTCGCCGCTAGCCTTGGCGCTATCGTCACTGGCTCGGCCGCGCAGCACATGCGCAGCCGCATTGATGCCATCTACCAGGCCGTCGGCAGCAACGAACAGCCCTTCCCGCTCGCTCCGTGGCCCCGGCTGCGCCGGTCCCGCCCCGCCGTCGTCGGATTGAGCACGCAGAACTTGCACCATGGGCCGGAGCTGCGGGAAGTGCGGCAGAACCGGCTGTCCGAGGTCTGCCGTGCTGGCGCCGAGCTTCCGCAGCGCGGTGGCGATGATGCCTGTCGCCTGGCTTACGCCGTCGGCCAGTATGTCCAGGCTCGGCTGCAGATCAGCATCCGCGTCCTGCGGGCTTCCTGCGCGGCGGTCCGGGCGCCCGGCCGTCGCTTTGGCCACCGCCACGTGATGCGCGGCAGCCGTTGCCCGAAGGGCCAGGCCTGCTAGGGCGATCCGGTGTGCTGCCGATATCAGCGCGCGGGCCTGTCCCGCGCTCATCGGCCCGTGGCCCGGCTCGCCTGTCAGCCGGTCCACTGAGGCAACAGCGTCTGTCCTGGCCCGCCGTGCGGCGAGCTGCAGGCGGCCGGTCCGGATCTCCTCCGTCGCCTCCGGCATGGTGTACGCACGCAGCTGTGCACGGGCCCACGCGCCCTGAGTAGCGAACAGCCGGGCCAGCTTATCGGCCGCTGATGTGCCCTCCCAGGTGGGCCACAGCAGGTAGGCCAGGATAGCTAGGCCGGTTCCGATGCCGGTGCCGATCAACCGGGCAGCCGCGGTCGGGCCTGCCGGCAGGCCGAGCAGGTGGAGTAGCACCACCACGAAATCGGTCAGGAAAACTGCGTACAGCAGATAATTCACGGTGAACACGGCGTAGGCGCCGACCAGCGACACCGCGATGCCGGCTAGCACCGCGGCGAGGCTGACCCTGGCTAGTTCCGCAGTCGCCACGCCCAGGCCGGCGCCGACGATAGTGCCGGCCGCTCGCTGCAGTCCCCGGTAGAGCGTTGAGCTGTAATCGGGGCGCAGCACGATGAAGATCGTCAGCACGGCCCAGTAGCCGTGACCGAGGCCGGAAGCGTGCACGATCAACTCTGCCACTGCGCTGACTACCGCGAGCCGCAGTGCGTGTCGGCCCGCTTCAGATGAGGTGCCGGCGCTGGCCCGCAAGGTCAGCCGGGCATCCCGGATCCAGCCTGGCTGGACGCGCTGCGGACGGCCAGCGGCTGCGGGTACGCGCTCGGCGTCATTGAGCCGCTCCGCGGTCCGGCCCGCGTTCCGCAACTGGCCAAGCAGCGCCTCGTCGGCCCACTGCCAGCTGGTGCCGTCCCGAGGACTGATCCGGCGGACCTCGCGCCCGGCCGCCTCCAGACTGTCAGCCCGCTGCCTGGGCTTCGCCTCGATCGACGCCGCCAATGCAGCCAGAACGACGGCCGTGCCCTCGAGCACGCTTCGGCCAGTCGGTCCCGAGTCCTCGCCGGCCTGGCTGATGGCCAGCGCGGTCAGCGTGGACCTGATCCGGTCGGCCTCCTCGGCGAGATCGAGCAAGTCCTGCCGGGCAGCGGTGCGCATGAGGGGATTAGGGTCGGCTAGCACAGAGCTGGCCGGGAGCTGCCCCGGTGGTGGCGGTCCCAGCCGTCCAGCGGCAAGTCCGGCCGCATAATCGGCCAGCCCGCGGTAAGAACTGGCGACAGCCATACGCTCTGCGCTGCCCCGGTTGACCGTCCAGGACGTGATCACCAGCAGGCACTGCCACAGGCCGCCGGCCAGCACCAGTGCCGCGCGTACTCCGGCCGGACCGGGCGCCAGCGGCAGCGCACTCGCGATCAGCAGCGCGACCGGCCACTGCAGCACCACCGCCACGACGGCAGGGCCGAGCGCGGCAAACAGACCGCTGACATAGCCCCAGACGAAGACGATGGGAACGAGCAGCCATGGCTGACCCCACGCTGCTGTCGCACCCGCAAACGTGGACACTGCCATGCCTGCCGTCGCGGCGAGCACGGCCAGTACCCTCGTCCAGCTCACGCCGCGGAGCGACACGAATCCAGCCGGCAGCGCACCAAGGGCCGCGTAGCTGCCATATTCGATCTTGCCCGTCGCCACGCCGATGATCAGCGGGGCCATGACGCCGAGAGCAGCCCGCACGCCCTGGCCGGCCGAGATGTCCGCCCACCTGAACGCGCCGAAGTCAAGCCAGCCGGGCTGGCTGAGCTCGGAGGCCAGGAACGCTCGGCCGCCGCGCAGGTCGGACATCAGCCGACGGCCCGCCCGGCGGGGGGCGGGGCCGGGTCGTACCTGCCGATTGCCGGGCAGGGCAGTCGCCCGGATCAGGCCGGCCAGACCGGCCGGTAAACGGGCTGCCACATCAGCGCGCGGACCTGGGCAGTCAGGTCGCTGGCAAGCTCACCCCGGGCCACGCCGTCCGCCGCGGCCGCCTCGGCGACGGCAACCGCCACCGCCAGCGACGTGTCACGCAACGCTGACACCTCGGGCAGCAACGGGGTACCTGGCGCGCTGGCGTCGACCACGGCGGCCACCGCGTGGGCCGCGGCGCTCAGCATGTTGTCGGTGATCCTGGATGCACGCGCGGCAATGGCGCCGAGGCCCAGGCCCGGGAAGACTAGGGCGTTGTTCGCCTGGCCGATCACGTAGCGGGTGCCACGGTAATTGACCGGCGGGAACGGACTGCCGGTGGCCACCAGCGCCCGGCCGCCGGTCCACTCGATCAGGTCAGAGGGCCGGGCTTCGGCCAGCTCGGTCGGGTTAGACATCGGCATGATCACCGGCCGGTCCGTATGCGCCGCCATGTCCTTGACGATGTCCTCGGTGAATGCACCCCCGCGGGCGGAGGTGCCGATCAGGACAGTCGGGTGCACCCGGCGCACTACCTCGGCGAGCGGAATGCCGCCGAGCACCTCATCGCGCTGCCAGTCGGTAACCTCGGCTGGGCTGCGGCCGTACCTTTGCTGGTCGGCGGAGAACCGGCCGTCACCGGTCACGACCAGGCCGTACCTGTCGACCGCCCAGAAGCCGGACCTAGCCTGCGGCGGAGCGAGCCGGTCGGCGGCCAGCGCTGCGGTCAGCTGGTCAGCAATCCCGGTGCCTGCGGAGCCGGCCCCGAAGATAACGACGCGATGGTCGGACAGGTCGATGCCGGTGGCCTTCACCGCGGCGAGCACGGCCGCGAGGTTGACTGCTCCGGTGCCCTGGATATCGTCATTGAAGCTGGGCAGCTCATCCCGGTACCGGGTAAGCAGCCGCCGCGCGTTGGCCGTGCCCATGTCCTCCCAGTGCAGCAGCGCGCCGGGGAAGACCTTGCTGACGGCAGTGACGAATGCCGCCATGAACGCGTCGTACTCGTCTGCCGGGACCCGCGGATGGCGGTTCCCGATGTACAGCGGGTCCTCGAGCAGGCTCTGCCGATCCGTGCCGACGTCGAGCATGACCGGCAGTGACCTGCCAGGGTCGATGCCAGCGGCCGCGGTGTACACGGCGAGCTTGCCCACCGCGATGCTCATCCCGCCGACGCCCCAGTCGCCGATCCCGAGTATGGCGCCTGCGTCGGTGGCCACAATCAGGTCCACGTCGCTCCGATCCAGGCCGAACGCGCGTAGCGACGTCTCGATGAGCTCGGGCTGATCGACCGACAGGTACACCCCGCGTGGGCGGCGGTATTCGTGGCTGTAGTGCTCGATCGCCTGACCAACGGTCGGCGTGTAGATCACCGGAAGCATCTCGGTGAGATGGTCGGCCAGCGCCCGGTAGTACAGCACCTCGTTACGGTCGTGCAGCTCGTTCAGCAGGACGTTCCGGGCCAGGTTGGAGGACTGGCGGAGGAACTGGGCATAGATGCGCCCGGCCTGCTGGTCGAGCGTCATGTGCCCGGCGGGGATGAGGCCGATGAGGCCGAGGGCGGCGCGCTCGGACTCGCTGAAGGCCGTGCCCTTGTTGATGCGCGGATCGGCAAGCACCTGACGTCCACGCAGGGTGGTGTGCCAGGCGCCATCCTCGTCCAGCCAGGTCATTCGCACCCGGAGCAGTCCTTTCAGCCGTGCCTGCCTACCATGATCGGCCGGGCGCCCGTACGGTAGCGCCTCGTTGCAGCGATAGTTTCCCAGGGCGGCGACTAGGCCGCGCAGGGGGATCAGTCCCGGTCGGCCGCCGCCAGGTCGCCGCCAGGCCACAGCGCGCGAACGGCGTCGATCGTGTCAGCCTCGGCGGGGCTTTTGTCCGGTCGGTACCGAAGCACTCGGGCGAACCTGAGCGTCACGCCGCCCGGGTACCGGCTGCTGGCCTGGACGCCGTCGAACGCGATCTCAACCACCAGCACCGGCTTAACCCGCACGATGCCGCGCCTGACCTGGGCGCCGTGGTCCACTGGCGGGTCGGCCAGGTCGAGCAGTCGTTCCGTCTGCCAGGCCAGCAGCGCGTCGGTCAGTCCCTTGAATGTCTTGCCGAGCATCACGGTTCCGCCGGTCGCCGGGTCGCGCGCTCCCAGGTGCAGATTGGACAGCCAGCCCTGGCGCCTGCCGTGGCCCCACTCAGCTGCCAGCACCAGCAGGTCAAGCGTGTGCCTGGGCTTGACCTTAATCCACTCACTGCCGCGGCGCCCGGCGCCGTAGGCGGCGTCAAGTGACTTGATCACCACGCCCTCGTGCCCGCGCTCGATGGCCTCAGCGAAGAACTTCTCGGCGGCACTTACCTCGCCAGTAACCAGCCGGGGGATGACCAGCTCGGACGGTGCGACAGCAGCGAGCCGGGCATAGCGGTCGGCAGCGGGGTGGTCGAGCAGGTCGGTGCCGTCTAGGTGGAGCAGGTCGAACAGGAACAGCGCGAGAGGCACCCGTCCGGCCTCCCCAGTCTGCCCGGCCAGCACAGCCTGGTCATCCTGATCCCCACTGCCGGGGCGACCGCCCTGACCAGAGTGACTGGCTGCACGAGCAGACGTGACCTGGAACGGCAGCGGTCGCCCGTCCGGCCGCAGCGCGACTGCCTCGCCGTCAAGCACGGCGGCGGTGAGGTTGAGTGACACCGCGGCCGCAACGAGCTCGGGGACCCGGCTAGTAATGTCGTCCAGAGTCCGGGTGAAGACGCGCACGTCGGATCCGTGCCTGTGGACCTGGACCCGGACGCCGTCGATCTTCCACTCGACCGCCGCCGGGCTGATCCTGTCCAGCGCGGCGGCGACCGTCGGAGCCGATGCGGCAAGCATGGGCCGGATCGGGCGTCCGACCTGGAGTCCGACGGCCCGCAGGGCCTCGCCTGCCGCGTCGGTGCCGCCGGCTCCCAGCGCGGCCGCCGCGGCCGCTGGAAGGGAACCGCTGAGCTGGTGCGCGCGGCGTACCTGCGCGCCGGCCACGCCTGCCGCTCTGGCGATCGCATCGATCATCACGCCGTCAAGCGCACCCTGACGCAAGTCGCCGGCTAGCAGCCGGACCAGGAACTGCCGCTCGGCCTCGGTAGCCCGGCCCAGCAGGCTTGCAAGCAGTCGCCGCCGGTCGGCCTGGGAGCCAGGGCCAGCGAGCGCGCCGATGCGTCCGAGGGCCTGGTCAGTCTCGGTTAGCGTGAGCTCTGCCACCGCAGGCGCCTCGACCACGTCGGCGGTTGGCGGCGCAGTCTGCCCGTAGCCGCCGAGAAGGTCGGTCAGCGCCGCGTAGCCAACGCCGATCTGCCGCTGCGTCAGGTCGCCGGCCAGGAATGACACGGCCACCGCGATCTCCTCGGCCGGAACCTCGCGCAGCAGCGCGGCGATCTCGTCGATCTTGGCCAGGCGGCTCCGTGTCGCAGCGACGGCGGCGGACGTGCGTACCACGCGATCGAGCAGCATTTCGGCTACAGCCAGCCCTTCTGCTGGGCTATCTGCACGGCCTCCGCCCGGTTCCGCGCGCCAAGCTTCTGGATCGCGCCGGACAAGTGGTTACGCACCGTTCCCGGCGACAGATGCAGCCGCGCGGCGATGTCAGCGATCGCGTCATGACTGGCCGATGCGGTCAGCACCTCGGTCTCCCGCTCGGTCAGTGGACTGTCGCCCTGGGCAAGCGCCGCGGCAGCCAGCGACGGATCGACGACCCGCTCGCCGACCGCCACCCGCCGGATCGCGGCTGCGAGGTCGGCAGCGGGAGCGTCCTTGAGCAGGAACCCGCTCGCCCCGGCCGTCATGGCAGCGCGCAGATATCCTGGCCGGTCGAAGGTCGTGACGATCACCACCTTGCCGGCGAAGCCGGACCGGTTGAGCTCACTGGCCACCTCGATCCCGGTCGGGCCCGGCATCTCGATGTCCAGCACGGCGACATCCGGCTGGTGCTTGGCGGCCATGGCGAGCGCCTCGTCTCCGGTAGCGGCCTGCGCCACCACTTCGATGTCGGGCTCAAGCTCCAGCAATGCCACGAGCGCCTGCCGGACCATCGTCTGGTCCTCGGCAATCATGATCCGCACGGGCACCTGCTTATTGTCACGCCTGCGGGCCGAGGGGCACGACTACCCGGAGCAGGAAACCTTGCCCGCTCACGGTGCCGGCTGCGAGCTCGCCGCCCAGGTCGCGCACGCGCTCAGCCAGTCCGGCCAGTCCAGAGCCCGCGAACGCGGGCCTGGCCCGGATCGCGGCGGCCCGGCCGCCTGGTCCTGTAGTCGGGACGGGCAATGCCGGATTAGCCAGGCGCGCCGCTTCGTCGGGAGCAGCAGGCCCATTGTCGCTGATCTCAGCGACGGCCGCCGCGGGGCCGGCCGACACCAGGATGGAGACGTGGGTGGCGCGCGAGTGGCGCACCACATTGGTGGTGCCCTCTCGAACGGCCCAGGCCAGCGCGGCGTCCACTGCCTGAGGCAGGCTCGCAGCGTCGGTCGATTCGATCTTGGACGTGATTCCGGCCGCATCCAGCATCTGGCGGGCGGCTGTCAGTTCGCCGGCCAGGTCCGGCTGGCGGAAGCCGGCCACCGCCTCGCGAACATCGGACAGCGACTGCCTCGCCACCGATTCAAGCTCGGCGATCTCCCTCGCCGCCCGGTCCGGGTCAGCGCCGATGACCCGGCCGGCCAGTTCGGCCTTGAGGGTGATCAACGAGAGCGAATGGCCGAGCAGGTCATGCAGATCGCGCGCAATCCGCAGCCGTTCCTCGGCCACTGCAGCCCTGGCCAGCTCCGCCCTGGTCCTTCGCAGCGCGTTCATCATGTCGAGTCGCCGGCCCGCACTGTAGGCGAAGAAGGCGCTGAGCGGGGCGATCACGATGTCCGACAGCGTGCCGCCGAATCCGGGGTCCGTTCGGATCGCAACTACCACGCCGGCCAGCGCACATGCCGTGGCGCCGAACATGGCCGGGCGCCTAGTGCCGCTGTATCGCCCGCAGGTGGCGGCGGCCACCGCCAGGACGGCGAGCCAGTTCTCTTTGCCGACCAGGAAAAGAGCTATCCCCAGGCCGACGATGATCACTAGCACAATCCATGGCACCGGCTGGTCTCCGGGGGGTCCGGCGACGAGGATGAAGTAGCAGGCGAGCGCGGCGAAGGCAATACTGCCGCCGACAAGGAACCACTTCAACGGCGGGGCCATCGGGTGATGGCCAAGCTGGCCGATCGCTGGTGCCAGGATCGCGAAACCGATAATCACGCAGATGATTACTTGCCGGAACCGTCGGAGATGGCGGTCTTCAGCGTCGTCGGGGCCGATCGCTGACGGGCGGGTCATCCCCCCAGGTTAGGCATCAGGCGCCGCCCTGTGGTGTACGAGCAGTCCTGTGCCGACCATGACAAGTGTCATGGCCAGCACCCACCTGCCACAGGCAGGTCCCTCGGTGGGCGCAGACCCAGGCTTCAGACGATGTGGGGATGGCCGTCGATGTCCTGGTCCGACGGGCCGCCGTTGGCCTCGTAGCTGCGCTCTGCGCCAGACTCGCCGTCACCGGCAGGGCCGAGACCAGATACTTCGCCCGATGCGGTGTAGCCGTCGGCGCCTTGCCAGCGTCGGGTGACGACCACGGCTGCTGCGCCGGCGGCCGCGGTTAGCAGTGCAGCGCCGGCCAGCATGGCCTGACGGCGGCCCCTCGGCTTCTTCGGCTTAACGTCGATCTTGTGCGCAGCGGAGATGAGTGCGCTGGAGATCATGGGTGCGAAGTTGTCGCTGATGGCATGGGCAGACTGCTCGAGTTGTGGTGCCGCCCAGTGCCTGGCGGCGTCTACCTTCGGCACCACCCACGCCACGGCTCCGTCTGTACTGTGAAGAATGGAGTTGCCCGCGTTCCGGGCGAGCGGCATCGCTTGCTGCGCCAGCGGCACGGTCTTGCCTGCCAGCGGGCCTACCTGCCGGGCCGCGTATATCGCCTGCCCCCGAAGCCCGCTCGCCTCGCTGACAGGCTGCTTCCTGGTCAAAACAGACACAAAGACCTCCTGGATGTTCTCCCCAGGCTGGACACCTTCCCTCGGAATAAGGGGTCAACCACCCGTCGGCAGCGCCAGGGTGAACGGAGCACAGCCGGCGCGTGGCAGGATTCCTGGTATGACAAACACGCTGACCGCGACGCTGCGGACCAATCACGGCCCCGTAGTCGTCCGGCTCTATCCCGACCACGCCCCGAAAACCGTGCGCAACTTCGTCGAGCTTGCCGAGGGAACGCGGGAGTGGACGAACCCGGTGACCCGCAAGGGCAGCCAGGCGCCCCTGTATAACGGCACCATCTTCCACCGGGTGATCCCTGATTTCATGATCCAGGGCGGCGATCCGCTCGGTACTGGCACCGGTGGGCCGGGCTATAAGTTTGCCGACGAATTCCACCCTGACCTGTCCTTCGACCGGCCGTACCTGCTGGCCATGGCGAACGCGGGTCCCGGCACCAATGGCTCGCAGTTCTTCATCACCACAGTCCCGACGCCGTGGCTGACCGGCAAGCACACCATCTTCGGCGAGGTCGTCGATGGCAGTAACGTGGTGGATGAGATCAGTCGCGTGCAGACCAGTCGCGGCGACCGCCCGGTGAGTGACGTGGTGCTTGAGTCGGTCGAGATCGGACGCGACGAGAGCGAGTAGACGGGTCGTTTCCCATGGCCATCCCCCCGGACCAGGGTCAAGTTCCGCAGGACCAGGCGCAGACTGCGCCGCCGGTGTGCTATCGGCATCCCGGTCGGCCGACCTATGTGTCCTGCGTACGGTGCGGCAAGCCGGCCTGCCCGGACTGCCTGCGGCCGGCAGCGGTCGGGCACCAGTGCGTCGACTGCATAAGGTCGGGCAACCGCGGAGTGCGCCAGGCCACTGGCCGGTTCGGCGGCACGGTCACCGCGCAAGCCAGGGTCACCTGGAGCCTGATCGGCCTCAATGTCCTGCTGTACCTTGTACAGCTCGCGCACTCGAGCCTGGCCAATGACTGGTACATGCTCGGTGGTGCCCTGACGCCTGACGGGCACCTTATTGGCGTCGTCTCCGGCCAGTGGTACCGCCTGATTACCTCGGCGTTCTTGCCCGGCACAGGCAGCCTCGGCATCCTGGACATCGCCTTCAACATGTGGGCGCTGTTCATCGTCGGTCCGGCTCTGGAACGCGTACTGGGCTCTGGGCGCTACATCGTGGTTTACCTGGTCAGCGCGCTGGGCGGCTCGGTCTGTTATTACTTCCTCGCAGCCCCGAACCAGCCGGCACTGGGCGCGTCCGGCGCGATCTTCGGCCTGTTCGGAGCCTGGTTCGTGCTTTCGCGGCGGCTGGGCCTCGACTCCAGGCAGGTCGTGTTCCTGATCGTGCTGAACCTCGGGATCAGCTTTGCCGTTCCGTACATTGCCTGGCAGGCGCACGTGGGCGGGCTGGTCGCGGGTGGCTTGCTGACTGCGGCCTATGCCTATGCGCCCCGGGCTAACCGGGCCGTTATCCAGGCCGCCGCTACCGTAGTGATCATTGCGCTGCTGGTGCTAGGCGTACTGATCCGCAACCACGAACTGCTCGGGACATACAGCTTCTACCAGGGTCGGCTGTTTTAGTCGCGGGTCAATGCCGCCGTGTCGGTCAATGCCACCGTGTCGACAGCACCACGCCGAAGACGAGGAAGGCGAAGCCGATCACGAGGTTGGCTGGGCCAAATGCGCCGATCGGCCACTTCTCCTGGCTCACGTAGAACACCACGATCCACACCAGCCCGATGATCAGGCTGGCCAGCATTGTTGGCAGCAGCCAGGGCGGGCTTACCTTCGCCTTTGCGGACCGTGGCGGAGGGGTATAAACCGCCTTGCTTCTGACACGGGACTTCGGCACGGTCGTCTCCTGTGGTAACTCTGGCTGCCCGCCAGCCCTTCAGCCTTACGGCTTGCGCGACGCGGGCACGCTATCCCGGTAAGCCTAGTTGGTCTGCCGTGATTCGCGTACCCACAGCCGCCGGCCGGGCCGGCTCATGAGGGCTCGCGCGAGGCCACGTCGGGAGCTTGACTCGGCCCGTTCTGCCCGTTTCCTCCCAAGCCTGGCGGAGGTGTCGTGGAGTTACTGGGCGTGGGCGACGGTGAGGAGCTGCTCGGTGTCGGAGACGGCGACGCCGACTGCACCACGTAGATCGTGATCGGCGAGCCAGGCGACAGCGCGGTCCCAACTGCAGGGCTGGTGGCGTACACCTCCCCGGCGGAGTACTGCCCGCCTGGCCCGGCGCCCTCTTGCGGCGTGACGAAGTAGCTGTAGGGCGGGGCCGACAGGAGCTGCTGGGCCTCTGCTTCCTGCATGCCGATGACCTTGCTCGGCACCGTCAGTGTCCGCTCCGTGACATCGATCGTCACGCTGCTGCCCTTGTTCGCCATGACGCCGGCGCCCGGCGCTTGCCCGACCACGGTGTTGGCCTGAACTCCAGCCTCGGGCGGAACCTTGTGCACCACCGGGTTGAAACCCTTCGCCTTCAGCGCTGCGACGGCCTGAGAGCGAGAGTCTCGGACGACGCCCGGCACCGCGACCTTCGCCGTCGGCTTAGTGCCCTCGGAGGCGAGGATATGGATGGTGGTGCCCTTGGGCTCGCTGTTGCCGTAGGCAGGGTTGGTGCTGATGACCTGGTTCTTGGGGACCGCAGAGTCGAATTTGTACGCAGTGGCGGGCGTCAAGCCCGCAGCACGTATCTTCGCCTGTGCCTGTTTCACGGTGTATCCGACAACGTTCGGGACTCCGGTGTTGCCGCCGCCGCCGTTGATGAACTTGATCAGCGCGATCGCGGCGATGAGCAGTATGACCACTGCGACCAGGACCACCCAGGGCCAGGCGCGGCGCTGGCGCTGCGGCGGACCGCCGAGCCCGCCGTCCTCCGGCCCGTACCGGTATGGCGGGATGGCGGCGGTCCGGCCGGCCACCTGAGTTGGCGCGCCACCCATCCGGCGCGTCCCGGCATAGGCATCGCCCAGCATCGGCGCGGCGACTGGGGCTCCGGACAGGGCACGCTGGATGTCGTTACGCATCTCGCCAGCCGACTGGTACCGGTCAGCCGGGTCCTTCTCCATGGCCTTGAGCACGATTGCATCCGCCCATGGCGGGACCTCGGGGTCGATCTGGGACGGCGGTATTGGCGGTTCCTTGACGTGCTGGTACGCGATAGCCACCGGCGAGTCGCCGGTGAACGGAGGCCTGCCGGTTAGCAGCTCGTACAGCAGGCATCCGGTCGAGTACAGGTCGCTGCGGGCATCCACCCGCTCTCCTCTGGCTTGCTCGGGAGACAGGTACTGGGCAGTGCCGATGACCTGAGCAGTCTGGGTCATGGTCAGCTGCGAGTCCGAAACCGCCCTGGCGATGCCGAAGTCCATCACCTTGACATCACCGGACCGGGTCAGCATGACGTTCCCGGGCTTGATGTCGCGATGCACGATCCCATTGCGGTGGCTGTAGTCCAGCGCTCGCAGCACCCCGTCGGTGATCTCGGCGGCCCGCTCCGGCAGCAGCCGGCGATCGTCCCTGAGCAGGTCGCGGAGCGTCCTGCCGTCGACGAATTCCATGACGATGTAGGGCACCGGGGTGTTGCCAACCATGTCCTCGCCGGTGTCGTACACGGCGACGATCGACGGATGGTTGAGTGACGCGGCGGACTGCGCCTCACGCCTGAACCGGGCCTGGAACGTCTGGTCGCGGGCCAGATCGTCACGAAGAGTCTTGACCCCGACGACGCGGTCGAGACGGATGTCGCGGGCCCGGAACACCTCGGCCATGCCACCACGGCCGACGATTCCGTCGAGTTCGTAGCGGCCGCCGAGCAGCCGGGGCTGAGTCATGTCTCGCACTTACTTTACCGTCCTGCTAATCGGGGGCTGTGACCAGCATCGCAGGCTGAGGAAGCAGCCCGGTGCCCGCCATACTGGCTGTATTCGCGGCGGGACGGCGTGCCTGGCATGGCCGCCGCCAGTTCGGGTGCTCATGATGGATGCGCACCGAGATAAGCCTTGATCACCTTGACCGCAATGGGCGCCGCTGCGTCCGCGCCGAATCCTCCACCCTGCACGATGACGCCGACGGCTATTGGCGACGCCTGCCCAGGGCTGCCCGGTACGAAGCAGGTGAAGACCGCATCGTTAAGGCTGCCGTTGTCGATGCCGTTCTGTGCGGTTCCGGTCTTGCCGTCGATATCGATGCCCCCAGTGGCCTGCGGGCTCGCGGTGAGGTACGCGGTTCCGCCTGGGTTGTGGGTTACCTCATTCATCATGGACTGCAGATAGCCGGCGACGGTTGGCTTGACCGCCTGGCTCAGAACCGAGGTCTTAGCCTGCTCGATCACCGACAGGCCGGGGCCGACCACCTGCTGGACCATGTACGGGTGCATGAGCGTGCCATGGTCGGCGACGGCCGCCGAGAACATCGCTTCCTGCAACGGGGTCACCGCGTCATTGAACTGCCCGATCGCCGAGAACGCCGTCAGCGATGGGTCGGTCCAGTCCTTGACCTCGGGCAGCACGCTCGGCACCACCGGCAGGGGGATGGACAGCGGCTTGTTCATTCCGAACTGGCTTGCGTAGCTGCGCAGCACGGGAGCGGTCAGCTTGATGCCGAGTTTGCCGAATGCGCTGTTACAGGACATCCAGAAGGCCTGGATGATGGGAGGGTTGCCGTCTCCGCAGATCTCGCCGCCATCATTCACTAGCTGGTTCCCGTTGGGCAGGATGAGCGGCGACGGGGCCGACACAAACGTGTTCGTGTTCTTGACCAGGCCCGTGGAGAACGCAGCCGAGCTAGTGACGATCTTGAAAGACGAGCCGGGCGGATAGGTTTCCTGTATGGCCCGGTTGAGCAGCGGCTGGGACCGCTCGGTGAGGAGCTTCTCGTCCGCCTTGTCCAGCTTGGCGCCGTCAAAGGTGGTGAGCTCGTTCGGATTGAACGTCGGATACGACGCCAGCGCGAGGATTGCCCCAGTGCTCGGCTGGATCGCGACGACGGCTGCAGCATGGCCGCCGTCATTAGTCAGGGCCTGGTAGGCGGCGTTCTGTGCGGCCGGGCTGACCGTCAGTTCGACCGTTGCTCCCTGCTTCTGCTTGCCGGTCAGCAGTGCCGTCAGGTTGTGCACGGCAAGCCGGGGGTCGGTGCCCGCAAGCAGGCTGTTTTCCGTCTGCTCGATGCCGGACTGGCTATAGATGGTGTCGTAGCCGGTAACCGGGGCGTAGACCTTGCCGTCCGGGTAATAGCGCTGATACATATCAGTGCCTTTGAGCAGGCGCGATTCGGCGATCGTCACGCCCTTAGGGTCGCCGTTGGCAATGATTGAGCCGCGCTGGTAGGAGAACTGCTGATCGAAGACACGGACATTGCCCGTCTCCCCGGCCAGCTTGGTGGTCTCGAACGCCTGCACGTAGTTCATGTTGATCATGAGCAGCACGAACAAGGCCAGGCATGCCACGGAAATGCGGCGCAGTGCACGGTTCATGCGGCACGCACCACCTGTGTCATGCCCTCGTCCTGGATCGGCTGCGGGGCCGGCTTGCGGGCCGAATCACTGACCCTGATCATCAGCGCGATCAGTATCCAGCTCGCCACCAGCGAAGACCCCCCTTGCGAGAGGAACGGGGTAGTTATCCCGGTCAGCGGTATGAGCCCGCTCACTCCTCCGACGATCACGAAGACCTGCAGCGCCAGCACAAACGAGAGCCCGCCGACCAGCAGCTTCGAGAACGGATCCTTGACCGCAATGGCAGCGCTCAGCCCGCGCTGTACGAGCAGGCCGAACACCAGCAGCAACGCCATGACGCCGACGAGGCCGAGCTCCTCGCCGAACGCGCTGAAGATGAAGTCGCTCTGCACGAGCGGGGTGTGATACGGCTGACCCTGGCCAAGACCTGTGCCGAACAAGCCGCCAAACGCTAGCCCTTCCAGGGCCTGGACCGGCTGGAATGCGATGCCTGTCGGGTTACTGCCGGCGAACGGGTGCAGCCAGATCGTGAACCGCTCCATCACGTGGGAAAACAGCAGCGCGGTCAGCCAGGAGCCGGCAAGGAACAGCAGCACTCCGATCAGCACCCAGGAAGTGCGCTGGGTCGCGATGTAGAGCATCACGATGAACATGCCGAAGAACAGCGCGGATGTGCCGATATCGGTCTCGAAGATCAGGATCAGCAGGCTGGCTGCCCAGGCGATCAGTACCGGGCCGAGGTCGCGGGCGCGCGGCAGGTCGATGCCCAGCACCCGCTGACCGGCCAGCGCGAGCACGTCCCGTTTGGCGACCAGATAGCCGGCGAAGAAGACAGCTAGCGCCAGCCGGGCGAACTCGCCCGGCTCGACCGAGAAGCTGCCGCTGATGATGATCCATACCTTCGCCCCGTTAACTACGCTGTGGCTGGCGGGCAGGAAGGCGGGGATGGCCAGCAGCACGAGGCCGACTGCGCCGAGGGTATAGGTGTAGCGCTGCAGCACCCGGGCCTCAGAGATGAGTACCAGGACAACCACCAGCGCGACGATGCCGACGACGGTATACAGCAGCTGCGTGGTGCTGGCCGAGTTCGACATGTCCGTGACCTGCTGGCCGGAATTGCCGTTCCGGCCTGACTCCTGCAGCCGGTAGATCATCACGATGCCGAGTCCGTTCAGTACCGCGGCCAGCGGCAACAGCAGCGGGTCGGCGTACGGCGCGAAGCGGCGGACCGCTAGGTGAGCGGCCAGCACAACGGCCGCGAATATGAGAATTCCGGCCGGCAGGCCAGGCAGCTTGCCCTTCAGGCCGAGACCGAC
>Ga0335075_10003262_pt1 | contig 25790 bp, 20 predicted proteins | sample Lox_Sample_24_FD_206723 | JGI IMG/M metagenome (GOLD analysis project Ga0335075, IMG submission 206723) | Soil microbial communities from Loxahatchee National Wildlife Refuge, Florida, United States - Lox_Sample_2.4 | ecosystem: Environmental > Terrestrial > Soil > Wetlands | place: USA...
GCAGGATGCAATCTGCGCGGTTAGATCGCCCTCGCGTTCACGTGGCGTCCGCACGTTGAAGAGCAGCATCTGCAGGACGTCCTGCACAATTCGTCCGGCTGCGAAAATCTTCACGGGAGGGATGCGGATGCCTTCCTGGAAAATCTCGCGCGAAAGCCCCATCGAACCGGCCTGCGCTCCTCCGACGTCCGCATGATGCGCGCGATTCGCCACGTAGAACATTGGACGCACGTCACGAGCCAAAAACACAGGCATCACCATCGTCACGTCGGGCAAATGCGTCCCTCCGGAATATGGATCGTTCAGCACGGCGATATCGCCGGGGTGCAGTTCGATCGAGCGTACGGCTGCTTCAACCGACCGCGGCATGGATCCCAAATGCACGGGCATATGGTCGCCCATGGCAAGGACATCGCCTGCCGCGTCGAATACCGCGCACGAATAATCCCGGCGCTCCTTGATGTTCGGCGAAAAGGCGGAGCGCCGCAGAGCTGCACCCATTTCCTCCGCGATGGAATGGAACAGGTTCTTGAATATCTCGAGTCGCGTTGGATCAGGCGCTCGCCGCATCAGTTCGCAACTCCGCGTGCTCTCACTGTTCTGAGATGGGTGTCCACAACAATGTTCCCCAGGCGGTCGACGCGCGCGTTCCACCCCGGAGGTACGACAGTCGTGCCGCTGTATTCCGCGATGATTGCAGGGCCGCGGAGGCGGTTTCCGGCACGCAGCTTTTCACGAACGCAGATCGGCGTGGGCCGGAATTTTCCGGCGAACGCAACGGGTCTGTGCGTCAACAGTGCACCGCGGGCATTCGGAGTGCCGAGGCGCTGCCGGGGCCAATCGAGTGGCGGCGTCCGGCCGGTCAGGCGCACACGTACATTTACGATTTCCACCGCGCGTTTGGTGTCGGCGTAGCCGTATCGACGCTCGTGCTCGGTGTGGAACGCCTTCAAGAAATCAGCGCTCGCCGGAACGGTCAATTCGAAGGCCTGCCCGATGTAGCGAATATCGAAGAACCGGTCGATTCGCACTTGTCGCGGATCGAAGCCTTCGGCACGCATTTCTCGCACGCCATCACGTTCGATGCGCTCGAATGCCCGTTTAAACCCGTGTTGCGCGTCCAAAACCGGCATGGCTGCGCTCAACACGCTGTTTGATAGCTCCTTCACTACATCGGCCCGCAAAATCCCCAGCGCCGATAGCGCGCCAGGAAAGGCCGGGACCAATACGCGAGGAATGCCGAGGCTCTTCGCCAGCGAGCACGCATGCAAGCCTCCTGCGCCACCGAAAGCGACGAGCGCGTAATCGCGAGGATCGCGTCCGCGCTCAACCGAGATCACGCGAATTGCCTTCTCCATCGTCGCTTCGACCACGTCGAGAATTCCTTGCGCGAACTGCTCGACCGACCTCACGCCGCGCACGCCGCGAATCGCCCGTCCCATGAAATCGCGCGTCCGCCGTTCATCTAGCTGAAAATCGCCGCCGAGTAATCCTTCGCCGCCGAGCCGACCGAGAATCAAATGCGCGTCGGTGACGGTCGGCAGTTCGCCGCGACCATAACAAATCGGGCCCGGATCGGCGCCCGCGCTCTCGGGACCGACTCGCAGAGCACCTGCACGGTCGAAGCGCGCAATCGAGCCCCCTCCTGCGCCAACGGTGTGGATTTCCAGCATTGGCACCGCGACAGGTAAGCCCGCCACGATCGATTCGTTCGTCGTGCGGAGCGCGCCTTCGATCAGGGATACATCTGTCGAGGTGCCTCCCATGTCGAAGCTGATCACGCTGCCGTAGCCGCTGTCCGAGAGCTGCTTTGCACCCAGTGCGCCGCCTGCGGGTCCCGAAAGGATCGTTCGCACCGGCTCGCGTGACGCAATTCGCGCCGACAAAATCCCGCCATTCGACTGCATGACGCGGACCCGGGCAGTAGCACGATGCGCTCGCGAGCTGCCGTTTGCACCGGGAACACGCGGCGAAACAGCGGCTCGCGCGTCGCGCTCGATTTCCTCCAAATACGAGCTCATTACTGGCGCGAGATACGCGTTCACGACCGTCGTCGACGTACGCTCGAACTCGCGAAACTCGGGCAGAATTTCATGCGAGACCGAAACGCTATAGCCGGCGGCACGCAACTTCCGAGCGAGCATCCGTTCATGCTGTGGCCGCAAGAAGGAGAAGAGAAAGCACACCGCAACGGATTCCGCCCGCGAACTCCGTACGCGTTTTAGTGTCCGCGAGATCTCGCCGGCGGCCGGCTTGAGCACCACGTTTCCAGCCGCGCCCACTCGCTCACGCATTCCTATCCGGCGTTCGCGCGGCACGAGAGGCTCGGGCCGCTCTACAAACAAGTCGTAGAGGCGTGGCCGCGCCTGACGCCCAATCTCCAGCACGTCTTCAAACCCGGCCGTGGTTACCAGCGCCACACGTCCGCCACGGCGTTCGAGGAGCGCATTGGTGCCGACAGTTGTCCCACAAAGCAGGTCCAGGTGGGTCCAGTCTTCGCGCGGCGTGCGTGAACGAATCTCCACAAGGGCATTCGCGATCGCCTTGGCGGGGTTCCCCGGGGTAGAAGGAATCTTCAGGATTTCGACACGACCACCGCGGAGAAAGAGGCAATCCGTGAATGTGCCGCCCGTATCGATGGCCACGCGCATGACCGGACATTCTACACGGTATGTTCATCATTTGACGTTGCTTATGCGCGCGACCAGAGCTGGGCCAGGCGAAGTTTAGAATCAGTTTCGTGGTTCTCTTCTGGAAACATCCTTCCCCGAAACAGCCAGCCGGACCGGTCCAGGCCGTTAAAATTGGATGAACTACAGCCATCCCAGAAATACACGCGTATGACGACCGAAACTCGTGCGCCAAAGTCGCTGGTCGAAACCCTGGTCAAACCGGAAGACCAGGAGCTCGCCCGCAAACGCGAGGAGCAGACCGCAGTCGAAGGCGAGCTGGCGGATTGTGAGCTTCGAGCGGCCAATCTCCGCGCCGAACTTGGCGCTTTCGAACGCCAATACCTGCACTTTGTCGGCTCGCGCTATGCCGAACTCGACGAGCTGAACGCCGAAATCGCAGACAAAATCGCTAAGTCTCAGCCTAATAATGAGCGCGCACAGCAAGTTGCCCGCGAAGCCCGTGCGCGGGCGGCCAGCACGAAATCAACTGCCGGAGAAAAATCCGCGAACGAGCCCAAGCCATTCCGCGCCTCGGCAGAACTGAAACGGCTGTATCGCGACATCGCGCGCCGCATCCATCCTGATCTCACGTCCGACCGCGACGATCGCGCGAAACGCCAGGAACTGATGGCGCAAGCCAACGAAGCCTACGAGCGCGGCGACGAAGCCATGCTCACGAGAGTGATAAGGGAATACGAATGCAGTCCTGAAGCGGTAAAGGGCGACGGCGCGGGCGCGGACCTGATTCGCGTCATTCGGGGAATAAGCCAAGCGCGCAGCCGGCTTTCCGAAATCGAAGCCGAATTGCAGGAGTTGCTGCGCTCGGACTTGCACCAGCTCAAGGCGCGCGTCGATCAGGCTGAGCAGCACGGCCGGGACGTGCTCGGCGAAATCATTGGGAAAGTTGACGAACAAATCGCGCAAGTGAAGCGCCGCCTTGAAAATATTCAGCAACAGAAAGGCGACTGAAGATGCCCGCGGACGTGCGCGAGAACTCACCCGGCGGCCACATCGTTCGCGCAACGACGAGTGCGCTCGCCGTTCGCTCCGCCGCGCTCGTTGCCCGTGGGCTGCGCGATCTGGCGCGTAACGCGAACTGGCTGACTGGAAAGATTTTTGCTGGCCGCTCCCCACAACTCGCCCTGTCCTCTCATGGACACGTCAGCGCCGTTGCACCACAACGGAAAGGTGAGCCACAGCGGCTTGTCGTGTACGACGCCGAGCGAGGCGCGCCCGCTGTCGCGTTAACGGTTCCGAATGAAGCTGTCTCCTTCAGTTCGCAGCTTGGCGCTCGAGCCGCGTTTGCGTGGTCGCCTAGCGCGCAGTTTCTCGTGGCCGGCTGGGGCTTGTGGGAGCCCGCGCTGCATCTATTCGACATGCACAGCAAGATGTTCTTAGGAACGTTCGGGGACTTCGCAGAATTTCCACGGTACATCAGGTGGTCAGATTTGGGCCGCTACTTTGTGCTCTCTGGCGGGCGAAACGGCTCACTCGAATTGTGGACGGCGCAGCCCAGCTCGGCCGTCCTCACCGGGCCCGCTCTTCGACGCATCGACCCGCCTGAGCTGCCCGCACCGCAGGAAAATCCCAGCGAGCCCGTCGACGAAGGCTCTTTTGCAGGCTACGGCCGGCTCGCGTTCAGCCCCAGCGAATCTCTGCTTGCTGCGGCCGTCGAAGTCAGCGGCGAATGGGCGGATGACTGGATCTTATTGGTCGATCTTCCGCCGTTTCAGGAACGCTCGCTGATTCCCGCGCAAGGCCACATCACAGATATGACGTGGACACCAGACAGCCGCCAGATTGTCTATTGCGCGGCGGGACAAGCCTTCCGGGTCGAAATCGATAAGGAATCGCCGGAGAGCGAGTCGCTTCCGTTCGGCGCCGAATTGATCTCCTGTCATCCACATCGTCCGCTGTGCGTTTGCTTCAGTTCGTGGCTGAAAAATGCGGCGAAGGGACGGCTCTTCCTTGTGGACCTCGACACGATGGAAACGCTCGACGAGCATCCCGCGGAAAACGTTGCGGACGTGCGCTGGTCCGCCGACGCATCGAAAGCCTACGCCGTCACGCGCGACGGGCTCGCCTTCACCTACGAACCCCCGTTCTAGTTTTGATGCTAGAACGCCGGAACAACCTAGGAGGGGGGATTCGTGACGACGCAGGTCACGGTTCCCGTCCAGTGTGCGAAGGCCTCTCGCGCTTTTGCATCGGTCAAGGAGCGGTAGACTTTCGAAAGCAACGGACAAACGCTCCCCGCCTTAACGTCAGTGTCAGCAGACCCAGTGGGACAACTAATTGCGACTTGCATTGAATCGTGATGCCCTTGCGGTAAGCCGAAGGGGTCGACTACGAGTCGCGTGGGGCCGTTTGATTCCCTCCATTCCAGCCTTGATTGGGCCAGCACACGCAAAATGCTGCGCAGTTCCGGCAACGTGATGTAGAGCGACCAGCCAGGGCGTGTACCCAAACGAGGATCCTGCGATGAGACTGGAAGTAAGATTAAAGGGCCCGGGGCAAGATTCGGTTCATTGATCGCCGGATTGTAATAGAAGCGTACGACAACGTCATCGGCGCGCTGGCAGCGCTCCAGGACCGACTGGTGTGCTGTTGTTTGAGCCTGTCGCGAGTTAGATCGTGCACAGCCGCCAGCGATTACGGCCAGAATTACTCCGAGCATGGGAAACGTCTGCAGTTTCATAACGTGCTAGTGTCGATTGCCGTTGGAGTCACGCGAGCGGGAGATTGGCCTCGGCATTCATCGTTGGCTCTTCGCGTTCTCCGGCGCGAAAGTGCGCGTAGCCCGCGGCAGCGATCATTGCGGCATTATCGGTCGAAAGGGCGCGGCTAGGGAAAGACACTTCCAGGTGCCGGGGGCCGGCTTCGGACTCAAACGTTCGCCGCAGTTCGGAGTTGGCAGCGACGCCGCCTGATACGAGCACCGTCTTCACCGCGTTTTGCTCCGCCGCACCCAGCGTGCGCGTGACCAAATCTCCGACGACAGAACGTTGAAAGCTAGCGATCAGATCCAACGTAGTTACGCTTGAGAGCGCCCGCAAGGCATCCGCCTTCCGTTCGCCGCGCGCCAACGCCTCCTGCCGCGCTGCGATTTCCGGCTGCAGTTGCGGATTCCGGCGCAAGTAGTACAGCACCGCAGTCTTGATTCCGCTGAAACTGAAATCGTACGGATTGCCCTTCATTTTTGGCTCGCCGAACGCGACCGCCTTCGGATTTCCTTGTGTGGCCAGCTTATCGATGACGGGCCCGCCCGGATAGCCCAGTGCGAGCATCTTTGCCACTTTGTCGTACGCTTCACCCGCCGCATCGTCGCGCGTCGATCCAATGCGGCTGTACGAAAACTGCGGCGCTCCGTTGCCGGATTCGAGCCGCACGCCGTACAAGATTGTGTGTCCACCCGAAACGATCAGGCAGACGGCCGGAAATTCGACAGTTCGGCCTGCGGCGTGTGCCTCAAGCAGGACAGCATGAATGTGTCCCTCCAGATGATTCACCGCAATCAGCGGCTTCCCGAGCGCCATCGCCAACACCTTCCCAAACGTGACGCCGACCAGAAGCGATCCGATCAGGCCCGGCCCGCGCGTAACTGCAATCGCATCGACATCGCGCAGTGCGAGTCCCGCTTGCTCAGCGGCTTCGCGCACCACGGGCACGATTTGACGCAGATGCTCACGAGACGCGAGTTCCGGAACGACTCCGCCATATTTACGGTGGATATCGATCTGGGATGCGACGATGCTGGAGAGAACCCGCTCTCCACCCGCGACGATCGCCGCCGCCGTCTCGTCACACGATGATTCAATTCCCAAGATCAAATTGCCTCGTTCGGCCAATGCTCTCCCCACGATGCGCAGACGCGCCGGAAAAATCCTATGGTAGCATCAATGTGTGCATCTTTCGGACTTCTGCCACGTGGCGAACCTACCCGCTGCGGCGGACCGCCAGCACACTACTAGCGGACTCCCGGAACGTGATCCTCATACGGCGTTCCTCCGAAGCCCAGCACACAAATTCATACAGGATCGACCAAGCCATGACGCGTGTGCGTAAAGCTGTGCTGCCAGTTGCGGGTCTCGGCACCCGATTCCTACCAGCCACCAAAGCGATGCCGAAGGAGATGATCACGGTTGTCGATAAACCGCTGATTCAATACGCAGTCGAGGAGTGCATTGCGTCGGGCATTGAAAATGTCATCTTCGTCACGGGACGCCGCAAGAGCGCCATCGAAGACCACTTCGATTTGCAACCGGAGCTTGAACGCTTCCTCGAAGATCGGGGCAAACGTGAGCAGGCTCAGATGGTTCGCGAAATCAGCGGTGGCCTGAAATTCAGCTATACGCGGCAGAGCGAAGCACTGGGGTTGGGGCACGCTGTGCTTTCCGCGCGCGAACTGGTGGGCGACGAGCCTTTCGCGGTTCTCCTTGGTGATGTGATCATGGACGGTCCGCCAGCCACGCGCGAACTCATCGAAGTGTACGAAGAACTTCACGTCGCCGCCATCACCGTGGAAGAAGTTCCCCGGGCCAAGCTCGGTTTTTATGGCGTTATCGATGCGGTTCCTGCTGCGAACACCCGGTGGGGCAATCGCCTGCTTCGCGTGAATGATCTCGTGGAGAAGCCGAAACCGGAAGTCGCGCCGTCTAACCTTGGCATTAGCGGCCGCTACGTTCTGCCGCCCAAAATCTTTGAGTATCTGGAGCAGACGAAACCCGGTGCCGGCGGCGAGATCCAGCTCACCGACGGTCTTCGCATGCTCGCCAAGAACGAGGGCCTCTACGCCCGCGTCTATGACGGCAGGACGCACGACGCGGGCGACAAGCTCGGTTTTTTGAAGGCCACGGTGGAATTCGCCCTCCGGAACCCGCATTTCGGCGACGAATTCCGAACATATCTTCGCGCGCTGAAGCTATAGTCGACGACAGCGGGCCCTCGTGCAGCTATCGCGGTCGCAGGCCCGCCCCGCGTGTGCCCGCAGGCAGGCATTCGGCCGCCGGAGCGCAGAACTGTTTTAGCTTTCGACACGCGAACAAAAAACGTAAGTTGAAGCTGCCATTCGTGCCGTTTAATCTGACGCCTCGCTGTCTCGGGCAGGTTTCGTCTCATGCGCGCGTTTCTGGTTGCCGGCTCAGTTTTGTTCGTTCTGCTTGCGGCTCCGGTTTCGAGGGCCCGCCGCCACAACTACATTTATGTTCCGCCGCTCGTCGCCAACGAACTGTCTCAAGCGATTCAGAACGAGCGCGCCAACCAGTTCCATCTAACGCGCCTCGCCAATCTCGCCATGGTCCGAGAATTCCACGCCGAGGGGCTTCTCGTTTCCGTTCCGTCGCGCATGCCCTACTACTATCTGGATCACGTTTCGCCTGACTACAGCTACTTGCGTCCCTGGGCAAAACTGTTCCTCGATCAGCTCAGCCGCGAATACTATGAGCGCTTTGGTCAACCGTTGCGGGTGACGAGTTTGCTCCGCACAGTTCAAGTCCAGGAACGGCTGACGCGCTGGAATTCAAACGCCGCGCAAGCTGTTGGAGCGGATCGCTCGTCGCACCTGACGGGCGCGACGCTGGACATCTCCAAGCATTTCATGAATTATCGCGGCGAACTTTGGCTTCGCCGCAATCTGGTCCAAATGGAACGCGCGGGATATCTGTACGCGATCGAGGAATTCCATCAGCCGTGCTTCCACGTGATGGTCTTCCCCACTTACCGGGAGGACGTTGTTCCTTCCGGCTCGACGACAGTGGCCAGGGCTCACGCGAAGCACAGGCTTGCTACCCGCCGGTCACGTGCGGCCATGTCGACCACGCCTGCGGCCACGCACGTGGAAATTCCCGCCGGAGATACCTTGCCGGCCTCGAAACCTTCGACTCAGCCCAACACCCGTCCCGGCGGCGCTAGTCGCACGGACGCGTCTCCTGCAAGCAACTGAACATCGATTTGAAGTGTTTGGGCTAATAGCTCCTTGAGGCGTTCAGGAGCGGGTCTTACCAGGACATTTCGCTGAACGAGTGGCTCACCCATCTGCCTGCCCTCGTTGAAGCTCGGTCTGAAGATGGATGCACGGAGAAAATCTTGAGGTCACGGAGGCAACACCCGGAAGACAAAAAACCGAAATGCTACCGTGACAGGCACCAGCGCAACGAAGACATTGCAGCTTCGCCGCGGCCTTGCATTTGTGGTATTTGCAAACACTTCCCGAAAAAAATTGCTTCAGCGCAGATGGCGTTTGATATAGTCGGGGTGCTTGCGTTCCTCCCTAGGTCTCGCGCGACAGCGCCCGCGCAGCCTGCCACGGCAGGCAAACCTAGGACGGGCGAGCGCGCGGTTTTTTGTGCGCGCTTTTCGCGGAGCCAGCCTTCCCCTTTTGCCTTTCATTCGGATTCCATGTGATGGACTCCGGGCGTAAACTGTTGTGAGTATGCAGGTCATTGCCGGACTGGGTGTGTTATTGCGTGTTCAGGACAAAGGGGATTTGTGCGAATCCTTTCGCCAACTGAAAACAAGCGGCTGAACGAGCTGGTGGGTTTTGTCGGACTGAGTTTTGCCTTTCTTCTCGCTTTGAGCCTGCTTTCGTATTCGCCGCACGACCCGTCGTTCAACGTTTCAGCGCCGATTGCAGGGCCAATCAGCAACTGGATTGGTCCGGTCGGCGCGCACATCGCCGACCTCTTTTTCCAGTTCTTTGGCTACGCGGCATTCCTGTTCCCCGCCGCAATGTTCGTGGTGGCTATGCGATGGTTCCGCAGCCAACTGCTCGACTCGCCGGTGACGAAGGTGATCGGATTCGTGATGCTGGCGTGCTCGCTGTGCGGCGAATTGATGCTGGCCAAAACCGCAATCGGATTCCCGTCCGTGCGCGGGGTTCTGCCGCCGGGTGGACTCCTGGGGAGCGTGCTGGCGGGAGGCTTGCGATCCGCTTTTGGTCCGGTCGGCGCGAATCTGGTGTCGATTACAGTGCTGCTTGCAGCGCTGTTTCTGACGACGAGCTTTTCGTTTAGCGCTGTGATCGGGTGGATGCGGAAACCGATGTCCTCCGATGGCTTCGCCAGTAAGATTCTCGGAAGGGTGAAGGCGTGGCGCGAACAGCGCGAGTCTGACCGGCTGCGCAAGCGCGTGGAGGAAATCAAGATTGCGGGGCGTCCTCCTGTTGCACAACAGCGCGTTTCGACCAAGGCTGCTCGCGACGAGGAAGTGGACGAGGCCGAGGACGAAATCGAAGGAGAGCCGAAGCGCCGGGTGGAGCGCGAGCCGGCCGTGATCAAGTTCCACGAGAACGAGCCAGCAGCTCCGCCGAAGAAATCGACGCCCGATCCAAAGATCAGTCGCAGCAAGACAGCGTTTCGATTGCCGTCGCCTTCGCTTTTGCAGAATGCCGAACGCGGCGAAAAAATGGACGAAAGCGAGCTGAAAGAGTACGCGCGCGCGATCGAGCAGAAATGCGCGGAATTCGACGTCGGCGGGCACATCACGCAGATCAATCCGGGACCGGTGGTCACCACGTTCGAATTCAAGCCCGAAGCGGGAATCAAGTACAGCCGCATCACCAGCCTTGGCGACGATCTTTGCCTCGCGTTGCAGGCTGAGTCGATTCTGATCGAACGCATTCCGGGCAAATCGACGGTGGGCATCGAAGTGCCCAACCCCCATCGCGAGACAATCGCTCTGCGCGACGTGATCGAGTCGCCGGAATTCAGCCATTCGGCCGGCAAGCTCACAGTGCCGCTGGGCAAGGACCTGATCGGCCGCATCCGCACGGCGGATCTGACACAAATGCCTCATTTGCTGATCGCGGGCTCGACGGGCACTGGCAAAAGCGTGTTCATCAATTCGCTGCTGATGGGTATGTTGTACAAGGCTACGCCCGATGAATTAAAGGTGGTGCTGGTGGATCCGAAACAGCTGGAACTGGGCCTGTATTCGGACATTCCGCACCTGTTTACGCCGGTAGTGACGGACCCAAAGGTTGCGGCAAACGTTCTGCGCAATGCGACACGCGAAATGGAGCGGCGACTAAAGCTGCTCGCAGGGCGCGGAGTGCGAAACATCGATCAATACAACCGCACATTCGAAAAGAGCCAATCGCTGTCGCTATTCGAGAACACGGATGAAGAGGAGCACCGGCCGCTTCCCTATCTCGTAATCATCATCGACGAATTGGCCGATTTGATGATGGTCGATACGAACGGCGTCGAGGAGTCGATCACGAGGCTGGCGCAGATGGCCCGCGCCGTGGGCATTCACCTGATCCTTGCGACGCAGCGGCCGTCGGTGGACGTCATAACAGGCCTGATCAAAGCGAATTTTCCGGCACGCATTTCGTTCCGCGTGGCCAGCAAAGTCGACTCGCGGACCATTCTCGATTCCAACGGCTCCGAGTCTCTGCTCGGCAAAGGCGACATGCTGTATCTGCCGGCGGGTTCGTCGCGACTCCACCGCATCCATGGGCCGTACGTGCACGAATCGGAAGTGGTCGCGGTCTGCGATTTCTGGCGCGAACAGGCAAAAGCACTGTACAACATGGACCTGCTCAAGCCGCCCAAGGACCCGCATGCGCCCGGTGTCGGCGGAGATGGTAGCGAGGATGGCGAAGAGGTCGATGACGAGCTTTACCAGGATGCGGTGCGCGTCGTGTGCGAGATGGGCCGTGCATCAACGTCCACGCTGCAGCGGCGCCTGCGCATCGGGTATGGCCGGGCCGCGCGGCTGATCGATTTGATGGAAAAGGACGGAATCGTTGGGCCGCCGGACGGATCGAAGCCGCGAGAAGTCTTGAAGAAAAAGGACTGGATGAAGGAGTTCGACGAATCGCTTCATTAGTCTTCGATTTTCTGGCCAGGTTGAATTTAGCTTCAGACTTCCTCAGGGCAACACGGTATTTATCTGCTTTTTTGCAGCCTCCCTTTGCGTCCCGAATGTCGGTCAGCGAGACGGCGTAGATCGGCCACCTTGCTCTCATTCCCTGACGAAATCGCAACCGCAGAACGTAACATAGTGCCTCTTGTGTCGTTTCCCCACGCGAGGTGCAGGTTTTTTTAACCCGCGCTTTTCCTGTTCCGTCGCGCTTTGGCGCTATACTGCTTGGCAACGGAGGGCTAGCTCTATGCTCTTTGCTCCTGCGGAGAAGAACAGTTCGTGTGCGGAATGCCTCGAAATTTCCCGTCAGCTGAATGACGCTTATGCCGGGGAACGGCGGGAGTCTGAATCAACCGCACAGAGAAGACCGACGCAGGCTGCGGTAAAGGCGTTGCGGAGCCTGGCTGGCGGCACGGAAGAGGACGCAGAGCGCGCTGACGCGGTGCTTGATGCCTTCCATTACCAGCCCTATTTTTCGTTGCCAAAAATTCCTCCCACCGCGATGCCCGCTCTTCGTCGAAGCGCTCAACACGCCGCCCGCACAGGTCATTGGCTCAGACGACTCGTCGGATAGAATTCCGGTGGATCGCTGTTTCCACTTTGCGTCGCGGCACGTTTTCCGTAAAATCTTTGATTGTTCCGGTGCCGAGGTAGCTCACCGGTAGAGCGCGGCCCTGAAAAGGCCGGCGTAGGCAGTTCGATTCTGCCCCTCGGCACATCTCATACCGCCTACCCCATTTCCTGGCGACCTCCACGCTTCCTTGGAGTCATTGCTCACCCGCTACACTCGCCCAAAAGCGCAAACGCTCGACGTACTACGTCTGTGATCGCACGTGATTGGGAAGGCGCTTCCACGTCAGGACGACTAAAGCCAGCGCAAGGAAAAAGAAAAGCGCAGGGATCGAGCGCGGTAACGTTCAATGGGACGACGGCGTCTCCGAGCAGTTGGAGCGCGACGAGCATCGTGGCGACCGTGCCATCAGGCGCGAGCACTGGGAACGTGGTGGTCACCGTCGGCGGAGTGGCCAGCAACGGCGTAATGTTCGTCGTTGGAACGACAGGGCCAACGGTGTACTACTACGTTGGCGATATGCTGGATAGCACGCGGACTATTGTCCAGGATGGGCAAACGACCCCGTGCTACGACGCGGACGTCTGCCGTTCGGTTACGAGAAGGCGGCGGTCAATACTTGCTCGCAGAACTACAAATTTGAGGGCAAGGAGCGCGATCCCGAAACCAACAATGACAATTTTGGTGCGCGTTACTACTCGAACCACTTTGGCCGTTGGCTCTCGCCGGATTGGTCCGCTGTTCCTGCCCCCGTTCCTTACGCGAATCTGACCAATCCAGAATCGTTCGCGGACCTTACTGGACACAACCCCAACAACACTTCCCACGGCCCCGACCTAGGAAATTGTCTCGCGACGAACGACACCCCACAAGGCGCTTGCCAGGCCGCTGCCGCCGCCGAATTCGTCCATGACGAAACCGCCGAAACCAGCAATGGCCAGTCCGACACCGCTAGTGACCAGAGAGCGAACGATGATGCGGAAGGGCATACGGGGGCTTTCGGCCTAGTCCGAGATTGGCTCGACGTCATCGAAGTATCTGTTTCGGAAGGGTTTAGCGCAAGCATAGGCGCTCAGGCGGGTAAGTTTGAAGGCAAGGCCGTGGCTGGCGTCGAGGTCGACGCGACGACCGGGCTGGGAGGCGGGAACAAGGAGGTCACGGTCTTCGGCGGTGCCAAAGCCTCGGGCCAGGCTGGTCCGGCGGAGGGGAGGTGAAGGCAGGTGTCACGCTCTCTTCGAAAGATGGCCTGAGCGCAGGTGGTGAAGCACGTGGGAATGTCGGCTCGGTCGGTGGAACCGTTAAAGTTGATAGGACAGGAGTCCATACATATGCGGGCGGGGAAAAAGCACGTGATATGAAGATCGGAACTCATATTAACGTCGGCGTAGGATTAGGTGTAAACGTCAATCTCAGTCAGGCGTCGCGCGCGGCCCAACGCACTGTCGGGTGGGTCGAGTCGATGGAGGCGTTGGGAGTTGCAACCCTTCGCAATCAAGTTCCATCTCTACAGTTCCCGCACTAACACTATGAAACGACATTACAAAGTTCTGGTTTGGATAGTCATAGGAGCGTGGCTCATCACCATGGCTGCTTTGTCCCCTCTTCTAACTCAGGGCCACCGCGAAGCGCGCAGCGTTACTCATGTGTTTGATGAATACACAGGTTCCCTTGTTACTCAACGATATGATCAAGCTTACGAACAATGCGACGACAGTTTTCGCAGTGCTCTACCGTACGACCAGTTCGTTGCATTATATGAATCATTGCGGAAACGTTATGGGCCCTTGAAATCCATTAGACGAGGTGAGTACGAAGTCCACGGGAACGGATCACCGATGCAGTGGTCCGCGGCCTTTGAGGCAGACCTTGTGTATCAAAACGCGAGCTTGAAGTTCGAGTTCGTATTTCGCAAGGAAGGAGGTCGTTGGAGTCTATTCGGCACTAAAGAATTGTAGAGTTTACATCCTATAGTCAACGTTCCGAGGCTCCTTTCGACGAAGTGAGCTTCGGCCCTCCAATCAGAGCTTACGTCACCCCCGATCGGGGCCTTCGCTCTTATCCAACCAATTCTCTGCGTCCTTAACAAGTGAGCGCGCTCTGCCCTCTCAACTTTCAACTGCGGTGACCTCGCACGCTACGAATGCAACGAACGATACCTCGCTTTTTTGTACCGAAAATGTACCGGGGAATGTAGAATCGTGCCGGAAAGGAGGAATGTGCGTTTCGGTTTTTCAGTAAGTTGCATCCTTTCAGGGTAAGGTTATTGACCGATTCTGCCCCTCGGCACCATCGGAATCGCCTAAGAACTTCCACGCATTTTTATTGCGAATCCCGGTTTCCTGCTTATGGCAGAGCCCGTAGTCGCTCTGATGTAGCGGGGTAGTCTCTATATTCGCGGCGGCCTAGCACACCTACCCACTACGTCCCGGACCGGTCGCGCACGGTTTGCGGACGAACTTTGCAAGTTGATCGTCGACTGGCGAATTCGAGATTGCCTTGCGCATTGAGCGTCGGCCAGCGCGAAGAGGCGAAGGGTCCGATCAGGATAGAAATGCAAGTCGCTTTCGCAACAAGACGATCAGCGCGAAGCCGAGCAAATAGAGCACGGCTGTGGCAGGTTCGGGAGTTACCGTTGCGATTGGCACGATGGCGGTGGTCAAAGGGTCCGATCCCGTTACGTTGCCGCTACCGGGGCCTGCTTCCAAAAAGAAAGAGAGCGCTGGATCGGAGATCGTGCACGGCGAGCTCAGACAGATCGGATTTGAGAGCGATTCGAAGATGTCATGACCGTTGCCCTCAACAAAAGTTATTGTCCCGCCGCCCGACCCCGTTGTGAAGAACAGACCGGTGGACGTTGCATATAACGCGTTGCCGATAACTTCAGCAGTTCCGCCGTTTTCTCCGTCAACAATGTCGCTGCCATCGGAACCATACCCTAGCGTCAAATTAAATCCGGTGATATCGGTGGAGGAGAGAACCCCTGAGTTTCCGTCCGTTGTAATCGTTCCCGTGATCGTGCCGGTCGCAGCCGTACACTGCGGACTGCCGGCAGGACCACAACCATTTATGGTTTGCGAATCGATGTTAAATGTCTGGCTGACGGTGTAGGTGGTGTCGGCCCTCACAAGCGGCGCTGATAAAGCGACTAAGGCAAATAGAACTAGCCAGTACGACGTTCGCATGGTCGGAGTCACCGGGAGCAACTGCCCTACCATGTAGCGTGTACTAGAACTAAAGGCTTTGTCGGCCAGTACCGTTCCCTCAGATAGAGACTTTTGCACATTTTCGCGCACGGTTTGCCATACCGCAGGCAAACATTGGGCTAAGCGATGGGCCGTGGGCCCAGATCAGAGGCATGCGCGCCACCGTGTGTCACGCGGCCCCCTCGGTTGAAAATACGCAACAAAGCGGAAGGCTACTCCAACATGGGCTCGCTCCCGGCGCGGATTGAGCTCCAATCTGGCCGAATCAAAACTTTCCTGGAGCTATCCTGGGAGAGCCGACTCCCGGACACTCTGGTGGAGATTTCAGGACGAGCTATTCATAACGCAGAGCCTTCATCGGGTCGAGTTTGGTCGCGCGCAGGGCCGGTATGTAGCTTGCCGCCAATGCAACGAGCGCCAGCATGGCGGAGACGGAGAGAAACGTCAGCGGATCGGTCGGCTGTACGCTAAAGAGGAGGTTGGCCATCAGTCGAGTCAAGCCAAGTGCTGCGCCGAACCCAAACGCCAAGCCGACAGCTGTGAGCACGATGCCCTGCTTCATCACAAGTGACAGTATGTTGCCCGGCTGTGCGCCGAGCGCCATGCGAAGGCCGAATTCCTTGGATCGTCTGGCAACGGAATAGGAAATCACTCCATATATACCGACCGTGGCAATCACCAGGGCCACCCCGGAAAACAGAGTCAGCAGCAAGGTCAGGAATCGCGGCTGCGATTGCGCTTCGGAGAGCACAGCATCCATCGTTTCTACGTGCGCCAGCGGAATGGTGGGGTCGACCTCCTGGAGTTTGCTCCGGACGGCGTAGACGAGGGCCCGGGGATCGGTCTGACCGCGCAGAACGAAATAAGCGTTCTGCATACCCGCGGCCTGCGGCTGCGCGTATGGCAAATACAGTTCTGTTCCCGATGGCCGGTCGAGCCCGGCGTTCTTGACGTCCTCGACGACACCAATGATCGTGCACCATGGCGGCCCGTAGCCCGGCTGGATCCGCTTGCCGATCGGACTTTGATTTCCCCAGAAAGTGCGCGCCATCGTTTGGTTGACGATCACCACGTCCGGCGCACCCTTCGTATCGCGCTCGTCGAACAGCCGCCCCTCCATGAGTCGGATACCCATGGTTTTGAAGTAGTCTTTGCTCACTATCTGGTAGTAGTCGACGTTTTCGATTGGCCCGCCTTTAACTTTCACGAAGTCTTCAATCTTCGTGTCATTCATATTCGGCGGACGGAGCGGCGGCAGACCGGAAACGATCGCGGCCGACTGCACGCCAGGCAAATGCGTGATCGCGTCGTCCATGCGGGTCCAGAAGGCCACGAGTTCATCGGGCTTAGGATAGGTCGCTTGCGGCAGATTCACGTTCATCGTAATCACGTGATCTGGGTTGATTCCTGTATGGACCTCCTGAAGTTTCCAAAATCCGCGGACCATAAGTCCGCAGCCAATGAGCAGGACCAAAGCCATCGCCAATTCGCCGGCTACCAGCGCTCGGCGAAAACCTTGAGCGCCCCCGCCTGAAGTGGTGGATCCAACCGTATCCTTGAGCGAATCCTGCAAGTTCTGATAGGCCACGCCGACGATAGGCGCAAGGCCGAAGAGCACGCCCGTGATGAAGGTTGCGGCAATCGCGAAAAGGAGAACGCGCCCGTCGATGCCAACCTCCGCAGCGCGGGGCAGGCTGCCGGCGTTCGTCATCTTAATCACCTGCAGGCCTCCATAAGTGAGCCCCAGGCCGAACACGGCCCCCACCGCGGAGAGCAGCAATCCTTCCCGGATGAATTGCGTCGCGAGCCGTCCGGTTCCCGCCCCGAGCGCGCTGCGAATCGCGATCTCACGCCTTCGGGCTTCCGCTCGCGCCAGCAACAGGTTTGCGACGTTGACGCACGCGATCAGCAGCACGAACCCGACGGCCGCCAGCAGCATTATCAGCGCCGGGCGGGCGCCGCTGACCACTTCATCCTGGAGCCCATAACTCACCAGTGTGTGATTTTCGGGGTTGAAATAGTGAGTGTTCATGCTTTGCTTATGAGTTTGACCCATCGCTTTTACGTAGGATTGGAGTTCGTCCTGCGCCTGGACCTGAGTCACCCCCGGCTTTAGACGGCCAAGCAGGTAGAGGAAGTGGCTCCCGCGGCCGCCGGGATTTGCCGGGTCAATCTGGAGTGGGGACCACACTTCGGGCGCCGGCGTATCTCCTGGAGGAAACTGGAAGCCACGCGGCATCACGCCGATGATCGTGCATTTCGTTCCGTTCAATTGTGTATCGCGGCCAATGATGCTCGGATCGCCGCCAAACACTGTTTGCCACACGCCGTATGAGATATCCGCTACGCGAGGCGCGCCCGGAGCGTCGTCTGAGGGTTCGATCAGCCGTCCTCTGACGGGAAATACACCCAGAGTATCGAGCATCCCGCCGCTCACGAAAGAGGCCGCCACCCGGGCAGGCTGAGTACGGCCCGCTATGTTCGCGCCGGCATCAACCCATGCATCGATCGACTGCCATGACTTCAGGTCGCGTCGAAGATCGAGAAATTCCGGCGGCGAAGCCCAGAATCGGTGCAAGCCACCGTTCGGGAAGGTTGGGAACTCGGTATAGATTCGGACGAGCTTGGAGGGGTCCTTGTAAGGCAGAGGCCGCAACAAGACGGCGTTTACGACGCTGAAAATCGCCGTCGTGGCTCCGATGCCAAGCATGAGACACAGAACCGCCGCGATGGTGAAGCCCGGATTCTTCAGCAGCATTCGGACCGAGTGACGCAGGTCCATCCAGAAGGATTCCATTTGCGCTCCGAACAACTTTGAGACGGAAGCCGGTTTCAGCTTGGCGTGCAATTCAAACGCCCGCTCGGCACCCGGGTAAGCGCAACCCGCTCAGCGAGTTAAGCTATTTAGTTTGTGGGGCCTGCGATTCATGTTGCCCGCTAATGGGATCGTCAGGCACGGAATCGAACAGTATCACGATTTGGGAAGAAGGTCAGTGCAGAGGCGCGGCACGGACGCAGCCCTCTCGAAGCACGATTATGGCGGGAAGGGTGCCAGCCTTGGGGTTACGGTAGAAACAGGAGCTGCAATGGAGTCGCGGGAGCGATGTTCGGAGGCTGAACAGCTGCAGACTGGGGTACTCCAAATGTTGGAGGAGATCGCAGCAATAGTAACAGAGCAACTTCGCGCCTTCCGGGAAAAGGACGACAGAGTCAGGTTCAGGACGTTAGGACAGGCTGTTGGCGAAAAAGAGCGCCGCATCGGCGCCATGCGTCAGCACGAGATCGGTCACCGTTGGCAGTCGCCCGCCGACAACGACACTCATAACCCGGTTCGCGTCAGCACAGTTTTCGATCGAAGGGTTTCGGCACGGGGAACGACGCGACTGAAGCGACTGCCGGGTAACAGATCTGGCCTATTGATTCGCCTGCACTTCGGGAAAGTAAATGCCCCAGAAATCGACAGGCCCGTGGACCAATTCGATACCGACTTTCAACTTTCCTTTGTGAGCCGAGCCGACATAAACGATACGAAACTCCTTTTGCTTGCGGGTGCCTTTATTTTCCACGAGGATCGTTTGCCCTTTTTGGACGCTTGCGCCCAAGGCGAGCAAAGCACCATGCGCATTGACGGAGATCACCTCCGTAGATTCCTGAAACGCTTCTCCGGATGTGTTCGTCCCGTAGACATGCACCGGAAAAGATAAACCGAGCCGTTTGCTCCGCCGGAACTGTCTGCGTAATTTCAGGGACGATGCTGTCGCGTTCATAGACTCCTCACGGTAAAATTCTCGCTCACAATCGGAGTGCACCCGCGCAAAGAGCCGAACGCGAGGCCACTTCAGTGCGACACGCTCGTCAGCAAGTCCGCACCAAGCCGTTCGTGTCCGCCGTTCTGCGACCCGAAAGCGCCTCCGCGACCTTCTTCACAAGCGCATCACGAGAAAAGGGCTTCTGCAGAAAGAATCCGTCGTCCAGGAATTCGCCGTTCCCTCGATCGTACTCCAGATAACCCGACATATAGATGACGCCAATCTCCGGCCGGAGCTGTCGCAGGCGTTTCGCTAACTCGGGGCCACGAAGCTTAGGCATTACGGCATCCGTCAGCAGCAAGCGGATTTCGCCTGCACGTTTAGCGATGCTGAACGCTTCGATGCCATTTTCGGCCGTCAGCACGGTATAGCCCGCCGATCGGAGGAATTCGGACGCCAGCTCCCGCACGCTGTCTTCATCCTCGGCGATGAGAATCGTCTCGCGGCGTCGGATCGCACCCGTGCCATCCTTTTCCGGGCGCGAAACTGCGACCGCGTTGTTCACGCGCGGCAGAAAGACTTCGAACCGCGCACCTTGACCGGGCTCGCTCTCAACCCAGATGAACCCTTCGCTTTGTTTCACGACGCCATAAACAGTGGCGAGGCCCAGTCCAGTCCCTTTGCCCATCTCTTTGGTGGTGAAAAACGGCTCGAAGATTCGTGCCTTCGTTTGGGCGTCCATTCCCACGCCCGTATCCGTGACGGCTAGCGCAACGTATTGACCCGGCGGCATCGGCGGACGACCTTGCGAGGCCGACTCATCCATGTCGACGTTGTAGGTTTCAATGGTCAGGCGACCGCCCTGCGGCATCGCGTCACAAGCGTTGACGGTCAGATTGAGGATTACTTGTTCAACCTGGCTCGGATCGGCCTGCACGCGACCAAGCGACTGTCCCGGATCGAATGAAAACGTGATGTCCTCCCGGATCAGCCTTTTCAACATCTGACCCATATCCTCAACCAGTGCGTTGAGGTCGACCACTTTCGGCTGCAACACTTGCATGCGGCTGAACGCCAACAGTTGGCGTGTGAGTGACGCGGCGCGATCGGCGGCTTTTTCAATCTGGCGGTTGTTTTCATTGCAAGCATCTCCCGCGTTAAGGCGTTCACGCAAAAGGCTGCTGTGCCCCTTTATGACCGTCAGCAAATTATTGAAGTCGTGCGCCACGCCGCCCGCAAGACGTCCCATCGCTTCCATCCTTTGCGACTGGCGCAGCTGCCGCTCCAATTCCTGACGCTTCGCATCATTTCTTAGAAGGGTGGCGCGCATGCGATCGAATGACCGAGTCAGTTCGGCCACTTCGTCGCCGCCCTTCGCCTCAAGAGGATATGCAAAGTCGCCGCTTTCCAGTGCGCGGACGCCTTGGGCCAATCTGCCAAGCGGCCGCGTAAACGCGTCCGAGATGAAGTAGACCAGTGCGCCTCCCGCCAGAACGGCGATGAGCCAAAGCCCGAGCAACAGGTGGTTCAGGCGACTCAGGAATGAGATGGCACCGCTATATGGCTTCAGAACCGTAAGCGTCACGCCGGGGCGTTCGCCGGGTGTGAGGTCGACAGTGTCCGCCAGAAAAAGCTCATCGTGGAGGCGCACTTGCGACCGGTCGGGATCCCGCTGCATCTCAGCACGGAACTCCTGCTCGCGCAGCGGTGCCAGCGTGCTAACGACGACGTCATTGCCGTATCGGAAGGCCACGTGGGTCGACGAAGTCTCGCGCAATTCGTCGACCGTGGTGCCATCGATCTGATAACCCACTGCAACCGTGCCCGCACGGACGTGCGGTTGGCCGTTCGTGTAGATCGGCTGCATCACCACCTGATAAAGGTCCGAGCCGTCGTACCACCATGCCGCTCTGGTGTGCTCCCGCAGAGACCTCCGGAGGAGATTTTGCGCCGTCGGAACATCGAGCCCTGGCATCGACGTATGGAGTCCGATGAATTTGCCGTTAGCGTCCGCCAGCGCCAATAAGTTGCAATCCTCGGATTGCCAGGGGTCCTGGCTCGGCTCGTCGATCACTGACGGGTCTTCGTCTCGCAGGGCCGCCAGCGTCGCGAGGAGATCAGCCTTGTGGCTCAGCGATATTTCATGCTGGTGGCGGAGAACTTGGAAGGTGGAGAGAGCGTTGCGGGCGTCTTGCTCGATTTCGCGCTGCAGATGAACTTCGGCGGTATGGTGCACGACCAGGAGGGTTGCACAGGTCAGACCGGCAGTGACAACTATTAGAGAGCACAGGAATTTGGCGCGCAGGGGCAGGTTCAGCAGCGCGCTGCAGGCGTCTCTCAGGAGTCCAAAAGCCAGCGTCGCGGCATGGCGTAAGGCCAAGCCCATGAGGCGGATCGCCGCTATTAGGTCGCCGATCATCTGCCAGCATAACAACCGACTACGCCGTGACGCGTCGACAACCGCCAAAGTCCATTTCTTCATTTGGATGACAGCAGAAGCGGCCATCCTCTGCGTCAGAAGACGTACACGGACAATGGGCGGCTGCGAGTTGTGCAGTCCGGATGCCGACATGGTTGAGAAGCTTGTTTGAGATTGAGACTGCTGTTTCAACCTGGAAAATAGCATCAAAGCCCCCAACCGACCGATAGGACTATCAGCTATCTAGACTAGTGCGGAGGTACTAAAGTCTTCCAAGTAGAGGGGCTGGGGTAATGCCTGCAAAGAAAAAACGATACTACCGGGCCGGGATACTTTCTCAGATTTGCCACCCATTGTCCAGCACTGGAATGCTCGCTGGTTCTATAGAAGTGAAATAGACGCCCGTCCTCGTGCCTGACGCGAGAACGTAACCCGTCCCATCGAGGAGACGATCGATACACCGCACAATCCGCAACTTGATCTTCGCGCCTTCGCGGAACTGATCAGGTGGATCAACGAGACATCCGAACAACGGAGATCTCCTTGAGCTGTGCTGTGAGGTGCGTCTCCGACTGTAGGTCAGTGGGTTCGGACGCTTGCGGCAAATCAGTGCCGCGGTGCGCGACGATGCTCGGTGGCGATGGGAAGTGCTTTCCCTCGCAGCGAATTTCACATCAACCGCCCGCCGTACGGGTACAAAAAAAGCGTTCGGATGGCCAGCGGCGAATCGAGGTCAACGCGTTAACTGATTGACACCCATCAATTCCTTTTTCCCGGGCGACCTCCTGTGTCTCGTTTTATCCTCGCGGAAAAGGCAGGAAGGCACCTCTTGGGAACAAACATCGCAAGTGATTCGACTAAGCCGGTGCGCCGCAGCACTCGCGTCGACTGCGCCATCCCCATGAAAGTGAGCGGAGTGGACGCTTGGCGTGGCCCTTATACGGAGCAAGTCTCAACCCTGACTGTGAGCGCCCATGGATGCAAGTATCAATCGGCTCATCAGGTCCTGAATGACTCGGTTGTCATCCTCGAGTTCAACGGTGACCGGAACAAGAGCGTGCGGTCTGCTCGGGGCCGCGTCAAGTACGTTAAGCGCCCAACGGGGCCCGGTCTTCCGTTTGAAACGGCAATCGAGCTGGACTATCCCGGAAACGTTTGGGGACTGGACCAAACTCCCAATGACTGGGCAGCGTTCGTCGCGTCGAAACAGGTGGACCTGGACACGTCAAAGCACAAGCCTTTCACTCTCGCCAGTGCGGCAGCGAATGCGGGCGGTTTCCAGCAGCAACTCGATAGAGTGCTTTCCGACGCAGCCACGACTGCGGTGCACGAAAAAGCCCGCGCCGCTTTTGAAGAGCTTCGTCCGCGCATCGACGAGGAAGTGCGAAAGATCGTTTGGGAGGCGACGCGAACGGTGGCCGCCTCGGCAATCGAGGATGCCCTGAAGCGCATCAAGACGACCGCGCATGAAGTTTCGAACGCTCTGCGCGCGCACTGGTCGGAAAAGCTCGAAGCGGAACTGGGGGCGGCGTGCGAACAGATCGAAACACGGCGTCGCGAAATTGACGACGTCGCTGAATCGCTCTCGGTCAGTGCGCTCGAGAAGCTTCAAACTGCCATGGAAGCTTCGCGCCGAGAATCCGTGGACCGGATCATCGACCGACTGAAGGAACAATCTGCGCCGCTGCTGGACCAGGCACACACCGTCATTGGCGAACTCGACCAACACGCGAAGAACCTTTCGGCCGCGCTCGAATGCTCCATTGAGGAAAGCAACGCAAGGATTCAGGAAGCGCACGCAGCATTGGCACAGCAGTTCGAGAAATCCCTCGCGGAGCGACTAAAGCTTAGTGAGGAGCAATTTGCCTCATCCGCGCGATCTGTCGTCAAAGAAGCGCTTGAGGACTTCCGCGGCCAAGCAAAGAAACAGGAAAACGAAGCGAAAGCTCGTTTTCAGGCGGTGATTGAAGCGGCCGTGCAGGACAACGTGGAACTAGTGAAGGAAAAGGCGGCGGGCATTTCCCAGAAGGTTGTCGGTGAGATGGAAGACTACAGCCGCAATCATTTGGAACTCGTCGGCTCCGCGATCACCGACTTGGCCAAAGGACTGTCCAAGAAATCGCGGAGGTAACTCGGCATTGCCACCGCTCACGCTTCGATAATCCGATTGCGAACCGCATAAAGCACGAGCCCCGTTACGGAGTGCACTTGCAGTTTGCGCATCACGTTCGCTCGATGAGTTTCAGCGGTCTTGACACTGATACCCAGAGCGGCTGCGGCTTCCTTAGTCGTCTTCCCTTCCGCCAGCAACTGAATGATCTCGCGCTCTCGAGCCGTGGGCCGTTCTGCAACCTCATCGGGCGCCCCAGGCGTGTGGTCGTCCGGGCGATGACCGAAGTTATTGAGGATTAGTTCCGTCGCACGCGGCGTAAAGAAGGGCCGATGATTGGATAATGCCTCGACGGCACCCATCAGATCGCGCGCAGAATCTGATTTGACGACGTACCCGCGCACGCCCGCGTCCAGCACATCACGGATCAACTGGTCAGAGTAGTGCATCGAGAAAATCAGTATTTCAGTTCGCGAAGAGGCTTTTCGAATACGGCGCGAAGCTTCAAGGCCATTCAATTGTGGCATCGTAATGTCCACGATCGCGATGTTGGGCCGCAACTCAGCGGCTTTGCGTACTGCTTCCCATCCAGTGTTGGCTTCGCCGACGACTTGCCAGCCTTGATGAGATTCGAGCAACTCCTTTACTCCTCGCCTTATCAAATCGTGGTCGTCCGCTAACAGGATGCGAACCAAAGCCATTCCGCCCCCAATGTGTCCAAGCTCGGACAATAGATGTGTCCAACCGGAAGTGGGCGGCCTTCGACGGCGGGCGGGAGTAGCTCAATGGGCGGGAGATACTCGTGAGCAGGAGAATAGGAGGAACCCCTCCACCCTCTCCGCCTGCGACCGGTTCAACAACAAGTTGATCTTAGTCGGTGGTAATTACAGCCGTAATACTGGCTTGCCGGTATTTTGGTGGGTAGTTTCAGCGAATTTCGGCTTTGTCGAGCCGCAGAGGCCGACAAGAACTACGCTGATGAGTCTTACTTCAGCTCAGAGTTATGCTTCGATAATCTTGTTTCGGAGTGCGTACCGCACAAGTTCGCTGACAGTGTGCACCTGCAGCTTGCGCATGATGTTGGCGCGGTGGGTCTCCGCCGTCTTCACGCTGATGCCGAGCTGCTCGGCCACGTCTTTGCTGTTGCGGCCCTGTGCGATCAACTGGACGATTTCGCGTTCGCGCGGGGTCAACCGCTCGCGAATCGACCCCGTGCTCTCGATCATTGAGTGCGGATCGCGCACGCTGTTAAGCATCAATTCGGTGGCGTGCGGAGTGAAGAAAGGCTTGTGATTCGCCAAAGCACGAACGGCGACAATCAGGTCGCGGTCTGAATCGGACTTGATTATATAGCCGCGAATCCCTGCTTCCACGATGTCGCGGATGAGCTGGTCGGAGTAGTGCATCGACAGCACCAGGATCTCCGTCTTTGTCGACGCCTCGCGGATCTGCCTCGCGGCCTCGAGACCGTTCATCTCCGGCATCGCGATGTCCAGGATCGCGATATGCGGCTTGAGCTGCTGTGCAAGCTGCACGGCCTCCGCGCCAGTATGCGCCTCCGCGCAAACTTGCCAGCCGGGCTGGGTCTCCAACACGGAGCGAAGTCCCCGGCGCATCAAATCGTGATCGTCCGCGACCAGTATTTCCAGTAATGCGCTCACCTTGCCCTCCGTTCTATCGAAACGGTCCTTTTCCACAATTGGGCCATTCTGATTACGGTCGGCGAACGGTTCCACAACGGTTTTCCCGCCCACTCCCCACCTCCGTCATTGCGAAGTCACTCGGGCCCGTCTACGAATTGTTGCGCCGTCTATTTTCAATGCGTGTGAATCAGAAGAGAATCAATCGTCGCCAGCAAAGTGGACAGTGGCGCGGACTTCACGGCCAAAGCGTGAACGCCAAGCGCAGCTGTTTCCTCTCGAATTTGCCGCGACTCGTGCATCGTGAATATCAGAATTTTGGCGCCATCGCCGTTTTTCAGGATTTCCCGAGCTGCGTCCAACCCACCCAGATTTGGCATCGTTACGTCGAGAATGATCAAGTCCGGCTTCAGATCCTTCGCCTTCTGAATCGCCTCTCGGCCGTCTATAGCTTCGCCACAAACCGCCCATCCGGCACCCGCCAAGGCCGCTTTGAGACCTCGTCGCACTGCCTCATGATCGTCAGCAATCAGGATTCGAAAGGCCTTCTTTCTCTTTTCG
>Ga0335075_10003263_pt1 | contig 25760 bp, 13 predicted proteins | sample Lox_Sample_24_FD_206723 | JGI IMG/M metagenome (GOLD analysis project Ga0335075, IMG submission 206723) | Soil microbial communities from Loxahatchee National Wildlife Refuge, Florida, United States - Lox_Sample_2.4 | ecosystem: Environmental > Terrestrial > Soil > Wetlands | place: USA...
GCCGGGCTGCATCCGCCACGAGATCGGCAATTGTCTCGGTCCCTGCGCCGCCGCCTGTTCGCGCGACGCCTACGCCGACAGCATCCAGGCCGCCCTCGCCTTCCTCAGCGGCGACGATGCAACGCCATTGACCCTGCTGGAGCGCGAGATGGCCATCGCTTCCGCGAACCTGGCCTTCGAGCGCGCGGCCGCTCTTCGCGATAAGCTCGAATCGTTGACCTGGCTGAGCGAGCAGCTGCGGCGCGTGCGCGAGGCGTCGCGGCACGCCTTCGTCTATCCGGTGCGCGGACACGATGAGGCGGAGTGGTGGTATCTCATCCACGGCGGCCGCGTCCGTGCCGTGGTGCCGTCGCCGAGCGATGAGATGAGCCGGCAAGAAGCGGCCAGACGAATACAGGAGGTGTATGGACGCCGATCCGCGGTAGCAGGACCGCCGGGACCGGGCGAGATGGATGGTGTCATACTGGTGGCAGCGTGGTTTCGACGCCGCAAGGAACAACAGCGCACTACGCTGGAGCCGGCCGCGGCTCTCGACAGGTGCCGTCCCGTGTCGTAGCGACCGCTATGTCTCGCAATGCTCGTAAACGCTCAGGCGATCGACGAGGGAGAGCGCGCCCCAGGCACGGTAGCGGGCAATCGCCTCTCGGAAAGCGGCTTCGGCAGCGGAGGCATCGCCGGCGTGAGTGTGATGCCAGCCGGCGCGTTCGTGGGCCAGGGCCGCATACGGCGTGAAGCCGAAAGCGTCCGCCGATTGAGCGGCCTCGGCGTAACAGTGACAGGCATCGGCGTCGCGTCCCTCGGCACGGGCAAGCTCTCCGTCCAGCAGGCAAACCTTGTGCTCGAAGCTTGCCGGACAATCGGCCGCCCAGCGGGAGAGCGTGTCCCTCTGCACCCTGGCCTCCACAAGATAACTGACCTGCGCCGCGCCCTCCGCATCGGCAGCCAGCATCGCCAGGGTCAAGGCTCGGAAGAAGACCAGGTCGATTTCGCCGGGCGTGCCCTTGAAAGACGGCAAAACGGCGAGTGCCCGATCCGCACTGGCCAGCGCCTGCCGTGCCTCGCCTCGATAATAGTGCAGCTTGAGGCGACAGATGTGGTAGTAGCCGATCTGCGTCGAGTTGTTCGTCCGGCAGAACGAAGCGAGATCGCGTTCCTCGTCGAAGCTGTCGTCGCTGAGGCTCAGAGGCGATCTCGTCAAGCCGGCCAGGGCGCGGGCGAATTGCCGCTCCAGGACGCATTGAAAGTGGGCGACCAGCACCCGGCGAGCGATTTCTTCAAGGTGCTCCTCCGCCGCCTGGACGACCTCGGCGAGCGGAGCCCCGGAGGCGGCCAGGCAGATGACAAAGTTGGCATGGCTGAAACAGCGGTACAGGATCTCCCCGGAGGCGCGGCCTGCGTCGATGGCGAGCCGGCACGTTTCCAGGTTTTTCTCAAACGGGGCGATCCAGTGACTGACGAACCAGGAGCGCAGGAAGGCGACGGCGGGCGTCAGGGCGTGCCCCTGGCGAGCGTCCTCCTCGATGGCCAGGCGGCTGAAGGCGTCCGCCAGCCGGCTGTCGTCGAGGACGTTGCGGGCCACGATCGTAAACAGCGCGTACACGGAAGGAGCGGTTCGGCCGCGGCCATGGGTCAGGGTCAGGCAAAGGTTCTTGACCGCGAGGAACGCGGACAGGTGATACTGGTTGCTCGTGTGCGCGGCCGGATGGATCGCTTGCAGCAGACCGATGAGCCGATCCAGCCCCGGCTCGTTCGCCGGCGGCAGCTCAAGCAGGTCCAGCGGCCGACGATCGGCCATCAGGCAGCGGAAGCGTTGCAGCTCGGCCGTCATGGCCTCGGTGATGGCTTGCGGCGTCTGTGGTACATCGGCGCCGAGTAGTCGCGCCGCGGTCAGGCCATGCGCGACGGCCTCCACTTGCAGACCGCTTTGCGTCGCCTGCTCCGCCGACTTTTCCAGGTAATCCAGCGCGCGAGCCACCCGATCCGGCTCGGCCGCGGCATCGCCGATCGACTGATGCCAGTGATGGGCCAGCGTGGGATAGTGGCGATCGAAGTCGTCCTGGCCGGCGAAACAGGTCTCGACGGCCGAGGCGGCGAGCTGGTGCAGCTGGCGGCGGCGGTCGGGGAGCAGCCGAGCGTAGACGGCTTCCCGAAGCTTGTCGTGGAGGAAACGGAATACGCCGCTGGGATGCTCTTCGAGGATCTGCGCGGCGAGAAGCTCCTGGAGGGCCGTCATCAGCTCGGCGTCGAGAAGGCCGGCGCCCTCCAGCAGGTCGGCCTCGATCTCCCGGCCGAACACGGCCACCATCTCCAGGGTCTGACGAGCGGACGGCGATAAGCCCGCTAGCCGATGGATAATCAGATCGTGCAACGAGGCAGGCAACGGCAGAGCATCGTCGCCCTCGTTCCAGGGCGAGCGGACGCGCCAGTGCGCGTCCTCATCGCGGTACAGCATTTCGCGAGCGATGGCCGTCCGCAGCAGCTCGGCCACGAAGAACGGATTGCCCTGCGAGTGCTGGGCGAGCTGGCGGACGAAGCGTTGGTCCGGATCGTCGGAGCCGAGCATCTCGCGGATGATATCGTGAACGCTTGCCTCCTCGAGCGGCTCCAGATCGGCGCTGGGGATGTCCGCGAACCCGGCGCGGCAGCCGCCCGCGACTGCGGCGTCATCCTCGCTGCGGTAGGCGCCGAGGATGGCCACGCCGGGCACTTCCCAGGTGCCTGCCTGGAACAGGCCCAGGAAGCTCAGGCTCAGCTCGTCGGCCCATTGGAGGTCGTCGAGCAGCAAGACGAAGGGCATGCCGCGTGCGAAGGCGGCGAGGGTCTCCGCCAGCGCATCCATCAATTGAACGCGAACGTCGTCGTAGGATTGTCGGGGCGGGTCGCCATAACGCTTCTGTCCCGGCAAGGCGGCCAGCGACGGCTCGCAGGCGGAGAGGATCCTGGCGCGGGGGCCGAGCAGCCGACCCGTCTCGGCCGGACCCTGCTCCAGACACACGTCGGCGACGGCCTGCAACACCGCCCGAAACGGATGCAGCGGTCGCGAGCGAATGCCGGAGCCGTCGCGGGGGCCGCCGGCGCCCAGGGGCAAGCACTCCCCGATGATTACCGTCAGACCGATTCGCGCCAGTCGGCGACCCACTTCCATAATGGTTCGTGTTTTTCCCGAGCCGCTTCGCCCGCGGAGAAAGAAACAGCGGCCGGCTCCCTTTCGGCCGTCGCGGATGTGATGCTCCAGCCTCTCCAACACCGCATCGCGGCCGACGAATCCGGGACGATAGAGGTAGTCGCGTGCTGATCGCTCGGCGGTCCAGTCGCCGATCTCGGCGCCCAGGCGGGATAGCGCCGCCATGACCGCGCGCGCGTGCCCGATCCGTTCGCGGGGACGCTTGGCCAGCAGGCGGAGGATCAACTCTTCGAGCGGTTTGGGAATGCCCTGCACCAGACCCGTCGGGGGGAGAGGCTCCTCACGGACACTGGTATCCACGAGGGCAGTGGGAGTGTCCCCCAGAAACGGTACTCGGCCTGTCACGCCTTCGTACAGAATGCAGCCGACGGCATAAAGGTCGGCCCGCGCGTCCACGTACTCGCCCAGGATCTGCTCGGGAGCCATGTAGGCCGGCGTCCCTTCCATCTTGCCGCCGATCTGCAAGCTCTCACGTCCGCCGGCGCCGAAATACGAGACCAAGCCGAGGTCGAACAATACCGGCGTGCCGTCTGGGCGGACAACGATGTTGCGCGGCTTCAGATCGCGATGCACGATGCCCTCGCCGTGCAGGTAAGCCAACACCGAGCAAAGCCGTGCCATCAACGTCAGAAACTCTTGAAGCGCGGCAGGCGACAAAGGCATGAACCGGTCGGGTTGGCCGTGGGTCTCGATCGCACTGTCGTCGTTCCGATGTGGATCGAGCCACGGCGTCGTTGCGGTTATCGAAGGCCCCGAATCGTGTGCGCCGCCGTTTTGCGCGGCGGAGCGGCTCCACGCCTCCCGCAAGAAGTCGTGGAGCGTCCTCCCCGCGAGCAGCTCCATCGCGAACCACGGCAGGCCATGAGTCTGTCCGGTGGCGAGAATTGGTACGACGCCGCGATGACGGATGCGGCTCATGGCGTGCATCTCACGCCGGAACCAGTGCAAAATGTCCCGTTGGGGGACACGGACCGTCTTGAGCGCCACCTCCTCGCCCGTCTGTTCATGCCGCGCGCGATAGACAAGCCCCATCCCGCCTCTGCCGATCAAACGCAGGACGCGATAGGGTCCGTAGACCAGGGGAGAGAAGCTCGGCCCGGCAAGGGGCGGCTGTTGGCGCCGCGATCGCCGCTCGATGGTGGGCGCGGTGGGACCGGGAAGATCCGCCTGAGTTAGACTACTTTGATCCGCAACGATTGCCGGATGATGGCCACAGATGGGACAGGCTTTCGGTACGAAGAGGCCAACCGTTTCCCGATCGGTTAAGGAACGGCAGCGGGGGCAACGACTGGGGACCATGATGCATGTCTCCCTGCTGTCTTCGTTTGTTCCAGAGTGCCTTCTTTACGGTACTCCGTCACAGCGGCGAAGTCTACACTTTGGATCGCCTCAGACGCCGCGCCGCAGGAGCACGGCCGATGCCATGAACTCGGGGCCGACGGCCAGCAGGACCAGATTGTTCTTCTCGATTCGGTCGAGATGGTAAGCCAGGTTGACCGGAACGTTGGCCGCTACCATGTTGGCAAACTGTTCCAGCGTCTCCAGGTACTGGCCCGGCCGAATCGCGTCGCGCCAGGCGTCCAGCAGAACGCGCGAGGCCTGGTGGCTGATCAGACAGACCTGCGAGGCTTCAACGCCGTTGCGCCGAAGGAGCCGATGGACCGCCTCCGGCGGCGATTTCTCGCCGAAGGTCTGGAAGTCAGTCAAGCCGGCATTGGTGATGTGATAGTAAGGCGGCGAGAAACAGATGCCATCAGCGGTCCGATTCGGATCGCCTGCGAGGTACATGCTGCCGTAGTCGGCGGTTTCGGCGATCGTCTCGGCATCGACGACGGCGAAGGCTGCCGAACCGGTTGTGCGGGCGACCACCGCTGCCCCGGCGCCGTCGGCCGCACTGATGCTCTGCGGCGTCCGATAGCTCACGTAGCGCGTCCAGTTGCAGCCGCAGACAATCAAGGCGTTTCGGCAGCGCCCCGTTTTCACCAGGCTGTCCGCGACAAGCAAGCTCGTGTTAAAGTTGGCCATCAGGTTAATGGGCACGATCCAGGTCGAGGCCGGGAGTCGCAGCCGGCGATGAATGTCGGCCAACGCATTGGGAGTGTAATACTCGCTGACCGAGGCATCGCCGAGAAGCACGTCAATCTCGCTTGGGCCGACGCCGGCGCTGCGCATCGCCTGATTCGCGGCAGGCACCATCAGATCAGCGAGTGTCTTCGGCAGGTCGCACAGGCTGTCCGGGCAGGCCAGGATTCGCCGCTCCCGGTAGCCGCGGAATAGATCCTGGCCGGGAGCCTGATGCTGTTTCAGCCAGCTGAAGATCGGATCGTCGTTGGTCCGGATGATCGGTGGGACAAAGTAGCCGACGCCCACGACCGCCGCTCGTTCAGGCGCGTTCACATTGCATCTCCACAGCGGAGCCGTCATGGGCGGGAGGCCCGGCTCCGGCTTACGTCCACGTTGACACTGCCCGGCCATCAAAGCGATCTTAATAAGCTCTCCCGTATCTTGCAAATCCGGATTAGCAAAACAGACGATTGATCCGCCGTCTCCGGTCCCGTATAGTCGATGGGCGGAATCGGTCCTTATCAAGCTGGAAAAAAAATGAGCCACAGATGAACACAGATGAACGCGGATAAAAGACAAAAAAGAGAAAGTCAAAAGACAGCGGAGAGAACGTTCCTCGGTATCGCTTTTCTTCTTGTTTTGATCCGTGTTTATCCGTGTTTATCTGTGGCTAATTATTTACAGGCTTTTATCCCCTGGCGGAGCATCGACCCATGACGCCGGCTCGCGAGCCTGCTTACACCCGGTACGAGCAGATCACCGTCGCCCAGTGCTTGCTGAAGTATCTGGAGCTGGAGGGTGTAAAGAAAATCTTCGGTGTTCCCGGCGGGGCAATCAAATACGTCCTCGATGAGCTGAGCAAGCAGCGGAGCTGCTTTGAGTATGTGATTTGCCGTCAGGAGACGGGCGCCGCGTACATGGCCGACGGCTATGCGCGTCTGACGGGCAAGCTCGGCGTGGTCCTTGTCACTTCGGGGCCTGGCGCGACGAACGCCTTGACCGGAGCGGTCAACGCGCAGTGCAGCAATTCGTCGGTGCTGGTCATCAGCGGCGAGGTACCCGAAGAAGACTTCGGCAAAGGCTTTCTCCAGGAGGGGGCCGATGCGGGCCTCGATGTCAACGCGGTTTATCGCGGCGCCTGCCAGTATACTGCTCTCATCTCCAGCCCGAGCGACTTCCAAACCCTTTTCGCGCAGGCGATCCGCGGCGCCATGGCACGGCCGCGGCGAACCACGCACATCAGCCTGCCCGAGGACGTTTCCAGCAAAACAATCCGCGACGCCGCCGTACCGAACAGGTCATCCAACTATCGGGCGACGGCGTCTTGCTCGGACCCCAAACAGGCGAAGCAAGCGCTCGATCTGGTGCTTGGAGCCAAGCGGCCGCTCCTGTTCCTGGGTGCGGGGTGCCGGGAAGCTCTGGTCGAGGAGCAGCGCCGCAAGGCCCTTGAACAATTGGTTGACAAGCTCGCGCTGCCGGTCATGACCTCTCCCGGAGCCAAGGGACTTTTCTCCGAGAGCCACCCCTTCTCGTTGCGGACCTATGGCCTGGCCGGCTGCGAGTGGCCCAGGTATTACCTTTCTCCCCACCTTCTGGATCCGGACTTACCCTGCCACTACGACTGCCTGGTTGTCCTCGCTTCCAGCCTTGGCGACCTGGCTACCCACATGTGGGACAAAGCTCTTACTCCCGCTGGGCCGTTTGTTCAGGTCGATCTCGACCAGGGCGTCCTCGGCCGCGCTTTCCCGATCGACCTGGGCATCGTCGCCGAGGTCGGCCGCTTCCTCGACGACTTTCTTGAGCAAGGCGAGCAAGCCACGCCCGACGAGGCAATCGTCAAGACCCGTCGCCGGCTTGTGGAGCACATCCGAGAACAATCGCCCTACCGCGATCCCGACAAGCGCGGCTCTGATGCCAGTCCGATCCTCCCACAAGCTCTGATGAGATGCCTGAGCGAGGAGCTGAAGAACGTGCGAGGCGGCGCCCACGTCTTCATCGACGCAGGCAACTGCGTCGGCTGGGCCTTGCATTACCTGGAGGTCGATCCGCCGGTGCAGGTGCATTCGGCCCTCGCCATGGGGCCGATGGGCTTTGGCGTCGGCTCGGTGATCGGCGCCAAGCTCGCTGCTCCGGATCGAGTGTGTGTCGGCATCGTCGGGGACGGCGCCTTTCTCATGCACGGCAGCGAAGTCTCCACCGCCGCCCGGTACCGGGTTGGCGCTATCTGGGTGGTGCTCTTCGATGACGATTTGGCGATGGTCAGCCAGGGCATGAACTTTTATTTTCCTGATCCGAGGTGGAATCACTACTACGCGATTGGCCAGCCCGACTTGGTGAAATTCGCCGAAGCTCTCGGAGCGACGGCCTACGCGATCCAGGCCGCCGATGAGCTTCGATGGGCCTTCTCTCAGGCTATCACAGCTGCGGAAACCGAACACAAGCCCCAGGTAATCATCGCTCACCACGACCACAGCGAAGTACCTCCCTATTACCCCGTTCGGAAGTGACGAGGCACCACGTTTTGACAAGGGGGGCTTGTCAGCACCCCGAGAGAAGCACTTGGGGCGCTGATGCGTTCCCGCGCATCCAGGCGGTAGGGGAGCAGTCGAGGGTTTCAGCGTCCGGCGTTGCTTGCAAAAGAGAGATACCCGTTCTTGGTTTATTTGGGGATGTCAAGCTCCAGTAGGCTGTGTCCACCCCTTTGTTGCAAGCACTAATCCTGAAAGCCGGTTTTGCCCCAGGCCGGCCAAGTCTGGGCTTTGCGAAGCGCAGCGATTCGTACCCACACCTTGCCTTCTTGTGGGGATGACAGGCCGGCGGACAATTCAGCAGAAGTTCGTCGAGTGGGTTTGAGCGATCTTCCCCACATCTTCCCCACATCTCCCCTTGCACTCAGGGATGCCGGCTCCATACTACCTATCATCCTTGGGGAGAAATGCTGCTCATTCGTATCTTCATGCGGCTAGGCGTTGCCCTCGACCGCTCGCCGGTTTTTACTGGCCAAACAAGCGAAAGACGATCGACCCACGAGGAAAAACTATGTCTGAGAATGCGGAAACACCGTTCGCCGTCGTGTTAGATGAGGAGCTTCAGCAGATCGCTGATCGGCGCGAATGTCTCATGGATCGGTCCACTGCTTCAGCCACGCCGTCGGTGCCGGAGGCGTCAAATGAGGACGGAGTGCAGGGGCCGCAACAGGTGCAGGGGAACGAGGAAGCGGAGTTAACGGGTGAGGAGACACCGAGCGATGGGGAGGAGCCCCTCCTGGAGAAAGCTCGGAGTAACGCCCACGGCATGGAATTGGTCGGTTTAGCGTTCTCCGGAGGCGGAATTCGCAGCGCAACCTTCAACCTCGGCCTGCTGCAAGGGCTGGCCGACCTGGAACTGCTTCGCTACATCGATTATCTCTCGACCGTCTCGGGCGGGGGCTACATTGGCAGCTGGCTGGCGGCATGGATTTACCGCGGAGGAGGCCTGAGCCGGGTTGCGGGGCAGCTTCGCTCCAAGAAGAAGATAGATAACAGCCCTTCCACGGCATCCTCGGACTCGGTTGAACCTCCGCCTATCCGTCATCTGCGTCGTCACAGCAATTACCTGGCGCCTCGCCAGGGTTTTCTGTCGGCGGATGTCTGGGTGTTGTGGGCTACTTATCTCCGCAATTTCCTGCTGAATCAGCTCGTTCTCCTGCCCGCGACGATCTTGATCCTCCTGGCGGTACGCTTCTTTATGCTGATCTATTTCCCTTGGTCACAGGATGTGGACCACCCCTCGGACGAGTCGATACTGCGAATGGCACTGTTTTCCCTGGTGACGGGGTTCTTGTGGTTCCTGACTCTGGTCGTCCTTTTCCGATCTTCACTCCCCATTGCCTTTCCACAGGAGAAGGCGCATGACGGAGATGACAACCTGCTCAGCCCCGGGTGGCTGTTACGGCTAACCCTAATTCTCCTGTTCGGTTCCTTTTTTCTATGCACTATCGCCCCTTATCCTCTCCTACTAAAGGATCATGGGAAAGACTCCTGGACACTGGCTGGGATCCCACCAGCGATTGTGTTTGCCCTAATTGCTCTGATGGTCGTAGTCGTAGCCGTGGTCGGTTTCCTCCTGCTTACAGTCATCTTGATAGTTGCCAGGATGAAGGGAGCTGGCAAGCTGGTGGGAGCATTGGTGCTCAAATGTCTGTCTGGACGCCCCTCAAGGAACGATATTGTTAGTTTTTTTGCTGAGCTCAGGCTCCTCGTGAGGACAGCCGTCATTGCGGCGCTCAGAATCAAAGGAGCTCATAATTGGAGGCGATCGCTTCTGCTCTCATCTCTCTCCGGCGGCTTGCTAGGGTGTGCTTTGCTCGGAATTGTTTGGCTCTTGTCGGTCTCCAGTGGTTGGCGTCTTTTGTCGCCATTGACGGCGAGTTTGGAATTTGCCTTACCCTGCGCAGCTTTAACCGGCCTGGCTTTCCTCGTTTCCGCACTCCACGGTTGGGCAACCCTGGAGATTAAGGTAAGAAAGTTAGTAAAGCCATCGGCAGTGTCCTGCTTTAGCGGACTCATCGGCGGTGGACTTCTATACGGGGTCTATCGTCTGCTGAACGCCTTGTACCACTGGGACGGGATGCAGGCTAGAGGTTGCGTCCACATGCGCGCCACCGCGCAGGTCATGACGCTGGGCCCTCCTTTGGTGTTGCTGGCACTGGTTCTGGCTATCTACGCGGCGGTCGGGCTATCCAAGGGGAGCCTAAAGGAGAGCCTGCGAGAATGGTGGTCGAGTATATGTGCTCGGCTTCTGGCACTCGCCGCCGTCTGGCTGGCGGTAACGCTCATTTCGCTCTACGCCGCCCCGTTCATCCTGTGGGCCGGTCCCTGGATCGGTACCGCCCTGGGCTCGGGGTGGCTGCTAACTGTTGGAGGCGGAGTCCTAGCAGGTAAGGGGCCGGCCACGGGTAATCGCAGGGCGATCAACCCCTACCTGGACTGGATTGCCCGCATCGCCCCGTACATCTTCGTGGCCGGACTGCTCATCGGTGTCTCGCTGCTTCTGCACGTCTCGCTCGATTGCCCGCCGCGCTGGCGCGATGCCGATGACAGGGTGTGGTTTCGGAAAATCCTGCCGCAAAAGCCGCCCACCCGGATCATCCTGTCGCGGACGAAGCAAGACGATGACGCTGGCTTCCGTCACGAGCGCCAGGACATCAGCGAGCGCACCACGGCAATCGACGAGGGATCCATTGTTCAGGAAATGTACTGGCTCGGCATCCTCAACACAGATCCTGATTTCGTTCCCCATCTCAAGTGCTACCAGCTGACCGAGGAAGATACGAAGAAGCTGCAACAGCAGCACCACTATCCTGATGCTCTTATGAAACAACTCGAACCTTTGGTCGCCAGGAACATCGATTCCTCTCGGTTTCCCACGGAGGAGTCGTTTGAAAAGGAGCTTGATAAACATCTGCCGAGCGATACACCCTATGCCAGCAGAGCGATGATCGTTCAACACGCCAAGAAGGTTGTTTGGATGAACGACGAGGATAATTGGGAATGGAGGCTCCTCGGGAAGCTGGGATCCTGGTTCGCTGTCTGGTTCGTCGTACTTATCGTGGCGACGTGGCGCGTGGACGTGAATGTGTTCTCCCTGCACGCCGTATATGGCAACCGACTCATCCGTGCTTACCTTGGCGCCTCGCGGACGCTTCCGGGCGAGGGAAACGTCGCTCCACGTCGCCCCGACCCCGTTACCGGGCTGGACCCAGAGGACGACCTTCCCCTGACCGAGCTGCTGGCTCGTCCCCTCGGCGAAGAACCTGATTCGAAAGGATATGACGGACCTTACCCGCTTCTGAACACGGCTCTCAATCTCGTGCATGGCGAGGAGCTGGCCTGGCAGGAGCGCAAAGCCGAAGCATTCGTGATGTCGCCTCTCTACTGCGGCAGCGAGACAACCGGCTATCGCCGCACATCGGAGGCCAAAGTCACCCTTGGCAACGCGGTCGCCCTCTCCGGCGCCGCCGCCAGCCCGAACATGGGCTACCATTCGTCTCCTGCCGTTACCGTCCTGTTGACCGCTTTCAACGCCCGCCTGGGCGCCTGGGTGGGAAACCCGAAGAACCTTGAGCTCTGGAAGGGCCAAGGAGCGTGGTTCGGCTTCGGGTACCTGATCAAAGAGCTGTTTGGCCGGACCAACGATAAGGACGGCTACGTCTACCTGTCCGACGGCGGTCACTTCGAGAACCTCGGCGTTTACGAGCTGATCCGCCGACGCTGCCGCTTCATCATCGTCTCCGACGCGGGGCAGGACGCGGACCACACCTTCGAGGATCTCGGCAATTTGATCCGGAAGTGCCGCATCGACTTCGGCATCCGCATCCAGATCGATCTCAGCTCACTCCACCTCCAGGGCGATGCGCGGCGCTGCCGCTGGCACTGTGCGATCGGCAAGATCCGCTACGATGACGTGGACAAGCGGGCGACGACCGGAACACTCGTCTACATCAAGCCGTCTCTGACCGGCGAAGAGCCGGCCGACGTTCTGCACTATGCAGGCAGCCACCCAACGTTCCCGCACGAGACGACTGGCAATCAGTTCTACAGCGAATCTCAGCTCGAGAGCTACCGGGCTCTCGGGCACCACATTGCCAATGCCGTGTTCGAGCAGTCGGTCAACGATCTCAACGAAGAGAGGGCTCCAGACGGCGAGCTGCCAGACGAGAATCGTCGGCGTTTCTGCCGGGCTCTCTTCTCGTCTATCGTGCGTCGTTGGTTCGCCATGCCGCCGGAATTCGAGACTGGCTTCGTGCTCTCGACCAAACAGTTCATCGACATCCAGGAGGCGTTCCGAAAGGACGCACGGCTTTGGCGCCTCGTCTTTGACTTGTACCCCGAGTATCACCCGGGACCGCAGATCCTCAAGGAGCTTGAGAGCGGCGAGACCCCGAAGCAGAAAGCCTCGCGGCTCCGGGCGGAGCTGCATGCCGTCACCCAGATGCTTCAGGTGATGGAAAATGCCTGGTTGAGCCTCAACCTGGATGTGAACTATGCCCACCCGATGAGCCGTGGTTGGTTAGATCTCTTCCACCGTTGGACCAGCGCCCAAACCGTACAGCAGCTTTGGCCAGTCCTCCGCGCCGAGTTCGCTCGCGGCTTCGTGAGCTTCTACGAGAAACAGATGCGTCTGGGGATAGTCGAAGGGGAACCTATCCGTCTAAACGAAGTCGAGCTCACCCCAGAGCAGCGCCAGCGGTTCTGCCAGGAGTTCGCGGACCAATGGCCTGATGTAGAGGTCAAGCTCGAAGATCGCCTTGGGCGGTTCGAGGCGAACAATAATCCTTTTACCTGGCTCGTATACACGAAATACCGTTCTTCAAGTCAAGGCGAGGTCCGCTCATCTGGGATTCCGTGCGGCATGATCCAGATCTCTCGAGATGGCAACAACGTCCGTGATGGCGGCGACCCTGTTTACGACTTTTTCGTGTGGATGCGCGGTGCCTATCGAAACGCAGGCCTCGGCCGCACCGCCGTCCAAACCGTGTTGAATCAGCTCCGTTCCGAGGTGCGCCGGCCCTTCCGGTTGCGCGTCCGCCTGCCGGCGGATTACCTGACGGGGCCAGGGGGCAAGCTCCAGAAAGGGATGTGGCTGACATTCTTCCTCCATCTCGATTTTATTCTCGTCAGACAGCCGAATTCGACGCAACCGGATGGGGAGGCTTGCCCAGAAATGGAAATCGTGTTGGAGCGCCGATTCGCATAGCCGGCAAGCATTCTGGAGGACGCACGAGCATAGTCAAGTGCCGTAGTCGACTTGCTCAAGTTGCTCGGCCTGAGCACGGGCGGTTTTTGGTTTGATTGGCCCTTGCCGTTCCACGTTCTCCAACCGCGCTCGCGGCGATAATCCTTGCAGATGCTCGCCAGGGGCGGTAATCTCAGCCGTGGCCCTGAAGCGTTGGTGCATCCCAATCGTCTCCTGTGGCGTGAGGCGCCGTGAGCAAGCTGCCCGAAGACATTGAAGACCCGGCCGTCGCTCCCCCTGGGCGGGCGTCGGCCGTGCGCTGGCGCGTCGTCGAGCTGATGATGGCGGCGAGCTTCGTCAGCTGGTTCAATCGCGTCAGCATGTCCGTCGCCGGCACCGAGCGCATCATGGACCAGTACCACCTCTCGCCAACACAGATGGGTTTTATCTACTCCGCCCTGGTGCTCGCCTACGCCGTTTGCATGACGCCTGGCGGCTGGCTCATCGACCGTCGCGGCGCCTGGGCGGCGCTGGTGCTCATGGGTTTCGGCTCGGCGTTGGGCGTCGCTCTGACTGGGGCCGTCGGGCTGGTCTTCGCCGGCGGTGGGGCGGTATGGCTGGCCCTGATCGTCGTCCGCTCCGCGACCGGCGTCTTCATGGCACCGATCTATCCGGGGTGCGCTCGGGTCATCGCCCGCTGGCTGCCGCCGCCGCAGCGCGCGCTCGCCAACGGCCTCGTCAGTGGGGCCGCCCCGGTCGGGATCGCCTGCACCTTCGTCGGCTTCGGCATGCTCATCGACCACTTCAACTGGCCCGTCGCCTTCCTCATCACGGGGGCCGTCACGTCGCTCCTTGCTGGCGTGTGGTGGTGGTACGTCACGGAGGAGCCGAAGGAGCATCCAGGCGTAAACAAGGCCGAATTGCAGCTGATCCGCGGCCAGCCGCTTTCCGCCATTCGCGCACCCACCCCCCGCCCTGCGGGATGGGGGGGGAAGTGGCTGAGTCTGCTGCACAATCGCAGCCTGGTCTTGCTCACCATCAGCTACGCGGCGGTGGGCTATTTCGAGTTTTTGTTTTTCTTCTGGACCGAGTATTATTTTCGTGACGTGCGGCACCTGAGCAGCGACACGAGCCGGCTATACGCGGCGGTGCTCAACCTGTCGATGGGCGGCGGCATGATCCTGGGCGGGCTGATCTCGGACCGGCTGCTGCGTGTGTGGGGCTACCGCTGGGGACGGGCGGCCGTGCCCATCGCGGGGATGCTGCTGAGCGCGGCCCTGCTCGGCCTGGGACTGACGCTGAGCGACCCGCAGGCACTGGTGGTCTGCTTCGCGGTGGCGCTGGCGGCCGGTGGAGCGTGTGAGGGGCCATGCTGGGCAACGGCGATCGAGCTGGGCGGCCGGCGCGGGGGGACGGCAGCCGGAATCTTCAATACCGGCGGCAATCTCGGTGGGCTGCTGGCACCCGTGTTCACGCCCTGGATCAGCGGCCTTCTCGGCTGGCAGTGGGGACTGGCCCTCGGCGCCGTCGCCTGTCTTCTGGGCGTCGGCCTTTGGCTCGGCATCGACCCGCACGAGAGGCCGTCCGGGAAGGGGGACGACGGGCGCTGCAACGAGTGGAAGCTGTCTTGAGATTGTGTTGAGACCGTGCGGAAGCAAGCGTGATACGGATTGGAACAGCCCCATTGCTGCGGTTTGCTTGCGGAATCGCTACGTCTGCCGTAAAATAAAGACGTTCTGAACGTTATCGCCTCCGCGCCGTCGCCAAGGCGCTTACCCACCAAGGATCCCCCTGATGTCCCGCAAGCCGGCCAAACCGGATCGCAAGTCGCAAAAAACAGCCGTGGTCGCCTTCAAGGTCGAAAGCGAGCTGGCGGAATTGCTCGATAAGCTGCCAAACAAGAGCGATTTTATCCGCAGAGCCATCGCCGCGCAGCTGGGCGTGGCCTGCCCGCTGTGCCACGGCAAGGGCGTCGTGCCGCGCGGTGTCCACGATCACTTTGCCCCGCTGCTGACGCGCTTCAATTCCCGCAATTGTGAAGGCTGCGGCCACGAAATGCACGTGCCGCTCGATCCGGGAGAGCTTGACGATGACACGCGGGCGCGGCTGGAACAGTTCTTCCTCGGCGGTCCGCTGTTCTGTGACGGCTGCTACGACAAGGTGCCCAGCTGCGACGATTGCGGCTGGCACATCAGTCCCGATCGCATCGACGAGCATCACCGCCAGGCGCATCATACCTGATCCGCACACGGCAGCTATTTCCGTACCCGTTTCGTCTCGAAATCGGCGAGGCAGCGGATGCCGGCTTCCAGGGCGCGATCGAAGTCGGGTCGGTGCAAATACGGTCCCATCGCCTCACGCAGCTGAGCATCGATCAAGCCCTGTTTCCGCAACGCCTCGGAGACAAAGACCTGCATGGCTGGGGCATCCTTGTTGATGTAGAGATGCACACAATGGGGACAGGCTCCATGCCGGAGCGTTTCCGTCCTTTTTTTCATGCCCTTCCAGCCGTGGACCGTTTCGATGCGGACCTCCAGATGAGCTTGCTTCGCCAGGCGCACAACCGCTTCGCGTCCTTGCTGAACGGCCTCGACGCTGAAACATTCCGCGGCATCGTCGATGTCGCTGCGTCCTTCGGGACCATCGAGGCGCTGCAACACTTCACCAAGCAGCGGATCGGCGTTTTTGCGTTGTGCGAGATCATCTCCGTAGCGACGCACGCCGGGACCAAGCCGAACGAGGGCGCGAGCGGCACATTTGCGGACCTCCGGGCTGTCGCTGTGAAGCGAATCGACGAGGACCGGCACGGCCTGTCGCGCGGCGGGTCCGATCTGGCCCAGCGCCAGGATAAGGGCGGCACGCTCGGAAGGATCCGTGGCGCTACGATAAGCGTCAAGCAGGGGCGGCACGGCATCGGCGGCAGCTGGCCCCAGCCGGCCCAGAGCACGCGCCAGACGCCGCCGCTCCGCCACGTCCTGGGTCTCGCGCAACGCTTGTGCCAACACCGGCACGACGGAGGATTTCACCTCTTTCTGGCTCTGATGGGTGATTCGCTGACATAGGGCGAAGGCCGCTGCCTGTCCTCCGGAAGGGAGATGGCCGTGGTGCCGTGCATATCCTCCGGACTTCGGTTTCTGTGTAGGCCGGAAGCCGGGCGGCGGCATCGCGAAGCGGTGGGGCGCATTGGGAGCCACATACGCCGACGCCGAGCGCACGGGAGACGACGGCGCGGCTTCTGAAGCCACGGCAGGCGCGGGTGGAGGAGGCGAGGCTTTGGCCATCAGCCGCAGTGTGTCTCGGCGCACGCCGCCGAACAGATCCTGATCCTTCGCTGCGGCAGGAGGCGGCGAAGAAGATCCCAGGGCATCCAGGTACGGCGAGGGGGAAGGCGTATTCAGGGCCAGCTCGTACACGCCGGCCAGCGAGCTGCTCGTGCGGGTTGTTTCCGGTGCCTGGGGGCCAAGCGTTCGGGTGCAGAGCAGCCGCGCCTGGTTGAGGGCCGGCTCGGCGCGATCCAGATCGCCCTTCTCCTGATAAACCAACGCCTGACGGGTCAAATTGTTGACGTACTGGCGGGCCAGGCTCTCGGCTTCTTGTTTCTTGCCCTCCGCTTCCAAGGCTCGCACCGAGGCATCGACGCGAGCCAGCAGCGCCTTGCCTCGTAGTCCGAGCCGGGCTTCCTCGTCACCGTCTCGAAACCCAAACGCTCCGCTGGCATTTACGACCTGAGCCAGACCCGCTCCGTCTCCTTCGATCGGCATGCGGCGATCCGCCACCGGTCGAAGCAAGGCCATCGAGAAGCCGGCTTCCGGAGCTGCGGACGATTTCGTTCGCGGCAGCATTAGGCCGAGGGCCAGCAGCAGGCACGCGGCGAGCGCCAGCCCGACACGCTGCTGGAAGCGAGGATCGCGCAGCCACCGCTTGCGATCGCGCGCGGGTCCGGCCGTGTTCCATTCGCTACTGGGGACAATCGTTCGCGCTTGCAGCTGAGGTTGAGGGAAGGGAACAACGGTGGGACCAGAAAGCGCCGGAGACAGGACTGCGGCTTCCGGCTCGGCGAGGACTTCGCGAACCAGATCCGTTAACTTGCGCAGCTCCGGCAAGGTGTCAAGGGCGTTTTCGATCTGTCGTTGTTCTTCCGGTGTTACCTCACCGGCCAAAAATCGACCGAGCGTGGTGTTATCGATGTCGCCCCAGGCGCGTTGCTGGGTTTCCCGGCACGCTCGTAATTCGGCGGCCACGCGATCCCAGGAGCTGTCTGCGTTCGGTTCTGGAGTCATACGATCCCACTTGCAAGTGAAGAGAGGGTGCGAATTCCTGCTTCCACTCTCTACAGACGGACACTTTGGCTCGATGTGCAATGCTTCGGAGAAAAAAATGCCAACAGCATTGATACAGTTGTTCACATGATGAGTGTCTCCATGCGCATCACCAGCTCCGTGAGCCGGCGAGCGACGGCCTTGCGATCGGGAAACGGTCGTTTCTCCTCATACAACCAGCGCAACCAGCTTGCCACGCCCAGAACGATGCCGGTTTCATCCAGGGCATGTGCCAGCTCCTCCTCGTCCGTCGTCAGCGGAGCGAGACGGCGATACGCTTGCAGTCCGGATCGCCAACCGTCCGCGTCGTCTCCCACCAAACTGCCCAGCATGCGCGCCAGGTCCACGGCGACGTGATCGACCTTGACCGCTCCGTAATCGATCAATCCGGTGAGACGGCCGCCCTCGAAAAGCAAATGATCGTGCCAGAGATCGCACAGACAAGGCTGGACACGCGGGTTGCCGCCGAGCCAGCGTTGCAAGCGGCGCGGCACCTGTACGAGGGCCGGTTCAAGCTGTCGCCAGGCGCGCTCGACGATCGGTCGCAACGGGTCGCTCTTTTCCGCGACGGCGAGCGGATGCCAACCGGAATGATTGAGACGCTTCCATTCCTCGACAAACGTTAACCGTCGTTGCACGGCGGGGCAACTAGCCGCTGCGCTGGCCAGGCTCCGCCACACCCTATGCAGCTGCGCCAGGGCGGTGCAAGCGGCGTCCAGGCGTTCCGTCGAAGTATGTTGGTGATAGTCCGCGCGTCCCGGCAGCCAGTCGGTCAGCTCCCACAAGCGGCCGGCATGCTCAACCGCCGAGGCGCCATCGAGCGTCGCGAAGATTGTGGGGATGAAGTGCAGGCCATTCTGACGAGCCAGGGACATCAGGCGATGGCGGAAAAGAAGCTGCGGCCAGGTTTCGTGCGGGGGCCAGGCGCGCAGGCACAGTGTTTCAGCAGGGCTGTCGATGCGCCAGAGAACCGCCCCGCTGAAACCGCCGTGATTGCCCAGCGGCGTCAGCGTCCCTTGACAGCAAAAAGAGGGATAGCGCGAGCAAACCGCTGCGGCGTCCGAGTCGAGAGGCGAAGGAAACATGACATCGCCAACTTGTGTTCCTCACTGCTCCGCGGCGTCCGCGAGGATATTTCTTTCCGATGCCGCAGATTGCTCGGCCATTCTCGGCGGCACGATGTCTGACGGGCGCGGCACGGCAGCCTGCACTGCCTTTTTCAGCGGCGCCGGATACACGCCGATACCCAACGTCAGCACCGCACATAGCCACACCGACACGAGGACCGGCCACGACCGCTGCCCCCTGGCGGCGAGAGTGGCGGCGGTCGGCGGCGGCTCACGAAGATACATCACGGCGGCAATGCGCAGATAGTACCAGCCGCCGATGGCCGCGTTGATCGCCGCCAGGATCGCCAGCGTGATGAACAGCCAGCGCTGCTCCAGCGAGGCCGCGACCTCGACACTCGCCGGTACGTCCAGCGCCCCGGCGAAGAGCAGAAACTTGCCCATGAAGCCGGCCGTCAACGGGATGCCGATGAGACTGAACAGGAACAGGATCATCAGCAGGGCCATGCCCGGCCGAGTGCGGCTCAGTCCGGCGAGGTCGTCCACCGTCTCCGCCTGCTGTCCGCTCGTGCTCAGATAGTGGAGCACGCCGAAGGCGCCGATGGTCATCGACCCATAGGCCACCAGGTAAAAGAACACCGCATCGACGCCGTCCACCATCGCCTCCGCCCGCAGCTTCGGGGCCACCGCCAGACCGATCAGCATGTAGCCGGCATGGGCAACGCTGGAGTAAGCCAGCAGCCGCCGCAGGTTGTCCTGGAGCAGGCCGAGAAGATTGCCCAGCGTCATCGTCACGGCGGCCATGATCCACAGCAGCACCGGCAGCTGATCGCTCAGGATCGGCGCCGACAGCATGGCCGTGAATCCCTCGCGCGTCAGGATCGGCATCACGAAGCCGAGCACGCGGACCAGGGCCGCGAAGCCGGCCACCTTGGGCACGAAAGCCAGGATGGCCGCGTTGGCCGTGGTCGTGCCTTGATAGACATCAGGAGCGTAGAAGTGGAACGGCACCGCCGTCAAGCGGAAACCGAGTCCGGCCACCACCATGACCAGGGCAACCATGCCCATGCCCGTCAGCGGCGACGGCGGCACGGTCTCCATCGCCGGGGCCAGCTGACTCGCACGGCGAAACGCATCGGCCAACCCCGGCAAATTGGTCGTGCCGGCCAGGCCATACAGGTAACTAAAACCGAACAGCGTCAGCGCCGACGAGAAGACGCTGAGGAGAAAATACTTCAGGGCCGCTTCCTGGGCCGGCTCGTCGATTCCGCCTTCCGGCTGCGCCTGTTTGCCGATATAGAGGATCAAATAGGTCGGAATGCTCGTCAATTCCAGGGCCAGAAACAGCGTGATCAATTCGTTGGCCGCTCCGCTCAACCCCATGCCGGCGACCATGAGCAGAAGGCAAGCGTGAAAGTCGGCGGCGCGCTTCTCGGGCATGGCATCCCAGCAGAACAGGACGAGAATAATGCCGCCGGCAATCGACACGGCTCGGAGCAACAGCGCCAGCCGATCCAGCACCACGGGACTGGCATAGGTCGCGGCCCTGGCGGCGCTGGTCGAGGCGAAGTGCGGCAACGGATTCAGCATCAGCGCCAGTCCGGCCGCGAGCAGTGCCGCCAGGGCCGCGCCGCCCCAGAGATGGCGGTTCGTGCGCCACGTCCCGCCGAGAAAAAGCACGCAAGCCGCCGTGCCCAGAATCATCTCCGGGACGAGGTAGGGAACATAGCCGGTCAAGGCAGCGACGAGGTTGGGATTCACGTTATTTGTTCTCTTCCTGGTTAGCCGCGACCCGAAGGGGAGCGTGAGCTGCCGCGCTCCCCTTCGGGTCGCGGCTAAACGGTGCATTGTCGGCGCGTTTGCGAGCCTGATCGACGATGCCGGCCACCACCTGAATCTCCGGGCGCACCGTGTCGAAGAACGGCCTGGGATAAACGCCCAGCGCCAGACACAATCCGGCGATCGGCAACAGCGCCGCCAGCTCGCGGCCGTTGAGGTCGCCGATGACGCCGTGTCCCTCGTGGTGCGGCTCCTTGACGGGACCAAAGAACACCTGACGAACCATGCTCAGCATGTACCACGCGCCCAGCACGACACCGGACGCTCCCAGCGTGGCCAGCAGCGGACCTTGCACCTGGGAGCCGGCATAGTCATACATGCCGCCTAGTGCCAGCAATTCGCCGAGAAAGCCATTCAGTCCCGGCAGTCCGACGCTCGACATAGTGATGTAGACCATGAACACCGCCATCAGATGCAGCCGCGAGCCCATGCCGCCATAGTCGGCCAGCTTGCGCGTATGGTAACGCTCGTAGAGCATGCCGACGAGCAAGAACAACGCGCCCGTGGACAAACCGTGATTGATCATCTCCAGCAAGCTGCCGGTCAGACCAACTTCGTTAAGGGCGAACAGGCCAAGCACGCATAGCCCGAGATGGCTGACGCTGGAATAGGCGACGAGCTTCTTGATGTCGTCCTGGGCCAACGCGCAAAAGGCGCCGTAGATGATGCCGACCACGGCGAGCGTGCCAAGGACCGGCACGCCAAAGCGCAGGGCGGCGTCCGGGGCCAGAGGCAGACAAAGACGCAGAAACCCGTAGGTGCCGAGCTTCAGAAGGATGCCGGCCAGCAGCACGCTGCCGGCCGTCGGCGCCTCGACGTGCGCCAGCGGCAGCCAGGTGTGCAGCGGCACCATCGGCACCTTGATGGCGAAGCCGACCATCATAGCGATGAACACCCACAGCTGCACGCGCTGCCAGTAAGCGAGCCGATCGCGCGCCAGCTCCAGCTCGCCTTTGCCCTCGACAAGGACCGGCGCCTGCTCGCGCTGGCGGACATCTTCGGGCAGCTGCCGATTGAGCGAATCGACGGCGGCCACCAGCTCCGGAATGGCGAAGGTCAGACGCGGCGTTTGGCTGAGATCGCGCTCGCCCTCGATTTGCGGCACCACCAGGGCGACGCCGATGGCTCCCAGCAAGGTGATGAGACTGCCGCCCAGCGTGTAAATGAAGAACTTGCGCGCCGCATACTGTCGTTGTGGTCCGCCCCAGATGCCAATGAGGAAAAACAACGGCACCAGGGTCAGCTCAAAGAACACATAGAACAGTATAAGATCGAACGACGCGAACACGCCGGTCATGCCCAGCTGCAAGACAAACAACCAGGCATGAAATTCATGGACGCGCTCGGTGATGGATGTCCAGGACACCAGCACGCTCGTCATCATCAACAGCGCCGTCAGCAGGATGAGCCAAACATTCAAGCCGTCGATGCCGACATAAAATTGGATAGCGCTGTTCGCGGACAACGGCAACAGATCCTGGCGCGTCTTAAACTTGATCCAGTCGGAATGGAAGGTCTGGGGTCCGCGCATCGTTGTTCCGGTCGGCATTTCCTGAATGCGCGGGATGGCAAACTGTATGGCGATAATCGTCGCCAGCAGCAAGCTGAGGAGAACGCTGGCCAGGCTGATCCAGCGCACAGTGGGCGCGCGGCCGGGACCGAGCACGGCGACCGCGATGGCCGTCCCCAGCGGCAGCGCTAACAGTAGAAGCAAGAGTTCCGGCATGATACTCCCATTCTTCTGGTTCCCAAGCTCTGCTTGGGAACCCCATCCGCGAAGCTCTGCTTCGCAGCTCCATCCTCACCATGCTGCCAAACCGCGAAGCAGAGCTTCGCACCCCTGCGTTCCCAAGCAGAGCTTGGGAACGAGAGGCAGGCGGCTATCGTGCTATTACAATTTCATCACCAGAGCGATTAAGAATACCGTCAGCCCCAGCACCATCGCCAGGGCGTAAAACTGCACCAAGCCATTCTGCACCGGACGGAAGCGGAACCCCAACCAGCGCAAGAAATAAGCCGTCAGATCCACCAAACCGTCCAGCACGCGTAAATCGAAGATGCCGGCGAACGCCGTGAAGCCCGCCAACGGCTTGAGGATGAACGATTCATACAGCTCATCGATATGGAATTTGTTCAGCGATAATTGATACAATCCCTGCGCTGTCCGCGCCATCCGTGTGGGCAGGTCTGGCTGGCGGACATACATCCAGTACGCCACGCCAATACCGCTCAGCGCGACAAGAGAGCTGACGAGCATCATCGTGTAATTGAGATGCTCTTCTTCGGGAGGCGGCAGGCCAGGAGTATGGGCGACGAAATGCCCAAACAGATGAGTCGGTCCCAGCGCGAAACCGACGCCCACTGCGAAGACGGCGAGAATCATGAGCGGAATCGTCATCACGGGCGGCGATTCCAGGCGTGGAGATTCGCTGTGCCCTTCGTGCCCATCATGCCCGCCGTGGCCGTGATGATGCTCGAACGCCTCATGCGGAATGCGTTGCTCGCCCCAGAAAGTCATGAAGTAGGCGCGGAACGTGTAAAACGCCGTCAGACCAGCCGTGATAAGCCCCACCAGCCAGAGCAAGAGATACCAGCTCGCATATTGGTCGGCTTGACGCCCGGCGGTCCAGGCGGCATCGAGGATCTCATCCTTGCTCCAGAACCCTGACAACAACGGGAAACCGGACAGGGCCAGCGCCCCGCACAAAAATGTCCAGTGGGTGTGCGGCAGTACCTTGCGAAGTCCGCCGAAGCGGCGCATGTCGATGACGTTGCCCATCGCGTGCATGACGCTGCCGGCACTGAGGAACAACAATGCTTTGAAGAACGCATGCGTGAACAGATGAAACATTGCCGCCAGCACGGCGAAGGTCACTACCGGACCACCAGCTGAAAGGACGCCGCTGCCCAGAGCCATGAACATATAACCCAACTGACTCAAGGTCGAATAGGCGAGGACGCGCTTGAGGTCGTTTTGCGTCAAGGCAATGAGCGCCGCCAGAAGAGCGGTGATACCGCCCAGTGTGGCCACGACGACCTGGGCATCCGGGGCGAGCATGAACAAGGGCGTGCAGCGGGCGATCATATACACGCCAGCCGTCACCATCGTCGCCGCGTGGATAAGGGCGCTAACCGGCGTCGGGCCTTCCATCGCGTCGGGAAGCCAGACGTGCAGCGGGAACTGCGCCGACTTGCCGACCGCCCCGCACATCAGTAACAGACATGCCGTTGTCAGCCAGCCATGCAGCTCCTGCAAATTACTACTACGGTCCAATGTTTCTTCCACGCTATCGAAAACATTCTGGTAATCCAGATGATGGCCGAAACGTGACCATAACAACAAGATGCCCAGCAAGAAGCCCATGTCGCCGATGCGCGTGACAAGGAACGCCTTGCGCGCCGCGGCCGCTGCTGCGGGTCTGGTAAACCAGAAACCGATGAGTAGGTAGCTGCACAGACCGACGCCTTCCCATCCGAGATACAACAGACCAAAATTGTCGGCGAGAACCAGCGTCGTCATCGAAAAGAGGAAAAGCGACACTTCGGCGAAGAAGCGCGCGTAACCTTCATCGCCGTGCATGTAGCCGACGGCATAAATGGCGATAAGCGTGCCGATGAACGTGACCATGAGGGCCATCATGGCGCTGAGCGCGTCGGCGTTGAGTCCGAAACCGAGCTCGATGCCGCGGCCGGCGCCGGGATCGCCGACCTTGATCCACTCGTAGTAGACACGGATCTGTTGCGGATGCGGGTCTGGGGGCGCTTCCTGAGCCGGAGCCGCGCCGTGGTGAAAGGCGACGAACTTATCAATATCGTGGTGAACGGCGAGGAAGGCCATGACGGCGACGACGAAAGCGCCCGTGCCGGCGAGGATGCAAGGCCAATGGCTGTGGCGGCGCAGAAGGCGCGGCCCGAACACGGCCGTGATAACAGCAGCGGCCAGCGGCAGCGCCGGGATCAGCCACAAATAAGATCGCACGTCAGACATGGCTCTCCTCGGGGCGATGCTCAGGCTCGACGCCGGACGGCGTCAGGTGCGGCAGCGGCGGCACACGGGGCGCCGGCGGCAGCGGCTCGATGTCCTCGGTCGGCTCCTCGCCCGGCTCACGCAGCTCCTGCCACTTGCTCACGTCCAGCGAGCTGTAGCGCCGGAACAGCATCAGGATCAACGCCAGGGCGATGGCCGCCTCGCACGCCGCCACCGTCACGATGAACAGGATGAACGCCTGCCCCTGCAAGTTGCCGCGATAACGCGCGAACGCCGCCAGGTTGATCGACACGCCCTGCAACATCATCTCCACGCACAAAAACATAATGATGAGATTGCGGCGCGCCAGAAAGCCGATCAATCCCAGGGCGAACAGGATGGCGCCGACAATCAGGTAGTAATGCAGCGGCAATGCGGTCATGAATTCCTCAACTTCACGAGCGGCGGAACGCGATGGCGATGGCGCCGACCGTGGCCACCAGCAGCAGAAAGCCGCCCAGCTCGACCGGCAGCAGAAAATCGGTGAACAGCGAACGACCCAGAAACGCCGCGTTCTGCGCCGGCATGCGCGGCAATCCGGCTTCGTCGCGGCGAACCTGCTCGGACTCCACGGTCGGCGGCGGGCCACTCATATTGGAAAGCGGCGTGTTTTCCGCCGGCGGCAGCCAACCGAGTCGGTTTCGCGCCTGCTCTCCCAGAACGATCAGCTCCTCCAGCCGCGCCCGCGATTTTTCCACCACGGCGGGATCGGTCACCAGATCGTTGTCGGACCACGCGAGGGCTACCTGCTCGGCCTTGGCATGCAGATCCTTCCAATCAGGCCTTGAATTGAACAGCTTGTTGAATTGGTTGAAAAGCTCGTCCTCATCTCCGGGGGTCCCGATTTTTCCATCCATCGCCGCACGGGTGTCCTGCTGCGCCGCTTCTCGTGTCCGTTGAATGAGGGCATCGACATTCCGAGCGCTATCATTGATGCGACTGTCGTAGCGCTGCAACACGAACAGCAGCGTGCCGAGCAGAAGGAACCCCGTCAGGGTCGTCAACAGCGGCTCGCGCGAGCGGTCGTCGGCGTCGGACAGACCGGGATGCTGGGCCAGCATGATGACAAACAGGAACGTAACAATGATAGCGCCGGCGTAGATGATGATGGTCGCCGCCATTAGAAACGGCGCCGCCAGCAGTAAAAACAAGCCGCACGTGCTGAGAACGACCAGTGTGAACGACAGCGCGGCGCGGGCGGGATTGTGCTGCGTCACCAGCAGAGCGCCCGCGAGGATCGCGATGGCCGAGAACGACCAGAACAGGATCGTCTCCGGCGAGACGCCGCCGCGCAGCAAGAGAGCGCCGGCCAGCACCAGTGCCAACAGTCCGAGGCCGGCCCCCCATACCATGGGATGCGATTGCGGGCGCGGCAGCAGCAGGTAGATGGCGGCACCGCCCGCCAACAGCGGCAGCGCGATCGGCCACCATTCGGCGACAGTCGGGACAGCACTGAATAAACAATGCGGCATTTCAAGTTCTCACTGGCGAGCGGGGGGGGGGGGGGGGCCCCCACCGCGGGGGAGAGGGGGGGGGGGGGGGCC